>Ga0208788_1000003_pt1 | contig 370051 bp, 345 predicted proteins | sample Wag4_2014_7_11_3_FD_187363 | JGI IMG/M metagenome (GOLD analysis project Ga0208788, IMG submission 187363) | Fresh water mixed with fracking chemicals microbial communities from Ohio, USA - Utica-2 Time Series FC 2014_7_11 (SPAdes) (version 2) ... | reverse complement strand
AGATATCTGCAACCAGATCCCAGGCTGCGTCGGGGAGTTCATACCGCTTTGCCATCTTGGCCTCCTGGCTTTAATGGCGGTGTATTTTACAGAAAATCGTATTTCTTGGGTTTACGTACAGAGCCTAAGATGCGCGATTAGCGCCGGACGGTGACTCACAAGTCAATCGTAACTTTGTGTGTCTACGACCATAGTCTAACACCCGATTTTTTGGTCCCTGCAGGTTCATGTGTTTGTCACAAACCTGAAAAGAATAAATTAATTCTTTTCCCATACCGTTTTGGAATCTGGCTCACGCCTCAGGATAGAGCCGCCTGTCCATAAGCTAATTCCAAAATGGTATTTGTTAGCCTTTTTTTAGATCGTTTAGTTTTGGTAGCAATTCCGAAACAAAACCTATCGAAAAGGCCAATGCCATGACGACCAAACGCGCACTATCCAGACCAATTGTTACAGTTTGTGTGTCGCTATTAGTTTCTCTTTCAGCTCACGCGGCAAACCTCACCGTCGGCTACCAGACCGGCATCGATCCGAGCAAAGTTCCTCAGGCCGACGGCGTCTACGAAAAAACCATTGGCGAGAAAATCGACTGGCGGCGTTTCAACAGCGGCCCGGAAGTGGTCACCGCCATTGCGTCCGGGGATGTGCAGATCGGCAACCTGGGGTCCAGCCCTCTGGCAGCGGCCGCATCGCGCAACCTGCCGATCGTTGCCTTCATCGTTTCCGCGCAGATCAATGCCGCCGAAGCGCTGGTGGTACGCAATGGCAGTGGTATCGACAAACCGCAGGACCTGATCGGCAAGACCATCGCCACGCCATTCGTGTCCACGTCTCACTACAGCCTGCTCGGTGCGCTCAAGCACTGGGGCCTGGACGCCTCGAAAGTCAAAGTGGTGAACCTGCAACCGGCGGAAATCGCCGCTGCGTGGAAGCGAGGGGACATTGATGGCGCGTTCGTCTGGTCCCCGGCGTTGGGGGAAATTCGCAAGACCGGCAAGACCCTGACCGACGCCGCGCAGGTAGGCCAATGGGGCGCGCCGACCTTCGAAGTCTGGGTGGCGCGCAAGGATTACGCCGAGAAGCACCCGGAGGTGGTGGCCAAGTTCGCCAAGGTCACTCTGGATTCGTTCGCCGACTATGCGGCGCATAAAGACAGCTGGACCGCAGACTCGGTACCGGTGCAGAAAATCGCCAAATTGACCGGTGCCAACGCCGCAGACGTGCCGGAGTTGCTGGCCGGCTCCGCGTTCCCGGACGCCAAGGCCCAACAGACCACCGCCCTGCTGGACGGCGGCACGGCCAAGGCGATAGGCGAGACGGCGAAGTTTCTGAAGGAACAGGGGAAGGTCGAGACGGTGCTGCCGGATTATTCGCCGTATGTGAGCGCCAAATTCGTCACCGAATAAAACCGCCCCCCTGTAGGTGCGAGGCTTGCCCGCGAAGGCGTCATCAAGGACAACCGATCAATCGAGTCTTCTGCATCGCGGGCAAGCCTCGCTCCTACAAGGGCAAAGATCAAAGGGCTTTTTCGAAGATTTTCGAGTTGCGCTGATAGTTGTACAGCGACGCCCGCGCCGAGGGCAGGCGATCGACACTGCTCGGCTCAAAGCCGCGTTCACGGAACCAGTGGGCAGTGCGGGTGGTGAGGACGAACAAGGTCTTCAGGCCCTGAGCCCGGGCGCGGTCTTCGATGCGCTCGAGCAATTCATCCCCGCGACCGCCATGACGGTATTCCGGGTTCACCGCCAGGCAGGCCAGTTCCCCGGCGTCCGAATCGGCAATCTGATACAGCGCCGCGCAGGCGATGATCATCCCTTCACGCTCGACCACGCTGAACTGCTCGATCTCACGCTCCAGCACTTCCCTAGAGCGACGCACCAGAATCCCCTGCTCCTCCAGCGGGCTGATCAGCTCCAGCAAACCGCCCACGTCTTCAATGGCGGCTTCACGCACCACCTCGAATTGCTCCTGGGCCACCAGAGTGCCGCCACCGTCTCGGGTGAACAGCTCAGTCAGCAGCGCGCCGTCCTCGGCGTAGCTGACGATATGGCTGCGGGCCACGCCGCCACGGCAGGCTTCGGCCGCGGCATCCAACAGTTCCGCCTGATAATTGCTGCCCAGACGCTGCAGGTGCGCCGGCACCTGTTGCGGGCGCAACTCACGAACCAGACGCCCGTGCTCATCGATCAAGCCTTTCTCTTCGCCGAACAGCAGCAGTTTGTCGGCGCCCAGGTCGATGGCCGCGCGGGTGGCGACGTCTTCACAGGCGAGGTTGAAAATTTCACCGGTCGGCGAGTAACCCAAAGGCGACAGCAGCACGATGGAGCGCTCATCGAGCAAGCGATTGATGCCCTTGCGGTCCACCCGGCGCACTTCGCCGGTGTGGTGATAGTCGACGCCTTCGAGCACGCCGATCGGCCGCGCGGTCACCAGGTTGCCGCTGGCCACCCGCAGGCGCGAGCCCTGCATCGGCGAAGAGGCCATGTCCATCGACAAGCGCGCTTCGATGGCGATGCGCAACTGGCCGACGGCATCGATCACGCACTCCAGGGTCGCGGCATCGGTGATGCGCATGCCGTGGTGATAATGCGGGGTCAGGCCACGGGCAGCCAGGCGCGCTTCGATTTGCGGGCGCGAACCATGAACCAGCACCAGCCGCACACCGAGGCTGTGCAGCAGCACCAGGTCGTGGACAATATTGCCGAAGTTGGAATGCTCAACGCCGTCGCCGGGCAGCATGACGACAAAGGTGCAATCGCGGTGAGCGTTGATGTAGGGCGAAGCGTGACGAAGCCAATTGACGTATTCGGGCATGAACCTGGGCCTGTAATAAATAGCAGCCGATAAAAAGGGCGAACAGAAAACGCACAGCGGGCTGATGGTTATCGTCGGAACAGGCTTGGCGACACGCGCGCTCTCCTCATGGATACGGGTTGGGGCAACAGCAATTTATACAGCCTGTCCGGCAATGCACACACCCAATGTGGGAGCGGGCTTGCTCGCGAAGGCGCTGCATCAGTCACTCGTGTGTCGACTGACACGCCCTGTTCGCGAGCAAGCCCGCTCCCACATTGATGGCATTGCATCAGACACCCTTCGCAGGGGTCAGGCAGTAATGTTCGATCAACTGACGTAATAGATGCACCGTAGGCTGCAAACGTGACATTTCGAGGAATTCCCCCGGCTGGTGGGCGCAGGCGATGTCGCCAGGGCCGAGCACCAGTGTCTCGCAGCCAAGACGCTGAAGATAAGGTGCTTCGGTGCCGAACGCCACTGCTTCGGCCCGGTGGCCGGTGAGCTTTTCGGCGATTCGCACCAGTTCCGCATCCTCGGCCTGCTCGAACGGTGGCACTTCAGGGAACAGCGGGGCGTAGTCGATCTTGACCTGATGCCGCTCGGCCACGGGCTTGAGCCGCTGCAGGATCTCGGCGCGCAGCGCCTTGGGGTCCATGCCCGGCAGCGGTCGCAGGTCGAACTCCAGGGAACACTGGCCGCAGATGCGGTTGGGATTGTCGCCGCCATGGATGCAGCCGAAATTCATCGTCGGCGTCGGCACCCCGAACTGCGGATTCTGGAATTCACGCTGCCACAGCAGACGCAGGCCGCGCAGTTCGCCAATGGCATCGTGCATGGCTTCCAGGGCGCTGTGCCCCAGGCGTGGGTCCGAGGAGTGGCCGCTTTGCCCGAGAATGTCGATGCGTTCCATCATGATGCCCTTGTGCATGCGGATCGGCTTGAGCCCGGTCGGCTCGCCGATCACCGCCGCCCGCCCCAGCGGTCGCCCCGCCTGGGCCAGCGCCCGGGCGCCGGACATGGAGCTTTCTTCATCGCAGGTGGCGAGGATCAGCAGCGGTTGCTTGAACGGCTGATCGAGCAAAGGCTTCAGCGCTTCGATGGCCAGGGCGAAAAAACCCTTCATGTCGCAACTGCCCAGTCCCACCCAGCGGCCGTCGACTTCCGTGAGTTTCAGCGGATCGGTCTGCCACAGCGCGCCATCGAACGGAACGGTGTCGCTGTGGCCGGCCAGCACCAGGCCGCCGGGACCGGAGCCGAACGTGGCCAGCAGGTTGAATTTGCCGGGGCTGACCTGCTGGATATCGCAGGCAAAACCCAGGTCGCCGAGCCACGTGGCCAGCAGGTCGATCACCGGACGATTGGATTGATCGAGGCTCGCCTGGGTGCAACTGACGGACGGTGCAGCAATCAGCGCAGCGAACTGATCTTTCATGGACGGCAAAGGCATCGCTGACTCCAACTCCCGAATTGAAGTCCATCATAGAACCATCCTGCGACAGGAATAAACCGTCGCGGCGCGAAGCGCCGGTGAGTCCTGTACACTGCACGACCTTGGCAGCCACACATTCCCCCGGCTGCGCTCCCGATCCTGGATTTTCCGGCCATGCAGAAAGAAACCGAAATCAAACTCCGCGTCAGCCGCGAAACCCTCGCCGCCCTGCGCGAGCACCCGTTACTGAAAAAACGCAACAAAAGTGGCTGGGAACGCCGTGAGTTGATGAACCAGTACTTCGACACGCCCGAGCGTGACCTGGCCCGTGCCAAGGTTGCCCTGCGCCTGCGCAAGGATGGCGACGACGTGATCCAGACCCTCAAGACCCGTGGTCAAAGTGTTGCCGGCCTGTCCGAGCGTAACGAGTACGACTGGAACCTGCCCAAAGCCAAGCTCGACGTGAAGAAACTCGATGGCGAGTGCTGGCCTGAAGCATTGGCGGATCTGGACAAGAAAACCCTGAAGCCGATCTTCACCACCGACTTCGTTCGCGAACGCGCCGAAATCGCCTGGGGCCGCGGCAAGGCCAAAGTGGTCATCGAAGCCGCGCTGGACCTGGGTCACGTGGTGGTCGGCAAGCAGAAAGAAGAAATCTGCGAGCTGGAGCTGGAGCTGCGCGAAGGCGAACCGTCCGCGCTGCTGGAACTGGCCGCCGAACTGGCCGCGACCCTGGCCCTGATGCCCTGCGACATCAGCAAGGCTGAGCGCGGCTATCGCCTGTACGACGCCAACAGCTACTCGTTGAGCCTGCCGGCACCGCAATTGACCGCCGAAACCCCGCTGGACGACGCCTTCGCCGCGCTGTGCTGGCACTTGCTGGGCAGCAGCCAGCGCCTGGCCGAGCAGTATCGCTTCAATGGCCACTGGCGCCTGCTGCAGGACTGGGTGGAGAACCTCGCCGAACTGCGGGCACTGGTCAGCAGCCTCGGCCAGGCCGCGCCGCGCCAGTCGACCCACGACCTGCGCGCCTCGCTGGATGCCCTGCTCGAAGACTGGCGTCCGCTGGTGCAGGCCGGTGTCGATGACGAAGACGTGCGCAAGGCGGCGCCGGAACAGTTCCTCGAAGAGCTGGAAGATCCGCGCTGGGGCCTGTTCTCGCTGAACACTTCGCGCTGGTTGCTGGCCCGTACCTGGACCGCCGACCGCAACACCCGCGGCAATCGCCAGGGCGCTGCACAACTGGGCAGCTGGTTGCCGCGCCTGCTGGGTGAAGAAGCCACCTCGCTGCAACTGCAACGCTACCAGCAACAGCCGGAAGACCTGGCCGAGCAACTGCCGCGCATCGAACGCATCCAGGCCTGGCTGCACCACGCACGCAACGTGCTGGACATCCCGGAAATGGATCGCCTGTACGGCGAACTGAACAAACTGGCGCAACTGGCCAACGAACCGATCACCGACGAAGCCCTGGATGCGCGCAAGCAGCAGGCGATTGCGGTGTATCAGAATCGGGCGTGGAAGATGCTGCTGCGCATGTAACATCGCCATCGCCAGCAGGCTGGCTCCCACATTGGTTTTGTGTAAGCCACAAATTCCCTGTGGGAGCCAGCCTGCTGGCGATGGGTCCTGCACTATCACCGCAGAATTTCAAACCGGCAAACTGGTGGTGGACTTGATCTGCGACAACGCCACCACCGAATTGACCTCCTGAATCCCCGGCACCAGCGACAGCTTCTCAAAGAAGAAGCGCTCATACGCTTCGATGTCTGCCGCGACAATCCGCAGCATGAAATCCACCGCGCCCATCAGCACATAACACTCCAGCACTTCCGGAAAACCACGAATCGCCTCGGTGAATTCCGTGAAGTTCGAACGCCCGTGGGCGTTGAGTTTCACCTGGGCAAAGATCTGCGTGTTCAGGCCGATTTTCTTGCGGTCGAGCAAGGTCACCTGGGCGCGAATGATCCCCTCTTCCTTCATCCGCTGAATCCGCCGCCAGCAGGGCGATTGCGACAGCCCCACCTGTTCGGCGATCTGTGCGCTGGAGAGCGAAGCGTCCTCCTGCAACAGCGCCAGGATCCTGCGGTCGTAAGCGTCCAGCTCGCTTTGCATAAATAAGCCCCTGTTTGATGGTTTAACGAATCAATTGATTTGCAAGACTCGGCATGGCGCCCATTTTAGATAAGAAATACCCCACGCTGAATGTAAAACTTCTCCAACGAATTTGGAGAACCACCATGCCCCACCTGGAAGCCGTGAACACCCCGCCCACCCGCGCCGATGTCTGGAGCGCGGGCAACGTCCATTGCCGCGTGCGCTATCAACTGCTGGCCGAAGCCGAGCCCGACCTGCTGTGCCGGGTGCTCAACCTGTTCGCCTTGCAGTGCCTGACGCCGGAACAGGTGAATGCGCAGCGCCAGGACGACAGTCTGCGCATCGAAATAGTCATCGACGGGCTGAGCTGGCATCGCGCCCAATTGATTGCGGAAAAACTGCGTAACCTGATCAGCGTCTGCTCGGTTGACCTGCTAGCCGCCGACACGGCGTGGCGTGAGGCGGCCCAGGCGGCGGGCTGAAAGAAATCGATACGGCTTCGTCGGGTAGTGGCCCAACGGTCGGCGGCCCCGCGACTATCCTTTGCGCACTGTCGTTCAAAAGGAGCCCGCATGTCCGTTCAACTCGCCACTCAGGACCGCTGGCTGGATCTCAACGAGGTGCTGCGCGAACTGGTCACTCAGGGCTACATCAGCCAGGACTCGGCCGACTACGCGCTCAATGCCCGTCGCCGCAATGCCACCCAGGGCCAGATGCACCCGCTGGAATTCATCGCCAGCCAACAGCTCGACGACCTCAGTCGTCCCGGCAAACACCATGACCTGGAAAATCTGACCCTGTGGCTGTCCCAGCAGGCAGGCCAGCCCTACCTGCGCATCGACCCGCTGAAGATCAACGTCGCGGCCGTGACACCGCTGATGTCCTACGCCTTCGCCCAGCGCCACAAGATACTCGCGGTGTCCATCGACCGCGACGCCGTGACCGTGGCCAGCGCCCAGCCCTACGTCAACGCCTGGGAAGCCGACCTGACGCACGTGCTGAAGCTGCCGATCAAGCGCGTGGTGGCCAACCCGGTGGACATCCAGCGCTTCAGCGTGGAGTTTTTCCGCCTGGCCAAATCAGTCACCGGCGCCAATAACGGCGATCAGCAGGTCAACACCCTGGGCAACTTCGAACAGTTGCTCAACCTGGGCGCCAGCGATCAGGAGCCCGACGCCAACGACGCGCACATCGTCAACATCGTCGACTGGCTGTTCCAGTACGCCTTCCAGCAGCGAGCCAGCGATATCCACATCGAACCCCGGCGCGAACAGGGCACGGTGCGGTTTCGCATCGACGGCGTGTTGCACAACGTCTATCAATTCCCGCCGCAGGTGACCATGGCCATCGTCAGTCGCCTGAAAAGCCTGGGGCGGATGAACGTCGCCGAAAAACGCAAACCCCAGGACGGCCGGGTCAAGACCAAGACCCCGGACGGCGGCGAAGTGGAGCTGCGGCTGTCGACCCTGCCTACCGCATTTGGCGAAAAAATGGTCATGCGGATTTTCGACCCCGAAGTGCTGCTCAAGGATTTCGACCAGTTGGGGTTCTCCACCGATGACCTGCGGCGCTGGCAGGACATGACCCGCCAGCCCAACGGCATCATCCTGGTGACTGGGCCGACCGGTTCCGGCAAGACCACCACGCTGTACACCACGCTGAAGAAACTGGCGACGCCGGAAGTGAACCTCTGCACCATCGAAGACCCGATCGAGATGGTCGAGCCGGCGTTCAACCAGATGCAGGTCCAGCACAACATCGACCTGACCTTCGCCTCAGGGGTGCGCGCGTTGATGCGGCAGGACCCGGACATCATCATGATCGGCGAGATACGCGACCTGGAAACCGCCGAAATGGCGATCCAGGCCGCCCTCACCGGTCACTTGGTGCTCTCGACACTGCACACCAACGATGCACCCAGCGCCATCAGCCGTCTGCTGGAACTGGGCGTGCCGCACTACCTGATCAAGGCCACGGTGCTGGGAGTGATGGCCCAGCGTCTGGTGCGCACCCTGTGCCCCCACTGCAAGGCCCCGCAAACCCTGGGCGAAGAAGACTGGCAAACCCTCACCCGCCCCTGGCAGGCGCCGCTGCCCGGCAATGCCCAACGGGCCATCGGTTGCCTGGAATGCCGCGACACCGGTTATCACGGTCGCGCCGGGGTGTACGAAATCATGCAGCTGACCGACGGCGTGAAAGCCTTGATCAACCCGGACACCGACCTGCTGGCGGTACGACGTCAGGCCTTCAAGGAGGGCATGCGCAGCCTGCGACTGTCGGGGGCGCAGAAGGTGGCGGCCGGCCTGACCACCGTCGAAGAGGTCCTGCGGGTGACACCCCAGAGTGAGCAGAAGTAGTCACGGAACTCGATTGGGGAAAACACAATCCAAGGCCGTAGTTCATCCAGTGGAGTCACCCATCATGCGTTTCAAACTTGCTGTCGCCACCCTCGCCCTGTTGTCCCTGCCAGTCGGTTCGGCGATGGCTGACAGTTTTTGGCGTAACGTCATTTCCTCCGGTGCCACCACCGGTTCGACCTACCTGACCTTCAAGGATCACAAGCTGATCGTCGCCGCCCAGGACGACGCCGGCAGCTTCGTCGCCAGTGACGGCGGCATCCGCGGCCCGTACCTGGAGGCCGCCATGCAGAAGGTCCGCGCCGACAATCCGGGTTTGCAGGCCACGGACATGGAATTGGCCAATGCCATTCTGGCGAAGAATGCCGTGGCTTCGGAATAAGCATTCCAGACATGAAAATGCCGCTCACCCGAGCGGCATTTTTTTGCACAAAAACAATGTGCGGGCTTGCTCGCGAAGAGGGCGTGTCAGTCGACATCCCTGTATCTGGACCACCGCCTTCGCGAGCAAGCCCGCTCCCACATTGGGTTTGAGTCATCCGCCAGCTCAGCGGTAGTCATCCACCGGCACACAGGCGCAAAACAGGTTCCGATCGCCGTAGACGTTGTCCACCCGATTCACCGCCGGCCAATATTTGTGCGCCCGGGTGTGGGCATCCGGCGTCACCGCTTGTTCGATGCTGTAGGGCCGCTCCCAGATCCCGGTAATGTCCGCCAGCGTGTGAGGCGCACGCTTGAGGGGGTTGTCCTCGGCCGGCCAGTTGCCATTCTGCACTTCGGTGATCTCCGCGCGGATGCTCAGCATCGCGCCGATGAACCGGTCGAGCTCGGCCTTCGATTCACTTTCGGTGGGTTCGACCATCAGGGTTCCCGGCACTGGAAAGGACATGGTCGGCGCATGGAAGCCGTAGTCCATCAGGCGCTTGGCGACATCTTCCTCGGTGATGCCGGTCAGGGCTTTAAGGGGACGCAGATCGAGAATGCATTCGTGGGCCACCCGTTCGTTGCGCCCGGTATAGAGCACCGCAAACGCCCCGGACAAATGCCGCGCCAGGTAATTCGCAGCGAGGATCGCCACTTCGCTGGCGTCCGCCAGTTGCGGGCCCATCATGGCGATGTACATCCAACTGATCGGCAGGATGCTGGCGCTGCCCCAGGGCGCGGCGCTGACGGCACCATTGTGCGACAGCGGCCCGTCGATCGGCACCACCGGGTGGTTGGCCACGAACGGCGCCAGGTGCGCGCGCACGCCAATCGGCCCCATGCCCGGCCCACCGCCGCCATGGGGAATGCAGAAGGTCTTGTGCAGGTTCATGTGCGACACATCGGCACCGATGTCCGCCGGCCGGGCAAGGCCCACCTGGGCATTGAGGTTGGCGCCGTCCATGTACACCTGGCCGCCATGACTGTGGATAACTTCGCAGATCTCGCTGATGCCCTCCTCGTACACACCATGGGTAGAGGGATAAGTCGCCATCAGGCACGAGAGTTTGTCGCCGGCCTGCGCGGCCTTGTCCTTGAGGTCGTCCAGATCGACGTTGCCCGCCTCGTCACACTCGACGATCACTACGCGCATCCCGGCCATCTGCGCCGAGGCCGGGTTGGTGCCGTGGGCCGACGATGGAATCAGGCAGATGTCACGCCCACCCTGCTGGCGGCTTTCGTGGTATTTGCGGATCGCCAGCAACCCCGCGTACTCGCCCTGGGCACCGGAGTTGGGCTGCATGCAGATCGCATCGAAACCGGTGATCGCGCAGAGCCACTGCTCCAACTCTTCGATCATGGCTGTATAGCCGGCTGCCTGTTCTCTCGGTGCAAAGGGGTGCAGGTTGGCGAACTGCGGCCAGGTGATCGGGATCATCTCGGCGGTGGCGTTGAGCTTCATGGTGCACGAGCCCAGCGGGATCATTGACTGGTTGAGCGCCAGGTCCTTGTTTTCCAGCTGCTTGAGGTAACGCAGCATTTCGGTTTCGCTGTGATGGGAGCTGAACACCGGATGACGCAGGTAGGGCGAAGTACGTGCCAGCGCAGTGGGAATGCCATCAACCAGGGTTTCGGCATCCAGTTCATCGACATTGAGCCCATGATCGGCGCCCAGAAACACATCGAACAACTTGGCCACGGTAGCTTCGTCGCAGGTTTCGTCGAGGCTCAACCCCAGTCGTCCGCGGCCCAGAATCCGCAGGTTGATCTGCGCGGCCTGGGCGCTTTCGATAATCGCGGTCTGGGTGCCGCCGACCTCCAGGGTCAGGGTATCGAAGAAGTGCCGGTTCAGGCGCGTGATGCCTTTGCGCTCAAGCCCGGCGGCGAGGATGCAGGTCAGTCGGTGCACGCGTTGGGCGATGCGTTTGAGGCCTTCCGGGCCGTGATAGACCGCATAGAAACTGGCGATGTTGGCCAGCAGCACTTGTGCGGTGCAGATGTTCGAGTTGGCCTTTTCCCGCCGGATATGTTGCTCGCGGGTTTGCAGGGCCATGCGCAAGGCGACGTTGCCACGGGCGTCCTTCGACACGCCGATGATCCTTCCGGGAATCGCCCGCTTGAACTCGTCGCGGCTGGCAAAAAATGCCGCGTGGGGGCCGCCGTAGCCCATGGGGACGCCGAAGCGCTGGGACGAGCCGAACACCACGTCGGCCCCCAGCTCCCCCGGCGGCGTCAGCAATAGCAGGCTCAGCAGGTCAGTGGCGACACACGCCAGGGCTTGCTGGGCATGCAGGTGATCGATCAGCGGGCGCAGGTCGCGGATCTCGCCGTGGGTGTCGGGATACTGCAGCAGTGCGCCGAACACCTGGTGCTGTTTCAAGTTATCCACAGCGTCGATGATCAGCTCGAAGCCGAAACCCTCGGCGCGGGTCTGCACCACGGAAATGGTTTGCGGATGGCAGTTTTCATCGACGAAGAACAGATTGCTTTTCGACTTGGCGACCCGTTTTGCCAGGGCCATGGCTTCGGCGGCCGCCGTAGCCTCATCCAGCAGCGAGGCGTTGGCCAGTTCCAGGCCTGTGAGGTCGATGGTCAATTGCTGGAAATTGAGCAGTGCTTCGAGCCGGCCTTGGGCGATTTCCGGTTGATAGGGCGTGTAGGCGGTGTACCAACCGGGATTTTCCAGCACGTTGCGCAGAATCACACCGGGGGTGAGCGTGCCGTGATAGCCCATGCCGATCAGGCTGGTCCAGACCTGGTTCTGCTCGGCGTAGCCTCGCAGCTTTGCCAGCGCCGCTTCTTCATCGAGCGCCGGCGGCAGGTCGAGTGCGCGGTTGAGGCGAATGCCCGGCGGCACCGTCTGTTCAATCAGTTCGACCCGGCTGCCCAGGCCAAGGCTGTCGAGCATGGCCTGCTGCTCAACGGCATCGGGCCCGAGGTGACGGCGGAGAAAGGCATTGGGGTCGCGTAACTGACTCAGGGACGGCAACTGGGACATGACGGGGCTCTCTCTTGACTGGCGCTCAGCGTCGATGCAACACGGTCAAACCAGCATAGCAGCCGGTATCAGACACGAACCCCTGTAGGAGCGAGCTCGCTCGCGATGGTTGTCAACGATAACGCTGGGAGCCTGACACCCCCGAGCTGCTCTCGGGTTCATCGCCAGCAGGCTCGCTCCCACAGTGGAAGGGGGTTTTGCGCAGGCATGAAAAAGCCCCGACGGGTCGGGGCTTTGGGGTGACGCTTGGGGCTTATTCGCCGATGGCAGCCTTGTAGGCAGCGGCATCGAGCAGCTTGTCCAGGTCAGCGGTGTTGCTTGGCTTGAGCTTGAAGATCCACGAGCCGTACGGGTCGGAATTCAGCAGTTCCGGCGAAGCACCCAGGTCTTCGTTGATCGCGATCACTTCACCGGCCACCGGCGAATAGATGTCGGACGCCGCTTTAACCGATTCCACCACGCCGGATTGATCACCGGCGGCGAAGGTTTTACCCACTTCGGTCAATTCGACGAATACCACGTCACCCAGCGCTTCCTGCGCGTGATCGCTAATGCCCACGGTAACGGTGCCGTCGGCTTCCAAACGTGCCCATTCGTGACTTTCGGCAAAACGCAGGTCGGCAGGGATATCGCTCATGTTCTGTGTCCTCAGGAAATTGTCAGCGGTCATTGCCGCCAGAAAAGGTTAGATCAAGGTTTTGCCATGGCGAACGAAGGTCGGCTTGACCACTCGGACCGGGTACCACTTGCCACGGATTTCCACTTCCGCGCGGTCGGCTGTGGCCATCGGCACGCGCGCCAGTGCAATCGACTTGCTAAGCGTAGGAGAGAAACTACCACTGGTGATCTCACCTTCGCCAACATCGGCGATACGAACCACTTGATGGGCGCGTAAAACCCCGCGCTCCTCAAGGACCAGACCGACCAGTTTGTGCTGTACGCCACCACTGCGCTCGGCTTCCAGCGCCGGGCGCCCGATGAACGGGCGGGTGGCCGGTTCCCAGGCGATGCTCCAGGCCATGTTGGAAGCCAGCGGTGAGACGTCTTGATGAATGTCCTGGCCGTAGAGGTTCATGCCGGCTTCGACACGCAGGGTATCGCGCGCGCCAAGACCGATGGGGGAAATGCCCGCCCCCACCAGATCGTTGAAGAAACCAGGCGCCTGATCGGCGGGCAGGATGATTTCCAGGCCGTCTTCGCCGGTGTAACCGGTGCGCGCGATGAACCAGTCGCCGTCGGGGTGGCCTTCGAAGGGTTTGAGCAGTTGAATCAGGTTGCCTCGGCACTGGGTCACCAGTTCGGCGACCTTGTGCCGAGCGTGGGGCCCTTGGATGGCAAGCATCGCCAGTTCGGAACGCTCGTTCATGCGCACGTCGAAACCATCAAGATGGGCGTGCATCCACGCCAGGTCCTGGTCGCGGGTGGAGGCATTGACCACCAGACGATAACCGTCGTCCAGGCGATAGACGATCATGTCATCGACGATGCCGCCGCGCTCGTTGAGCATGGCGCTGTACAAGGCGCGGCCGGCGCTGTGCAGGCGTTCGACGTCGTTGGCCAGCAAATGCTGGAGCCACTCCCTGGCCTGGGGGCCATCGACGTCGATCACGGTCATGTGGGATACATCGAATACACCGCAATCGCGGCGCACCGCATGGTGTTCCTCGACTTGCGAGCCGTAATGCAGAGGCATATCCCAACCGCCAAAATCGACCATCTTCGCGCCGAGGGCGAGATGAAGGTCATACAGAGGCGTACGCTGTCCCATGGGTTTCTCCTTCCGGGCGTGGCGAAGGTGCGGGCGAGTGCGCTATCGATTGAAAGCCCTGAAATAAAAGGCTTACAGCCGATTTCTACTACCTTGTCTGTCAGACGATCCGCACCGAATGCCGCGCATTGTAGCCGCAAGGTGTAGGACTGACACCTAGCTGTTTCGATGCGCTGAGCGTCGGATCAATCCGATGACCGGCAGCAATCCGACCAGAACCAGGCTCAGCGCCGGCAAGGACGCCCTCGCCCACTCGCCCTCGCTGGTCATTTCGAATACCCGCACGGCCAGCGTGTCCCAGCCAAACGGCCGCATCAGCAGGGTCGCGGGCATTTCCTTGAGCACATCGACGAACACCAGCAACGCGGCGCTCAACGATCCGGGCAGCAGCAACGGCAGATACACTTTGAAAAACAGTCGCGGCCCACTGACCCCGAGGCTACGTGCCGCTTCGGGCAAAGAGGGCCGTATACGCGCCAGGCTGCTTTCCAGCGGTCCGTAGGCCACGGCGACGAAGCGCACCAGATAGGCCAGCAGCAACGCCGACAGACTGCCCAGCAGCAAGGGCTTGCCGGCGCCACCCAGCCAGGCGGACAGCGGGATGACCCATTCGCGGTCCAGGTAACTGAACGCCAGCATAATCGACACCGCCAGCACCGAACCGGGCAAGGCGTAGCCCATGTTCGACAGGCCGACCCCGGCGCGGATGCCACGGGTCGGTGCCAGCCGCCGGGCGAACGCCAGCACGAGGGCAACGCTGACGGTGATCAGCGCGGCCATGGCGCCCAGGTACAGGGTGTGGACGATCAGGCTGGTGTAACGCTCATCCAGATCGAAACGCCCACGCTGCCAGAACCACGCCAGCAATTGCAGCATCGGAATGACGAAAGCACAGGCGAACACCAGAACGCACCACCCGGTGGCCAACAACGCCTTGAAGCCACGCAGGTGGTACAGCGCCTTGACTCGCGGCCGTTCGTTGCTCGCCCGATTGGCCCCCCGCGCGCGGTGCTCGCCGTACAGGACCACCATCACCACCAATAGCAGCAGGCTGGCCAGTTGTGCGGCGGTGGACAGGCTGAAGAACCCGTACCAGGTTTTGTAGATCGCCGTGGTGAAGGTATCGAAATTGAACACCGACACCGCGCCGAAATCCGCCAGGGTTTCCATCAACGCCAACGCCACACCCGCGCCGATGGCGGGCCGCGCCATGGGCATCGCTACCCGCCAGAACGCCTGCCACGGCGACTGCCCCAGCACCCGCGCGGCTTCCATCAGGCCTTTGCCCTGGGCCAGGAAGGCGGTGCGTGCCAGCAGGTAGACGTAGGGATAGAACACCAGCACCAGCACCAGAATCACCCCGCCGGTGGAGCGCACGCGGGGCATGCGCAGCCCTGTGCCGAACCATTCGCGCAGCAGGGTTTGCACGGGACCGGCGAAATCCAGCAGGCCGACGAAGACGAAGGCCAGCACGTAGGCGGGAATGGCAAATGGCAGCATCAACGCCCAATCCAGCCAGCGCCTGCCGGGGAATTCGCAGAGGCTGGTGAGCCAGGCCAAGCTCACGCCGATGACGGTCACGCCGATGCCAACACCGAACACCAGGGTCAAAGTGTTGCCCAGCAGACGCGGCATCTGCGTGGCCCACAGGTGGGACCAGATCTGTTGATCGATGGTTTGCCAGGACAGCAGCAAGACGCTCAGGGGCAGAATGACCAGCGCAGCGATGGCGAAGACCAAGGGATACCAGCGGCGCTGGGCGGGGTGGGCCAAGGGAATTCTCTAAAAAAAGTGAAGCCGACGCAGGTCCGGGTCAGCTTTAAACTGTGGCGAGGGAGCTTGCTCCCGTTCGGCTGCGCAGCAGTCGCGAAGGTAATCGGGGCGCCCAGATGACGGCGCCGAGGCGATCAGGGCCGCTTCGCAGCCCAACGGGAGCAAGCTCCCTCGCCACAGGGAAGCCTCAGCCGCAGTTCAGTTCCAGCCAGCCCGATCCATCATGCGAATCGCCTCGGCCTGGCGCTTGCCGGCGACTTCCACCGGCAAGGTATCGGCCACGAACTGGCCCCAGGCGGCCACTTCCGCTGATGGCTTCACGGCGGGGTTGGCCGGGAACTCCTGGTTGACGTCAGCAAAGATCTTTTGTGCTTCAGGGGTGGTCATCCACTCCACCAGGGCCTTGGCCGCCTCCGGGTGCGGGGCGTGTTTGGTCAGGCCGATGCCCGACAGGTTGACGTGTACGCCACGATCCGCCTGGTTTGGCCAGAACAGCTTCACCGGCAGGTCAGGCTTTTGCTTGTGCAAGCGACCGTAGTAGTAGGTGTTGACGATGCCGACATCGCACTGGCCGGCATCGATGGCCTCGAGCACCGCGACGTCGTCGGAGAACACGTCGGTGGACAGGTTGCTGACCCAGCCCTTGAGGATTTGCTCGGTCTTCTCGGCGCCGTGGACTTCGATCATGGTGGCGGTCAGGGACTGGTTGTAGACCTTCTTCGCCGTGCGCAGGCACAGGCGACCTTCCCAGCTTTTGTCGGCCAGTGCTTCGTAGGTGGTCAGTTCGCCCGGCTTCACCCGATCGGTGGAGTAGGCAATGGTTCGCGCCCGCAGGCTCAGGCCGGTCCAGGCGTGGGAAGCGGCGCGATATTGCAGGGGGATGTTGGCGTCGATGGTTTTCGAGGTGAACGGTTGCAGAATGCCCATCTGCTCGGCTTGCCAGAGGTTACCGGCGTCCACCGTGAGCAGCAGGTCGGCGGTGGCGTTCTCGCCTTCGGCCTTGATGCGCTGCATCAGCGGCGCTTCCTTGTCGGTGATGAACTTGACCTTGACGCCGGTCTTGGCGGTGTAGGCATCGAAGACGGGCTTGATCAGTTCGTCGATACGCGAGGAGTAGACCACCACTTCGTCGGCGGCCTGGGCGGCGGTGCTGCCGATCAGGGTCAGGGCCAGTGCAGTCAGTAGACGCTTGGGTGCCAACATGGGAACGATCTCTCGATTGAAAAATGAGGCCAAATGATAAGGACTCACATTTGCCATCTCAATCGAACACTGTGTGGAGGCGTTACCAGATGTTGCATGGGCGGAAATTGATGGCAAATGTGCCGACGTCTTCGCGAGCAAGCCCGCTCCCACCTTTTGAACGCATTCCAAGGTGGGAGCGGGCTTGCTCGCGAAGAAGCCATCAGCCTCAGCGAAACTTCAGGCCTTGGCCAACGCCGGCAATTCCCCGGTCAGCCCCAGCGCTTCGCGCACGAACAGCGCCTTGGCCTCCGGCATCTGGTCAACCAGCTTCAACCCGGCATTACGCAGCCAGCGTACCGGCAACGGATTGGCCTGGAACAAGCGCTCGAATCCCTCCATCGCCGCCATCAGCGCCAGGTTATGGGGCATGCGTCGACGCTCGTAACGGCTGAGCACCTTCACATCCGCCAGACGCTCGCCCCGGGCGGCAGCCTGCAACAGCACTTCGGCCAACACCGCAGCATCGAGAAACCCAAGGTTCACGCCCTGCCCGGCCAATGGGTGAATGGTGTGCGCGGCATCGCCGATCAGCGCCAGACCCTCGGCCACGTAACGCTTGGCGTGGCGTTGACGCAAGGGTACGCACAGGCGCGGGTCGGCGTTGAGCACGTTGCCCAGTTGGCCCTCGAACGCCCGTTCCAGCGCCTTGCAGAAACCCTCATCGTCCAGCGCCATCAGGTGCTCGGCTTCAGACGGCGTGGTCGACCAGACGATCGAGCACCAATCCTGCTGCCCGTCCCTTTCCAACGGCAGAAACGCCAGCGGGCCGTTATCGGTAAAGCGCTGCCACGCAGTCATTTGATGAGGCTTTGAGCAGCGCACGCTGGTGACGATGGCGTGGTGCAGGTAATCCCATTCACGCGTCGCCATGCCGGTCAGACGCCGCACCGCCGAGTTGGCGCCATCGGCGGCGATCACCAGCGGCGCACGCAAGGTGCGGCCATCGGCCAGGGTCAGCAACCAGTCGTCGCCGGAGCGGCGCATCTGCTCCAGGCGCGCATTGGCCAGCAGACCGAGGTCACAATCGTGCAAACGATCGAGCAAGGCGTCCTGAACCACGCGGTTTTCGACGATATGGCCCAACACCTCGGCATGCACGCTGGCCGCCGAAAAATGGATCTGCCCGGTGCCGCTGCCGTCCCAGACCTGCATGTCGCTGTATGGGCTGCTGCGGCGACCGGTAATGCCCTCCCAGACGCCCAGGCGCTGGAGAATCCGCTGGCTGGCGATGGACAGCGCGCTCACCCTGGGCTCGAATGGCGCCTGCCCGTCAAAGGGTTTGACGCTCAGGGGGCTGCCGTCCAGCAGCAGGACTTCCAGCCCGCTGTCCTGCAGCGCCAGCGCCAGGGCGCTGCCGACCATTCCGGCCCCGACAATCAGCAGATCTGCGCGCATTTCCATGCTTTAAGCCTGTCTCGCTTGCGGCTTGAGCCGCACGTAAAGGGTTTTTCCGACACGCGCCACCAGGTTGCCGGCGCCGTCGTGAATATCGACCTGCAGTTGCGGCAGGTATTTCTGACCATCCGCCGTCTGCCGGCGGATTTCATCGAGCAGGGTGTCGTCGATGTTGAAGCGGGCAAACACCGGGCCTTTGCCCGGCGCGATGAAGTCGATGTCGGCCGCCTTGTCCCAGACGATGTACTTGTGCCCGAGGTTCTCCATCAGCATCAGCATGAAAAACGGGTCGACCATCGAGTACAGGCTGCCGCCGAACTGGGTCCCGACGTAATTGCGGTTGTACCAGCCCAGGCCCATGGACACCTGGACATCGCGAAAATCATCGCTGATGTGCCGAACCCGAACCCCGGCGCCGAGGTACGGCGGGTAAAGGCTCATGAACCCGCGCATCAGCCGCGCCTTGCCAAATCGCCTGATCAGCCACTCAAACATCGGGACGCGTACCCAAACCCATGGCTTGCCGGGCGAACCAGCGCTTGGCCGGCGGCAACAGGTCAAGACCGAGCAGGCCAAGGTTGCGCCCCACGGAAACCAGGGTCTGCGTGCTGCCAAACAGGCGCGTGACCTGATCGGAGAAGCCCACGGTGAGGTTCTGATCCAGTCGCTGGCGTTCGCGGTAGGCTTGCAGCGTGGCGAAGTCCCCCAGCGGTTTTTCGCTGGACAGCAGCGCATCGGCCAGCGCCTGGGCATCGCGCAGGGACAGGTTGAACCCCTGTCCGGCAATCGGATGCAGGCTGTGGGCGGCGTTGCCGAGAATCGCCAGATGCGGTCGCACCTGCTCTTCGGCCTCCACCAGCGACAGCGGGTACAGATGTCGCGCGCCGACTTGTTTCAAGGTGCCCAGTCGATAACCGAATACACCCTGCAATTCGCTGAGAAAACTACGTTCATCGAGGGTTGCCAAACGTTGCGCGTCCATCCCCAATCGCGTCCAGACCAGGGCGCAACGGTTGTCCGGCAAGGGCAGCAACGCCATGGGGCCATCGTCGGTGAATCGCTCGAATGCCATGCCGTTGTGGGCTTCACTGGTTGTGATATTGGCGATCAGCGCACTCTGGTTGTACGGACGCTTCCTGACCCCGATGCCCAGTTGCTCGCGCAGCCCGGAACGGCCGCCATCGGCGAGCACTGCAAGATCACAATCGAGCGTGGTTTCGTCATTGAGCGTCAGCCGATAGCCATCGGTGAGCGGCTCCATGCGCGTGACTTCGGCCGGGCAACGCCAGTGAATCACGTCCTTGTCCAGGCCCTGCCACAGGCATTGGCCGAGCCAGGCGTTTTCCACCACGTAACCCAGGGCCGGGACGCCCTCTTCCATCGCCGACAGGCGCGCCGTGGAAAAACGCCCGCGGTCGGACACGTGAATCTGCTTGATCGGCTCGGCGCGACGGGAGATTTCCTGCCAAACGCCCAGGCGTTGATAGATCTGCCGGGCGCCAAAGGACAAGGCTGTAGAGCGGGCGTCGTAGCTGGGCTGGTAGGTTTCGCCCGGCGCGAAGGGCTCGATCAGCACGATCTTCCAGCCACGGGATTTCGCCCCGGCCTGCAACGCCATCGCCAGGCTCGCGCCCACCAGACCGCCACCGATGATTGCCAGATTGAATCGACTCATGCCGCTTGTGTCCGTGCTTGCGCCATCAGGGCCTCGATCTCGGCCACCGTTTTCGGTACGCCTTTGGTCAATATTTCACAGCCGCTTTTGGTGACGACCACATCGTCCTCGATGCGCACGCCAATGCCGCGCCATTTCTTCGCCACGCTCTGGTTGTCCGGGGCGATGTAGATGCCCGGCTCCACCGTCAGCGCCATGCCGACCTCCAGCACGCGCCATTCGCCGCCGACCCTGTACTCGCCAACGTCATGCACATCCATGCCCAGCCAGTGTCCGGCACGGTGCATGTAGAACGCTTTGTAGGCTTCGCTGGCGATCAGTTCGTCGACGTTGCCCTGCAGCAAACCCAGCTCCACCAGGCCGGTGGTGATGACCCGGACCGTAGCTTCGTGGGCCTGATTCCAGTGCTTGTTTGGCGCGATTTCGGCAAAGGCCGCTTCCTGAGCCGCCAGCACCAGTTCGTAGATCGCCTTCTGCTCTGGCGAATACTTGCCGTTGACCGGCCAGGTGCGGGTGATGTCGCTGGCGTAGCAATCGATCTCGCAACCGGCGTCGATCAATACCAGGTCGCCGTCCTTGAGCACGGCGTCATTCTGCTGGTAATGCAGGATGCAGCTGTTGCGCCCCGCCGCGACGATCGAGCCGTAGGCCGGCATCTTCGCCCCGCCCTTGCGAAACTCGTAATCGAGTTCGGCTTCCAGGCTGAATTCATGCAGCCCGACACGGCTGGCCTGCATCGCACGCACGTGGGCCTGGGCGGAAATCCGCGCCGCCTCGCGCATCACCTTCACTTCCGCCGCCGATTTATACAGGCGCATGTCGTGCAACAGGTGATCCAGGGCAACGTATTCGTTCGGCGGCTGGGCGCCGAGGTTGGCCTTGGAGCGGATCACGTTGATCCACTCCATCAGGTGGCGGTCGAATTCCGGGTTGCTGCCCATGGCCGAATACACCCGGTCGCGGCCTTCGATGAGGCCCGGCAGGATGTCGTCGATGTCAGTGATCGGGAATGCATCGTCGGCGCCGAAGTCGCGAATCGCGCCTTCCTGCCCGGCGCGCAAGCCGTCCCATAACTCGCGCTCAGGGTTGCGTTCGCGGCAGAACAGAATGTATTCGCCGTGCTGGCGGCCCGGGATCAGGACCAGGACCGCCTGGGGCTCGGGAAAACCGCTCAGGTACTGGAAATCGCTGTCCTGGCGGTAGACGTGCTCGACATCACGATTGCGGATCGCTACCGCCGCAGCGGGCAGGATGGCGATGCTGTTGGGTTCCATCTGCGCCATCAGCGCCCTGCGGCGACGGCTGTATTCCGATTTCGGGATATGAATCATGGGCAGATGGCGTTCCCTGGCGTTGATCAGTGCAGCGACGGTTTGGCAGCCGCCGGTTGGTCCGCTTTGCGGGTTTCGGAGAACAGCAACAGCGGTGCGACGCGCAGGTATTCCATGACTTCCATGTAGTCGGTCTCGCCGTCTTCGGACTCTTCCAGGGCGTCTTGCACCTGGGAGATGGCCGCCAGGTCCTGCAACACTTCGGTGGCTTCGGTGCTCAGCATACTGCTGTCACGGCAGTTCAGGCCGAAACCGCTGAGGAAACCCTGGCACCACTCGCCCAGTGCCGCAGCGCGGTCTGCCAGTGGCGCGTCGTCGGTTGGCAGCAACAGCACGACGGTGACGTCTTCGCCAGTGAGCTCGCCCTTGACCATTTCCTGCAGGCCGATCAGGGCCGCGCGAATGTTTTCCTGCGGCTCGCTTTCCAGCAGCTCGGCGGCGTCGATCAGCCAGCCTTCGGCATCGAAGCCGGCGCCGGCGCAACTGCGGCCGAGCAGCAGGCCGTGCAATTCGGCAGGCGAAACGGAGTGACCGCTGGAAGTCAGCAGGGTGGCGAAGGCTTGGTACGGAGAATTCTGAATGGGCATGGGCAGCTAGGCGCCAGACGGCGCTATGTCTAGAATGAAGGCCTTGTATCCTACATCGACTCCTCTGTAGGAGCGAGCTTGCTCGCGATGGTCGTCAACGATAACGCTGGGTCCCGCAGACCCCGCGGCGTTCTCAGGTTCATCGCGAGCAAGCTCGCTCCTACAGTTCGCCCCCATCAGACAGTGAAGACAATGGAAGACACCGACCTGCAAGCGCTGATGGCCAGACTCGAACTGTTGATTACCCGAGTCGAGCAACTTAAGAGCCAGAATGGACTCTTACTAGCTCAGGAAAAGACCTGGCGCGAGGAACGCGCTCACCTCATTGAAAAAAACGAAATCGCCCGGCGTAAGGTCGAATCGATGATTTCGCGCCTCAAGGCCCTGGAGCAAGACTCATGAGTTCAAGCAATAGCGTCACCGTGCAGATCCTCGACAAAGAGTATTCGATCATCTGCCCCCAGGAAGAACGCAGCAACCTGGTGAGCGCCGCCCGTTACCTGGACGGCAAGATGCGTGAAATCCGCAGCAGCGGCAAAGTCATCGGCGCCGATCGCATCGCCGTGATGGCCGCGCTGAACATTACCCACGACCTGTTGCACAAGGCCGAACGCCCGGATATCCAGGCCAGCGGCTCGACCCGCGAGCAGGTGCGCGACCTGCTCGATCGTGTCGATCTGGTGCTGGCCACCGATCCGGACGTCACCAAAGGCTGATTCGCGCCACCGCTTGGGGTATACTCCCTTCACTCCCTGGGGTGCTTGCCAGTTGGCGATGTCCCTGAGCCGATTTGCTATACCCTGGAGGTTGCACGTTGGGCTGGTGTGCATGTCCGCTAGACGGAAAGCCTTAAAGCCTACTGCATCTTCCACCTTGAACTTTCGGGTTCAAGGGCTAAGTCGACAGCGGCACATTCGGGGAGCCTGATTCCAGTCCGATGCCGGTTTGAACACCGGCATCGGCTTTTTTATGGGTACTCTTTACGTATCCATCCTGCTGAAGCCGAATCCATGACCGAACCTGCGCTGCTTCCCCGCCCGCAACTTCGACGCATGCTGCGCAAGGCCCGCCGCGCACTGACCGCCAGTCAGCAGCGCCAGGCCGCGCGCGGGTTATACAGACAATTGGCCCAGCAACCGCTGTTCCGCCGCGCAAAGCACATTTCCCTCTATTTACCTACCGACGGCGAAATCGATCCGCGCCTGCTGCTGCGCGCCGCTCAGCGCCGGGGCAAGGCGACTTATCTGCCGGTGCTCAGCCCATGGCCGCGAACCAAAATGGTGTTCCAGCGCATCCGCCCCGGGGAAAAGCTCAAGCCCAATCGCTTTCGGATTCTGGAACCGCGGCACAACCTTGCCCGTCAACGCAAAGTCTGGGCGCTGGACCTGGTGCTGCTGCCGCTGGTGGGGTTTGATGATGTCGGCGGAAGGCTGGGGATGGGCGGCGGTTTCTATGATCGCAGCCTGGCGTACCTGGCGCGCCGCAAGGACTGGCGCAAACCGACGCTGCTCGGGCTGGCTCATGAATGTCAGAAGGTGCAGCGGCTGGATCAGGCGAGCTGGGATGTTCCGCTTAAGGGAACGGTCACGGACAGGGCCTGGTATTTCGCAGGCCAGACGCCCCTGTAGATCAGAGGCGTCGGCAACGCACGATCAGCGCTTGAAGGCTGTCGACTGTTGTTGCAGTTGGGGAACTTCGACGGGCGCATCGGTCTTGTTCGCCCACAGGCTTTGGGCGTAGCCGGTGGTCACGACGCCGAGGCCGAACAAAATAACCAAAATCCATAGTAAATCCGGTTTGCGTTTCATCGACTGCCCCCCAAAGGCATATCTATACGATGACAGCAGCGGTTTCCATATGTAGGCCGTGCAGCAGCGTCAAGCTTTAAAGGCCGGCATTTTGCGACAACGTGAACCTGCACGCAAATGCTGGCGTCAACCGACTGTCGGTTTGTCATAAAATTGCCGGACAACCTGGCCACACACCTCGCAAGGAGCCAAACCATGGCCTATTGGCTGATGAAATCCGAGCCCGATGAACTGTCGATCAAAGGTCTGGAAAAGCTCGGCAGAGCGCGCTGGGACGGGGTTCGCAACTACCAGGCGCGCAATTTTCTGCGGGCCATGGCGGTGGGGGACGAGTTCTTTTTCTATCATTCCAGCTGCCCGGAGCCGGGTATCGCCGGGATCGGCAAGATCGTCGAAGCCGCGTATCCGGACCCGACGGCACTGGAGCCCGAGAGCCACTACTACGATCCAAAGGCCACCGCCGAGAAAAACGCCTGGAGCGCGATCGATGTGGCGCATGCCGAGACGTTTTCCCGGGTGTTGAAGCTGGATTACCTGAAACAGCAGGCTGCGCTGTCGGAGATGCCGTTGGTGCAGAAGGGGTCGAGGTTGTCGGTGATGCCGGTGACAGCTGAGCAGTGGGCGGCGGTGATTGCGCTCAAGCCTTAAGGGTTTGGGCGATATTCAGAATGCCTTCGCGAGCAAGCCCGCTCCCACATTCGATCTGCGGTGAATGCTGATTTTGCACCCGGCGCCGGACCAAGGTCGGAGCGGGCTTGCTCGCGAAGAGGCCCGCACGGACAACGAATGTCTTATTGAATGATGAGGTTGTTGAACAACAGATCCTCAACCACCGGCTTGCCGGTTTCATCATTCATGATCTGCTGGGTCTGCTTCAGCGCTTCCTGACGCAGCTTCTCCTTGGCCTCGACGTTGTTCATCGTCTCGGTGGTCTGCTGGGCAAACAGCGCCACCAGCTGATTGCGGATCAGCGGCTCGTTGGCCTTGACCGCTTTGGTCGCTTCGTCACCGGTGACCCGCAGCGCAATGTCGGCCTTGTACACCTTGAGCTTGGCGGTGCCGTCCAGCCCGTAGTTACCCACGAACGGCGGGCTCAGGGTGATGTAGTTAACCTTCGGCGCCGCGTCTTCTTTGGCTTCTTCGGCCATCGCTGCCACAGGCAGTGACAGGGCCAGCATCATCACAATCCACGCTTTCACAATTCGCTCCTTATCCGGTTTGCGGCCTAGCATAACGACCCGCCGCTCAAGCACAAGCTTATGGCTGACTATCAGGGCCGGGCATGCTCGTTGACCCGTCGACTCACACACCTACACTTATCGGCCATCACTCCCAAAGGAATAGCCCTGATGAAAGCCGTGCTGTGCAAAGCCTTCGGCCCTGCCGAATCGCTGGTGCTGGAAGAAGTCGCCAGCCCTGTGGCGAAGAAGAACGAAATCCTGCTGGACGTGCACGCCGCCGGGGTCAATTTCCCGGACACGCTGATCATCGAGGGCAAGTACCAGTTCAAGCCGCCCTTCCCGTTTTCCCCGGGCGGCGAAGCGGCCGGCGTGGTCAGCGCAGTGGGTGAAAAGGTTGGACATCTGAAGGTCGGCGACCGGGTCATGGCCTTGACCGGCTGGGGCAGCTTTGCCGAACAGGTGGCCGTGCCGGGCTACAACGTGCTGCCGATCCCGCCTTCCATGGACTTCAACACCGCCGCCGCCTTCAGCATGACCTACGGCACCTCGATGCACGCCCTCAAGCAACGCGCCAACCTGCAACCCGGTGAAACCCTGCTGGTACTCGGCGCTTCCGGGGGTGTCGGCCTGGCGGCCGTGGAAATCGGCAAGGCCATGGGCGCCCGGGTCATCGCCGCCGCCAGCAGTGCGGAAAAACTCGCCGTGGCCAAGGCGGCCGGCGCCGATGAGCTGATCAACTACAGCGAAACCAGCCTCAAGGACGAAATCAAGCGCCTGACCGACGGCCAGGGCGCCGACGTGATCTACGACCCGGTAGGTGGTGACCTGTTCGACCAGGCCATCCGTGCCATCGCCTGGAACGGCCGTCTGCTGGTGGTCGGCTTCGCCAGCGGCCGCATCCCCGAACTGCCGGTGAACCTCGCCCTGCTCAAAGGCGCGGCGGTGCTCGGCGTATTCTGGGGCTCGTTCGCCCAGCGCCAGCCACAGGACAACGCGGCGAACTTCCAGCAACTGTTCGGCTGGTTTGCCGAAGGCAAATTGAAGCCACTGGTGTCGCAGGTGTATTCCCTGGGTAATGCCGCACAAGCCATTAACGATCTGGGCCAGCGCAAGGCGGTTGGCAAGGTGGTGGTGCAGGTTCGCTGAGGCTGCCGATGGGTCTGGGCTTCAAACAATGACGCCCAGGCCCAACGAACTGTCCTCGTGCAACACCTTCAATTACCGGGAAGAGCGGCGGCTGATCGCACCCCTGAGCGCCTCGGCCAGTAAACCAATAGCAACACACTACACACACCCCCCCTCATAACGACTCCCTTCGCACTTGAACGGCCACGCCTGGCAATGGTGCGACTCTTCCTACACCCCCCTTCACTTTGTCCGTACGACATGTTCGTAAAGGAACGCTCGACTTCCAACATTTCCGCTATTTGGCGAATGAGAACCCGTGCTATTTTCGGTAACGAAACTGTAATATTCGCATCCGCAGTCAAAACAAGAAATTTGGAGCTCTTGAATGTTTGCTTTCTTTCGCCCTGCCGCACATCAGGCGCCCTTGCCTGAGGAAAAAATAGACAGCACTTACCGACGCCTGCGCTGGCAGATCTTCGCCGGTATCTTCATCGGTTACGCCGGCTACTACCTGCTGCGCAAGAACTTTTCCCTGGCCATGCCGTATCTGATCGAAGAGGGTTACACCCGCGGTGAGCTGGGTGTGGCGTTGTCGGCGATTGCCATTGCCTATGGCTTGTCCAAGTTCCTGATGGGCATCGTGTCGGACCGTTCCAATCCGCGCTTTTTCCTGCCGTTCGGGCTGCTGGTCTCGGCGGCGGTGATGTTCATTTTCGGATTTGCGCATTGGGCGACGTCCAGCGTAACCATCATGTTCGTCTTGCTGTTTATCAATGGCTGGGCGCAGGGCATGGGTTGGCCGCCGAGTGGGCGGACCATGGTGCACTGGTGGTCGCAGAAGGAGCGCGGTGGCGTGGTGTCGCTGTGGAACGTGGCGCACAACGTCGGTGGCGGTTTGATCGGCCCGCTGTTTTTGATCGGCATGGGTCTGTTCAACGACTGGCATGCGGCTTTCTATGTGCCGGCGGCGGTGGCCATGGCGGTCGCGGTGTTCGCCTTCATCGTGATGCGCGACACCCCGCAATCGGTCGGCCTGCCGCCGATCGAGAAGTACAAGAATGACTATCCGGAAGGCTACGACGCCAGCCATGAGCAGGAATTCAGCGCCAAGGAAATCTTCGTCAAATACGTGCTGCGCAACAAGATGCTCTGGTATATCGCCATGGCCAACGTCTTCGTGTACCTGCTGCGCTACGGCGTGCTGGACTGGGCGCCGACCTACCTGAAAGAAGCCAAGGGCTTCACTGTGGACAAGACGTCCTGGGCGTATTTCTTCTACGAGTGGGCGGGTATTCCGGGCACGCTGCTGTGCGGCTGGATGTCCGACAAGATTTTCCGTGGCAACCGTGGCCTGACCGGCATGGTGTTCATGGCCCTGGTGACCGTTGCAACGCTGGTGTACTGGCTCAATCCGGCCGGCAACCCGACGGTCGACATGATCGCGCTGGTGTCCATCGGCTTCCTGATCTACGGCCCGGTGATGCTGATCGGCTTGCAGGCGCTGGAGCTGGCGCCGAAGAAAGCGGCCGGCACCGCTGCAGGCTTCACTGGACTGTTCGGCTACCTGGGGGGTTCGGTCGCAGCCAGTGCAGCGATGGGCTACACCGTGGACCATTTCGGTTGGGACGGCGGTTTCGTCCTGCTGATCGGGGCCTGCCTGCTGGCGATGGCCTTCCTTGCGCCAACCCTGTGGCACAAGCAAGTGGCCAGTCAGAGCCGCGAAGCAATCGCCTGATCATCCTTTGATTGGCAGCGCTTGAGCCGCGCCTCCAGATTCCGGTCTGGCATGGCGTGGCTACGCAGGGCGTGGGCCGTCTGCTCGACATAGTCGCGCGTCGTGCCATAACGCCCGCAAGCGTTTTCGAATACGTGGCTCAGAACGTGATCCGGCAGATTGCCGGCATAGCTGGGCAAGTGCCGCTCCAGAACGAACCCCAACGCCTGAACCTGAGTGCCGTCTTCAAGCCGACAGTTGAGCCAGTGCGGGCGGTAGGACGGAAATGGCATCTCGCGTTTCCACAGCGCATACAGCGACGCTTCAAGTTGCTCGTCCGGCAACCGATAGGCAAAACCGCTGCAAGAACCGCCGCGATCCAGACCGAACACCAGCCCGGGCATTTCCGGCGTGCCACGGTGTTCGTGGGACCACAGGTACAAGCCGCGATGGTAGCCATGCACACGACCGCGAACCCGTTCGACCGCCGTGCATTCCGGCCGCCAGATCAGGGAGCCATAGGCAAACAACCACACCGGCCCGCCCTTGTGACGCGCCATGGTCGATTGCATCGAGCTGAGTAATTGTTCGTGAGTGAGCTGCGGCCCCAGATCGAGCCGCGGAGGATAAGCCAGGTTCAAAATTGAAGATTCAATGGCGCTCATGGCGAATAGCGTTCAGCTCCCCGCGGGTGAAGAATTACTTAATAGAACGCACCGCTGTAACAATAAGGCACATATGTTTTAAGGCAATTTAAGTGCCATGGCACATTTCTTAATTAATTGCCCCACTGGAATATAACCTACCGGTATTTATATGATTTTATAAATACCGATCGGCTATATATGGAGTTATAACCCACCTGTAGGTGCGAGCATGCTCGCGATGGTCGCTAACGATAACGTGGGCATTCAGGCTGCCCGCGGTGGCCTTGAGTCCATCGCGAGCATGCTCGCTCCTACAGGGAGAGGGTGCTTTCAGGAGCGTGGCGCATAGGCAAAGACGTCGGCGCGCATCTGGTGCGCGTCCATGCCGGCTTCAACCAACGCGTCCAGAGTGCCATAGACCATCGCCGGCGAGCCGCTGGCGTAGACGTGCAGGGACTTGAGATCGGGGAAATCCTCGCACACCGCTTCATGCAGCATGCCGCAACGCCCCTGCCAGCCGCCGTGATCGCTGACCACTTTGTGCAAAAACAGGTTCGGCAGTTTCAGCCATTCATCCCAATGCTCGACTTCATAGAAGTCTTCCGGTCGACGCACCCCCCAGTACAGATGCACCGGATGTTTGAAACCCTCGGCACGGCAGTGTTCGATCAGGCCATGGATCTGCCCCATACCGGTGCCTGCGGCGATCAGCACCAACGGACCGTCCGGCAACTCGGCCAGGTGCGCGTCGCCAAAAGGCATGTCGATGCGCACCATGGTGTCGCGCAACAGCTGCTTGATGAGGTTTTGTGCACTGGCTTCGCGCGCCAGCACGTGGATTTCCAGATCCCGCCCGCCCGAAGGGGCCGACGCCAGGGAAAACGACGATTTTTCACCGCTGTCCCGATGAATCATCAGGTACTGGCCAGCGTGATAGCGCGGTGGCTTGCCGGCCGGTGCCCGCAGTCGAACGCGCCAGGTATCACCGCCGACCTCGGTGCAACTGGTGATCTGACACGACAGACTGCGCACGGGCAACTCTCCCAGCGCGAGCACGCCATCCCACAGCACGATGCAGTCTTCCAGCGGCTCTGCAATGCAAGTGTAGAACTCGCCATGATCACGCACGAGGCCAGCCTGTTCGACCCGGCCTTCGACCAGCAGCGCTGCACACACGTGGCAATTGCCGTTGCGACAGCTTTGCGGGCATTCATAGCCCAGGCGGCGTGCGCCATCGAGAATCCGCTCGCCGGGCTGAAGGTCCAGCACTGCTCCGGAGGGCTGCAGGGTTACACGCATCAATCTATTCCTAACTGATTCCAGATGGCATCGATCCGCTGGGTCACGGCATCGTCCTTGACGATCACCCGACCCCATTCACGCGTGGTCTCCCCTGGCCACTTGTGGGTGGCGTCGAGGCCCATCTTCGAACCCAGGCCGGACACCGGCGAGGCAAAGTCGAGGTAGTCGATCGGCGTGTTTTCGATCATCACCGTATCGCGCTTGGGGTCCATGCGCGTGGTAATGGCCCAGATCACGTCGTTCCAGTCCCGCGCGTTGATATCGTCGTCGGTGACGATAACGAACTTGGTATACATGAACTGTCGCAAAAACGACCAGACACCGAGCATTACCCGCTTGGCGTGGCCCGGGTACGACTTCTTCATGGTCACCACGGCCATGCGGTAGGAACAACCTTCCGGCGGCAGGTAGAAATCGGTGATCTCCGGGAACTGCTTCTGCAGGATCGGCACGAACACTTCGTTCAGCGCCACGCCGAGGATCGCCGGTTCATCCGGCGGACGCCCGGTGTAGGTGCTGTGGTAAATCGGCTTGATGCGGTGGGTGATGCGCTCGACGGTGAATACAGGGAAGCTGTCGACTTCGTTGTAATAGCCGGTGTGGTCGCCATACGGGCCCTCATCGGCCATTTCGCCCGGATGAATCACGCCTTCGAGGATGATTTCGGCGGTCGCCGGCACTTGCAGATCGTTGCCCCGGCATTTCACCAGTTCGGTGCGGTTGCCGCGCAGCAGGCCGGCGAAAGCGTATTCGGAGAGCGTGTCCGGTACCGGAGTCACGGCGCCGAGGATGGTCGCCGGATCGGCGCCCAGCGCCACGGAAACCGGGAACGGCTGGCCAGGATGCTTCTCGCACCACTCGCGATAATCCAGCGCGCCGCCACGGTGGCTCAGCCAGCGCATGATGACCTTGTTGCGGCCGATCACCTGCTGACGGTAGATGCCGAGGTTCTGACGATCCTTGTTCGGCCCCTTGGTGACGGTCAGGCCCCAGGTGATCAGCGGGGCGACGTCCCCCGGCCAGCAGGTCTGCACCGGCAACTTGCCGAGGTCGACGTCATCGCCTTCGATGATTACTTCCTGGCAGATCGCGTCTTTGACGACCTTGGGCGCCATCGAAATGATCTTGCGGAAGATCGGCAGCTTGGACCAGGCGTCTTTCAGCCCCTTTGGCGGCTCGGGCTCCTTGAGGAACGCCAGCAGCTTGCCGATTTCCCGCAGTTCGCTGACCGCTTCGGCGCCCATGCCCAAGGCAACACGTTCGGGGGTGCCGAACAGGTTGCCGAGTACGGGAATGTCGAAACCGACAGGTTTTTCGAAAAGCAGGGCCGGGCCCTTGGCGCGCAAGGTGCGGTCGCAGACCTCGGTCATTTCGAGCACTGGGGACACCGGAACCTGGATGCGCTTGAGTTCACCGCGCTTTTCCAGCCCGCTGATAAAGTCGCGCAAGTCGCGATACTGCATGCGTGAGCCTCGTGTTGGCCGTGGCGTTCGGGGGCAGGCAGTTTAGCGCCGAACCTGACGCTTCAGAACCACGAACTGCCTGTTGATCAACATTCAGATAGCAAAAAGCCGGGTTTCCCCGGCTTTTGCTGGTCCATCGACTTACTTGCGCTTCATCGACAGGAAGAACTCATCGTTGGTCTTGGTCGTTTTCAACTTGTCGACCAGGAACTCGATGGCAGCCACTTCATCCATCGGGTGCAGCAGCTTGCGCAGGATCCACATGCGCTGCAACTCGTCGTCGGCGGTCAGCAACTCTTCGCGGCGAGTACCGGAACGGTTGATGTTGATGGCCGGGAAGACGCGTTTTTCCGCGATACGGCGATCCAGAGGCAGCTCCATGTTGCCGGTGCCTTTGAATTCCTCGTAGATCACTTCGTCCATCTTCGAGCCGGTTTCAACCAGCGCGGTGGCGATGATGGTCAGCGAGCCGCCTTCTTCGATGTTGCGCGCGGCGCCGAAGAAACGCTTCGGTTTCTCCAGGGCGTGGGCATCGACACCACCGGTCAATACCTTGCCGGAGCTCGGGATCACGGTGTTGTAGGCGCGAGCCAGACGGGTGATGGAGTCGAGCAGGATCACCACGTCCTTTTTGTGCTCGACCAGGCGCTTGGCCTTCTCGATCACCATTTCGGCAACCTGCACGTGACGGGTTGGCGGCTCGTCGAACGTCGAAGCAACCACTTCGCCGCGCACGGTGCGCTGCATTTCGGTCACTTCTTCCGGACGTTCGTCGATCAGCAGCACGATCAGGTGAACTTCAGGATTGTTACGTGCGATGTTCGCGGCGATGTTCTGCAGCATGATCGTCTTGCCCGCTTTCGGCGGAGCAACGATCAGACCGCGCTGGCCTTTGCCGATCGGGGCGCACAGGTCGATCACGCGACCGGTCAAGTCTTCGGTGGAACCGTTGCCGGCTTCCATCTTCATGCGCACGGTCGGGAACAGCGGTGTCAGGTTCTCGAAGAGAATCTTGTTTTTCGCGTTTTCCGGACGGTCGAAGTTGATGGTGTCGACCTTGAGCAGCGCGAAATAACGCTCGCCTTCCTTTGGAGGGCGGATCTTGCCAACGATGGTGTCACCGGTGCGCAAGTTGAAGCGACGGATCTGGCTCGGCGAGACGTAGATATCGTCCGGGCCGGCCAGATAGGAGGCGTCTGCAGAGCGGAGGAAGCCGAAGCCGTCCTGGAGAATCTCCAGCACGCCATCACCGGAGATTTCCTCGCCGCTTTTCGCGTGCTTTTTCAGCAGGGAGAAAATCACGTCCTGCTTGCGCGAACGGGCCATATTTTCTATGCCCATCTGTTCGGCCAATTCGAGCAGTTCGGTAATCGGCTTTTGCTTGAGTTCAGTCAGATTCATATAGGAATGACGTAATCATTTATGGAGGGGGGAAATTAAGCTTTTGGCTTAATGAGGCCGCGCCGCGGAGAAGGCGACAGGATCGCGTACTTATTCGAAAAGGAGAGCGTCGGCGACGGCTAGCAGGGGGCACTGGAGAAACCAGCGCGGGGCCGAATGTAACACCTGAGTTTCGGAGCGTCTAGCCCTCAATAACGAAAAAGGCCCCGCGATTTGCGGGGCCTTTTTCAGACTGGCTACAACGACGCTTAGATGTTGGCGTCGAGGAAAGCGGCCAGTTGCGACTTCGACAGTGCGCCGACCTTGGTCGCTTCCACGTTGCCGTTCTTGAACAGCATCAGGGTCGGGATACCGCGCACGCCGTGCTTGGCCGGGGTTTCCTGGTTTTCGTCGATGTTCAGCTTGGCAACGGTCAGCTTGCCTTTGTAGGTCTCGGCAATCTCGTCCAGAACAGGAGCGATCATTTTGCAAGGGCCGCACCATTCAGCCCAGTAATCGACCAGTACAGCGCCTTCAGCCTTGAGTACGTCAGCCTCGAAGCTAGCGTCGCTAACGTGTTTGATAAGATCGCTGCTCATGGAATTCTCCAGGGTTGTAAGCAAAAAAGGTGGCCCATCATAGCTGCCCTTCCCTCGTTCAGGAAGGTGCAGATGATTGAGTCTCGCTATGGTGTTTCATGAGTATGTGTATAGCCCAGGTCACGCCATGGCGGGGGCGACGAAGGCGATCCCGGTGCGCAACGCCGCATTGCGCACGTGTTCGTGCATGGCCTTCTGGGCCGCGCCAGAGCTTCGGCGAGCCAGTGCGCGAAGGATCTTGCGGTGCTCCTGCCAGGTTTCCATGGCCCGTTCCGCCCGGATGAACGGTAGCTTCTGGCTCTCCAGAAAGATGTCGGCACTGGCGGTGAGGATGCTCAGCATCGCCTGATTGCCGCTGGCCAGCAGAATGCGCCGGTGAAATTCGAAGTCCAGCCGCGCCGCCGCCTCGAAATCGCCGGCCTTCAATTCGCTGCGCATCGCCGCGACATTGTCTTCAAGCAGATCGAGCTCATCAGTGCTCAGGGTCACGGCGGCCAACCCCGCGGCGAAACCCTCCAGGGCATAGCGCAACTGAAAGATGTCCAGAGGCGATGCCTGCGCCGCGAACGGCCAAGCCGGCGCGGCGTCGTTGCGTGGCAAGTCCACCGGCGCCTGCACGAACACGCCCTTGCCCGGCTGGATGCTGATGACGCCCAGCGCACTGAGCGAGGACAACGCCTCGCGCAACGACGCCCGACTGACCCCCAGTTGCAGGGCCAGGTCCCGTTGCGAAGGCAAGGCATCACCCGCCCCGAAACCCTGCTCAGTGATCAGTTTGCGGATGGCTTGCAGCGCTACTTCAGGTACGGCGCGAGAGATCGAGTTCATGGTTTTCCAGACGAACCAGGCCAATGTGCGCCCAGTTGTAAAGCTATTCACGGCGTCCGGCAAGTCGTGCCCCACGGGGGTTCGACGATTTTCCCGGATGCGCTATCGAGGTGCGAAACCGCCCCCGACTGTTCAGACCAGTAAGACCTACCATCCCCTGCAAATCCGTGGGCTGGCGGCCGAATGCCCCCTGTTGGCATGCCCCGTGCTCTGTCCAATCGCAGAAATCATTCCCAGCCGATTCGGAGATTTGCCATGACCCAGCGTTACAGCGCCCTCCTCGCCGCCCTGTTTGCCAGCCTGATGCTGAGCCAGGCTCCCGCCCACGCCGACGGCCTGGAGGATGTGGTCAAGCGCGGCGTCCTCAAGGTGGCCGTGCCTCAGGACTTCCCGCCCTTCGGCTCGGTTGGCCCGGACATGAAGCCGCGCGGCCTGGACATCGACACGGCGAAACTGCTGGCCGACCAGCTCAAGGTCAAACTCGAACTGACACCGGTCAACAGCACCAACCGTATCCCGTTCCTCACCACCGGCAAGGTCGATCTGGTGATCTCCAGCCTCGGCAAAAACCCCGAGCGGGAAAAAGTCATCGACTTCTCCCGGGCCTACGCGCCGTTCTACCTGGCCGTGTTCGGCCCGCCAGAAGCCGATATCAAAGGCCTGGACGACCTCAAGGGCAAGACCATCAGCGTCACCCGCGGCGCCATCGAAGACATCGAGCTGACCAAGGTCGCCCCCGAAGGCGTGACCATCAAGCGCTTCGAAGACAACAACTCGACCATCGCCGCGTACCTGGCCGGTCAGGTCGACCTGATCGCCAGCGGCAACGTGGTGATGGTCGCCATCAGTGAGAAGAGCCCGAAACGCGTGCCGGCGCTGAAAGTGAAACTCAAGGATTCCCCGGTCTATGTGGGCGTGAACAAGAACGAGCCGGCGCTGCTGGACAAGGTCAATCAGATCCTAGTGACCGCCAAGGGCGACGGCGCGCTGGAGAAAAACGCCCTGACCTGGCTCAAAGAACCGCTGCCGGCCGATCTCTGATTCGGCACGCAGGAGACCCTTTATGGCTTATCAGTTCGATTTCCTGCCGGTGGTGCAAAACACCGATCTGCTGCTGCGCGGTGCGTTGTTCACCCTGGAGCTGACGGCCATCGGTGCGGTGCTCGGCGTAGGCGTTGGCATTGTCGGGGCGCTGGTGCGGGCGTGGAACATTCGCCCGTTCTCGGCGATCTTCGGCGTGTACGTCGAGTTGATCCGCAACACGCCGTTCCTGGTGCAGTTGTTCTTCATTTTCTTCGGGTTGCCGTCACTGGGGGTGCAGATCTCCGAATGGCAGGCGGCGGTGCTGGCGATGGTGATCAACCTTGGCGCCTACTCCACGGAAATCATCCGTGCCGGCATCCAGGCGATCCCCAAGGGCCAATTGGAAGCCGCCGCGGCCTTGGCGATGACGCGCTTCGAAGCCTTCCGCCACGTGATCCTGCTGCCGGCACTGGGCAAGGTCTGGCCGGCGCTGAGCAGCCAGATCATCATTGTCATGCTTGGCTCGGCGGTGTGTTCGCAGATTGCCACCGAGGAACTGAGCTTCGCCGCCAACTTCATCCAGTCGCGCAACTTCCGCGCCTTTGAAACCTACGCCCTGACCACGCTGATCTACCTGTGCATGGCGTTGCTGATCCGCCAGTTGCTGAACTGGATCGGCCACCGATACATAGCAAGGAGCGCGCGATGAGTGATTTCACTTTCTGGGATGTCGTGCGCAACCTGCTCACCGGCCTGCAATGGACGCTGGCGCTGTCGTTGGTGGCGTTCATTGGCGGCGGGGTGATCGGTTTGCTGATCCTGATCATGCGTATCTCGAAAAAATCCCTGCCGCGCAGCTTCGCGCGCACCTACATCGAGCTGTTCCAGGGCACGCCGTTGCTGATGCAGCTGTTTCTGGTGTTCTTCGGCGTGGCGTTGGCCGGGGTGGAGATTTCGCCGTGGATGGCGGCGGCGATTGCCCTGACGCTGTTTACCAGCGCTTATCTGGCGGAGATCTGGCGCGGTTGCGTCGAGTCGATCCCCAACGGCCAGTGGGAAGCGTCGTCGAGCCTGGCGCTCAACCCGCTGGAGCAACTGCGTTACGTCATCCTGCCACAGGCCTTGCGCATCGCCGTGGCGCCGACCGTGGGCTTCTCGGTGCAAGTGGTCAAAGGCACCGCCGTGACCTCGATCATCGGCTTTACCGAACTGACCAAGACCGGCGGCATGCTCGCCAACGCGACCTTCGAACCCTTCATGGTCTATGGCCTCGTGGCCCTGGGCTATTTCCTGCTCTGCTACCCCTTGTCCCTCAGTGCGCGCTACCTGGAAAGGAGACTGCATGCCTCTGCTTAGAATTTCCGCCCTGCATAAATACTACGGCGATCACCATGTGCTCAAAGGCATCGACCTGAGCGTCGAGCAAGGCCAGGTGGTGGCGATCATCGGACGCAGCGGCTCGGGCAAGTCGACCTTGCTGCGCACGCTCAACGGCCTGGAGTCGATCAACGATGGCGTGATCGAAGTCGATGGCGAATACCTCGACGCCGCCCGCGCCGACCTGCGCAGCCTGCGGCAGAAAGTCGGCATGGTGTTCCAGCAATTCAACCTGTTCCCGCACCTGACAGTGGGCGAGAACGTGATGCTCGCGCCGCAGGTGGTACAGAAAGTTCCCAAGGCCCGGGCCGCGGAGCTGGCGCGGGAGATGCTGGAGCGCGTGGGCCTGGGGGAGAAATTCGATGCCTTCCCGGATCGACTCTCCGGTGGGCAGCAACAGCGGGTGGCGATCGCCCGCGCCTTGGCGATGTCGCCCAAGGTGTTGCTGTGTGACGAAATCACCTCGGCCCTGGACCCGGAGCTGGTCAATGAAGTGCTGAGCGTGGTTCGGCAACTGGCCAAGGATGGGATGACGCTGATCATGGTCACCCACGAAATGCGCTTTGCCCGGGAGGTTGGGGACAAGCTGGTGTTCATGCATCAGGGGCTGGTGCATGAGGTGGGCGATCCGAAGGTGTTGTTCGCCAATCCGCGGACGGCGGAGCTGGCCAATTTCATCGGCACGGTTGAAGCGACAGCCTGAAAGAACCTTGGCGTCTCAATGCCCTCATCGCTGGCAGGCTAGTTCCCACAGGGGGACGCATTCCAGTGTGGGAGCTGGCCTGCCAGCGATTGACCGCGCAGCGGTCAGTGCCTGGAACTGCACTGAGTCAAGGCTTTGAACACTGCGCGTTGGCGCCAGCCGTTGATCGTGGCACGATGTCAGGGTTATCGACCGAGACCCCCTGACCATGCCGCAATCCCAAGCCAAGAATCTGTCCCTGATCGCCGCGATCGACCTGGGCTCCAACAGCTTTCACATGGTCGTGGCCAAGGCCCAGAACGGCGAAATCCGTATTCTCGAACGTCTCGGGGAAAAGGTTCAGTTGGCCGCCGGCATCGACGAAGAACGTCGGCTGAGCGAAGAATCCATGCAGCGCGGGCTCGATTGCCTCAAGCGCTTCGCCCAACTGATCAACGGTATGCCACTGGGCGCCGTGCGCATCGTCGGCACCAACGCCCTGCGTGAAGCGCGCAACCGCGCCGAATTCATCCACCGCGCCGAAGACATTCTCGGCCATCCGGTGGAAGTCATCTCCGGCCGTGAAGAAGCGCGTCTGATCTACCTGGGCGTGTCCCACACCCTCGCCGACACCCCCGGCAAGCGCCTGGTGGCAGACATCGGCGGCGGCAGCACCGAATTCATCATCGGCCAGCGCTTCGAGCCGCTGCTGCGCGAAAGCCTGCAGATGGGCTGCGTGAGCTTCACCCAGCGCTATTTCAAGGACGGCAAGATCACCCCGGCCCGCTATGCCCAGGCATACACCGCGGCGCGGCTGGAGATCATGAGCATCGAACACGCCCTGCACCGCCTGACCTGGGATGAAGCCATCGGCTCCTCGGGCACCATCCGCGCCATCGGCCTGGCGCTGAAGGCTGGCGGGCATGGTGCAGGCGAAGTCAACGCCGAAGGCCTGGCGTGGCTCAAGCGCAAGCTGATCAAGCTTGGTGATGTCGAAAAAATCGATTTCGAAGGCATCAAGCCCGACCGCCGGGCGATTTTCCCGGCCGGCCTGGCGATTCTCGAAGCGATCTTCGATGCCCTCGAGCTGCAACGCATGGATCACTGCGAAGGTGCGCTGCGTGAAGGCGTGCTCTATGACCTGCTGGGTCGCCATCATCACGAGGACGTGCGCGAACGCACCCTGACCTCGCTGATGGAGCGCTACCACGTCGACCTGGAACAGGCGGCGCGCGTTGAGCGCAAGGCCCTGCATGCCTTCGATCAAGTGGCCAAGGACTGGGACCTGGAAGACGGCGTCTGGCGCGAATTGCTGGGCTGGGCGGCCAAGGTCCATGAAGTGGGCCTGGACATCGCCCACTACCAGTACCACAAGCACGGCGCCTACCTGATCGAGCACTCGGACCTCGCCGGTTTCTCCCGCGAAGACCAGTTGATGCTGGCCTTGCTGGTGCGCGGTCACCGCCGCAACATTCCCAAGGACAAGTTTGCCGACTTCGGCGATGACGGCATCAAGCTGATTCGCCTGTGCGTATTGCTGCGCTTCGCGATCCTGTTCCATCACATCCGCGGCACCCAGCAAATGCCCCAGGTGGAACTGAACGCCCAGGGCAACAGCCTGGAAGTGGTGTTCCCGGACCACTGGCTGGACGACAACCAACTGACCCAGGCCGACTTCGAGATCGAAGCGCAATGGCTGACGCGGGTCGATATTGTCCTGAGCGTGCGCTGAACACTTGGCGAGAGGCTTTGTAGCGAGGGAGCTTGCTCCCGCTGGGCGGCGAAGCGGCACCAAAAGAAGGCCTGCTGCGCAGGCCGACGGGAGCAAGCTCCCTCGCCACAAAAGCCACCGCTCCACAAGCTGTCTGCCGAAGGCCATTCACGGGACAAACGCAATAAAAAAGGGCGATCCAACCGGATCGCCCTTTTTTGTAGGCCAATGCCTGCGTCAACGCACCGCCAAAATCGGACTGCCCAGCCGCTCCAGCAACGTCGCCTGGGCGCTGCGCGGGTTCTGGTTGCCGGTCGGTGTGTTGCGGATGTAACGGCCGTCCGACTGCAGACTCCAGCTGTGGGTGTTGTCGGTCAAGTACAGTTCCAGCTCCTTCTTGACCCGCATGATCAGCTTCTTGCCCTCCACCGGGAAGCAAGTCTCGACACGCTTGTCGAGGTTGCGCTCCATCCAGTCGGCACTGGAGAGGAACATCTGCTCTTCGCCGCCGTTGAGGAAGTAGAAGACCCGGGTGTGCTCTAGGAAGCGGCCGATGATCGAGCGCACGTGGATGTTGTGGGACACCCCGGCGATGCCAGGTCGCAGGCAGCACATGCCGCGCACCACCAGGTCGATGCGCACGCCCGACTGGCTGGCCTTGTACAACGCGCGGATGATCTTCGGATCGGTCAGCGAGTTGAACTTGGCGATGATGTGTGCCGGCTTGCCATCCAGGGCGAACTGGGTCTCGCGGGCAATCATGTCGAGCATGCCCTTCTTCAGGGTGAACGGCGCATGCAACAGCTTCTTCATGCGCAGTGTCTTGCCCATGCCGATCAACTGGCTGAACAGTTTGCCGACGTCTTCGCACAGGGCATCGTCGGAGGTCAGCAGGCTGTAGTCGGTGTACAGACGGGCGTTGCCGGCGTGGTAGTTACCCGTGCCCAGGTGCGCGTAACGCACGATCTCACCGGCTTCGCGGCGCAGGATCAGCATCATCTTGGCGTGAGTCTTGAAGCCGACCACGCCGTAGATCACTACCGCGCCGGCCGCTTGCAGACGGCTGGCCAGCTGCAGGTTGGACTCTTCGTCGAACCGCGCACGCAATTCGATCACCGCCGTGACTTCCTTGCCGTTACGCGCCGCATCCACCAGCGCGTCGACGATTTCCGAGTTGGCGCCCGAGCGGTACAGGGTCTGGCGCACCGCCAGCACATGCGGGTCCTTGGCAGCCTGGCGCAGCAGGTCGACCACCGGGGTGAACGACTCGAACGGGTGCAGCAGCAGGATGTCCTGCTTGCTGATCACGCTGAAGATGTTCTCGCTGTTTTGCAGCAGTTTCGGAATTTGCGGGGTAAACGGCAGGTACTGCAGCTCGCGCTGGCTGTCGAGCCCGGTGATGCTGAACAGGCGCGTGAGGTTTACCGGACCGTTGACCTGATACAGCTCGGACTCGCTCAGGTTGAACTGCTTGAGCAGGTAGTCGGACAGGTGTTTGGGGCAGGTATCGGCCACTTCCAGACGGACCGCGTCACCGTAGCGACGGGAGAACAACTCACCGCGCAGGGCACGGGCCAAGTCTTCGACGTCTTCGGAATCCAGCGCCAGGTCGGCGTTTCGGGTCAGGCGGAACTGGTAGCAGCCCTTGACCTTCATGCCTTGGAACAGGTCATCGGCGTGGGCGTGGATCATCGACGACAGGAACACGTAATTGTCGCCGGAGCCGCCGACCTCTTCCGGCACCTTGATGATCCGCGGCAACAGGCGCGGCGCCGGGATGATCGCCAGACCGGAGTCGCGACCGAAGGCGTCGATGCCCTCGAGTTCGACGATGAAGTTCAGGCTCTTGTTGACCAGCAGCGGGAACGGGTGCGTCGGGTCCAGACCGATCGGGGTGATGATCGGCGCGATTTCGTCGCGGAAATAGCGACGGACCCAGGTTTTCAGCTTGGTGGTCCAGTGACGGCGACGGATGAAGCGGACCTGATGTTTTTCCAGCTCCGGCAACAGGATGTCGTTGAGGATCGCGTACTGGCGGTCGACGTGACCGTGTACCAGCTCGCTGATGCGGGCCAGCGCCTGATGCGGTTGCAGGCCGTCGGCGCCCGCCTGTTCGCGGGCGAAGGTGATCTGCTTTTTCAGGCCGGCGACGCGAATCTCGAAGAATTCGTCCAGGTTGCTGGAGAAAATCAGCAGGAACTTCAGCCGCTCCAGCAGCGGATAGGACTCGTCCAGCGCCTGTTCCAGCACGCGGATATTGAATTGCAGTTGGGACAGCTCACGATGGATGTACAGGCTGCTGTCATCCAGGCCGGGAATGGCGATCGCTGCCGGCGCCGCCGCAGCGGGTTCGGTCACCGCCGCGGGCGGAGCAGGCTCCAGCTCCGGCGGGGTTTCGGCGATCTGCTCCACCACGGGTTGAGCGTCTTGTACGGCAACTTCAGTGAGTCCTTCGGTATTCATCGAATGTTCCTGGGAGGGCTATTTCTGCTCTCGTAACAATTGAGCTGCGCGAACGGCAAAGTAAGTGAGGATGCCATCAGCGCCTGCACGTTTAAAAGCGGTCAGGGATTCGAGGATAACCCCTTCGCTCAACCAGCCATTCTGGATCGCCGCCATGTGCATGGCGTATTCGCCGCTGACTTGATAGACAAATGTCGGCACTTTGAATTCTTCCTTGACCCGGCAGAGGATGTCCAGATACGGCATGCCTGGCTTGACCATGACCATGTCCGCGCCTTCTGACAAGTCAGCCGCCACTTCATGCAGGGCCTCGTTGCTGTTGGCAGGGTCCATCTGATAGGAAGCCTTGTTGGCCTTGCCCAGGTTCAGCGCCGAGCCCACCGCATCGCGGAACGGGCCGTAATAGGCGCTGGCGTACTTCGCCGAATAGGCCATGATCCGCACATTGACGTGCCCGGCCACTTCGAGGGCCTCGCGGATCGCCTGGATGCGACCGTCCATCATGTCCGATGGCGCTACGACCTGCGCGCCGGCTTCGGCGTGGGACAGGGCCTGCCTGACCAGTGCGTCGACGGTGATGTCGTTCTGCACATAGCCGTCTTCGTCGAGGATGCCGTCCTGACCATGGGTGGTGAACGGGTCCAGGGCGACGTCAGTGATCACCCCCAGCTCCGGGAACTGCGCGCGCAGGGCGCGGGTGGCACGCTGGGCGATGCCTTCAGGGTTCCAGGCCTCCTCGGCGTCCAGGGACTTGAGCTGCGAAGGGGTGACCGGGAACAGCGCCAGCGCCGGAATACCCAGCGCCACCCACTTGGCCGCCTCTTCGAGCAACAGATCGATGGTCAGGCGTTCGACACCCGGCATCGAGGCCACCGCTTCGCGACGGTTTTCACCGTCCAGCACGAACACCGGCAGGATCAGGTCATCAACGGTCAGTACATTTTCACGGACCAGTCGACGCGAGAAATCGTCACGGCGGTTGCGGCGCAGGCGGGTTGCGGGAAACAGACGGTTGGCGGGGGTAAAGCTCACGGCAGACTCCTGAGCCCGCGCAGACGGGCGAGCGTGACAGTTATAAGTGCCCATTATGACGAACGTATTACAGTTGTGTGCACCCTGCGACGTGTAGCCGCATTCCATTGTCGTTGTAGGAAATGTTCACGTCGAGACACATTTGGACACTTTCCTGAATGTGTGCGAAGGGTTAGGCTGCGCGTTCATTTCGCCAGCACCCAGACAATGCTCCAACAATTTCTGCATGACTTCGGCTACTTTGCCCTGTTCCTTGGCACATTCTTCGAAGGCGAAACCATCCTGGTGCTCGCAGGCTTCCTCGCGTTCCGTGGATACATGGACATCAACCTGGTGGTGGTCGTGGCGTTCTGCGGCAGTTATGCCGGCGATCAGCTGTGGTACTTCCTGGGCCGCAAGCATGGGCGCAAGTTGCTGGCACGCAAGCCTCGCTGGCAGTTGATGGGTGACCGGGCGCTGGAACACATTCGCAAGCACCCGGACATCTGGGTGCTGAGCTTCCGCTTTGTCTACGGCCTGCGCACGGTGATGCCGGTGGCGATCGGCCTGTCGGGCTATCCACCGGGCCGTTACCTATTGCTCAACGGGATAGGCGCGGCGATCTGGGCCACGGCGCTGGCCGCGGCGGCCTATCACTTCGGTGCAGTCCTGGAAGGCATGCTGGGCAGCATCAAGAAGTACGAGCTGTGGGTGCTGGGTGCGCTGCTGATCCTGGGCGTGGGCCTGTGGCTGCGTCGGCGCTTCAAGAATGCCCGCCTGGCCAAACAGGTCTATGCCGACGAGCAAGCCCTGAAGGCCAAGCGGGCCAGCATCGACGAGCCTAAGACGCCCACCGAGTGAAACGGCTTGTGCAGCAGTAGAGCCCGATACCGCTGAGCAAGCTGTAGCTGAGCAGGCCGACCCAGCCCACCGCGCTGGCCGGCCACAGCCCTGCCACCGGCGCCAGCCAGACCAGCGGCACATTCGATGCCAGCCGCAGCAACTCCAGCTTCAACGCCCACGGGCGATTCTCCAGAGCCACGCCCAGCACGAACAAGCCCAGCGCCACTGCACCCCAGCCGAGCACCAGTGCCGCGGTCGTCAGCTGCGGTTCGAAGTTCATCAGGTAGCTGCCCAGCGCGATGTACACGCAAAATTGCAGCAGGACGTACACCTGCTGACGCCCATCCAACGGCACCTCGAATTTGCGGAACTGGCTCAGGTCCGGCTTGTTGAGCGGGTACTTCGCCGCCACATCCGCCGGCCGCCAACCGGTGCGCATGAACCAGATCCGCAGCTTGTCCCAGCTACTTTCGGCACGTCGCGCATCCGCCCACAACTGCGCGTAGAACTGCACATTCGCCCAGATCGGGTTCCAGCTCGCCAGCGGCGTGGTCACGCCGAAAATCACCGGCTCGTTGTCGTCTTCTTCCTGGAAGGAGCCGAATAGACGGTCCCAAATAATGAACACCCCGCCATAGTTGCGATCCATGTAGAGAGCGTTCTGTGCATGGTGGGCCCGATGATTGGAAGGCGTGACAAAGAACCACTCGTACCAGCCGAGCTTGGGAATGTGCCGGGTGTGCACCCAGAACTGGTACAGCAGGTTCAGCGCAGCCACGCTGACAAACACCGGCAGCGGCACGCCGACGATGGCCATGGGCAGGTAGAAGATCCAGCTCAACACAAACCCGGTACTGGTCTGGCGCAAGGCGGTGGAGAGGTTGTAGTCCTCACTCTGGTGATGCACCGAATGGGCGGCCCACAGGATGTTGCGTTCGTGGCCCATGCGGTGCAGCCAGTAGTAGCAAAAATCATAAAAGACAAAGGCGAAAACCCAGACCCACACGCTGTCCGCCGAAAGCTCGAACAGCGCCAGGTGCTTGAGGGCAAAGGCATAGGTCAGCAGCCCTACACCCTTGGTCAGCAGGCCGGTGGTGGTCGAGAGCACGCCGGTGCTGATGCTGTTGATCGCATCCGCCACCCGATAATGGCTGACCCCGCGCCAGCGGTCGGCCAACAGTTCGATGGCGATCAGCACAAAGAAAAACGGCACCGCATACAGAATGAAGTCCATGACGCGTCCTGATCGGAATTTTGAGGACAGATGCTAGGTGTAGCCGCGAATTAACCCTATGGCAACGAGTGACAAATTAGTGGACATTTAACGCCATGAATCTGGAGAAAAGCCCATGAGCAAAAAAGTTGCAGTGATCCTTTCCGGTTGTGGCGTATTCGACGGCGCCGAGATCTACGAGAGCGTGATAACCCTGCTGCGCCTGGACCAGCGTGGCGCGCAGGTGCAGTGCTTCGCGCCGAACATTGCGCAGTTACATGTGATCAATCACCTGACCGGCGAAGAAATGCCCGAGTCGCGCAATGTACTGGTGGAGTCGGCGCGCATTGCCCGGGGCGAGGTCAAGGACCTGCGCGAAGCAGACGTAGAGGATTTCGATGCGCTGATCATTCCCGGCGGTTTCGGCTCGGCCAAGAACCTGTCCAACTTCGCCGTTGAAGGCACCGCTTGCAGCGTGCAACCGGAGGTCCTGGCCTTGACCGAAGCCTTCGCCGAAGCCGGCAAACCCGTGGGGCTGATCTGCATTTCGCCGGCCCTGGCGGCGAAGATCTATGGCCCGGGCGTGACCTGCACCATCGGCAACGACGCCGAAACCGCAGCGGCCTTGAACAAGATGGGCGCCACCCACAAAGAGTGTGCGGTGAGCGAGATCGTCGAAGACAAGGCGCGCAAACTGGTGAGCACCCCGGCCTACATGTTGGCCCAGAGCATCAGCGAGGCGGCGTCGGGCATCAACAAACTGGTCGACCGCGTGCTCGAGTTGACGCACGAAAACGACGCCTGACACCCTTGGGCGACTGATTACCCGTGGCGAGGGCGCTTGCTCCCGTTCGACTGCGCAGCAGTCGCAAGACCCGTCGCCACATTTCTCGGTAAACCACCAACAGGTAGGGGTTTGGGGTTGCTTTGCAACCCAGCGGGAGCAAGCTCCCTCGCCACAGGTACGTTGTCAGGCAGGTTTGCGGATCAGTCGGGTCAGGATCCGGTCCAGCGCATTGGCAAACGCCTGCTTCTCGCGCTCGCCAAACGGCGCCGGGCCACCACTGATCTGCCCTTGCTCGCGCAAGTCGGTGAACAGGTTGCGCACCGCCAGTCGGTCGCCCATGTTCTGCGCGTCGAACTCCTTGCCCCGCGGGTCCAGCGCCGCCACGCCCTTCTTCACCAGACGGTCCGCCAGCGGCACGTCGCTGCAGATCACCAGCTCACCCGGCACCGCGTGCTCGACCAGGTAATCGTCCGCCGCGTCCGGACCGCTGGGCACCACGATCAGCTTCACCAGAGTCAGCGCCGGCTTGCTCTGCGGCTGACCGGCGACCATGACCACTTCAAACTGGCGCTTGAGGGCGAACTTCACCACCAGGTCCTTGGCCGCCCGCGGGCAGGCGTCGGCATCGATCCATACGCGCATCGTTTTTTCCTCCGTTAAAAGCATCGCGGGCAAGCCTCGCGCCTACAGGTTAACGCTAAACCTGTCAGGCGCGAGGCTTGCCCGCGAAAGGTGAGCGCAGCGAATGCCGTTAAGCCGTCACCCGCCGCTTCTCCGCCACCCAGCTGCGGCCATACAGCACGACAATCGCAACGATCGCCACCGCCTGGGCAGTCAGCGAATAGGCATCGGCATGAATCCCCAGCCATTCGAAGTCGAAGAACGCCACCGGTCGCGTGCCGAAGATCCCCGCCTCCTGCAGCGCCTTCACGCCATGGCCGGCGAACACCACCGACAACGCGCAGAGCAGACCGGCGTTGACGCTGAAGAACAGCGTCAGCGGCAACTTCGCCGAGCCGCGCAGGATCACCCAAGCCAGCCCCACCAACAGCACCAGCGCCGTCGCACCGCCGGCCAGCACCGCGTCGTGGCCAGCAGGACCTGCCTGCAACCACAGGGTTTCGTAGAACAGAATCACTTCGAACAGCTCGCGGTACACCGAGAAGAACGCCAGAACCGCAAAACCAAAGCGCCCGCCGCCGCCCACCAGGCTGCTCTTGATGTAATCCTGCCAGGCGGCGGCATGGCGACGGTCGTGCATCCACACACCGAGCCACAGCACCATGACACTGGCGAACAACGCTGTCGCGCCTTCCAGCAACTCACGCTGCGAACCACTGACGTCGATGGCATAGGCTGCCACCGCCCAGGTCCCCAGACCGGCGAGCAGCGCCAGGCCCCAGCCGATGTTGACGCTGCGCACCGCCGATTGCTGGCCGGTGTTGCGCAGGAACGCCAGGATCGCCGCCAGCACCAGAATCGCTTCCAGGCCTTCACGCAGCAAAATCAACAGGCCGGAGATGTAGCTCAGCGACCAGCTCAAGCCATCGCTGCCCAGCAGGCCAGCCGAGGTTTTCAATTTAACCTTGGCCGCGTCCAGGCGCTGCTCGACCTGCTCCACCGGCAAACCATCCTGCAGCGACTGACGGTACGCCATCAGCGACTTTTCCGTGTCCTTGCGCACGTTGGCGTCGACGTTGTCCAGGGAGCTTTCGACCAGTTCGAAACCTTCCAGGTACGCCGCCACCGACAGGTCATAGGCCTGATCGTGGTCGCCGGCACGGTAGGCCGCGACGCTCTTGTCCAGCGTGGCGGCGGTATAGTCGAGCAACTGCGCCGGGCCACGCTTGACCTGCGGCGGTTGCGCCCGTTGTGCGCGGAAGGTCGCGGCAGCCTGCGGACCGTCGGCGGCCTGCACTTCGGCGGGTGTCTGACGGGCCAGGTCGGCAATGTTGTAGACCTTGTCGCCGCTGGCGGCCGCCGGGTCGGCGCTGAAGGTGGCGATGTAGGTGGCCAGGTCCCAGCGCTGACGGTCGTCCAGTTGATCGGCGAAAGCTGGCATGTCTGTGCCTTCGACCCCCAGGCCAACCGTGTTGTAGATCGCGTAGAGGCTCAGGTGATCCAGGCGTGCGTGATCGCGCAGATTGGCCGGTGGTGGCGTCAGGCCGACACCGGCCGGGCCATCCCCGGCACCGCTATCGCCGTGGCACACCGAACAGTGCTGCGCGTACAGCGGCGCCCCACGGGTCGGGTCGGGGGTGATGATCGGCGCCTGGCTGACTTCATAGGCCACGGCCAGTTTCGCCCCCAGTTGCCGCGCTTGACGGGCCACTTGCGCACCGCTTTGACGGTCGGCTATCGCGCTGCGCAGCGCACTGACTCCCTGCTCCAGCCCAGTCTTTTCAGGCTTGGCCGGCATCGCACTGACCAAGCCTTGCAGCGCCTGGACGAATTCCAGCTGCTCGCGGTACTCAGCATCGTTGACGACCGCACCGTCCTGCACCGCGTGCGGGTAGTCCGCGCCGATGTAGTCGAGCAGGTGCAGGGCTTGCGGCGCGCCTTCCACCGTGTCGGCCAGCAGATTGAAGCTGCATAGGGCGAACACCGGCGCGATCAGCCAGGCCAGGAAACGGGAGGGGGCAATCATGAATGAATCTCAATTGGAAACACGAAGTAATATATTGTTCACTCCCAATCACTTTCACTCAAGCTTTGTTGTGCTGAATCCCGCAATCCCCGACGCGTGCCAGTGATTCATCCTCTTGGTGTGAGGTCAGAAAGGGTAAACCTTATTCAGGACGGGACACGCCAAATGAAAAAGGCGACCTGAACAGGCCGCCTTTTTTTGCACCCGGCTTTTGTGGCCAGTGAGCCTGTCGGATCGCCGCACCGTCGCGCTTGAGCGCGCGGGTTCAGACCGCCGCTTTGCGCAGGGTCGCCATGAACGCCGCCGCACCAATGAACAGCCCGGCAAAGGTGCGGTTCATGCGTTTCTGCTGCTTGGGTGTGCGCAACAGGCGCAGCACCTTGGACGCCAGCCCGGTGTAACCGGCCATGACGATCAGATCGACGCAGACCATGGTCACGCCAATGATCAGGTACTGGATCAGCAGCGGCGCGTGCGGGTCGATGAACTGCGGCAACACCGCCAGCATGAACACCAAGGCTTTGGGGTTGCTGATGTTCACCAGAAAGCCACGGAACACCAGCGCCATCGGTTTGCCGATCGGGCGGATGGCTGCGTCATCGCTCATGTCGCTGGGCAACGCGCGCCATTGCTTGATCGCCAGGTACACCAGGTAGGCCACACCGAACCATTTGATCGCATAGAACGCGGTGGCCGACGCGGTGAGAATCGCGCCGACACCGGCGCCGACAATGGCAATCTGCACCGCCAGGCCCAATTGCAGGCCCAGGGCGTTCCAGTAGCCACGCCAGAAACCGTATTGCAGACCGCTGGACATCGACGCAATGGCGCCGGCACCGGGAGACAGGCTGATCACCCAGCAGGCGGCAAAAAACGCCAGCCATGTTTGAAGCTCCATTGCACACCTCGACTCAGAATCGTGACAACTGTCTAAGCTAATGCGGCTTTGGGCGGATGACCATTGATTTTTTTGCGGGATGTTACAACTTTAGGGCCCCTTCGCAAGCAAGCCCGCTCCCCCATGTGCACTCGATCCACTGTGGGGGTCGGGCTTGCTCGCGAAAGCCATGGATCAGGCAACAGAAACCTTACTTTTCAAAACCGCTCGAAGGGAATGCATCGCTGCCCCGCCAACGCCGCACCGACCGCTGGAAGAACAGGCTGTTGGGCACCTGCACCATGGCACTGCCCGTGCCCAGTTCCTGCGCCTCGATCAGCGTGGTGTACAGCAGATTGATCGCCACCACTCGCCCCTTGACCCCGGGCTTGTCGGTGGTGTCCACCAACTCGACCACGTCACCAATCCGGAACGGGCCCACGGTGAAGATCAGGATCGCGCACAGCAGATTGGAGAGCACACTCCACATGGCGAAAAACGCCACCGCTGCGACCGCGACAAAACCGGAAAGCGCCGTCCACAGTACGGTGGCCGACACCCCGAGGCGCTCGAGCACGAAAATCAGCGCGCTGCCCATGATCAGCCAGCGCAAACCGCCACGCAGCGGCATCAGCAATTGCGGTGGGAAGGGGTAGCGCTCACCCAGTCGGGTCAGGCCCTTGGCCACGAACCGCTGGGCGATGTAACCCGCCAACAGGATCAGCAGAATTTGCACACCGAGCCAGATCGGCTCAATCCACATTGCCGGCAGCGGCAGCTTGAACGCATCCATCAGGACAGCGACTCCAGCTCCGCCTGCATGCTTTCGAGCAGTTCCAGAGCTTCCATCCAGGCCTCTTCCAGCTCCGCTTCACGCACCTTCAGCTTGGCCTGCTCGGCCAGCAGATCGCGCAATTCGTTCTTGCGCATTGGCTCGTAGATGTCGCTGTCGCCCAGGCTGACATCGATTTTCGCCAGCTTCTCGTGCAGCTTGCCCAACTCGGCTTCAAGCTTGTCAGCCTCGCGCTTGTGCGGTGCCAGTTGCTGACGCAGTGCAGCGGCGGCCTGACGCTGGGCCTTCTTGTCGGTCTTGTCCGGGTTGACCGCAGTGGTGCTCACCGGCGCATTGCGCTGACGATATTCCACCAGCCAGCGGGTGTAGTCCTCCAGGTCGCCGTCGAACTCTTCGACCTTGCCGTCCGCCACCAGGTAGAAGTTATCGGTGGTGCTCTTGAGCAGGTGACGGTCGTGGGAGACCACCAGTACCGCGCCACTGAATTCCTGCAGGGCCATGGTCAGCGCCAGGCGCATTTCCAGGTCCAGGTGGTTGGTCGGTTCGTCGAGCAGCAACAGGTTCGGCCGGTCCCAGGCGATCAAGGCCAGGGCCAGGCGCGCCTTCTCGCCACCGGAGAAGTTCAGCACCGGTTCGTCGATTCGCGCACCACGGAAGTCGAAGCCGCCGAGGAAATCGCGCAGGGTCTGCTCGCGCTCGGTCGGGGCCAGGCGCTGCAGGTGCAGCAACGGACTGGCCTTGGCGTCCAGGGAATCAAGCTGATGCTGGGCGAAGTAGCCGACGACGGTGTTCTCGCCGCGGGTCAAGCGACCGGCCAGGGGCGACAGTTCGCCGGCCAGGTTCTTGATCAGGGTCGACTTGCCCGCGCCGTTGGGGCCAAGCAAACCGATCCGCGCACCCGGGGTCAGTTGCAGCTTGACCTTCTCCAGCACGGTCTTGTCGCCGTAGCCCAGGCGGGCATCGGACAGGTCGATCAGCGGGCTGGAAATTTTCTGCGATTCGCGGAAGACGAAGTCGAACGGCGAATCGACGTGGGCAGCGGTCAGCTCTTCCATCCGCTCCAGCGCCTTGATCCGGCTCTGGGCCTGACGGGCCTTGGTGGCCTGGGCCTTGAAGCGTGCGATGTAGCTTTCCATGTGCGCACGCTGCGCCTGCTGCTTCTCGTAGGCCTGCTGTTGCTGGGCCAGGCGTTCGGCACGGGCACGCTCGAAGGCGCTGTAGCCACCGCGGTACAGGGTGATCTTGCGTTGATCGACGTGGGCCACGTGATCGACCACGGCATCGAGGAAGTCCCGGTCGTGGGAGATCAGCATCAGGGTGCCTGGATAGCTCTTGAGCCACTCTTCGAGCCAGATGATGGCGTCGAGGTCCAGGTGGTTGGTCGGTTCGTCGAGCAGCAGCAAGTCCGAGGGGCACATCAGGGCCTGGGCCAGGTTCAGGCGCATCCGCCAACCGCCGGAAAAATCCCCCACCGGGCGATCCATCTGCTCGTTGGTGAACCCCAGGCCTGCGAGCAACTTGCGGGCCCGAGCGTCGGCGGTGTAACCGTCGGCACTGTCGAGCTCGGAGTGCAGGCGGGCCTGTGCGGCACCGTCATGGGCCGCTTCGGCTGCCGCCAGGTCACGTTGCACCTGGCGCAGGCGAAGGTCGCCATCGAGCACGTAGTCGACCGCCAGGCGATCGAGGGTATCGACCTCCTGGCGCATGTGGGCGATACGCCAGTCGGCCGGCAGGAAGCAATCACCCGAATCCGGGTGCAGTTCGCCGCGAAGCAAGGCGAACAAGCTCGATTTGCCGGCGCCGTTGGCACCGATCAGGCCGGCTTTCTGGCCGGCGTGCAGGGTCAGCTCGGCGTCTTCTAGCAGACGTTGCGGGCCACGCTGTAAAGTCAGGTTCTGAAGTCGAATCATAATGGCGGCGGAGTCTACCAGCTTCGCTCGCAACTGGCGCGAGTAGCACTATGTCCTCTGACCTGTGGAGCTTTTCCGTTGAAACCTACATCCGTCGCGGCGCTGAACCCGCGTGCCTGCAGTTGCAGTCAGCGGGTGTGAACGTGTGCCTGCTGCTGTGCGGGTTATGGCTGGAGGCGCGTGGCGTTGCCTGCACCGAACAGCGCTTGCAGTCGCTGCGAGAGACGGCAGGGCCTTGGGATACGGATGTCGTGCAACCGCTGCGGGCCTTGCGCCAGCAATGGAAAGCCGCCGCCAGCGGGGATGCCGGGCTCAATGAACTACGCAGCCAAGTGAAGTCACTGGAAACGGAAGCGGAAAAACATCTGTTGTTGCGCCTGGAGCGAACGGCAGAACGCTGGCCGCAAGATGGGACGACCGAGACATCGGCCTGGCTCGAAGGGGTAGCGGCGGGTGCCGCACACCTGAACCGCGACGCGCTGCATCAGCTGCGCGTCGCGGCAACCGGCACTTAGGAGGCGCTGGTTGGGGTGTTGCTGGTGCTCGACGGTGCCACTGGCGTTGGCGCAGTGGTGGTGGCCGTCGAGGCAGGGGCTGCCGGCGCAGGGGAGGCCGAAGCGGTTGGCGCCGGGCTTGCTGGCTTGGCGGCAGGCGCCGGGGTCGGCTTGGCAGCAGCGGCCGGCTTTTTCACGGCTGGTTTGGCGGCAGGCTTGGCGGCTGGTTTTGCAGCCGGTTTGGCTGCGGCCGGTTTGGCTGCTGGTTTAGCGGCAGCTGGCTTGGCAGCGGTTGCTGGTTTGGCGGCGGCAGGTTTGGCAGCGGCTGCTGGTTTAGCGGCAGCTGGTTTGGCCGCTGGCTTGGCCGCAGCAGGTTTTGCAGCAGCGGTTTTGGCCGCTGGTTTTGCGGCAGGTTTTGCGGCTGGCTTGGCAGCGGTTTTAGCTGCAACTGGTTTCGCAGCTGGCTTGGCGGCCGGCTTCGCGGCTGCGGTTTTAGCCGCTGGTTTTGCGGCAGGTTTGGCAGCGGGTTTTGCCGCTGTGGTTTTCGCTGCAGCAGGTTTGGCAGCAGCCGTTCTTGCAGCAGGTTTAGCGGCGGTGGCTTTAGCAGCCACTGGCTTGGCGGCAGGCTTGGCAGTTGCAGTTTTGGCAGCTGGTTTTGCAGCGCTGGCAGCGACTGGTTTTTTCGCTGCGGGTTTGGCAGCAGCGGTTTTCGCAGCAGGTTTTGCTGCGGTCTTGGCCGGTGCTTTTGCGGCAACCGGTTTGGCAGCGACTTTCCTGGCAGGGGTCGCAGCCGCCTTGGCCGAACGCAGGGACAGTGCCTTGCCGACAGCCTCTTGCACGCGACCAACACCCTGGGCCAGTTTCAGGCTTTCCTGAGCGTCGCGCTTGAGTTGCAGGATGTAGCCACGAGTGTCCGACTGACGTTCCTTGAGGGCGTCGAGCAGGTCTTCGAGTTCCTTCACGCCATCCTTCGCCTTGGCTTGTGCCTTGGCTTTGCCGGCCGCTGCAGCGTCCTGCAATTTGGTGCGGGATTTGTGCAATTTCTCTTGAGCTTTGCCGCGCTGTTTTTCCAGTTTGGCGAGCAGTTTTTCAGCATCAGCCAAGGCTTCTGAACAAGCAGTTTCTAAGTGCTCGAGCAAGCTGCCCGACAGTTGTTGGAGCAGGTGCAACGGAGTGTTTACTGGCTTCTTGGTGGCCGACATGGTTTACCTCCTGGCTGAAGTGAGTTGCGGCTCATACTAGACCTCTGCTGCAACCGCCGCTAGGGCATGTTGACACTATCGAAAGCGTCCTGTTGCAAAGCGGTGAAAAACTTCTGCGGTTGCGCAAAACCAGTTCACCGTTAAGCACATTCACACTGGCATAATCGCTCGCATCTCAGGTCGGAGGGTGCCCATGTCGCGCTACCTTTTTTTATCGCTGTGCGTGATTTTTTCCGTGGCCCAGGCCGCGGAAAAAAACCAGGAAAATGACGCTCACGATCTCGCTTACAGCCTCGGTGCAAGCTTGGGCGAACGCCTGCGTCAGGAGGTTCCCGACCTGCAACTCAAGGCACTGGTCGAAGGCTTGCAGCAGGCCTATCAAGGCAAGCCACTGGCGTTGAAGGATGAGCAGATCGAACAGATTCTTGCCGAACACGAAGCCCGCGTCGCCATGCAGACACCCGCGCCGCAAAACGAACTGGCGCTGGAGCACGAGCAACGTTTTCTTGCCGATGAAAAAGCCAAACCCGGCGTGCGCGAACTGGCGGACGGAATACTGCTGACGGAGCTGACACCGGGCAACGGCGCCAAAGCCGGACCCAATGGAAAAGTGCAGGTGGTTTACATCGGTCGCCTGCCTGACGGCACCGTATTCGACCAGAACAATCAACCGCAGTGGTTCAGTCTCGACAGTGTGATCAGTGGCTGGCGCAGTGCGTTGCAGCAGATGCCGGTCGGTGCGAAATGGCGGCTGGTGATTCCATCGGCGCAAGCCTATGGCGCCGACGGTGCAGGTGACCTGATAGCGCCGTACACGCCCCTGGTGTTCGAAGTGGAGTTGCGCGGCGCCACCAGCTGACCGCACAAATGAAAACGGTGCGCCGAGGCGCACCGTTCAAAGGTCTTGCAGGAAGGGCTTCAGGCCTGGACCGAGTCCTCGGCCTTGTGCGCGGTGTGCAGCACTTCGATCAGGCAGTCTTCCAGTTCGAAGCGTTCGTGCAACAGGCCGCCGAGTTCCTTGAACTTCTCTGCGACGCATTTGCCCTCATCACACAGGTCGTTGAACGCGAGGAGTTTCTCGGTGATGACATCGATTCGCGGGTAGATCGTCTCGGCCAGTTCCAGACCACGCTTATCGTTGAAGGCCTTGGCCTCCCCTGTCAGTTGTTCGTAGATCTCGAAGTGGCCGGCAGAGACGTAATCGACCAGCACGCCGCAGAATTCCTGCAAAGGCTTGCGGTTTTCACCGAGCGCTTCAGGCTTGGCGCCGAGCGCATCATAGGCGCCGATCAGTTCTCGACGCTCCTGCAACCAGCGATCGATCAGCAGGTGCACTCCACCCCAGCGTTCCTGAGCATTCTGACAACTTTCGAGCATGGTGATCTCTCTTCCCTTGTGGGTCAGCTGCTCTGTGCCCGTGTGCGCCTCTTGTAATGGGCGTTCGGGCAGAGCGTCATCGAGCAACATAATTCCAATGACACGTGCGGGCCAGATTATGCCCGCACGACTGTGGCTTCAAGGTACGCAGGCGATAAAGTTCATACAAGTGTTTAATCGCGCGCCAGTGCGTGAGGCGCCGAATCGCCGCCGAGCGGTCGTCGTACCGCGGCCCAGACAAGACGCAACAACTGATAAACACCGAGTATCAACATCGCGACGAAGAACAGCAGACTCCACTCGGGGATGCTCAGGTCGAGCAGCGTCCAGGAGCGCTGTGGGCAATCGAAAGACCCGTTGAAGATCTGTTGCACGACGCAGACCCAGGACGCACTGGCAAACAGTCCGGGCAGATCGGACCCGCAGGCTGATAGCTGATGCAGCGGATCATTCTGCAACAGCACCTGTCGCCACGCGGTGACCGTGCCCGCCACACTGCACAGAAGACCGGCCAGCCAATAAAGGGAAGCGCCGAGGGGACCGGGGCCGTGGACTGCGGCTATCAGGCAGATGCCCGTCAGCATTGCAAGGCAGACACGCTGCAACAGGCACAATCCACAAGGGCTCAGGCCGATGGAATATTGCAGGTAGTAGGACACGCCCAGGACCAGGGCGCCCGCAACGAAGACCGTGAAAAACAAGGAGCGTGTGCAGGCCGCAGACATGAGTTTTCCGTAACAGTTGAGATCGACGGCTACGGTAGAGGAAAGCATTCTGACGTTTCAAGACAAGCGAATACGGACTATTCAGCAAGGCCGTAGAGAATTCCCGACACGTGTTGGAGGATTCGGCGTAGCCCTTTGTAGGACTATTCAAAGAACGCTATCGGACGTAAAAAAATCCGACAATTATGTGTAGCTGGGGCCGCTGCGCGACCCCACGGGAACAAGCCCCTCGCCACACCTTTGCCGCCGCCATCAAGCGTGAGCCGGTACCGGCAGCGGCGCTGCCAGCAAGCGTTCATCCAGCAAGCCCAGGCCTTCCTGAAACAACTGGTTGCTGCGCTCTGTATCACCCATTTGCGCCAGCAACCGCGCCAGTTCCGCGCAGGCTTCGGGGTTGCGCTGAATTCGCAGGCTGCTTTCCAGATAGTCGCGCGCCTTGCCCCACAGGCTGCTCTGCAGGCAAAGCCGCCCCAGGGTCAGCAACAAGCTTGAATCGGCAGGGTGATCCTTGAGCCAACCCTCGGCCAGCTGCAACTGACGCGCCGGATCACTGCCGCGCACCAGGCCATAGAGACGTGCCAGGTGACTGTCGTAGTTGCGTTTGAGCGCCGTGCGCAAGACTTCTTCGGCCTCGGCTTGCGCCCCCAGCTGTCGCAGTTGCTCGGCATAGGCGAGCACCAGTTGCGGCTCCTGGCGCTGGGCCGACGTCAGTTGCTGCCAGGCGCCATTGAGCGATTGCAAACCGACGGTCCCGTCCGCTTCCCGCTGCGCCGCCAGAGACAGGTTATTGCCCCATGCACGACGCTCCAGCTCCGCCAGTTCTGCCGCGGGCAGGACCTTGTCTTTGCGCAGTTCCGGCAACAGCTTAATCACTGCCGACCAGTCGCCACGCTGCTGATGCAGACGTTGCAACTGGCGCAAGGTCTGGGCGTTATGCGGGTGACGCTCGTGCATCGCTTGCAGTGTCGCCAGGGCACCGTCGGTGTCCCCGCGATCGGTTTGCAATTGTGCGTGATTCAAGGCAATCGCCAACTCGGCCTGGGGCTGGCGCTCCAGCGCACGTTCCAGCAGGTTGTCGCTCTCTTCGTAATGGCCTTGTTCATTGGCGGCACGGGCGGCTCCGAGGTAATAGAGCAGTGGCTGGCGCTCGGCTTCGGCGGCCCGAGACAAGTGCCGTTGCGCACTGGACCAACGCCCTTCCGCCAGATCCAGTTGACCGTGTTCGATGGCGACCTGCACCCGTCGACTGCGATTGCGCCGCGACATGGGATTGACCACGCCAGCGGAGGTCATGACCAGCAAGACCAGCGCCTTGATGCCCCAGATCACCAGCCACAGCACGGCCACCAACGCCAGCGTCGCCCACAGGCTCGATTCGAAACGGAAGCTCCTGTAGGCGATCAGCACATAACCGGAATGCTCGGCAATCGCCAGCCCCAACGCCGCCGCGGCGGCGATGACCAGAAACACGATCACATACAGGCGCTTCATGGCGTAGCCTCCTGCGCAGTACTCGCAGCAGGCTTGGGCAATGGCTTGATCGAATCTTCTGCGTTGACGTTGCGGCGCTCAAGATACCCCTGCACCGCACTCAGCGTGCCGGTCAGGTCAGGCGTCACCACGGTCACCGGCTGCTTGCTCAGTTCGGCCAACTGTTCAAGCATCACTTTGCTCTGCGGGTTGTCCGGGTTGAAATTGCCCTTGAGCACATCACGGGCCTCGTCCAGCGCCTGGCTGTAGACCGCCGCCTGGCCGTTGAGCGCGGCCCATTGCGCCTGCTCCAGGGTCAGGCTCAGCGCCAGACGCACCTGGCTCAGGCTCTGCCCGGCGAGCAACGGACGGACGTTCTTGTCGGCATTGAAATCGATGCGAATGTAGTGCGAGATCTGATCCCACCATTGCGCCCAGCGACTGGCGCCGTCACCGTCGGCGGTCAGGCCAAGCAGAGACTCACCACGATCCTTGTATTCAGGGGCCAGCTCGGTCAGGCCTACTACCTGCTCGCGCAACGCCCCCAGGCGCAGGAACAGACCGGTGCGGTCCGGCTGATCGGTGCTGCGCAAGGCCACCAGGGTCTTGGCCACCTGTTCCCGCGCGGCGAAGGCGCCCGGATCGTTTTGCTCTCGAAGAATATCGTCGGCGCCCTGCACCAGCGCCTGGGCGCTGCTGATGTCCTGCAAAGCGGACAGACGCAGGCTGGCCAGGCGCAGCAGCTGCTCGGCCTCGGCCAGGCGCCAGTCCTTGCGGCTGGCGCCCAGGACGGTTTCCAGACGCTGATTGAGTCGCTGCTGATCGCCCTGCAGCTGAATCACCAGCCGGCTGCGCTCTTCCAATACGTCGGCGCCGGGCAATTGCTCCAGACGCGCGCTCATGCGTTGCGCGTTGAGTTTCAGGCTTTGCGTTTCATCGCCCAACGCCTGCACCTGACTCAACTGCTGCTGATTGGTCGTCTGCAGGTGGCGCACCTGCCACACCCCCCAGCCGCCCACCGCAATACCGGCAGCGCCCAACAGCAACGCGACGATGGCCAGGCCATTGCCCCGACGCTGCGGCACAACAGGGGGCAGTGTTTCGTTGAAAGGGGTATCAACCGGCGCTTCAGGCACAGGCCGGACGTCATCTTTAGGCAAGGCTGTTTCGCTCACGTATCCATCCTTTGCATTAGAGAACGGGCACGGGATGCTCCCGTAACGCCGTCAGCAAAGCCGCGGCACTGGCGCCACGACAATCCACAACTGTTTGGGCGCCGGCGGCACGTGCCAGCTCGGCGACCCTGGGGCTTGGTACAAACAACGACAACTGCGCCAATCGCGGCCAGTCATTGCCAGCCAACTGCCGCAGGTGTTCAAAACCCTGTCCACTGCTGACCACCAGTGCATTCAGGCGTTCCGCCTGGATCCGTTCAGGCAGCGCTCCCGGCGGGTAGTGCGGCAGCTCACGGCGGTACAATTGCAGATATTCGACGCGAGCACCTCGCTCGCGCAAACCCTGCGCCAGCAGCTCGCGTCCGCCTTCGCCACGCAGTATCAATACCCGCGGATCCGGCCGGGCAATCGCCTGGCGCAAGCGCCCCAATTCAAGCAAGGCTTCGCTGTCGTCGCCTTCCTTCGGAAAGCTCACATCCAGACCATGCTCTTCAAGAATCTGCGCGGTGGCCGCACCGACGCTGAAGCATTTGACCTCGGGTACTCTCGGGCAAAACCGCTCAAGCAACTGGACACCGAGTCGCGCCGCAGGTTTGCTGACCACGATCACCGCGCAGTAGCGATCCAGCTTCTGGATCGCCTCGCGCATTGTGTCAGAGACCGGGATCGGCACGATGTCCAAAAGCGGCAGGCTGCTGCTGAAAATCCCCTGCTCTGCCAGGACGCTGCCCAGCGCCGCCGATTCATCCGCCGGACGCGTCAGCAGCAGGCGCCAGCCAGTCACTCGTGACCTGCCTCGCCATACACCGCTTTTAGGATGTCCGCGGCGCCCTGGCTCAACAAGTCTTCGGCCACGCGTACACCCAAGGCTTCGGCATCGCCGCGTGGCGCGCGTGCCTGGGCACTGAGCAGCAATCCACCGCTGGGCTCGCCCACCAGACCACGCAACCAGACCTGCTCGCCTTCAAGTACGGCGTAGCAGGCGATCGGCACCTGGCAACCGCCATTGAGGTGTTTGTTGAGGGCGCGTTCGGCCGTCACGCGAATCGCGGTGTCCTGGTGATGCAGTGGCGCCAGCAACGCGTGAATCTCACTGTCGGCGCTTCGACATTCGATGCCCACTGCGCCCTGACCACCGGCCGGCAGACTGTCATCGACACTGATGGCCGAGGTGATGCGATCTTCGAAACCCAGGCGGATCAAACCGGCGGACGCGAGGATGATGGCGTCGTACTCGCCGGCATCGAGCTTGGCCAGGCGCGTGTTGACGTTGCCGCGCAGGAAGCGGATTTCCAGGTCCGGGCGACGGGTCAACAGTTGGGCCTGGCGACGCAGGCTCGAGGTGCCGACGATGCTGCCCGGGGGCAACGCATCGAGGCTGGCATAGGTATTGGAGACAAAGGCGTCTCGCGGGTCTTCACGCTCGCAAATGCAGAACAGGCCCAGGCCTTGCGGGAAGTCCATCGGCACGTCTTTCATGGAGTGCACGGCGATGTCGGCTTCGTTTTCCAGCAGTGCGGTTTCCAGTTCCTTGACGAACAGGCCCTTGCCGCCGATTTTCGACAGCGGCGAGTCCAGCAGCTTGTCGCCGCGACTGACCATCGGAACCAGGGTCACGAGCAGGCCTGGATGGGCCTCTTCCAGACGGGCTTTGACGTATTCGGCCTGCCACAGGGCAAGAGCGCTTTTACGGGTGGCGATGCGGATTTGGCGAGAGGACATGGATCAATCCGTACTGAATAGATACGACGGATAATAACAGCTCAGCCAAATCCACTTTGACTTGTATCAGAAACTACTCGGCCTCCCTGGCCCCGCAAGTCCGGAAATCGGGTGGAATATGCGCTGCGGCCCGCGATTCAAAGCTGTTGCATCATTTTCCGCACGCCGGCCACATGGCGCCGACTGACGATCAGGGCATCGCCGTTCAAGCCCTTGAGGAACAGTTGGAAATGCCCCAGAGGCGTACGCTGCAAGCGTTCGATCCGATCGCGAGCCACCAGTGCGTTGCGGTGGATGCGTACAAAACGGTCGCCGAATTCGTCTTCAAGGGCCTTGAGCGGCTCGTCGAGCAGCACTTCACCCGCTTCATGACGCAGGGTCACGTATTTGTGGTCGGCAATGAAGTAGACCACCTGATCCAGCGGGATCAACTCGATCCCTTTGCGGGTGCGGGCGCTGATATGGCTGCGAGGGCCGCTGCCACTTTCCGCGGCCGGACGAGTCAGGGCCGACAGTTGAACACGGTTGGGGCGTTCGGCTTTTTTCAACGAGTCATGTAATTGTTCAGTTCTCACAGGTTTCACCAGATAGCCTACGGCGCTGGCCTGTAAGGCTTCCACGGCAAATTCATCGGGGCCTGTGCAAAACACCACGGCGGGCGGGGTTTCACGTTCGCACAATCGCGCGGCCACTTGCAGGCCATCGAGGCCCGGCATGCGGATATCGAGCAGCACGATATCCGGCTTGTGACTGTCGATCAGTGCCAACGCTTCTTCGCCATTCGTGGCGCTGGGCTCCAGGACACTGTATCCCTCGAGTTCGCCAACCATTCGGCTCAGGCGCTCGCGGGCAAGGGGGTCGTCATCAACGATCAGGACATTCATATTGCGCTGGATTCCTGCGTGAGTCTCGCACAAGGATAGCGTAGACAGGTGAAGTGACGTCCGTCACCGCGATCCACGCTAAGACTAGCGCGAGCGTCAAAAAGTGCCGCTGGTCCGGCGGCTAAATTTTCAAGTGCCGGGTAATTGGCGGCCCAGGCCCGCATTGGCGACAGATCGCCACAGGGTTTGCTGATACGCAATATGAACACCCCCTCTTCTTATAGTCAGCGTCTGCACCGGTAAGTGCGCTGGTCCTACTGTCCAACTGTAGACGGTTGCCGGGACGTTATTGCTCAATTGAAAAATATCGTTGTGCAAATTGCCCGGGACGTATTCCGGGCAGGGCTGGCGCCCCCGAAAAACCAGTCGACCAGCGTCTGCGACAGCCCTGGCAACCCTGTTATTATCCGCCGCAGCTTTCAACGTCACTTTTCTTCAGCCGATACGAGCGAATTCATGAGCACTGACAAGACCAATCAGTCCTGGGGCGGCCGCTTCAGTGAACCCGTCGACGCCTTCGTCGCCCGCTTCACCGCCTCCGTCACCTTCGACCAGCGCCTGTATCGCCACGACATCATGGGTTCGATCGCCCACGCCACGATGCTGGCCAAGGTCGGCGTGCTGACCGATGCCGAGCGCGACAGCATCATCGACGGTTTGAACACCATCCAGGGTGAAATCGAGGCCGGCCAGTTCGACTGGCGCGTAGACCTCGAAGACGTGCACATGAACATCGAGGCGCGCCTGACCGATCGCATCGGCGTGACCGGTAAAAAGCTGCACACCGGCCGCAGCCGAAACGACCAGGTGGCCACCGATATCCGCCTGTGGCTGCGTGACGAAATCGACCTGATCCTGAGTGAAATCACCCGCCTGCAAAAAGGCCTGCTGGAGCAGGCCGAGCGCGAAGCCGGCAGCATCATGCCGGGCTTCACCCACCTGCAGACCGCGCAGCCGGTGACCTTCGGGCATCACATGCTGGCCTGGTTCGAAATGCTCAGCCGCGACTACGAACGCCTGGTCGACTGCCGCAAGCGCACCAACCGCATGCCTCTGGGCAGCGCCGCGCTGGCGGGCACCACCTACCCGATCGACCGCGAATACACGGCGCAATTGCTGGGCTTCGAGGCCGTGGGCGGCAACTCGCTGGACAACGTGTCCGATCGTGACTTCGCTATCGAATTCTGCTCGGCCGCGAGCATCGCGATGATGCACTTGTCGCGCTTCTCCGAAGAGCTGGTGCTGTGGACCAGCGCGCAGTTCCAGTTCATCGATCTGCCGGACCGTTTCTGCACCGGCAGCTCGATCATGCCGCAAAAGAAAAACCCGGATGTGCCAGAGCTGGTGCGTGGCAAGACCGGCCGCGTGTTCGGCGCGCTGATGGGCCTGCTGACCCTGATGAAGGGCCAGCCGCTGGCCTACAACAAGGACAACCAGGAAGACAAGGAACCGCTGTTCGACGCCGCAGACACCCTGCGCGATTCGCTGCGGGCCTTTGCCGATATGATCCCGGCGATCAAGCCCAAGCACGCGATGATGCGCGAAGCGGCGCTGCGCGGTTTCTCAACCGCCACCGACCTGGCGGACTACCTGGTGCGCCGTGGCCTGCCATTCCGTGACTGCCACGAAATCGTTGGCCATGCCGTGAAGTACGGGGTGGAAAGCGGCAAGGACCTGGCAGAAATGAGCCTGGAAGAGCTGCGCAAGTTCAGCGACCAGATCGAGCAGGACGTGTTTGCCGTGCTGACCCTGGAAGGTTCGGTCAATGCCCGTGATCACATCGGCGGTACTGCGCCGGCGCAGGTCAAAGCGGCCGTTGCGCGCGGTCAGGCGTTGATCGCCAGCCGCTAAAAGCACAGACGCTTCGCGAGCAAGCCCGCTCCCACATTAGATTGCTGGTGGACACAAATTTTGTGAACACCGCGGTCCAGTGTGGGAGCGGGCTTGCTCGCGAATACGCTCTTGAAACCGCTACAGGAACTTACTTCTTGGACGCGATCATCGCCATGAACGCCGGCATCGCCGCGTCCTTGTCCGCAGCAATGCGCTGCACGTTCGGATTCTGCTCCAGACGCTCCAGCAACGCCTTGGCCGCCGGCAACTGCGCCAACAGGTCGATATCGAACAGCTTCTTCGCCACGCCACAGGCCAGCGGCACGCTGTACAGGAAATACAGATCCGCCACGCTCAGACTGTCGCCTGCCACATAGGGGCCAAATTTCCCGTGTCGAGCCAGCGACGCAATCCCCAGCAGCAACTCCGCCCGGGTCTTTTCCTTGATCGCCTCTGGCAGCGTCATGCCAAAGAACGCCTCCGAGTAACACGCACGGGCAGGCAGTTCGATGTACAGCTCGATCTCCCTGGCCAGCGCCAGCACCTGGGCCCGCTCGAATGGTTCAACGGGCAGCAGCGGCTTGCCTTGTTGGCTTTGCTCGATGTATTCCAGAATCACGCTGGTTTCATTGATGAAACCCTGTTCGACACCCAGCACCGGCACCTTGCCACGCGGGCTGACGGCCAGCGCATCGGGGGTCTGACCGCCGTAAAACGGCACCTCTTCGAATGGCAGTCCTTTTTCCAGCAACGCCAGCTTCACCATGTTGTAGTAGTTGCTGACCGAAAATCCGTAAAGCTTGAGCATACAAAGCCTCCAGGCCGTGCAGGGGGTTGGCAGTGCCCTGTTATAGAACGCCGAGTGCGTTCTTGCCAGCAGCATCACGGCCCTGAATGCGGGTAAACTGGCCGTCATTTCCAGAGGAGCCTGCCATGAGCGAGCCAACCGATATCGACAACGACGAAGAAGAGTTCGCCGAAAGTACCCTGATCCAGGCCATCGAAAACCAGATCGAAAGCGATAATCCGCCCGCGGCCAAGGCCACCTTCAACAAGTTGACCCTGGTGGGTTATGAGCGCGAGGACATCCTGAACCTGATGGCCCACGTTCTGGCGGTAGAAATCGACGCAATCCTCGAAGAAGACCGCGCGTTCGACACCGAATGGTACGAAGCGGCATTGCGGGCGCTGCCCGAGCTGCCACCACAAAGGAATTGACCCCCGGCTGGCTGTAACACATCTGTGGTGAGGGGATTTATCCCCGCTCGGCTGCCAAGCAGTCGCAAATCCGGACAACTCTGTCTGGCTGAAAGGTCACTGAGGGCCGCTTCGCGCCCCAGCGGGAATAAATCCCCTCACCACAAATCTTCGCCATGACAAAAAAACCCTGCCGCGAGCACTGGACATGCCGCACCGGCGGGTTCACCTTAGGGGCGCTGTCGTCCAATTCCTAGAAAGTCTGGAGTCCTTATGTCGCTTACCCCTGAGTTGGTTGCCGAACTGGAAATCCTCGCACTCTTCACCCTGGACAGTTCCCAGGAAGGCCTGAAAATTCATCAGACCGCTGCCCCCAAAGCCATTGCCGCTGCCCAACGCCTGTACGAAAAAGAACTGATCGACCAACCCGATGGCGGTTATCTGACCAGCCTGGGACGTGATGCCGCGCAAAGCATACAAACCGTTCTGACCATCCTGAGCGTCCGGGAAACAGCCTGAATTGCACCGTCTCGCCCACGGAAAGCCCTGATCGGGATTTCCGCGGGCCGACCCGGCAGGTAGCGCCCTTCAAAACGTTATAAATCTGACGCCAAAAAACCAAATTCAGCTTAAATGTCTCCTGGCCAAGGCGCTAAACTGCGCGTACCCGAGAGCCTCCACACCCGAGCCCTGCGAGCCGGTTTGAGCTGACATGATCCGCACCCACGAAATCCGCCCCGATCTGGACGAGGGAATCGACCGCAAGGTTCTCAGCCAACTGCGCGCCCGTTTCCTCAAGCTCAACGAGGGCCGCATGGCGCGTGCCATGGAGGGTCTGTCGACCCGCCAGCAAAGCGTGCTGAGCCTGCTGCCGCTGTTTTTCCACGTCAATCATCCGCTGTTGCCAGGCTATGTATCGGGCAGCACGCCGGCCGGGTTGTCGAATTTCGAACCCGACGCCAACGTCTTGGCCGAAGCCCAGCGCCTGACCCGTTCGTTCTCCTACAAGCCGCGCCACGGCAGTAATCCACCGCGCCCGATCCACGGTCTGTTCCTGATGGGCAGCCTCGGCACATTGGCCCAGGCCGATCAAAGCGATATGGACGTGTGGGTGTGCCACGCCTCGGACTTGAGCGAGAGTGAACTGGGCGAGCTGCGCAAGAAATGTCAGTTGCTCGAAACCTGGGCCGCCAGCCAGGGCGCCGAGGCGCATTTCTTCCTGATCGACCCGGCCCGTTTCGTGCGCGGTGAGCGCGACAATCAGCTCAGTTCGGAAAATTGCGGCACCACCCAACACTATCTGCTGCTCGACGAGTTCTATCGCACGGCGATCTGGCTGGCCGGGCGCACGCCGATCTGGTGGCTGGTACCGGTCTATGAAGAGGCCAGCTACGACCGTTACACCCATACACTGATCTCCAAGCGCTTCATTCGCGCCGACGAGACCCTCGACCTGGGGCACCTGGCATTCATTCCCCCCGGCGAGTTTGTCGGTGCCGGGCTGTGGCAGTTGTTCAAGGGCATCGAATCACCGTACAAATCGGTGCTCAAGCTGCTGTTGACCGAGGTGTATGCCAGCGAACATCCGCGTGTCCAGTGTCTGAGCCTGCGCTTCAAACAAGCGGTGTTCGCCAACCAGCTCGACCTCGATGAACTGGACCCCTACGTGGTGGTTTACAGGCGCATAGAGGAATACCTCATCGCCCGCAACGAGCCGGAACGGCTGGAGTTGGTAAGGCGCGCGCTGTACCTCAAGGTCAACCGCAAACTCACCGGCAACAGCCGCACCCAGAGCTGGCAGCGCTCGCTGCTCGAGCGCCTGGCTCATGAGTGGCACTGGGATCAACGGCAGCTGACACTGCTCGACAGCCGCAGCCAATGGAAAGTCCGCCAGGTCAGCTCTGAGCGCCGGGCGCTGGTCAACGAACTCAATTACAGCTATCGCTTCCTGACCCAGTTCGCCCGCACCGAACAGACCGTCAGCCTGATCAACAAACGCGATCTCAGCGTGCTGGGCCGGCGCCTGTATGCCGCTTTCGAGCGCAAGGCGGACAAGGTCGAGTTCATCAACCCGGGCATCGCCCCGGATCTGGCCGAAGACACCCTGACCCTGGTGCACGCCCCGAACAAGAAGGAACCGGGACAATCCCAGTGGGGCCTGTACAACGGCAGCCTGACTGCTCTTGAGTGGGAGCACTTCGCGCCGATCAAGCGCAGCCGCCATCTGCTCGAGCTGCTGACCTGGTGTCACCGCAACGGGGTGATCGACAGCAGCACTCGCCTGGCCTTGCATCCTGGCGGCAGCGACCTGAGCGAGTTCGAGCTGTTCAACCTGCTCGGCAGCCTGCAACAGACCATCCCCCTGCCACTGCCGACCGTCGACGAAGAGCCGCTACTGCGCGCCAGCGTGCCCAGCGACGTGCTGATTCTGGTGAACATCGGCGTCGACCCGCTCAAGCACCACCGTGACCTGAACATCCTGATGACCACCGAGCGCACCGATTCGCTGAGTTATGCGGGCGTCCGGGAAAACCTGGTGCTGACCCTGGACCAGGTCACGCTCAACAGCTGGAACGAAGTGCTGGTCAATCGCTTCGATGGCCCCCATGCCCTGCTCGACTGCCTGCGCGATTACCTCAACAATCTGCCCGCAGGCGTCCGGCAACCGAAGTTGCGCGTGCGCTGCTTCTGCCACAACCGCGCGCAGTTCATCGCGCAACGGGTCGAAGACATCCTCGACACGGCGCAAAACCTGTTGCTGAGCAAGCTCAACCACCGCTACCTGATTCAGGTCCAGCAGCATTACCACGTGCTGGAGCTGGTGCCGGGCCAGGTCAATCATGTGGCGCTGGACACCTTGCCGGCGCTGGTCGATTACCTGAGCGAGGAGCTGGCCAGTTACAGCCCGCTGCACCTGGACCCAATGGCGCTGGAGGACCACGACCTGGCGCTGCTGCTGCCCATGGGCCAGCCGGACGGCATCCAGGTGTTTTATCGGATCAACGAAGACCAGGCCGACCTGTACGTGCTCGACGAATTCAATGCCTTGTGGCAGCAGCGACTGCCGTGGCATGACGAGCAGAGCCTGCTGGTGCCGCTGCAACGGTTCCTGCAATCGATCCAGTATCGACGTGATGCTTTGCTGCCCATGGAGGCGGCGCACCCCAAAAACCTGGACATCCTGTATTACCAGATCCTGCCTTCCGGCACCGGGCGCGCGCGCCGCGTCGACGCCCGACCGGCGCCGCATACGCCGGTCAACAAGCCGTTCTATGACGTGCAGGCAATCGTCGGCAAAGCCGCACCGGGGGAAGTGCAGGTCACCTTGTATTGCAATCAGCGGGAATTTTCAGAGCTCGAGCATGGCGACCAACTGTTCAAGGTGGTCGCCCGGGAAATCGTCGATCAGCGCCGCGAGAGCCAGCGTTACCGCTGCTACATCACCGACCTGGACCTGTCGGGCCTGCTGGGTGATGGTCAGGGTTCAACCAATTTGTATCTGCGCTACAAGGCGGACCTGGAGCGCGCACTGAACGAAGCGCTCGATCAGGTCTGAGCGATCGTTACTGAGGGAAATCGCCACCGTTGGCCGGTTGCGATTCCACTTCGAGCAGGGTCAGTTTCAGGGTCTTGCCGCCGGGTGCCGGCCAGTCGATGTGCTGGCCGACTTTCAAGCCCAGCAGTGCGCTGCCCACCGGCGCCAGGATCGAGACCTTGCCTTCATCGGCGTTGGCATCCTTGGGGTAGACCAGGGTCAGGTGATAGTCCTTGCCGCTGCTCTCTTCACGGCAGTGAACACGGGAATTCATGGTCACGACATCGGCGGGCACTTCATCGTGGCCGACCAGCGTGTCGGCGCGGTCCAATTCGGTTTGCAGCGCAATAACGCCCGGCAGGGTTTCATCCAGGCTGTCGATCAGACGCTCCAGACGCTGAACGTCCAGACGGGTAAGGGTGATGGAAGGTGCGGTCATGATCAGGGCAGACTCCTTTCTTCTGCACGAAAAAAGCAAAACCCCGCCAGAAAAAGGCGGGGTTTTCACAAGCCTCGATGGGTTGAGGCGTAGCCGGACACTATCACAGCTCAAAAAATATACAAGTCAGGGCAAATCCTGCCCTTGGCCTGGAACCTCTGGGGCGAGGGATTTGCGCTTGGCGGCGTTGGCACAGATCAGCCGCCGCCGTTCATCATCGGCCGAGCGCCACTCGCGAATGTCTTCGACATGGCGAAAACATCCGCGGCAGACCTTTTGCTCGTCCAAGCGGCACACACCGCTGCACGGCGATGGCACCGCCGGGCTGACATTGCTGTAGAGCGGCTTGGGCGGCCGGACGGGGGCTGGCTGGGTCACGGTGTTACAGGCCTTCGAAATCGAATTCGGCACCGGCCTGTTGCTTGACGATGCGCTCGAGCATCTCGCCCAACTGCTCTTCGCTCTTGTCGCACATCCAGCGCTCGCTCTCTTCGTCGTAGTCGAAGTGGAAGCCACCGGACACCGCCGCCAGCCACAACTGCCGCAACGGCTCCTGGCGGCTGAAGATCAACTGAGTGCCGTTTTCGAACTTGACGGTCAGCACACCGGCCGAACTCTCCAGATCGATATCCAGGTCGCTGTCATCAAAGATGTCTTCCAGGGTTTGCTGGGTGGCATCGACCAGATCGTGGAAACGCGCTTCGGACAAACTCATTACGGCAACCTCAAAAAATGTCTGATCAGGCTCAAGCGCCGCAAGATACGACCGAGTCCCGTCGATTGCAAAGGATAACGACCAGGAGCCTGTCTCTGTGGAAGCGAGCCTGTGGCGAGGGAGCTTGCTCCCGCTGGGCCGCGAAGCGGTCCCCAAGCGCCTTGCGTCTGCTGCGCAGCCGAGCGGGAGCAAGCTCCCTCGCCACACAAGCCCGCTCCCACATTGGATCGCACGTGTCCTGTCGGTATCCGGCAAGGCCCGCCGGACGGGCGGCCGCTCGCATAGGCAAGCTGCCGGGTGGCCGGTATACTCCGGCGCAATTAATGCATTTTCAAGGATTTCGCCATGAAGCGCCTGATCTCTTCCCTTGCCGCGCTCCTCGCGGTTGCCTGTCTCGTGACGGCCTGCGGCCAGAAAGGCCCGCTGTACCTGCCCGACGAAGACCAGGACCCGGCCGAGCAGGCCAAGTCCTCGCAGAAGCAGCCGTCGAAGGCTCACAAGCACGACGTCTACCAATAAGGGATCACCATGGACGCTTTTAACTACCGTGACGGTGAACTGTTCGCGGAAGGTGTTGCCCTGTCTGCTATCGCCGATCGCTTTGGTACACCGACCTACGTTTATTCCCGTGCCCACATCGAAGCCCAATACCTGGCTTATGCCAATGCCCTGACCGGCATGCCGCACCTGGTGTGCTTTGCGGTCAAGGCCAACTCCAACCTGGGTGTACTGAATGTCCTGGCGCGTCTGGGCGCCGGTTTCGACATCGTTTCCCGTGGCGAGCTGGAACGCGTACTGGCCGCTGGCGGCAGCGCCGACAAGATCGTGTTCTCCGGTGTCGGCAAGACCCGCGACGACATGCGTCGCGCCCTGGAAGTCGGCGTGCACTGCTTCAACGTCGAATCCACCGATGAGCTGGAGCGCCTGCAAGTGGTCGCCGCCGAGCTGGGCGCTCGCGCGCCGATCTCCCTGCGCGTGAACCCGGACGTCGATGCCGGCACCCACCCGTACATTTCCACCGGTCTCAAAGAGAACAAGTTCGGCATCGCCATCGCCGACGCCGAAGACGTGTACGTGCGCGCCGCGCAATTGCCGAACCTGGAAGTGGTCGGCGTCGACTGCCACATCGGCTCTCAACTGACCACCCTGGCGCCGTTCATCGATGCCCTCGACCGCCTGCTGGGCCTGGTCGACCGCCTCGGCGACTGCGGCATCTACCTGCGTCACATCGACCTCGGCGGCGGCCTGGGCGTACGTTATTGCGATGAAGAGCCGCCACTGGCCGGCGACTACATCAAGGCTGTGCGCGAGCGTCTCGATGGCCGTGACCTGGCGCTGGTGTTCGAACCGGGCCGCTTTATCGTGGCCAACGCCGGCGTGCTGCTGACTCAGGTTGAATACCTCAAGCACACCGAACACAAAGACTTCGCCATCGTCGATGCGGCCATGAACGACCTGATCCGCCCGGCGCTGTACCAGGCCTGGATGGACGTCACCGCCGTGCGCCCGCGTGATACCGCCGCGCGTACCTACGACATCGTCGGGCCGATCTGCGAAACCGGCGACTTCCTGGCCAAGGAGCGTGAGCTGGCGCTGGAAGAAGGTGATCTGCTGGCCGTGCATTCGGCCGGCGCCTACGGGTTTGTCATGAGTTCCAACTACAACACCCGCGGCCGCGCCGCCGAAGTGTTGGTGGACGGTGATCAGGCATTTGAAGTACGTCGCCGCGAGACGGTAGCCGAGTTGTTCGCTGGCGAAAGCCTGCTGCCGGAGTAAAACCATGCTGCTGCGTTTTACCAAAATGCACGGCCTGGGCAACGACTTCATGGTCCTCGACCTGGTCAGCCAGCACGCGCACATTTTGCCCAAGCACGCCAAGCTGTGGGGCGATCGGCACACCGGCATCGGTTTCGACCAGTTGCTGATCGTCGAAGCACCGAGCAACCCGGATGTGGATTTCCGCTATCGGATCTTCAACTCCGACGGCTCTGAAGTGGAACAGTGCGGCAACGGTGCCCGCTGTTTCGCCCGTTTTGTGCTCGACAAGCGTCTGACCGCCAAGCGTCAGATCCGCGTCGAAACCAAAAGCGGCATTATTGAGCTGGATGTTCGCAACGACGGCCAGATCGGCGTCAACATGGGCGCCCCGCGCCTGGTGCCGGCGGACATTCCGTTCCAGGCAACGGAGCAGGCCCTGAGCTACCAGGTCGACGTCGACGGCAAAGCGGTCGATTTGGCGGCGGTGTCCATGGGCAACCCCCATGCGGTGCTGCGGGTCAGCGATATCAACAATGCACCGGTGCATGACTTGGGGCCGAAAATCGAACATCACCCGCGCTTCCCGGCGCGGGTCAATGTCGGCTTCATCCAGGTCATCGACCGCAATCGCGCGCAGTTGCGCGTCTGGGAACGCGGTGCCGGGGAAACCCAGGCCTGCGGCACCGGCGCCTGTGCCGCCGCGGTGGCCGCGATCAGCCAGGGGTGGATGGATTCGCCGCTATTGATCGACCTGCCTGGCGGGCGTCTGTCCATTGAATGGGCAGGCCCTGGCCAACCGGTCATGATGACCGGCCCGGCAGTACGCGTATACGAAGGACAAGTGCGTCTTTGAGTGAGCCAAAGCCATGACCGATAAGCCACAGGTACCCGCCCGACAGCCCGACGAATCAGCGTCCGAAAGCCTGGAGGCGGCGGCCGTTGCCGCGTACCTGGAGGCTCATCCGGATTTTTTCGTCGAGCACGAAGAACTGCTGCCGGCCATGCGCATTCCCCATCGACGCGGCGACACCGTGTCGCTGGTCGAGCGGCAGATGACCATCCTGCGTGACCGCAACATCGAGCTGCGTCATCGCCTCTCGCACTTGATGGACGTGGCCCGCGACAACGACCGTCTCTTCGACAAGACCCGCCGCCTGATTCTCGCGCTGATGGACACCAGCACCCTGGAAGACGTGGTGATGTGCGTCGAAGACAGCCTGCGCCAGGATTTCCAGGTGCCCTTCGTCAGCCTCATTCTGCTGGGCGACAACCCCACACCGGTCGGCCGCTGGGTCACCCACGCCGAGGCGCAAGTGGCTATCGGCGGCCTGCTGCAGGAAGACAAAAGTGTCAGCGGCAGCCTGCGCGAGCATGAACTGGACTTCCTGTTCGGCGAAGAGCAGCGCAAGCAGATTGGCTCCACCGCGGTGGTTGCCATCTCCCACCAGGGCATCCATGGCATCCTGGCCATCGCCAGCCGTGACCCGCAACACTACAAAAGTTCTGTGGGCACGCTGTTCCTGAGCTACATCGCCGAAGTCATGGGCCGCGTGCTGCCACGGATCAACAGCTCCCTGCGCTCGGTACGCTGAACATGGAACGGCAACTGGACGCTTACTGCGAACACCTGCGCAGTGAGCGGCAGGTGTCGCCGCACACACTGTCGGCCTACCGTCGCGATCTCGATAAAGTCCTGGGCTGGTGCGTCAAGCAGGGTATCGGCAGTTGGGCGGCGCTGGATATCCAACGGCTGCGCAGCCTGATCGCCCGGCTGCACTCCCAAGGCCAATCCTCCCGCAGCCTGGCGCGGCTGCTGTCGGCGGTGCGCGGGCTCTATCACTATCTGAATCGTGAAGGCCTGTGCGATCACGATCCGGCCAACGGCCTGGCGCCGCCCAAGGGCGAACGCCGCCTGCCGAAAACCCTCGACACCGACCGTGCGCTGCAACTGCTCGAAGGAGGGGTCGAGGATGATTTTCTGGCCCGGCGCGATCAGGCGATTCTGGAGCTGTTTTACTCGTCCGGATTGCGCCTGTCCGAGCTGACCGGGCTGAACCTCGATCAGCTCGATCTGGCCGACGGTATGGTCCAGGTGCTCGGCAAGGGCAGCAAAACCCGCTTGTTGCCGGTGGGCAAGAAGGCGCGCGAGGCGCTGGAGTTGTGGCTGCCCTTGCGAGCCATGACCAACCCGGCGGACGATGCGGTATTTGTCAGCCAGCAAGGCCGACGCCTGGGTCCTCGGGCCATTCAGGTACGGGTCAAGACAGCCGGCGAGCGTGAATTGGGACAGAACCTGCACCCGCACATGCTGCGGCACTCCTTCGCCAGTCATTTGCTCGAGTCCTCCCAGGACCTGCGAGCGGTGCAGGAACTGCTTGGCCACTCCGACATCAAGACCACGCAGATCTATACCCACCTGGACTTCCAGCACCTGGCCACGGTCTATGACAGCGCCCATCCACGGGCCAAACGCATTAAAGGCGACGATTCATGACGATCCAACTGATCACCTTCGACCTTGATGACACGCTGTGGGACACCGCCCCAGTGATTGTCAGCGCCGAAGCCGTATTGCGTGCCTGGCTGACCGAGCACGCGCCGAACCTGGGCGCGGTGCCGGTGGAGCACCTGTGGGCGATTCGCGAACGCATCCTGAGCATCGAGCCGAACCTCAAGCACCGCATCAGCGCCCTGCGCCGGCGCGTCCTGTTCCAGGCCCTGGAAGAAGCCGGCTACCCTCATGCAGAAGCCGCGGACCTGGCCGACCAGAGTTTCGAGGTATTCCTGCATGCCCGGCATCAACTGGAGATCTTCCCGGAAGTGCAACCGACCCTGGAAGTACTGGCCAACCACTACGCCTTGGGTGTGGTCACCAACGGCAACGCCGATGTACGTCGCCTGGGGCTGGCGGACTACTTCAAGTTTGCGCTGTGCGCCGAAGATATCGGCATCGCCAAGCCCGATGCGCGGCTGTTCCATGAGGCCTTGCAGCGCGGCGGTGCGACGCCCGAGAAGGCGGTGCATATCGGCGATCACCCGGGCGATGACATTGCTGGCGCCCAGCAAGCAGGATTGCGCGCGATCTGGTTCAACCCGGCAGGCAAGGCCTGGGAGGCAGACCGCTCGCCGGATGCAGAGATCCGTAGCCTGACCGAATTGCCGGCGTTGCTGGCGATGTGGAACGCCGGACACTGACTCCGGATCGTACACACATCCAATGTGGGAGCGGGCTTGCTCGCGAAAGCGGTGGGTCAGCCGACATCAGTGGTCACTGGCACGCCCCTTTCGCGAGCAAGCCCGCTCCCACAATGGATCATGCCGAATCCGAGCGTTTTGATTCAGGCATGAAAAAGCCCGCAGCGACGGCGGGCTTTTTCGGCAAGCGCGAAACAGGCTCAGATAGGCCGGCTGCCGTACTTGTTGTCAGGCTTCTTGGGCGGATCGGCGACCACATTGGCCTCCACTTCCTGCACCTTGCCGCCACGGGCCAGGAACTCTTCCATGGCTTTGGCCAGGGCGTCGCGCTCCTTGTTCTTGGCTTCGACACTCGGCAGCTCATCGACTGATACCGCAGCCTTGGCCTTGCCTTTGGCGGTCACGACGGGTGCATCGCCGCCGTCGTCTTCAGCGACGTCTTCGGCCGCTGCTTCCAGACCTTCTTCGGTTTCGTCGTCGTCGCCTACTTCGAGGTCGTCGTTTTCCAGATCATCGTCGCTCATGTTCTACCTCATGACTTGCGAAAAGCAGATTAGTTATAGCCCAGCTTTGCCCTCTGTCGAAGGCTGCCGGAAAAAAATCAACAGCCGCTGCTGACCAGCGGTTATGCCCCTTCACCGTGCAAGGTGGCGAGGACTTTACGGGCACCGCCATGATCACGGTGCTCGCCCAGATAAACGCCTTGCCAGGTCCCTAACGCCAACCGCCCTGCCGAAATCGGCAGACTGAGCTGACAGCCAAGCACGCTGGCCTTGAAGTGCGCCGGGAGGTCGTCCAGGCCTTCGTCGTTATGCTCATAGCCGTCTGTTCCTTGTGGGATCAGACGATTGAAAAATCGTTCGAAGTCGCGACGTACCGCCGGATCGGCGTTCTCGTTGATGGTCAACGACGCCGAGGTATGCTGCAGCCACAAATGCAACAGACCGACCCGACACGCCTTGAGTTCAGGCAGGCCAGCGAGTAACTCGTCCGTTACCAGATGAAAGCCCCGGGGCCTGGCCCGCAGGGTAATCAGAGTCTGTTGCCACATACAGTTCTCCGCACGTTCGGGGCGCATTCTAGCGCGCTCTGGGAAAAAACAAAGGCCCTAATATTGCTTCGATCGCGTCAGCCATCGACCGTGCCAGAACCGCCCTCGTAAACGTTCAAAAAGCGGTCAGAAAAAACCTTTCAGCCACCCTTCAATGACAAATCGCAGGCAAAAAAATGCCCGGCAAGCCGGGCAAGTTTTTACATGCGCGTGCTTACAAGTTGTAGCCGCGTTCGTTGTGAAGCGCCAGATCGATACCGACAGCCTCTTCTTCTTCAGTGACGCGCAGACCCATCACAGCATCGAGCACCTTGAGAATGATGTAGGTGACGATCGCGGTGTAGATCACCGTGAAGCCCACGCCTTTGCACTGGATCCACACTTGTGCGGCGATGTCGGTCACGGTGCCGAAGCCACCCAGGGACGGTGCAGCGAACACACCGGTCAGGATCGCGCCGAGGATACCGCCGATACCGTGCACGCCGAAGGCATCCAGGGAGTCGTCATAGCCAAGTTTGCGTTTGAGGGTGGTGGCGCAGAAGAAGCACACCACGCCCGCCGCCAGGCCGATCACCAGTGCGCCCATCGGGCCCACGGTACCGGCGGCCGGAGTAATCGCGACCAGACCGGCAACCACACCCGAAGCGATGCCCAGTGCGCTAGGTTTGCCGTGGGTGATCCACTCAGCGAACATCCAGCCCAGTGCAGCAGCGGCAGTAGCGATCTGGGTCACCAGCATCGCCATGCCGGCGGTGCCGTTGGCGGCTGCAGCGGAGCCGGCGTTGAAGCCGAACCAGCCGACCCACAGCATCGCCGCGCCCATCAGGGTGTAGCCGAGGTTGTGTGGAGCCATCGGAGTGGTCGGGAAGCCTTTGCGCTTGCCGAGCACGATGCACGCTACCAGACCGGCGATACCGGCGTTGATGTGCACCACGGTGCCGCCAGCGAAGTCCAGTACACCCCAGTCCCACAGCAGGCCGCCGTTACCGGACCAGACCATGTGCGCAATCGGTGCGTAAACCAGGGTGAACCAGACGCCCATGAAGATCAGCATCGCGGAGAACTTCATGCGCTCGGCGAAGGCACCGACGATCAGCGCCGGGGTGATGATGGCGAAGGTCATCTGGAAGGTGATGAACACGGCTTCAGGGAACAGCGCCGCCGGGCCGGTCAGGCTGGCTGGCGTGACACCGGCGAGGAAGGCCTTGCCCATGCCACCGAAGAACGAATTGAAGTTGACGACGCCCTGCTCCATGCCGGTGGTGTCGAACGCGATGCTGTAGCCATAAATGACCCACAGGACGCTGATCAGGCCGGTAATGGCGAAGCACTGCATCATCACGGAAAGAATGTTTTTCGACCGAACCATGCCGCCGTAGAACAGCGCAAGGCCGGGAATGGTCATGAACAGCACGAGAGCTGTCGAGGTCAGCATCCAGGCGGTGTCGCCGGAATTGAGGACTGGGGCCGCCACTTCGTCTGCCGCCATGGCCAGGCTGGGCATTACGAGGGACAACAGGGCTCCTAGCCCTGCGAATTTACGCAGAGTCATATTGTTTTCTCCTGGGGCGTTGGGTTTGTGGCGGCTTAGATTGCGTCGGTATCGGTTTCGCCGGTACGGATGCGAATCGCCTGTTCCAGATTGACCACGAAGATCTTGCCGTCACCGATCTTGCCGGTGTTGGCGGCCTTGGTTATCGCTTCGATAACCCGGTCGAGATCCTTGTCGTCAATGGCGACATCAATCTTCACCTTGGGCAGGAAATCGACCACGTACTCCGCGCCGCGGTACAGCTCGGTGTGACCCTTCTGCCGGCCGAAGCCTTTGACTTCAGTGACGGTAATGCCCTGCACGCCGATCTCGGACAGCGACTCGCGCACGTCGTCCAACTTGAACGGCTTGATGATGGCAGTGACTAGCTTCATGAAAACTCTCTCCCGAATTGGTGGACTTGCCCCAGGAAAACAAACCCGTCTCAAGTCTAAGCGCAGTGCCTGGCTTTGTAACGCATCGTCGGCCTTACCTGCCCGTCCGACGCCAGCTAACCGCTCCTTGCAAAACACTCCCCGTGTTCCGCGTGGCGCACTGCATTCGTCACAGCGACTGCATCAGTGCATGGGTCACGAGGGACTAAGCAGAAAGCTTGCCATCTCCACAAACTTCACTGTTTTCAAGCCTTTGCCCGCAGATACCGGCGACTTCGTCAAAACTCTCGACAGGTTACGCACAACAACGGTGCGATGCCGTCCATCCGCATGCGCGAAAAGCGTGCATCCCTTGCCCGCGAAAATGACTATAGACGCTGCGTGATACACTGCCGGCCATTGTTTCCAGGACATTTGCCATGCTCGCGCCCAAAGACTTCCTCGACGCCCTGACCGGCACCGCTTCCCGCCTCTTCAGCGGCGACACTCCTTTGCCAAAAGCCGAAATCGAAAGCCAGTTCAAGGCCCTGCTGCAAAGCGCCTTCAGCAAACTCGATCTGGTGAGCCGAGAAGAGTTCGATAGCCAGATGGTCGTACTGGCCCGCACCCGGGCGCGGCTGGAGGCACTTGAGGCCAAAGTGGCGGAGATGGAAGCGAAGCTCAATCCGCCGGCGGAGTCCGAGTAACCAAGCTCATCGGGCGAGACGCTCCATGCTTTTTCACCGACTTCCTTCACCTTTCTCGGCAGGGTCCTACAAAGCGCGGCTCTTCAGCCTGATATATAGGTCCTCAGCCTTTTCTTTACGCTTTTCGTCTTGTTATTCGATAGACGCTAGCGATGAGAAGAAAAGGGAAAGGCACTGAACTCAGGAACCAGACGTATAAATCAGATGCACGAAAACTTGCGTATAAAATCTTCGCCAGGGACGAGGGATCTCGATTAGGGAAAATCGACATGGAGGCGGTCAGGTTCGAGCTCATTACTGCGGCTGCGATCACCGCCTGTCTCCCTTGGTTGGACGCCGCAATCTACCCGTGGGAAAGCGTGCCGAACTGGAAGTGCAAGGATCCCAAGGGCCTGGATCTGGCCATCTGGTCCGGACAGAAGCTATGTGGCCTGTGTTACGCCACTCCGCGTAAAAGTACTATCTGCATAAAGATCGTTCTTTTGCAGAGCCACCCAGACAGGTCTCATCCTCTTCGTGGGTTGATAGCACCAATGGCGCTGCTGGCCGCAGATACCTATGCACGAATAATCGGGTGCAATGAAATAGAGATCCAGGAACCTGATCCAAATGTCGTCCCCTACTACCAGAAATTGGGGTTCAGCTTCGACAAGAACAATCGACTTGTCATTTACCTGGACGATAAATAGTATCGATTTCACTCCCAGCCACAGGAGGTTTCCATGATTCAAAAAAAACGAAAAGCCAAATTGCTACTCCTCGTTCAATATCATGCTGAGGCGCTTCGGCTAGGCGGCAACATTTCATCCAATCAACAAAGATTTCTAGATGTCGCGGCGTCTCACGGCAAAGACCTTGAACAGGCGGGGCTGCTTGCTGGTAGAAGAGCCTGAAACTGCCTGCTCATAACCGCCGCGATGGCGGTTTTTTCTGTCCGCGTGTCTGATGTTGAACTTGCAACATCTCGCGAAAATTCACGATCCCTCCCGCCACGCGAAATCCTCCTCTCCCGTCTACCCTTCAAAAACCCGCAGGAAGCGGCCCCCGCACAACTCAAGGAACGACCATGTCCCTCTCCATCGTCCACAGCCGCGCCCAGATTGGCGTGGATGCACCCGCTGTCACTGTTGAAGTCCATCTGGCCAATGGTTTGCCTTCGCTGACCATGGTCGGCCTGCCCGAAGCGGCGGTGAAGGAGAGTAAGGATCGGGTACGCAGTGCGATCATCAATTCGGGGCTGCAGTTTCCGGCGCGGCGGATCACCTTGAATCTGGCGCCAGCGGATTTGCCAAAGGACGGCGGGCGGTTCGATCTGGCGATTGCGCTGGGGATTCTGTCGGCCAGCGTGCAGGTGCCGACCCTGACGCTCGATGACATGGAGTGTCTGGGTGAACTGGCGCTGTCAGGTGCGGTGCGCGCCGTGCGGGGTGTGTTGCCGGCGGCGTTGGCGGCGCGCAAGGCCGGGCGCTGGTTGATGGTGCCGCGGGCGAACGCTGAAGAGGCGTGCCTGGCGTCGGGGCTGAAGGTGATCGCGGTGGATCATCTGTTACAGGCCGTCGCCCATTTGAATGGACACACGCCCGTCGAGCCCTATGTGTCCGATGGGTTGATGCACGCCAGCAAACCCTACCCGGACCTGAACGAAGTGCAGGGTCAGTTGGCGGCCAAGCGCGCACTGCTGATCGCGGCGGCAGGCGCGCACAATCTGCTGCTCAGCGGGCCGCCGGGAACGGGCAAGACGTTGTTGGCGAGCCGCCTGCCGGGATTGTTGCCGCCGCTGGCCGAGAGCGAAGCGCTGGAGGTGGCGGCGATTCAATCGGTCGCCAGTTGCGCGCCACTGAGCCACTGGCCACAGCGGCCGTTTCGCCAGCCCCATCACTCGGCTTCGGGGCCCGCGCTGGTAGGCGGCGGCTCGAAACCACAACCGGGTGAGATAACCCTGGCCCACCACGGCGTGCTGTTTCTGGACGAGCTCCCGGAATTTGATCGCAAGGTATTGGAGGTGCTCAGGGAACCACTGGAGTCCGGGTACATCGTGATTTCGCGGGCGAAGGATCGCGTGCGATTCCCGGCGCGTTTCCAGTTGGTAGCGGCGATGAATCCGTGCCCCTGTGGATATCTTGGCGAGCCCACTGGTCGCTGCTCTTGCACGCCGGACATGGTCCAGCGCTATCGCAATAAGCTCTCGGGACCGCTGCTCGATCGCATCGACTTGCACCTGACTGTAGCCCGGGAAGCCACCGCGCTTAACCCGGCGACAAAACCCGGAGAAGACAGCGCCAGTGCCGCAGCCCTGGTCGCTGAAGCTCGCGAGCGTCAGCAAAAGCGCCAGGGCTGCGCCAACGCTTTTCTGGATCTGCCGGGACTGCGGCGACACTGCAAGTTAGCCACCGCCGATGAGCATTGGCTGGAAACGGCGTGCGAGCGATTGACCCTGTCGTTGAGGTCGGCCCACCGGTTGCTCAAGGTTGCGCGCACCTTGGCAGACCTTGAACAGGTTGATGGCATTACCCGGGAGCATTTGGCGGAGGCGTTGCAGTATCGGCCGGCGACGCAGTGAACGAGCTGAAACCGAGTCGCCCCATTCGCGAGCAAGCCCGCTCCCACAGGTTTTGTGCCGTACGCCGCTCCAAATGTGGGAGTCAACGATGATGCGGGAAACCTGATACCCCGCGGTGTTCCGGCGTTCATCGCGAGCAAGCTCGCTCCTACAGGGGAACGCATTCCAATGTGGGAGCGGGCTTGCTCGCGAAGGCTATTTGCGCGGCACCTCAACGAAACCGATCAACCTCGGCCCGCAAATCCGCCGCCAGTTTCTCCAGCTCTTTAGCCGTAACCGCCAGGTTGGACACCACTTCACGCTGCTCACTATTGGCCAAAGCAATACTTTGCAGATTGCTGCTGAGCAAGGTCGCCGTGCTGCTCTGTTCCTGAGTCGCCGTGGTAATCGCGGCAAACTGCTGACCCGCCGAACGGCTCTGCTCGTCGATCCGCGCCAGCGCCGCGGCAACGTTTGCGTTGCGCGACAGGCCTTCCTGCATCAGCACATTGCCCTGCTCCATGGTGCTGATGGCGTTGCCGGTCTCCTGCTGAATGCTTTGGATCATGCTGGAAATTTCGTCGGTGGCTTCGCGGGTACGAGACGCCAGGTTGCGCACCTCATCGGCCACCACGGCAAAACCACGGCCCTGCTCGCCGGCCCGGGCCGCTTCGATCGCGGCATTGAGCGCCAGCAGGTTGGTTTGCTCGGCGATCGAGGTAATCACCCCGACAATGCCGCCGATTTCCTGAGAGCGCTGCCCCAGGGTATTGATCACCGTTGCGGTGCTGTTCAAGGCACCGGCGATCTGCTCCAGCGACGACGACGCTTCGTCCATGGACGTGCGGCCGATTTGTGTCTGCTGGGCGTTTTCCTGGGCCAGGCGCTGGGTGTTGCCCATGTTGTCGGCGATGTTCAACGAAGTGGCGCTGAACTCTTCCACGGCCCCGGCCATGCTGGTGATTTCCCCCGACTGCTGCTCCATCCCCTCATAGGCGCCCCCGGACAGACCGGACAAGGCCTGGGCACGGCTGTTGACCTCCAGCGAGGCATTGCGGATGTGCTCGACCATGGTCGACAGCGCCTGGCTCATCTGGTTGAAGGCGCGGCCCAACTGACCGATTTCGTCGTTGCTGGACACGTTCAAGCGCACGCTCAAATCACCGGCGCCCAAGGCTTCGGCCTGACGCACCAGATCCCCCAGCGGCGCCAGTTTGCTGCGCAACAGCCACACTGCCGAACCGACGGCCAGCAACATCGCCAGCAAACTGCCGATGGCCAATTGAATACCGACGCTCCAGGTGACGGCGCTGATTTCGGCTTTGGGCATGCTCGCCACCACCGACCACGGGCCACCTTCGAATGGCACGGCCACGCTATAGAATTCTTCGGACGTGTCGCTCCAGAAATCGCCCTTGCCGGGCGTTTTCGCCAGCTCGACAATTTCCGGGACGGCTTGATCCAACGCCTCTACACCGGCAATCGGCACCAGCCATTTGTTCTGCTCATCCAGCAGCGCCAGGGAACCGGTCTGGCCGATACGGAAACGCTTGAGGTTTTCGAATTGGGCTTTCTGCGCGTCGGTGTAATCGAACCCTACGTACAACACCGCAAACACCTTACCGCTGCTATCACGCACCGGGGTGTACTGCGACATGTAGAAGCGCTCGAACAGCAGAGACCGCCCAACGAAACTCTGCCCCGACATCAAACGGGCATAGGCCGGGTTCGCATGATCGAGCACCGTGCCGATGGCGCGGCTGCCGTCCTGCTTGGTGACGTTGGTGCTGATGCGAATAAAGTCTTCGCCGCTGCGCACGAACACTGTGGCCACGCCCGCGGTCATCTGCTTGAACTCGTCCACTTCCTTGAAGTTGTTGTTCAGCACTTCGCTGCCCAGCTGCAAGCCAGGCGTCTGGGTGCCCGCCACGGTCACCGGCTCATCCGGGTGCACGGTAAGGCCTGCGCTGAATCGCTTTTCGAACAGCCCCGCCAGGCGCTGGGTGCTTTCACGCAAGGTGCCGTGAAAGGTGCTCAACTGATCGGCCAGCAACCGGGCTTCACTGGCCAGGTGCTCTTCGCGGGTGGCGAGGTTGGCGGTGTCCAGCGAGCGCAAGGCGAACAAGGTACTGCCGGTGATGACAATCGCCAGTATCACGGCGAGCGCAAGACCAAGCTGTGAAGCGATCCGGGCACGAGGTTGAGACATGACAGCTCCTGGCCGAGCAGCCGGATCATCCTGATCTCGAGCTCACTCAGCAAAATTTCTAATAATGGGAGTAGCGTGAAACCTGCACGAAGGTCCCACGCCAAGATTTTCGGCGGCTGGCGGGAATACTTGAGTCCCCAACCGGGATAAGGCTTGAGGCCGCCATTGCAGCGGCTTCATCGATTCAGCTCAAATGCACGACATCCGGCAATTCCATGGCCCTCACTTCCCCCTGCAGAAAGTCGCTGAGGCGGCGCATGCGCTCACCGCCCGGACGGGTTTTCGGCCACACCAGGTAATACTTCTCGCCGCTGGCCACCGCCGTCGGCCAAGGCAGGCTCAAACGTCCCTGGGCGACGTCTTCGGCCACCATCAACAGGTCACCCATGGACACGCCGTAACCCCGTGCAGCGGCGATCATGCCCAGCTCAAGGGTGTCGAATACCTGCCCGCCCTTGAGTGACACCTGATCAGCCAGCCCCATGCGCTCCAACCAATTGCGCCAGTCGCGCCGGTCTGGCGTCGGGTGCAGCAACTCGGTGTTGGCCAGGCGCTTGGCATCCCAGGGTTGAGCGCTCGGCAAGTTGGGCGCGCCTACGGGGATCAACTCTTCGGGGAACAGGTAACTCGCCTCCCAGTCCGGTGGGAAATGGCCGTTGCTGAGCAACACCGCACAGTCAAACGGCTCATCGTTGAAGTCGACCGAGTCGACGTCCATCCAGGCGCTGGTCAATTGCACTTCGTTGCCCGGCTGCAAATGACGGAAGCGACTCAGGCGCGCCAGCAACCAGCGCATGGTCAGCGTCGACGGGGCTTTCATGCGCAGGATGTCGTCTTCGGCGCGCAGGGTGTTGCAGGCCCGCTCCAAAGCAGTGAAGCCCTCACGGATGCCCGGCAGCAGCAAACGGGCCGATTCGGTGAGTTGCAGGTTGCGCCCACTGCGGTGAAACAAGCGACAGGCAAAATGCTCTTCGAGGGTGCGAATATGCCGGCTGACCGCACTTTGGGTGATGGACAGCTCTTCGGCAGCACGGGTGAACGAGCTGTGCCGCGCCGCCGCTTCGAATGCGCGCAGGGCATACAAGGGAGGAAGACGACGTGACATCGGGAAAGCTCCTAACGCGGAATTCAATCACCCTATCAGAAATTTCCTCGCATGAGTTTGACTCATGCCACCCATCCTTTTTATCCCTTTGTGCAAACCCCGCAGAGCGCCGAGAATCAACCCTTTCCCATTCATATTGACCGTCGAGCGTGATGACCATGCAGCATCCGGCACGTACTGAACTCTGGGCCATTTTGCGGCTGTCGGGGCCGTTGATTGCCTCGCAGCTGGCGCACATGCTGATGGTCCTCACCGACACCTTGATGATGGCGCGCCTGAGCCCAGAGGCGCTGGCCGGCGGTGGGCTAGGCGCAGCGAGCTACTCGTTCGTGTCGATTTTCTGCATCGGTGTGATCGCCGCGGTGGGCACGTTGGTGGCGATCCGTCAGGGCGCTGGCGATATCCTCGGCGCCACCCGGCTGACCCAGGCCGGGGTGTGGCTGGCGTGGCTGATGGCGCTGGGCGGTGGGTTGCTGCTGTGGAACCTCAAGCCGGTGTTGCTGCTGTTCGGCCAGACCGAGAGCAATGTGCAGGCAGCCGGACAGTTCCTGGTGTTCCTGCCGTTCGCCCTGCCCGGCTACCTGAGTTTCATGGCCTTGCGCGGCTTCACCAGCGCCATCGGCCGGGCGACGCCGGTGATGGTCATCAGCCTGGGCGGCACGGTGGCCAACTTCCTGCTCAATTACGCGCTGATTACCGGGATGTTCGGCCTGCCCAAACTGGGCCTGATGGGCATTGGCCTGGTCACCGCGATCGTCGCCAACCTGATGGCGCTGGCCCTGGCGTGGCACATTCGCCGGCACCCGGCTTACAACGCCTACCCGCTGCGTCAGGGGTTGTTCCAGCTCAACCGGCAATACCTGAAAGAGCTGTGGCGCCTGGGCCTGCCGATCGGTGGCACCTACGCCGTGGAGGTCGGGCTGTTTGCGTTTGCAGCGCTGTGCATGGGCACCATGGGCAGTACGCAACTGGCGGCGCATCAGATCGCCCTGCAGATCGTCTCGGTGGCGTTCATGGTACCGGCGGGGATTTCCTATGCGATCACCATGCGCATCGGCCAGCACTATGGCGCCGGGCAACTGCTGGATGCGCGTTTGGCCGGACGGGTCGGCATCGCCTTCGGTGCGGTGGCCATGCTGTGTTTTGCGATGGTGTTCTGGCTGTTGCCGAATCAGTTGATCGGCATGTTCCTGGACCACAACGACCCGGCCTTTGGCGACGTCATCCAACTGGCCGTGAGCCTGCTCGCGGTAGCGGCCTGGTTCGAGCTGTTCGACGGCACGCAAACCATCGCCATGGGCTGCATTCGCGGGCTCAAGGATGCCAAGACTACGTTCCTGGTCGGCCTGGGTTGCTATTGGCTGATCGGTGCACCGGCGGCATGGTGGATGGCGTTCCACTTGCAGTGGGGGCCGACGGGTGTCTGGTGGGGTTTGGCGCTGGGGTTGGCCTGTGCGGCGGTAAGTCTGACGCTGGCGTTCGAGGGGAAGATGAAGCGCATGATCCGGCGGGAGCCGGCGCCGCGGCATTTCGACGCCGTCCGGACAGAATGAGATCTACTGTGGGAGCGGGCTTGCTCGCGAATGCGGTCTGTCAGGCCAATTAATGTGGGCTGACACACCGCATTCGCGAGCAAGCCCGCTCCCACATTTCGTCCGCGTTCAGACCACCACTTCCAGCGCTGGCTGCTGATTGCCGTCGAAGGTCAGGTACTCCACCAGATCCGCCAGCGCCAGCGGCTTGCTGATCAGATACCCCTGCACCTGATCGCAATCGAACCCGCGCAACAAATCCAGTTGCTCCGGTGTTTCCACACCTTCAGCCACCACTTCCAGATTGAGGTTGTGCGCCAGGTTGATCATCGCGTGAACCAGTTTGCGGTTCTCTTCGCGCTGCTCCATGCCGCCGACAAAACTCTTGTCGATTTTCAGCAAGGTGATCGGCAGGCTGTTGAGGTGCACGAAGGATGAGAAACCGGTGCCGAAATCGTCGAGGGAAAAGCGCACGCCCAGGCGCCCCAAGGCATCCATGGTCTGCTTGACCAGATCGCTGCGGCGCATGACTGCGGTTTCGGTCAGTTCGAATTCCAGCCATTGCGCCTCGACCCCGCGTTCGGCAATCAGCCGACTCAGGGTCGACAGCAGTTGGCTGTCCTGGAACTGTCGGAACGACAGGTTGATCGCCATGTGCAATGGCGGCAAGCCCAGCTCCAACAGCGCCTGCATGTCGCGCAGGGCCCGGGAAATCACCCAGTAGCCCAGCGGCACGATCAGGCCGCTCTGTTCGGCCAAGGGCACGAACTCGCTCGGCGGCAGCAGGCCACGCTCGGCATGACGCCAGCGCACCAGAGCTTCGAGGCCGACGATCTGGCCGTCCTCAAGGTTCAACCGTGGCTGGTAGTGCAGCTCCAGCTCATCACGGCGCAGCGCCCGGCGCAGCTCGGTTTCGAGGTCGGCGATGCTGCGCGCGTTGCGGTTGATGCGTTCGTTGAAGATGTGGAAGGTACAGCCCTGGGTGCTCTTGGCCTGCTGCATGGCGATGTGGGCATGCCACATCAGCGGGTCGGCGCCGGCCTGGGCGCGAGCGTGGGCGATGCCCAGGCTGGAGCCGATCAGCAGGCTCTCGCCATCGACCCAATAGGGCTCGGCCAGCGCTTCGGTGATGCGTTCGGCCATCCACTCGGCGCGCTGCGGTGCGCGGCGGGTGTCGATGAGCAAGGCGAATTCGTCGCTGCCCAGGCGGGCCAGTTGATCGCCAGCCTCGAGCTGGCTCTTGAGCCGCGCCACCACCTGCAGGATCAGCCGGTCGCCGGCCTGATGGCCGAGGGCGTCGTTGGCGTAACGGAAGTTGTCGAGATCGAGATGACCCAAGGCCAGGCCACGCCCGTCGTTTTCCGCCAGGCGTGCGGTCAGTAAGGTCTGGAAGCCCTGGCGATTGGCGATTCCGGTCAGCGGGTCCTGTTCGGCCAGGCGTTGCAGAGTGGTTTCCAGCACGCCGCGCTCGCGCACATGGCGCAGGCAGCGACGCAGCATGCCGGCGTCGAGGTGGTCGCGTACCAGCCAGTCGCTCACACCGTCGGGCGGAACCTGCGGCTCATGTTCGAGCAGCAGCACCGTCGGCAGGCAGCAACGGCCCGGCGCAGGCTGAAGGGCCGGGATCGTCAACAACACCGCGCTGCGGTTGTCATCGAACAGACTGCTGACCGACTCCCAACTCGGAGCGCTGATGAGCACGGTCGAGCTCCCCATCGGAGCCAGACACTCGCGCAACAACGCTGCCCACGCTGGCTCTTCGGCCAGTAGCAGCAAACGCAAGGGTTCGACAGGCGTAGACAAGCTAGCTCCCTAGACTCTGCAAAGATGTAGGCGACGGGCATTATGCCGTGCTGATAAGCAATGACCAAATGACATCAGTTATCAAACGAGGCCTTTGTATCCGGAATTACGAACATTAGCCGGTAATTCGTTGCGCATCCTGCGTGAAAGTAACAAAACCGGCAATTAGAGATCGCGTTGTGCGTCACAAGTCGGACAGAGCAGCACAATTCTCAGAGCCTGTTAAAATGCCGGCCCATTTCGTGACTGACTCCTGAATTTACCTATGTCCCGACTCAATCCCCGGCAGCAAGAAGCCGTGAGCTACGTCGGCGGCCCTCTTTTGGTGCTCGCCGGTGCTGGCTCCGGCAAGACCAGCGTGATCACCCGCAAGATCGCGCACCTGATCCAGAACTGCGGCATCCGCGCCCAATACATCGTCGCCATGACCTTCACCAACAAGGCCGCACGCGAGATGAAAGAACGGGTCGGGACCCTGTTGCGCGCCGGCGAAGGCCGTGGCCTGACGGTGTGCACTTTCCACAACCTGGGCCTCAACATCATCCGCAAGGAGCACGCGCGACTGGGTTACAAACCGGGCTTCTCGATCTTCGACGAGACCGACGTCAAGGCCCTGATGACCGACATCATGCAGAAGGAATACTCGGGCGACGACGGCGTCGACGAGATCAAGAACATGATCGGCGCCTGGAAAAACGACCTGATCCTGCCAGCACAGGCCCTGGAAAACGCGCGCAACCCCAAGGAACAGACCGCCGCCATCGTCTACACCCACTACCAGCGCACGCTCAAGGCGTTCAACGCGGTGGACTTCGACGACCTGATCCTGCTGCCGGTGAAGCTGTTCGAAGAACACGCCGACATCCTGGAAAAGTGGCAGAACAAGGTGCGCTATCTGCTGGTGGATGAATACCAGGACACCAACGCCAGCCAGTACCTGCTGGTGAAAATGCTCATCGGCAAGCGCAACCAGTTCACCGTGGTGGGCGACGACGACCAGTCGATCTACGCCTGGCGCGGCGCGCGGCCGGAAAACCTGATGCTGCTCAAGGACGACTACCCGTCGTTGAAAGTGGTGATGCTGGAGCAGAACTACCGCTCCACCAGCCGCATCCTGCGCTGCGCCAACGTGCTGATCTCCAACAATCCCCACGAATTCGAAAAGCAGTTGTGGAGTGAGATGGGTCACGGCGACGAGATCCGTGTGATCCGCTGCCGCAACGAAGACGCCGAAGCCGAGCGCGTGGCCATGGAAATCCTCAGCCTGCACCTGCGCACCGACCGGCCGTACAGCGATTTCGCGATCCTCTATCGTGGTAACTATCAGGCCAAGTTGATCGAGCTCAAACTTCAGCATCACCAGGTGCCGTATCGCTTGTCCGGCGGTAACAGCTTCTTCGGCCGTCAGGAAGTGAAGGACCTGATGGCCTACTTCCGCCTGATCGTGAACCCGGACGACGACAACGCCTTCCTGCGGGTGATCAACGTGCCGCGCCGGGAAATCGGCTCGACGACGCTGGAGAAGCTGGGCAACTACGCCACCGAACGCAAGATCTCGATGTACGCCGCCACCGACGAAATCGGCCTGGGCGAGCACCTGGACAGCCGTTTCACCGATCGCCTGTCGCGCTTCAAACGCTTCATGGACAAGGTGCGCGAGCAGTGCGCCGGCGAAGACCCGATCGCGGCCCTGCGCAGCATGGTCATGGACATCGACTACGAGAACTGGCTGCGCACCAACAGCTCCAGCGACAAGGCCGCCGACTACCGCATGGGTAACGTCTGGTTCCTGATCGAGGCCTTGAAGAACACCCTGGAAAAAGACGAAGACGGTGAAATGACCGTCGAGGACGCCATCGGCAAACTGGTGCTGCGCGACATGCTCGAGCGTCAGCAGGAAGAGGAAGACGGCGCCGAAGGCGTGCAAATGATGACCCTGCACGCCTCCAAGGGCCTGGAATTCCCTTACGTGTTCATCATGGGCATGGAAGAGGAAATCCTCCCGCACCGCTCCAGCATCGAGGCCGACACCATCGAAGAAGAACGGCGCCTGGCCTACGTGGGCATCACCCGCGCCCGTCAGACCCTGGCCTTCACTTTCGCCGCCAAGCGCAAGCAGTACGGCGAGATCATCGACTGCGCGCCCAGTCGCTTCCTCGATGAGCTGCCACCGGACGACCTGGCCTGGGAAGGCAACGACGATACGCCGACTGAAGTGAAAGCCGTTCGCGGCAATAACGCATTGGCGGATATACGCGCGATGTTAAAGCGCTAGAATTGACCACTTTTACTTACACCTTCGGCGCACAAGGCGCCAACAGAGGACAGCTTCATGGAAGCACTGCACCAGAAAATTCGTGAACAAGGCATCGTGCTTTCCGACCAGGTCCTGAAAGTCGACGCCTTTCTGAACCACCAGATCGACCCGGCCCTGATGAAGCTGATCGGCGACGAATTCGCCACGCTGTTCAAGGATTCGGGCATCACCAAGATCGTCACCATTGAAGCCTCGGGCATTGCGCCGGCGATCATGACCGGCCTGAACCTGGGCGTGCCGGTGATTTTCGCCCGCAAACATCAGTCCCTGACCCTGACCGAAAACCTGTTGTCGGCGACCGTGTACTCGTTCACCAAGCAGACCGAAAGCACCGTGGCGATTTCCCCGCGCCACCTGACCAGCAGCGACCGCGTGCTGATCATCGATGACTTCCTGGCCAACGGTAAGGCGTCCCAGGCGCTGATCTCGATCATCAAACAGGCCGGCGCCACCGTGGCGGGCCTGGGTATCGTGATCGAGAAGTCGTTCCAGGGCGGCCGTGCGGAACTGGATGCACAGGGTTATCGCGTGGAGTCGCTGGCTCGGGTGAAGTCGCTCAAAGATGGCGTCGTAACCTTCATCGAATAAGCCGACACACCTTGTACCCAATGTGGGAGCGGGCTTGCTCGCGAAAGCGATTCATCCGTCAACATTTTCGTTGACTGACACACCGTTTTCGCGAGCAAGCCCGCTCCCACATTTGATCTGCGCCAGCCTTTATTGCCTGGTGGCCTTGAGGCCCGTGAGCAGCAGCCGCTGATATAAATCTTCTTTCAGGCCATCCGGCTCGCTCAGCTGCATTCGCTGCAAATGCTCAGGGAAGGTCTCAGGTGATGGCGCATCCAGCGCCGCCTTGCCCAACTCCAGAATCTCGCTCAGCTTGAACTTGCTCTTCAACCAGTTCAGCGCCCGCAACAGATCCTTCTCCACCTCGGTGAAATCACAACCCAGCGGATACTCCGGGAACAAATGCGCATGGTTGGCCTGGATTGCCTGCAAACGCTGCGGGTTGTTGTCGGTGAAACACGGATCGAGGCGAAAATCCTTGGGAAGTTTGCCGGCCTTCTGCGCCTGCTCGATCAACCCTGTCTGAAAGCGTGAGTCGCTGATATTGAGCAGCGCCTCGATCACTGCCGCGTCGGTCTTGCCACGCAAATCGGCAATGCCGTATTCGGTGACCACGACGTCCCGCAAGTGCCGTGGGATGGTGCAGTGGCCGTACTCCCAGACGATGTTGGAACTGACCTCACCACCCGCCTCGCGCCAACTGCGCAACAGCAGAATCGAACGAGCATCGTGCAACGCATGGCCTTGGGCGACGAAGTTGTATTGGCCACCGACACCACTGAGCACCCGCCCGTTTTCCAACTGATCGGCCACGCCGGCGCCGAGCAGGGTCATGGTGAATACGGTGTTGATGAAGCGCGCATCGATACGCTGCAAGCGCTTGAGTTCTTCCTGGCCATACAGCTCGTTGATTTAGCTGATGCGGGTCATGTTGAATTCGAGCCGCTTGCTTTGCGGCAACTCGCGCAGGCGCTCGTAGAAGCTGCGCGGCCCGAGGAAGAAACCACCGTGCACCGAGAGGCCATCGTTCTGCGCGGCTTCATCCAACGTGCCGTCATTCGCCTGCTGTTGAGTCTGCACGTCCGGGTACACCTTGCGCCGCACGATACCGGCATCGGCCAGCACCAGCAGGCCGTTGACGAACATTTCGCTGCAACCGTACAAGCCCTTGGCGAAGGGGTCGAGACCGCCTTCCCGATCGATCAGTTGCGCCCACGGGCTGAGGTTCACATCCGCCAGCAGCGCCTTGTAGCCAGCGTTGTCCGCCTGGCGCGCCAGCAAGGCCGCCGTCAGCGCATCGCCCATGGCGCCGATGCCGATCTGCAAGGTACCGCCATCGCGCACCAACGTACTGGCGTGCAGGCCGATGAAATGATCTTGAAAGCCCACTGGCATGTTTGGCGTGGAGAACAGTGTGGTGTTGTCCTTTTCGTCGATCAGCAAATCGAAGGTGTCGATGCCAACCTCGGCATCGCCAGGCATGTAGGGCAGGTCGCTGTGTACCTGGCCGACCATGAGGATCGTCTCCCCGGCTTCCCGGCGCCTGCCGATCATGGGCAGCAGGTCGAGGGTGATGTCCGGGTTGCAACTGAGGCTCAGGCGGTCGGGGTGGTCAGCGTGGCTGGCAACCAGTTGCGCCACCAGGTTCAAACCGGCGGCGTTGATGTCCCGGGCGGCGTGGCTGTAGTTGCTGCTCACGTAATCCTGCTGCGCCGCTTCGCTGTGAAGCAGGCTGCCGGGCTGCATGAAGAATTGCTGAACGTGGATATTGGGAGGCAGGCTGTCGCGCTTGAGTTCAGCCAGGAAATCCAGCTCAGGATAGTCGCCGAAAACCCGCTCGCAGAAGGGCTCGAGGAAACGCTTCTGCAATCCATCGCCCACGGCAGGGCGCCCCAGGCAAAGCGCGGTGTAGATCGTCAGCCGCCGCTTGGGCAATTGCGCAACCCGCTGATACAACGCATTGACGAAGTGATTGGGTTTGCCCAAACCCAGAGGCAGGCCCATGTGGATATGCGCCGGCAACCGCGCCAACACTTCATCGACCGATTGCTCGATAGAACACAACTGCACCATCCGAATCTCCCTGCCATTCCATGATGTGGGGTTGGACCGAGCTTGCCGGGTCTTTGCTGCATTGAACAGCCTGTCAAAGCATTCGAACCATACACCTCCCCTGTAGGAGCGAGCATGCTCGCGATGGTCGTCAACGATGACGCTGGGCGCCTGACACCCCGCGGCGTCTGTGAGGACATCGCGAGCATGCTCGCTCCTACAGGGGGCGGCGGTGTTATCGAAACGGCGGGCACGAAAAAGCCGCTCGAAAGCGGCTTTTCAGCGCGAAGATACGGGGCTTATTTCAGGCCGGACATCTTCTGGATCGCGCCTTTGAGTTCTTCATCGGAGCAGTCGGCGCAGGTGCCTTTTGGCGGCATCGAGTTGATACCGGTAATGGCTTTGGCCAGGATGCCGTCGAGGCCGCCCTGGTGGTCGGCACGGTCTTTCCAGGCCGCGGCATCACCGATTTTCGGTGCACCCAGCAGGCCGGTGCCGTGGCAAGCGTTGCAATGTTTTGCAATGACTTCGTCAGGGGTCTTGGCACCGCCACCACCGCCGGCAGAAGCGGCCACTTCCATGCCTTTGCACTCTTTACCCTGAACGCAGACCTGGCCGACTGGCTCAAGGCGCTTGGCGATATCGTCGGTGGTCGCAGCTTGAGCGCTGACAGCCCAGAGGGCCAATACGGTTGCTGGTGCGGCCAGCATTTTCATAATTAGGTTCACGCGTTCACCCTCAATGGTGGCTAGTCACGCCTGCGGCCACGGTTCGCAGGCGGGCGCAAGTATAGCGGTTAGCCCGCGACACTGAAACAACCCCAAAGTCAGAGGGGTCTTGTTGCGCAACGGAAAAACAGCTCGGGTGCCTCGGCCACACTGGCAGGGCGCCTCTCTCTTTAAAAATTCGCGGGTGTAGCTGCGCTGATTAGTCGCGCCGGCGCATCGAACGGATTACGGAAACGATGCGGCTTGGTACTTTCAAAGTAGTAGCTATCGCCAGCTTCGAGCACAAAAGTTTCAAGCCCGACCACCAACTCCAGACGTCCTTCGAGCAGGATCCCGGTTTCTTCGCCTTCGTGGGTGAGCATCTCGTCACCGGTGTCGGCGCCTGGCGGGTAAATTTCGTTGAGGAATGCGATAGCCCGGCTCGGGTGAGCCCGGCCGACCAGTTTCATGGTCACTGCGCCATCGGAAATGTCGATCAGCTCGTTGGCCTTGTAGACGATCTGGGTCGGTTTTTCCTGCAGGATTTCTTCGGAAAAGAACTCGACCATGGACATGGGAATCCCGCCCAGCACTTTCCTCAGCGAACTGATCGAGGGGCTGACACTGTTCTTTTCGATCATCGAAATGGTGCTGTTGGTGACGCCCGCGCGTTTGGCGAGCTCACGCTGGGAAAGACCTTTGAGCTTACGGATCGATTGCAGTCGTTCACCGACGTCCAAAGCTTGCGCCTCCAAGGATTCAGGTTGTTGGAATATTGATCGTTATCATGGCGACAGCGTTCAGTATTTACAACACTTGGACCTGAATCCTGGTCAGCAAGGCGACTTTCGGTCCGGGGTGTCTGGCGTCAGGCCCCGGAATAGAGCATTGGCACGCGACGCAGGTTGCAGAATATCTGGTAAGGAATGGTACCGGCCGCGATGGCCACATCGCTGGCAAGGATGTTTTTGCCCCACAACTCGACGGTCGAACCCAGACCGGCCTGCGGGATATCGGTCAGGTCCACGCACAGCATGTCCATCGACACCCGGCCGATCAGTTGGCTGCGTTGCCCGGCCACCAGCACCGGCGTGCCGGTCGGTGCCAGGCGCGGATAGCCATCGGCGTACCCCATGGCCACCACGCCAACGCGCATCGGTTTGGGGGTGATGAATTTGGCGCCGTAACCGATCGGCTCGCCGGCCGGCAGTTCACGCACGCTGATCACTTTCGATTCCAGGGTCATCACCGGTTGCAGGCGCGAGGCCACGGCATTGGCTTCTTCGAAGGGCGTAGCACCATAGAGCATGATGCCGGGGCGTACCCAATCGCTCGGAATCTGCGGCCAACCGAGCACGGCCGGCGAGTTGCGCAGGCTGACCTCGGCCGACAAGCCCTGACGCGCGGCCTCGAACACCGCGACCTGCTCCGCACTGGCCTGGCTGTGCAACTCATCGGCACGGGCGAAGTGGCTCATCAGCACGATCTTGGCGACATTGCCGCTGGCCAGCAGCCGCTGGTAACCCGCCTGATAATCCTTCGGATGCAGGCCGACCCGGTGCATGCCCGAATCGAGCTTGAGCCAGACCGTGATCGGCTTGCCCAACGCCGCTTTCTCGATCGCCTCCAGTTGCCACAGCGAATGCACCACGCACCAGAAGTCATGCTCGACGATCAGCGACAGTTCATCGGCCTCGAAAAAGCCTTCCAGCAGCAACACCGGTGCGCGGATGCCAGCAGCGCGCAGCTCCAGGGCTTCTTCAATGCAGGCTACGGCAAAGCCATCAGCCTCAGCCTCGAGCGCCTGGGCGCAACGGACCGCGCCATGACCATAGGCATCGGCCTTGATCACCGCGAGGGCACGGGCACCGGTGACTTCACGGGCGACTTGGTAGTTGTGACGCAGGGCTTGAAGGTCGATCAGGGCACGGGCAGGACGCATGGCGGCAGACTTCTGGTCGGTCGTTTGGAAGAAAAACCGGCGTTGGCTGACGGCGTGAACCGCCAGTAGCGCCGGGAGAGGGATCTGTAGCTAAGCGACTATGGCCGAACACTCATGCCGTCATTGGTGAGCGGGGGCTGGACTGACATGTTTTGCGGACTCCTGACGCTTGTTGCCGTAACGGGAAATATCCAGGCCTTCGGCGCTGATCTGCGGCTTTCTCTTGGCCATCAGGTCCGCCAGCAGACGACCCGAACCACAGGCCATGGTCCAGCCGAGCGTGCCGTGACCGGTGTTCAGGAACAGGTTCTTGAACGGCGTGGCACCCACAATCGGCGTGCCATCGGGCGTGGTCGGACGCAGGCCGGTCCAGAAACTGGCCTCGGCCAGATTGCCGCCCTGAGGATAAAGGTCGTTGACGATCATCTCCAGGGTTTCGCGCCGGCGCGGGTTGAGCGACAGGTCAAAACCGGCGATCTCCGCCATGCCACCGACGCGGATGCGGTTGTCGAAACGGGTGATCGCGACCTTGTAGGTCTCGTCGAGAATGGTCGAGGTCGGGGCCATTGCCGGGTTGGTGATCGGCACGGTCATCGAGTAACCCTTGAGCGGATACACCGGCGCCTTGATGCCCAGCGGCTTGAGCAATTGCGGTGAGTAGCTGCCCAGCGCCAGGACGTAGCGGTCAGCGGTTTCCAGCTTGCCGTCGATCCACACGCCGTTGATGCGATCACCGGCGAAGTCCAGGCGCTGAATGTCCTGACCGAAACGGAATTCCACACCCAGTTGCGCGGCCATTTCTGCGAGTTTGGTGGTGAACATCTGGCAGTCGCCAGTCTGGTCGTTCGGCAGGCGCAGGGCACCGGAAAGGATATTGGTCACGCTGGCCAGGGCCGGCTCGACGCGGGCAATGCCTTCGCGGTCGAGCAGTTCGAATGGCACGCCGGATTCTTTCAGCACGGCGATGTCTTTCGCGGCGCCGTCGAGCTGAGCCTGGGTGCGGAACAGTTGAGTAGTACCGAGGCTGCGGCCTTCGTAGGCAATGCCGGTTTCCGCGCGCAGTTCGTCGAGGCAGTCGCGGCTGTACTCGGACAGGCGCACCATGCGCTCCTTGTTCACTGCATAACGGCTGGCGGTGCAGTTGCGCAGCATCTGCGCCATCCACAGGTACTGGTCGATGTCGCCGGTGGCCTTGATGGCCAGCGGTGCGTGGCGCTGCAACAGCCACTTGATGGCCTTGAGCGGCACGCCCGGTGCGGCCCACGGCGAGGCGTAGCCCGGCGACACTTGGCCCGCGTTGGCGAAACTGGTCTCCATGGCAGCAGCTGGCTGCCGGTCGACCACCACCACTTCAAACCCGGCACGGGCCAGATAATAAGCACTGGTGGTACCGATGACGCCGCTACCCAAGACCATGACGCGCATTTTCATTCCCTCATCGCGGCGAACCGCTGACGTTTGTTGTTCAGAGCTTCAGATGTGCGCAGTGTAAAAAAGAATGACCAGTGATTTTCACTATATAAGCGCCTATATTTGGCGACAATTCTCGGCAAAAACCCTTTTTACGGAGGCGCATCCCCTATGCGAACCAACACTCAAACCAAACGTGAGCTGGACAAGATCGACCGCGCCATCTTGCGGATCCTGCAAGCGGACGGGCGCATCTCATTCACGGAGCTTGGGGAAAAGGTCGGGTTGTCGACCACGCCCTGCACCGAGCGGGTCCGGCGCCTGGAGCGCGAAGGAATCATCATGGGCTACAACGCACGGCTCAACCCGCAACACCTCAAGGGTAGCCTGCTGGTGTTCGTCGAGATCAGCCTGGACTACAAGTCCGGCGATACTTTCGAAGAGTTCCGACGCGCGGTACTGAAATTGCCCCATGTGCTGGAGTGCCATCTGGTGTCAGGGGATTTCGACTACCTGGTGAAGGCGCGGATTTCGGAGATGGCTTCGTATCGCAAGCTGTTGGGGGACATCCTGCTGAAACTGCCCCATGTGCGCGAATCCAAGAGTTACATCGTGATGGAAGAGGTGAAGGAGAGCTTGAGTTTGCCGATTCCGGATTGACGCTCTTTTAAACCAGCACCTGCCGATTCGCGGCCATGTACTCGAAAATCTGCTTTTCGACCCGCGGGTGAATCAGCTCCACCGGCCCGCGCCCGTTGGGGCACGGCAGCGTTTTGGTGGTGCCGAACAACCGACAGATCAGCGGCCGCTCGTCATACACCGTGCAGCCACCGGGCCCCAGGTGCACACAGTTGTACTCGTCCATCGCCGCCGCCTGCTCGGCCCGGGTCTTGCGCGGCAGGCGCGACATTTCTTCGGGTGACGTGGTGACCGGGCCACAGCAGTCGTGGCAGCCGGGCACACACTCGAACGAGGGGATCTGCTGACGCAATGTGCGGATTTTCTGACTGTTGCAGCTCATCGAGGGGCTGGCCGGTATCGGGATAGAGCGCAATTGTGCGGTAAAAGCCGTGATCCAGACAGCGGCAACCGACCAATGTTGCCCGTGCGCGAAGGTGGGGCTTATGCTCCGTCAAATTTTCCAGACACAACCATCAGGACGATGCGCATGAACGCCAGTGCCCAGCACGCTGCCTCCTATTACGCCGCCAGCAGCCTGCCGCAGCCGGACTACCCGGCGCTCATCGGCGATCTGGTGGCCGATGTGTGCGTGGTCGGCGGCGGGTTCTCGGGGCTGAACACGGCGCTGGAACTGGCCGAACGCGGGCTCAGCGTGGTGCTGCTGGAGGCCCGGAAAATCGGCTGGGGGGCCAGTGGACGCAATGGCGGGCAATTGATTCGCGGGGTCGGCCACGGCCTCGATCAGTTCACCAACGTCATCGGCGCCGACGGTGTGCGCCAGATGAAACTCATGGGCCTGGAAGCCGTGGAAATCGTCCGGCGACGCGTCGAGCGTTTTCAAATCGAATGCGACCTGACCTGGGGTTACTGCGACCTGGCCAACAAGCCCCGCGACCTCGAAGGCTTTGCCCAAGACGCCGAAGAACTGCGCAGCCTCGGCTACCGTTACGAAACCCGCCTGTTGCAACCCCACGAAATGCGCACCGTGGTCGGGTCCGATCGCTACGTGGGTGGCTTGATCGACATGGGTTCCGGACATTTGCATCCGCTGAACCTGGCGTTGGGCGAAGCGGCCGCCGCACAGCAATCGGGCGTGAAGTTGTTCGAGCAGTCGGCGGTCACCCGCATCGATTACGGTCCAGAGATCAAGGTGCACACCGCGCAAGGCGTGGTCCGCGCCAAAACCCTGGTACTGGGCTGCAACGCCTACCTCAATGGCCTCAACCCCGAACTGAGCGGCAAAGTGCTGCCCGCCGGCAGCTACATCATCGCCACCGAACCCTTGAGCGAAGAGCTGGCGCACTCATTGTTGCCGCAGAACATGGCGGTCTGTGATCAACGGGTGGCGCTGGACTACTACCGGCTCTCGGCCGACCGCCGCTTGCTGTTCGGTGGCGCCTGCCATTACTCAGGCCGTGATCCGAAAGACATCGCGGCCTACATGCGACCGAAGATGCTGGAGGTTTTCCCGAAACTGGGCGATGTGAAGATCGATTATCAGTGGGGCGGGATGATCGGCATCGGCGCCAATCGCCTGCCGCAGATCGGCCGGCTCAAGGACCAGCCGAACGTGTATTACGCCCAGGCGTATTCCGGGCACGGGGTCAACGCCACTCACCTGGCGGGACAGTTGCTGGCCGAAGCCATCAGCGGGCAGCACAGTGGTGGGTTCGATCTGTTTGCGAAGGTGCCGCACATGACCTTCCCCGGCGGCAGGCATTTGCGCTCGCCTTTGCTGGCGCTGGGGATGTTGTGGCATCGCTTCAGGGAGTTGGCCTGAAAGATTTCCTTCGCCTGTGATGCCGCCATCGCGGGCAAGCCTCGCTCCTACACGACATAAAACCCTGTAGGAGCGAGGCTTGCCCGCGAAGAGGCCCGAAATGACACTGCAAGCACTCAAATCCGCCAAAAAGGCTTAAGCCCCTCTTCCAACGCCTGTTCCCGGGTCAGCCCAATGTCCTTGAGCTGATCCGTCGTCAGGGCGAGCAACGCCTTGCGCGTGTGCAGGCGTTGCCAGAACAGGTCCCAGCGATTCAGGTGGGACGGTGCATTGCGCATCACATTTCGCGCACTGTCCTGTTGCCCGGTCACCAGTTCCTGACTGTGTAACGTCAGCCGCACATCGCTCAAACCGTTCATTTTGATCGCTCCTGTTTACTTGGGTAGCCAGAGATTCCATGATGCGCAAACAGGAAAAAGCATTACAGATCCAACCCATCTGTATTATTTCCATACAGATTTGCCAATTCGGCCTCTGAATCCTGAATTCCAGGCGCATCTGTACTGGTCAACCGACCCACTTCCACCGGGAACTGCACCATGACCCTCTACGTCAACCTCGCCGAATTGCTCGGCACGCGTATTGAACAGGGCTTCTATCGCCCCGGTGACCGGCTGCCGTCAGTGCGGGCGTTGAGCGTGGAACATGGCGTCAGCCTGAGCACGGTGCAGCAGGCCTATCGGATGCTGGAGGACAGCGGCCTGGCCACGCCCAAACCCAAGTCCGGGTACTTCGTGCCGGTCGGTCGCGAGCTGCCGGAGCTGCCGGCGGTGGGCCGTCCGGCGCAGCGGCCTGTGGATATCTCGCAGTGGGATCAGGTACTGGAGCTGATTCGCGCGGTACCGCGCAAGGATGTGGTACAGCTGGGTCGCGGCATGCCGGACATCACCACCCCGACCCTCAAGCCCTTGCTGCGGGGCCTGGCACAGCTCAGTCGCCGCCAGGACATGCCCGGCCTGTACTACGACAACATCCACGGGCACCTCGAACTGCGTGAACAGATCGCCCGCCTGATGCTCGATTCCGGATGCCAGTTGGGCCCAGGCGATCTGGTGGTGACCACCGGCTGCCACGAGGCACTGTCCACCAGCATCCGCGCGATCTGCGAGCCAGGGGATATCGTGGCCGTGGACTCGCCCAGTTTTCATGGCGCCATGCAGACCCTCAAGGGCCTGGGCATGAAGGCCCTGGAAATCCCCACCGACCCGCTCACCGGCATCAGTATCGATGCCCTGGAACTGGCGCTGGAGCAGTGGCCGATCAAGGCCATACAGTTGACCCCCAACTGCAACAACCCACTGGGCTACATCATGCCGGAGTCGCGCAAGCGCGCGTTGTTGACGCTCGCCCAGCGTTTCGACGTGGCCATCATCGAGGACGATGTGTATGGCGAACTCTCCTACACCTACCCGCGCCCGCGCACGATCAAATCCTTCGATGAAGATGGCCGCGTCCTGCTCTGCAGTTCCTTTTCCAAGACCCTGGCCCCCGGCCTGCGCATCGGCTGGGTCGCGCCCGGTCGTTATCTGGAGCGAGTGCTGCACATGAAATACATCAGCACCGGCTCCACCGCGCCGCAGCCGCAGATCGCCATCGCCGAATTCATCAAGAGCGGTCACTTCGAACCGCATTTGCGGCGTATGCGCACACAATACCAGCGCAATCGAGACATGATGATCGATTGGGTCACCCGCTACTTCCCCGCCGGCACCCGCGCCAGCCGACCGCAAGGCAGCTTCATGCTGTGGGTAGAACTGCCGGAAGGCTTCGATACCCTGAAACTGAATCGTGAGCTGCATGACCAGGGCGTACAGATTGCCGTCGGCAGTATCTTTTCCGCCTCGGGCAAGTACCGCAATTGCCTGCGCATGAACTACGCTGCCAAACCAACAGCACAGATTGAAGAAGCGGTGCGCAAGGTCGGCACCGCCGCGATCGAACTGCTGGCGCAAACCAACGGACTGACCGACTGACTTTTCTGCGGATACCAGCGTCCATATGCCAACCCCTGCCGCCAATCGGAACGTTCCTACGTGAGAGTCAGACAGCCCCTGCTTGCTCTGGTGTTATTAGCTTCGTTACTCGGCGGCTGCGCCAGTCTGGATGTACCGCGCGAACCGAGCCAGGCACTGCCGGCCAGCGCTTCGGCCTTTGGGCGATCGGTCCAGGCCCAGGCAGCTCCCCACGAAGGACAATCGGGATTTCGCCTGCTGCCGGACAGCACAGAAGCCTTCACCGCACGCGCCGAACTGATCCGCAACGCACAGAGTAGCCTCGACCTGCAGTACTACATCGTCCATGACGGCATCAGCACACGCATGCTGGTGGAAGAACTGCTCAAGGCGGCCGACCGCGGCGTGCGCATTCGCATCCTGCTCGACGACACCACCAGTGATGGCCTGGACCACACGATCGCCACCCTGGCAGCACACCCGCAGATCCAGATTCGCGTGTTCAACCCACTGCATCTGGGACGCAGCACCGGCGTCACGCGCACCCTGGGTCGCCTGTTCAATCTCTCGCAGCAACACCGGCGCATGCATAACAAGCTGTGGCTGGCCGACAACAGCATGGCCATCGTCGGCGGGCGCAATCTGGGGGATGAATATTTCGATGCCGAGCCGAATCTGAATTTCACCGACATCGACATTCTGGGCGTCGGCCCGGTCGCCGAACAACTGGGGCACAGTTTCGACCAGTACTGGAACAGCGCCTTGAGCAAACCGATCGATGCGTTCGTTTCCAGCAAGCCGACCGCCCAGGACCTGGCCAATAGCCGCACCCGTCTGGAAGCGTCACTGGAGGAGTATCGCCGACAGAACCACGCGCTCTATCAACAACTGATGAAGTTCGCCACCGACCCGCGCCTGGATATCTGGCGCAAGGAACTGATATGGGCCTGGAACCAGGCGTTGTGGGATGCGCCGAGCAAGGTGCTGGCCAAGGACGAACCCGATCCGCAACTGCTGCTGACCACGCAACTGGCGCCGGAACTCAAAGGGGTCAGCAAAGAACTGATCATGGTGTCGGCCTACTTCGTGCCGGGCCAGCCAGGGCTGGTGTTTCTGACCGGGCGCGCCGATGCCGGCGTGTCGGTGCGGCTGCTGACCAACGCGCTGGAAGCCACGGACGTACCGGCAGTGCATGGCGGCTACGCGCCGTATCGCAAGGCGCTGCTGGAGCACGGCGTGCAACTGTTCGAGTTGCGTCGCCAGCCCGGCGATGAAGGCGGCAGTGGACCTCGCCTGTTTTCCAGCAAGTCCTACGGTGGTTCCGATTCCAGTCTGCACAGCAAGGCGATCGTCTTCGATCAGAAGAAGGCCTTTATCGGGTCGTTCAATTTCGACCCGCGTTCGGTGCTGTGGAACACCGAAGTCGGGGTGCTGGTGGACAGTCCCGAACTCGCGGCGCGCGTGCGTGAACTGGCGCTGCAGGGCATGGCGCCGCCGCTGAGTTATCAGGTGAAGCTGGAAGAAGGCCAGGTGGTCTGGGTGACTGAAGACGACGGCAAGATGCACACACTGACTCGAGAGCCGGGAAGTTGGTGGCGGCGCTTCAATGCCTGGTTGAGCAATACAGTCGGCCTTGAGCGGATGTTGTAACCGGGATCGACAACGCCTGCGGTGGCGAGGGAGCTTGCGCCCTCGCCACAGGCTCAGCGCAAGGCTCACGCCGGTTCGGCAACCGCACCAAACGCCCCCTGACGCGACACCAGAATCACCAGCCCAAACGCCCCCGCCGCCATCAGCAACGGCAACGCATGCCCGCTGATCCATTGGCTGCCGGCACCGGCGATCAACGGACCCAGCAGGCAACCGATGCCCCACAGTTGCGCGATATGCGCATTGGCGCGAACCAGCGCATCGTCGCGATAGCGCTCGCCGATCAGGATCAACGACAGGGTAAACAACCCGCCGGCACTCGCTCCGAACAGCACCCACAACGGCCAGATCAACAGGGTCTCGATCAGCAGCGGGATGGCCAGGCTCGACACCAGCAGCACCACTGCGCAGCCTGTGAACAGGGCGCGTCGAGACACGCGATCGGCCAGTGCGCCGATCGGCAATTGCAGCAGGGCATCCCCCACCACTACGGTACTGACCATCGCCAGGGCGATTTCCGTGGTGAAGCCCTGACGCAGGCAATACACCGGCAACAGCGTCAGGATCATCGCTTCGAACGCGGCGAACAGCGACACCGCCCAGGCAATCGCCGGCAAGCCACGGCAGAAGGTGAACAAATCACCGAAGGTCACGCTGCAGGCTTCACTGCCAGGCGCCCCGCTGCGGCCCAGCAACAGCAGCGGTGCCGCCACCAGCAAACCGACGCCGACCCAGAAGCCGTAGTCATGCTCGGTACCCAGCACCCCCAGCAGAATCGGCCCCGCCAGCTGACTCAAGGCGTAACTGCTGCCATACAGCGCCACCAGCCGGCCGCGCCACTGCTCGACCACCAGTTGATTGATCCAGCTCTCGCCGAGGATGAACACCAGCGTCAGGATCACACCGATCATCAGGCGCAGCCCCAGCCATACCGGATAGCTTGGCAAAAGCGCCAGCAAACCGATGGACACGGCACCGCCCCACAGGCACAGGCGCATCAGGTTGGCCGTACCCAGGCGCGCCGCCAGGTGACTGGATACCTTGGCGCCCAGCAGCACGCCAATGGCCGGCATGGCCGCCATCACACCGATGGCGAACGAGCCGTAGCCCCAGCTTTCCAGGCGAAACGACACCAGCGGCATGCTGACGCCCAGGGCCAGGCCAACACTCAAGACAGACGCCAACACGGCGAAATACGTCGCCCAACGCATGTTCCACGCTCCTGTGGATATTATTTTCAGGGTCACACAAAACAAATGTGGGAGCGGGCTTGCTCGCGAAGAGGCCATCACACCCAACATCATCGTTGGCTGTTACGGCGCCTTCGCGGGCAAGCCCGCTCCCACAGGGGATCTACGTCGTTACAAAAACCGACTTACAACTTGATCCAGGTCGCCTTCAATTCGGTGTACTTGTCAAACGCGTGCAGCGACTTGTCGCGGCCGTTGCCGGACTGCTTGAAGCCGCCGAACGGTGCGGTCATGTCGCCGCCGTCGTACTGGTTGACCCAGACGCTACCGGCACGCAATGCCCGGGCGGTCAGGTGAGCCTTGGAGATGTCGGCGGTCCACACCGCCGCCGCCAGGCCGTATGGCGTGTCGTTGGCGATCGCGACGGCTTCTTCGGCCGTGTCGAAGGTGATGACCGACAGCACTGGTCCGAAGATTTCTTCCTGGGCGATTTTCATCGCGTTGCTCACACCGTCGAAAATCGTTGGCTCAACGTAGGTACCACCGGATTCCTGAAGGGTGCGCTTGCCACCGGCCACCAGTTTTGCGCCATCGGCGTGACCGGATTCGATGTAGGACAGCACGGTGTTCATCTGCTGGGTATCGACCAGGGCACCGACGTTGGTGGCCGGGTCCAGCGGGTTGCCCGGCTTCCAGGTTTTCAGCGCCTCGATCACCAGCGGCAGGAATTTGTCCTTGATGGAGCGCTCCACCAGCAGGCGCGAGCCGGCGGTGCACACTTCGCCCTGGTTGAAGGCGATGGCGCCGGCTGCCGCTTCTGCCGCTTCCTGCAGGTTCGGTGCATCGGCGAAGACGATGTTCGGACTCTTGCCGCCAGCTTCGAGCCAGACGCGCTTCATGTTCGATTCGCCGGAGTAGATCAGCAGTTGCTTGGCGATCTTGGTCGAACCGGTGAATACCAGAGTGTCGACGTCGTTGTGCAGGGCCAGGGCCTTGCCGACGGTGTGACCGTAACCTGGGAGCACGTTGAGCACGCCTTTCGGAATACCTGCTTCAACAGCCAGCGCGGCAATGCGAATAGCCGTCAGCGGCGATTTTTCCGAAGGCTTGAGGATCACCGAGTTACCGGTGGACAGCGCCGGGCCGAGCTTCCAGCAGGCCATCATCAGCGGGAAGTTCCACGGCACGATGGCGCCAACCACGCCCACTGGCTCGCGGGTGACCAGACCCAGTTGATCGTGCGGGGTGGCGGCGACTTCGTCGTAGATCTTGTCGATGGCTTCGCCGCTCCAGCTCAGGGCTTGCGCCGCGCCGGGCACGTCGATGTACAGGGAGTCGCTGATCGGCTTGCCCATGTCCAGGGTTTCCAGCAGGGCCAGTTCTTCGGCGTGCTGTTTGAGCAGGCCGGCGAAGCGGATCATGGTGGCTTTGCGCTTGGTCGGCGCCAGGCGCGACCAGACGCCGGAATTGAAGGTGGCGCGAGCATTTTCCACAGCGCGCTGGGCGTCGGCGGCGTCACAGCTGGCAATCTTGCCCAGCAGACGGCCATCGACCGGGCTGATGCACTCGAACGTCTCGCCGGAGACCGCATCGGTGTACTCGCCATTGAGGTAAGCGCGGCCTTCGATCTTCAGATCGCGAGCCTTTTGTTCCCAGTCGGCACGAGTCAGGGTGGTCATACGAGTGTCCTCCTCTTATTGAATACGACACCCGCGGTGTTCGCGGGCGCTGTCAGGAATTCTGCCCGGCCAACCTGTCTTTGGGCTCAGGGCAACCGCCACCCTAAACCAGCGGCAGGTGAAGTTTCAATATATTTGACATAACCCCGGCAAACGGCCTTGCGATGTTCATTTTAATAAACATAGACTTTGCGCCTATCAACCACTCGCGTCGCATTCACGGGGGAATACAACAATGAGCATCCAGAACATCGTCGACTTCAGCCAGGCCACCACCGCCGCCGAACGTTATCGCCCGGACCCGGCCAGGGTGCTCAAGGGCGACCCCGAGCAAGTGGTCTACAACCACTACAACAGCCCTTGCGGCCAGTTGAACGCCGGGGTGTGGGAAGGCGCGGTCGGGCATTGGACGGTGAACTTCACCGAGCACGAATACTGCGAAATCGTGCAGGGGGTTTCCGTGCTGCGCGACATCGATGGCAATGCCAAGACTGTACGTGCCGGTGATCGCTTTGTGATCCCTGCGGGCTTTCGTGGCACTTGGGAAGTGCTGGAGTATTGCCGCAAGATCTATGTGGCGTTTGAGCAGAAGGCCTGAGGATTTGCGCTGGTTGGGCTGACGCTTTCGCGAGCAAGCCCGCTCCCACATTCGATCTGTGTCGTTCACAAATCCAGTGTGGGAGCGGGCTTGCTCGCGAAGGGGCCCTTAAAGGCAACACACAAAATCCGGGCAACAAAAAAGGCCCGTATCTCGCGATACGGGCCTTTTTCGTAAGAGGGAAAAATCAATTACTTGATTTTGCCTTCCTTGTAGATCACGTGCTTGCGAACAACCGGATCATATTTCTTGATCTCGATTTTGTCCGGGGTAGTACGCTTGTTCTTGTCGGTAGTGTAGAAGTGACCAGTACCGGCGCTCGAAATCAAACGAATCAATTCACGCATGATTAGCTCCCTTAGATCTTGCCGGCTTTGCGGATGTCGGCCAGCACGGCAGTGATGCCACGCTTGTCGATGATACGCATGCCTTTGGCAGATACGCGCAGACGCACGAAACGTTTCTCTTCTTCAACCCAGAAGCGGTGATGCTGCAGGTTCGGCAGGAAACGACGACGGGTTTTGTTGTTTGCGTGGGAAATGTTATTCCCAGTCACCGGACCCTTACCGGTAACTTGACAGACTCTAGACATGCCTCAGCCCTCTAAAACCACATGCCCAACCCGGCATGGGTTGGCCGCTTAATCTCTCAGTCATTTGGCGCCAGGCGCCGCGTTTCTTTAAGGGTCTTACCGGCTACACCTACAGTGAAGGAACCGGGCCCCTAGAAAAGAGCGCTGCTTTATACCAGAAAGACTGGAGAGCAACAACATTCGCTGTGCTGCGAGTTGATAAAAACCCGATTTTTCACGCTTCAGGCGCTTTGGATAAAGGCTGTCGTCGATTGCGACCGCTCGTCGCAGAGAATCCGCGCGATGCCCCATCCCGGGCTTTTTCCACCCGATCTCAGCAAAAACAGTCGTCTATAGTCCACTCAAAATGAAAAAGGGGATAGTCATTTGCAAAGGAGCCCACTAGGGTAAGCCTTTTCCAGACTGCACTTGCAGATGGGCCTTCGATCTGTAAAGGAATCCGACCATGCGCCTCGCTGCCCTACCGCTGTTGCTCGCCCCTCTTCTGCTGACCCCCCTGGCCCAGGCGGCCGCGCTTAGCGTCTGCACCGAGGCCAGCCCGGAAGGGTTCGACGTGGTGCAATACAATACGCTGACCACCACCAACGCCTCGGCCGATGTGCTGATGAACCGTCTGGTGGACTTCGACACGGCCAGCGGCAAGGTAGTCGCCAGCCTCGCCGACAGCTGGGACGTCAGCCCCGACGGCCTGACCTATGTATTCAAGCTGCGCCCGCAGGTGAAATTCCACCGCACCGAGTACTTCAGCCCCAATCGGGACCTGACCGCCGAAGACGTGAAATTCAGCTTCGACCGCATGCTCGATCCGGCCAACCCTTGGCACAAGGTCGCGCAGAGCGGCTTCCCCCATGCGCAATCGATGCAATTGCCGGCACTGATCAAGAAAATCGACGCCCTTGACCCGCTGACCGTGCGCTTCACTCTCGACCACGCCGACTCGACCTTCCTCGCGACGCTCAGCATGGGTTTCGCTTCGATCTACTCGGCCGAGTATGCAGACAAGCTGATGAAAGCCGGGACCCCGGAGAAACTCAACAGCCAGCCGATCGGCACCGGGCCGTTCGTGTTCACGCGCTTCCAGAAGGACGCATCGGTTCGCTACAAGGCCAATGCGGATTATTTCGGCGGCAAGCCTTCGGTCGATCCACTGATCTTCGCCATCACCCCGGACGCCAACGTGCGCCTGCAGAAGCTACGTCGTAACGAATGCCAGATCGCCCTGTCGCCCAAGCCGCTGGACGTACAGGCCGCGCTGAAAGAGCCGACCCTGAAAGTGGAAAAGACTGACGCGTTCATGACCGCGTTCGTCGCCATCAACAGCCAACATCCGCCGCTGGACAAGCCCGAAGTGCGCCAGGCGATCAACCTGGCCTTCGACAAGGCCAACTACGTCAAAGCGGTGTTCGAAGACACCGCCGAGCCCGCCAACGGCCCTTACCCGCCAAACACCTGGAGCTACGCGAAAAACCTGCCGGGCTATCCCCACGACATCGCGAAAGCCAAGGCACTGATGGCCAAGGCCGGGCTCAAGGACGGTTTCCAGACCACCCTTTGGACGCGCCCGTCCGGCAGCCTGCTGAACCCTAACCCGAGCCTCGGCGCGCAGCTGTTGCAGTCGGACCTGGCGGAAATCGGCATTCAGGCCGAGATCCGCGTAATCGAATGGGGCGAACTGATTCGCCGTGCCAAGGCCGGTGAACACGACTTGCTGTTCATGGGCTGGGCCGGCGACAACGGTGACCCGGACAACTTCCTCACACCGCAGTTTTCCTGCGCCGCAGTCCAGTCCGGGACCAACTTCGCCCGCTACTGCAACGCGGATCTGGACAAGCTGATCAGCGCCGGCAAGACCACCGGCGAACAAGGCGTGCGCACCAAGCTTTATGAGCAGGCGCAGGCGCAGATCCAGCAGCAGGCACTGTGGCTGCCCCTGGCCCACCCGACTGCATTCGCCCTGACGACCAAGACTGTCGAGGGATACGCGGTCAGCCCCTTTGGCCGGCAGGACTACGCCAAGGTCAACCTCAAATAACCCACCTCGACACCAAACCTGTGGGAGCGGGCTTGCTCTCGAAGAGGGCGTGTCAGACGCCATCGATGTCGCCTGACACGCCGCTTTCGCGAGCAAGCCCGCCCCCACAAAGGTCACCTACATCCAGCCGTACTCTGCCATCGACAGCGGATCCCCATCGCCAATGATGAAATGGTCCAGTACCCGCACATCAATCAGGCCCAACGCTTCTTGCAGGCGCTTGGTCAGCACCCGATCCGCCTGGCTCGGATCGGTATTGCCCGAAGGGTGATTGTGACAGAGGATCAGGGCCGCCGCGTTGTTGGCCAGCGCGCGCTTGACCACCTCTCGCGGATGAACACTGGTGTTGTCGATCGAGCCGCGAAACAGCGTCTCGAACGTCAGCACCTGATGCTTGGAGTCGAGAAACAGGCAACCGAAGACCTCCTGAGCCTCATGACGCAGCATCGATTTGAGGTAATCACGCACCACATGGGGGTTTTCCAGCGCCGACTTTTGCCGAGCCCGTTCGGCCAAATGGCGCCTGCTCATTTCCTGGGCCGCTTGCAACTGGGCGAATTTTGCCGGCCCGAGCCCCAAATGCCTGCTGAACGTCACCAGATCGGCTTCGAGCAGCGAACGCAGGCTGCCGAACTGATTCAACAGATACCGCGCCAGATCCACCGCGCTTTTGCCCGGCACCCCGGTTCGTAGAAAAATCGCCAGCAATTCGGCGTCCGAAAGGCTTCCCGAGCCTTGCTCCAGCAGTCTCTCCCGCGGTCGCTCCGCCGCCGGCCAATCACGAATACTCATAGCACCTCCCTGTCTGTGGGCGCCGCTGTTCCATAGCGGTCGCTGTGATATCGTAGCCCATCTTTTTTGCGGGCGAATTCACCCTGGGGAGGGGGTTTCGCTACGTTTGTCACCAACGAATTGAAAGGCAGGCCTATGCAGCGGCTGTATCGGAAACGCATTGTTCTGGGCGTCGGCGGCGGCATTGCCGCCTACAAGAGCGCCGACCTGGTCCGCCGTCTGATGGATCAGGGCGCCGAAGTGCGCGTGGTCATGACCCGTGGCGGTGCCGAATTCATCACCCCGCTGACCATGCAGGCCCTGTCCGGGCATCCTGTGCACCTGGACTTGCTGGACCCGGCGGCCGAAGCCGCCATGGGCCACATCGAGCTGGCCAAATGGGCCGATCTGGTATTGATCGCACCGGCCACCGCCGACCTGATCGCACGGCTGTCCCAAGGCATTGCCGACGACTTGCTGACCACCCTGGTGCTGGCCACCGATGCGGTGGTCGCCGTAGCCCCGGCGATGAACCAGGCCATGTGGCGCGACCCGGCCACCCAGGCCAACCTGCAAACCCTTGAAAGCCGCGACATCAAGGTCTTCGGCCCCGCCTCCGGCAGCCAGGCCTGCGGTGACGTGGGCCTGGGTCGCATGCTCGAAGCCACCGATCTGGCGCAACTGGCCGCCGACTGCTTCAAGCGCCAGGCGCTGACCGGCAAACACGTGCTGATCACCGCCGGCCCGACCCAGGAAAACATCGACCCGGTGCGCTATATCACCAACCACAGTTCCGGAAAAATGGGCTTTGCCCTGGCTGAAGCCGCGGTGGAAGCGGGCGCCCGTGTGACCCTGATCACCGGCCCAGTGCATTTGCCGACCCCGGATCGTGTCACGCGTATCGACGTGGTCAGCGCCCGTGACATGCTCGCCGCCTGCGAAGCCGCGATCCCCTGCGACCTGTTCATCGCTTCGGCAGCGGTTGCGGATTACCGCCCGGAAGTCGTCGCACCACAGAAACTCAAGAAAGATCCTACGAACGGCGACGGCCTGTTACTGCAAATGGTGCGCAATCCGGACATCCTGGCCAGTATCGCCACCCGTCCCGACCGTCCGTTCAGTGTCGGTTTCGCCGCCGAAACCGAACACCTGCTCGATTACGCTGCCCGCAAGCTGAAAGACAAGAATCTCGATTTGATCGTCGCCAACGACGTTGCCAACCCGAGCATCGGCTTCAACAGCGAAGAAAACGCCTGCAGCGTCATCGATCGCCAGCTTCATGCCACACTTTTCGCCCAGACCAGCAAGAGCAAGATTGCTCGCCAGCTGATCTCTTTCATCGCTGAACGACTGAACCAGGTTTAATTTACATGCACGCTTTGCAAGCCAAGATCCTCGACCCACGCATCGGTACCGAATTCCCGCTGCCGCAGTACGCCACCCCAGGCTCCGCCGGCCTCGACCTGCGCGCCATGCTTGAACAGGACATTGTGATCAAGCCGGGCGAGACCGTACTGATCCCGACCGGCCTGTCGGTGTACATCGGTGACCCGAATCTCGCCGCGCTGATCCTGCCGCGCTCCGGGCTGGGTCATAAGCACGGCATCGTACTGGGTAACCTGGTCGGCCTGATCGACTCCGATTACCAGGGGCCGCTGATGGTCTCCTGCTGGAACCGTAGCCAGACAGATTTCACCATGACCGTCGGCGAACGCCTGGCGCAACTGGTGCTGGTGCCAGTGGTTCAGGCCCATTTCGAGATGGTTGAAGAGTTCGTCGAAACCCAGCGCGGCACCGGCGGTTTCGGTCACTCGGGCACGAAGTAAACCTCGCTCCTGTCGGGGTCGTGCATTGCCACACATGGCGTCATGGCCCTTTCACACCACGAACTCTCTGCGAAAAACGCCGTCATACCTTTCAGTTTGAGCCTGCCGGCGAGTGATTCTCCGGCATGTCCAGCCACTTTCAAGATGGAGCATTTCTGCAGATGAGCACCCCCGCCCGTGTCGCCCCCAAGTTCCCCGACAGTATTTTCCGCGCCTATGACATTCGCGGCACCGTCCCGGAATTTCTGAATGCCGAGACCGCTTATTGGCTCGGTCGCGCCATCGGTGCCCAAAGTCTCGCCCAGGATGAACCGAATGTGTCGGTCGGCCGTGACGGTCGTCTTTCCGGCCCGGAACTGGTGGAGCAATTGATCCAGGGCCTGGCCGACAGCGGCTGCCACGTCAGCGATGTCGGCCTGGTACCCACGCCCGCGCTGTACTACGCCGCCAACATCCTGGCCGGCAAATCCGGCGTGATGCTGACCGGCAGCCACAATCCGTCGAACTACAACGGCTTCAAGATCGTCATCGCTGGCGATACCTTGGCCAACGAACAGATCCAGGCCCTGCACGATCGCCTCAAGAACAACGACCTGAGCAGCGGCAAGGGCAGCATCACCAAGGTCGAGATCCTCGACCGCTACACCACCGAAATCGTCCAGGACATCAAACTGGCGCGACGCCTGAAAGTCGTGGTCGATTGCGGCAACGGCGCGGCCGGCGTCATTGCTCCGCAACTGATCGAAGCGCTGAACTGCGAAGTCATCCCGCTGTTCTGCGAAGTCGACGGCAACTTCCCCAACCATCACCCGGACCCGGGCAAGCCGGAAAACCTTGTCGACCTGATCGCCAAGGTCAAGGAAACCAACGCCGACCTCGGCCTGGCCTTCGACGGCGATGGCGACCGCGTCGGCGTGGTGACCAACACCGGGAGCATCGTCTACCCGGATCGCCTGCTGATGCTGTTCGCCCGCGACGTGGTAGCGCGCAACCCGGGCGCGGAGATCATCTTCGACGTCAAATGCACCCGTCGCCTGACGCCGTTGATCAAGGAATATGGCGGCCGGTCGTTAATGTGGAAGACCGGTCACTCGTTGATCAAAAAGAAAATGAAACAATCCGGCGCCCTGCTGGCCGGCGAAATGAGCGGGCACATCTTCTTCAAGGAGCGCTGGTTCGGTTTCGACGACGGCATTTACAGCGCCGCGCGCTTGCTGGAGATCCTGAGCAAGGAGAAATCGTCCGCCGAGGAGCTCTTCGCGACCTTCCCGAACGATATTTCTACGCCGGAAATCAATATCCATGTGACCGAAGAGAGCAAATTCAGCATCATTGATGCATTGCACGACGCGCAGTGGGGCGCAGGCGCCGACCTGACCACCATTGACGGCGTGCGAGTCGACTATGCCAAAGGCTGGGGCCTGGTTCGCGCCTCCAACACCACGCCGGTGCTGGTACTGCGCTTCGAGGCCGATGACGAGGCTGAATTGCAGCGCATCAAGGACGTCTTCCGCGTCCAGTTGAAGCGTGTTGCACCTGATCTCCAACTACCGTTCTGATTCACCCGGAGCCCTGAATGACCCTCGAACGCGATGCCGCTGCCAATACCGCCAAGGTCCTGTCCGAAGCGCTGCCTTACATTCGCCGCTATGTCGGCAAGACGCTGGTGATCAAATACGGCGGCAACGCGATGGAAAGCGAGGAGCTGAAAACCGGCTTCGCCCGCGACATCGTGCTGATGAAAGCCGTGGGCATCAACCCGGTGGTGGTTCACGGTGGCGGCCCGCAAATCGGTGACCTGCTCAAGCGCCTGTCGATCGAGAGCCACTTTGTCGACGGCATGCGCGTCACCGACGCGGCGACCATGGACGTGGTGGAAATGGTCCTGGGCGGCCAGGTCAACAAGGACATCGTCAACCTGATCAACCGTCACGGCGGCAGCGCCATCGGCCTGACCGGTAAAGACGCCGAGCTGATTCGCGCCAAGAAGCTCACCGTCACCCGCCAGACGCCCGAGATGACCACCCCGGAAATCATCGACATCGGTCACGTGGGCGAAGTGGTCGGCATCAACACCGACCTGTTGAACCTGCTGGTCAAAGGCGATTTCATTCCGGTGATCGCGCCAATCGGTGTCGGCGCCAACGGTGAGTCGTACAACATCAACGCTGACCTGGTGGCCGGCAAGGTCGCTGAAGCGCTGAAAGCCGAGAAGCTGATGCTGCTCACCAATATCGCCGGCCTGATGGACAAGTCGGGCAAGGTCCTGACCGGCCTGAGCACCCAGCAGGTCGACGAACTGATCGCCGACGGCACCATCTACGGCGGCATGCTGCCCAAGATTCGTTGCGCGCTGGAAGCGGTACAGGGCGGCGTGGGCAGCTCGCTGATCATCGACGGTCGCGTACCGAATGCGATCCTGCTGGAAATCTTCACCGACACCGGCGTGGGCACGCTGATCAGCAATCGCAAGCGTCACTAAGCGATAGCCCGTAAACAAAAGACCCCGCTCAGCCTGGCTGAGCGGGGTCTTTTTTTGCCTGCGATTCCAGCTGGAACTGCTTTTTGTGGCGAGGGAGCTTGCTCCCGCTGGGCTGCGCAGCGACCCCAGAGGTTTTATGAGCGCTGCGCACTCAAGCGGGAGCAAGCTCCCTCGCCACAAAAGCCCGTACCACGAAGAACCGGGGTCAGACGCCGAATTGGGCGCGGTACGCTTCCACGGCAGGCAGGTGTTGCTTGAGCTGTGGATCATCAGCCAGGAACTCAAGGACCTGGTTCAACGAAACGATGCTGATCACCGGAATGCCGAAATCGCGCTCCACTTCCTGGATCGCCGACAACTCACCGTTGCCACGCTCCTGACGGTTGAGGGCGATCAGCACACCAGCGGCCTTGGCGCCGTCCTGGGAAGCGATGATCTGCATCACTTCGCGAATGGCGGTGCCGGCGGTGATCACGTCGTCGATGATCAGCACATTGCCGGTCAGCGGTGCGCCCACCAGGCTGCCACCTTCGCCGTGGGCCTTGGCTTCCTTGCGGTTGAAGCACCAAGGCAGGTCACGGTTGTGATGCTCGGCCAGTGCCACGGCGGTAGTCGCCGCCAGCGGGATACCTTTGTAGGCCGGGCCGAACAGCACATCGAAGGGAATGCCGCTTTCGGCAATGGCTGCGGCGTAGAAACGCCCCAGTTGCGCCAGGGCCGAGCCCGAGTTGAAGAGGCCCGCATTGAAGAAGTAAGGACTGGTGCGCCCGGACTTCAGGGTGAACTCACCGAAGCGCAAAACGCCGCGATCGATGGCAAAACGAATGAAATCGCGCTGATACGCTTGCATGAAAAAAACCCCAAATACCACGGATTTAGCTAATTAGCTTGACGCCGTGTATCATACACGCACGCGATTTTTGGGGCCATTTATGCGGATCATCAGTGTGAACGTCAATGGTATTCAGGCTGCAGTCGAGCGGGGTTTGCTCAGTTGGCTGCAGGCACAGAATGCCGACGTCATCTGCCTGCAGGACACCCGTGCCTCCGCCTTTGAACTGGACGATCCAGCCTTCCAACTGGATGGATACTTCCTTTATGCCTGCGACGCCGAAGTCCCCGCCCAAGGTGGCGTGGCTTTGTACTCGCGGTTGCAACCGAAGGCTGTCATCAGCGGTCTCGGTTTCGAGACGGCCGACCGCTACGGGCGCTACCTGCAAGCCGATTTCGACAAAGTCAGTATTGCAACCTTGTTGCTTCCGTCGGGTATGAACGGCGATGAGGACTTGAACCAGAAGTTCAAGCTCATGGACGACTTCGCCAAGTACCTGGACAAGCAACGGCGCAAACGCCGCGAGTACATTTATTGTGGCTCGCTGTACGTGGCGCAACAGAAACTGGACATCAAGAACTGGCGCGACAGCCAGCAATCTCCGGGCTTCCTGGCACCTGAACGGGCCTGGATGGACGAGATTGTCGGCAACATGGGTTATGTGGATGCCCTGCGCGAAGTCAGCCGTGAAGGCGACCAGTACAGCTGGTGGCCAGACAACGAACAGGCCGAAATGCTCAACCTGGGCTGGCGCTTCGACTACCAGATCCTGACCCCGGGCCTGCGCCGCTTCGTACGCAGCGCGCGCCTGCCTCGTCAGCCACGGTTCTCGCAGCACGCGCCGCTGATCGTGGATTACGACTGGACGCTGACCATCTGATCGTCGTTTCGCAAATACAAAAAAGCCGACATCGCTGTCGGCTTTTTTGTGGGCGTTGATTCCCAATGTGGGAGCGGGCTTGCTCGCGAAGGCGTCGTGTCAGTCAATACACGTGTCGCCTGAGATGACGCCTTCGCGAGCAAGCCCGCTCCCACAAGGGGAAACGCGTTGTTTACTTGATCAGCCGCCAGGTAAACGGATACCGGTAAGGCACACCTTCATTGGCTTTGACCCCGGCAATGATCGTCAGCACCAACGCGCCGATGGCGATCAAGCCGAACAGGAAGAACCCGATGACCACCACCATCAGCAGGAGGCTGATGGCCGAAGCGATGGCGACGGTGATCTGGAAGTTCAGCGCCTCCTTGCCCTGAGCATCGATGAACGGGTCCATCTCTCGCTTGATCTGCCACAGAATCAACGGGCCGAACAGCGTGCCGAACGGAATCCAGATCCCCAGCAAGGCGGACAGGTGACAAAACATCGCCCATTGCCGAACTTCTTTGCTCGGCGCGGGTAGCAGTTGCTGCTCATCACTCATGACGTCCTCCTTGTCTGTGGCAATCCGATCAGTCAGCCAGTGCAGCCTTCTGCAGATCGAAGATTTCGTTCATGCCTTTTTTCGCCAGTTCCAGCATGGCGTTCAGCTCTTCAGGCTGGAACGGTGCGCCTTCGGCAGTACCCTGAACTTCGATGAAACCGCCCGTGCTGGTCATCACCACGTTCAGGTCGGTCTCGGCCGCCGAGTCTTCCAGGTAGTCGAGGTCGAGCACCGGCTCGCCCTGGTACATACCGACCGAAACGGCGCCGATCATTTGCTTGAGCGGGTCGCCACCCTTGAGGCCGCCGCGCTTCTTGATGACTTTCAGTGCATCGACCAGGGCCACCATGGCGCCGGTGATGGATGCCGTGCGCGTACCGCCGTCCGCCTGGATCACGTCGCAATCGACGTACAGGGTGACGTCGCCCAGCTTGGACATGTCCAGCGCAGCGCGCAGGGAACGGCCGATCAGACGCTGGATTTCCAGGGTACGACCGCCCTGCTTGCCGCGGCTCGCTTCACGCTGGTTACGCTCCCCGGTGGCGCGCGGCAGCATGCCGTATTCGGCCGTCAACCAGCCCTGGCCTTGCCCCTTGAGAAAACGCGGCACGCCGTTTTCGACACTGACGGTGCAGATGACTTTGGTATCACCGAATTCGACCAGTACGGATCCCTCGGCGTGTTTGGTGTAGTTGCGGGTAATGCGGATCGAGCGGAGCTGATCGGCAGCGCGACCACTTGGACGTTTCATAAGGGATACCTGTACGGGGACGGAAAACTGCGGAGCATTATAGAGCCGCCAGCCGCGACTGGGCACTTCTAAAAAAATCCTCCGACGGGTAAAGGCTCTGAACAGCCCGTCGCCGACGGACTGCAGCCCTTTGTGACTTCGTGTGTTTGGGCGCATCCACCGCACTGCGCTACAATCCTGCGCCTTTGCTGCCAGTCGGCTTTAATTCATTGATATCGGATTGCCCAAACCCCGGTTGCGGGCCGATCTGCATTGCGAGGTACCTCCATGGTGCACAGCATGACCGCCTTCGCCCGCGTCGAGAAAGCCGGCGTCCAGGGCACCCTGAGCTGGGAGCTGCGCTCGGTCAACAGCCGCTACCTGGAACCCCATCTGCGCCTGCCGGAGTCCTTCCGCGATCTGGAAGGTGCCGTGCGCGAAGCGTTGCGCCAGGGCGTCTCCCGGGGCAAGCTTGAATGCACCCTGCGCTTTACCGAAGAACACACCGGTAAACCCCTGCAAGTGGACCAGGCCCGTGCCGCGCAACTGGTTGCAGCCGCCGAGACCATCGCCAGCCTGATCAAGAACCCCGCCGCGCTGAACCCCCTCGAAGTCCTGGCCTGGCCTGGTGTGCTGGTGGGTGATGCGACCGATCCGCAAGCCTTGAACGCCGAGGCGCTGGCCCTGTTCAACCAGGGCCTGAAAGAGCTCAAGGCCGGCCGCGAGCGCGAAGGCGCGGAGCTGGCGAGGCTGATCAACGATCGCCTGACGTCCATTGAACAAGACGTGGTGACCCTGCGCGAACTGGTTCCGCAGATGCTCGCCACCCAGCGCCAGAAGGTGCTCGACCGCTTTGCCGACATGAAGGCCGAGATGGACCCGCAGCGCCTGGAGCAGGAAATGGTCATGCTGGCGCAGAAAAGCGACGTCGCCGAAGAGCTGGACCGCCTGAGCACCCACATCATCGAAGTTCGCCGGGTGCTCAAGTCTGGCGGTGCGGCCGGGCGGCGTCTGGACTTCCTGATGCAGGAACTCAACCGCGAAGCCAACACACTGGGCTCCAAGGCCTTCGATCCGCGCAGCACCCAGGCGGCGGTCAACCTCAAGGTGTTGATCGAGCAGATGCGCGAACAAGTGCAGAATATTGAGTAAGGCAAATCCGACATGACCCACAGCACCGGCACCCTGTACATCATTTCCGCCCCTTCGGGCGCGGGCAAGAGCAGTCTGGTCAAGGCCCTGACCGACGCCAATCCGGAGATCCGCGTCTCGATCTCCCACACCACCCGCGCCATGCGCCCCGGTGAAGTGAACGGCGTGAACTACCACTTCGTCGATCGCAGCGAGTTCGTGAAGATGATCGAGCACGGGGATTTCCTGGAGCGCGCCGAAGTGTTCGGCAACCTCTACGGTACCTCGCAAAGCCACCTGCAGCAGACCCTGGACGAAGGCCACGACCTGATCCTGGAAATCGACTGGCAGGGCGCCGAACAAGTGCGCAAGCTGATGCCCCAGGCGCGCTCGATCTTCATTCTGCCGCCGTCCTTGCAGGCCCTCCACCAGCGCCTGACCAATCGCGGCCAGGACAGCGATGAGATCATCGATGGCCGGATGCGCGAAGCGGTCAGCGAAATGAGCCACTATGTCGACTATGACTACCTGATCATCAACGACGATTTTGCCCACGCCCTGCACGATTTGAAGGCGATTTTCCGAGCCAACCAGCTGCAGCAGAAGCGTCAACAGCAGCGCCACGGCAAATTATTGGCTGAATTGCTCGGTTGATCCGCTCTTCCCAAAACAGCTGCAAGGGCTTTACATTGGCACTTGCAGCGCGTTGAAGGGCTTGATCAAAAAATCAGCGCTTCCCTAATCGCTGGTGATTTTTTAAACTGTTGAGTCCGCTCGCCCATCCGGGCAGCGCGCATATTGCATTTGCTACGAGGAAGACCATGGCCCGCGTAACCGTTGAAGACTGCCTAGAACACGTGGATAACCGCTTTGAGCTGGTCATGCTCTCTACCAAGCGTGCCCGTCAACTGGCCACCGGCGGCAAAGAGCCGAAAGTAGCCTGGGAAAACGACAAGCCTACCGTTGTCGCCCTGCGTGAAATCGCTGAAGGCCTGATCGACTACGCCGCTATCGCCGAAGCCGAAATCGTTGAAGATGAACCGCTTTTCGCTGCATTCGAGGACGAGTCCAACGAGGCCGTCTAAGCCTATGCCTGGTCGACGTAGCACGGCGCGGGATCACAGCTTCTGGCAGGAGTCATCATGCCGAGCATAGACGCCCTCGCCGATCGCTTATCGACCTACCTCGGCAAAGACCAGGTCAACCTGGTCCGCCGAGCGTATTTCTACGCCGAACAAGCCCACGACGGCCAACGCCGCCGCAGCGGCGAGGCGTATGTCACGCACCCACTCGCGGTTGCGAATATTCTTGCCGATATGCATATGGACCATCAGAGCCTGATGGCGGCCATGCTGCATGACGTGATCGAAGACACCGGTATCGCCAAGGAAGCGCTGCAGGCGCAGTTCGGCGAGACCGTGGCCGAACTGGTCGACGGGGTCAGCAAACTGACCCAGATGAACTTTGAGACCAAGGCCGAGGCACAGGCCGAAAACTTCCAGAAGATGGCCATGGCCATGGCCCGCGATATTCGCGTGATCCTGGTCAAGCTGGCCGACCGCCTGCACAACATGCGCACGCTGGAGGTGCTGTCCGGCGAGAAACGCCGGCGCATCGCCAAGGAAACCCTGGAAATCTATGCCCCCATCGCCAACCGGCTGGGCATGCACGCCATCCGCATAGAGTTCGAAGACCTCGGCTTCAAGGCCATGCATCCGATGCGTTCCGCGCGAATCTACCAGGCCGTCAAGCGCGCCCGGGGCAATCGCAAGGAAATCGTCAACAAGATCGAAGAATCCCTCAGCCACTGCCTGGCCGTCGATGGCATCCAGGGCGAGGTCAGCGGTCGCCAGAAACACCTCTACGGCATCTACAAGAAAATGCGCGGCAAGCGTCGGGCCTTCAACGAGATCATGGACGTCTATGCGTTCCGGATCATCGTCGACAAGGTCGATACCTGCTACCGCGTGCTGGGTGCTGTTCATAATTTGTACAAACCGTTGCCGGGACGCTTCAAGGATTACATCGCGATCCCCAAGGCCAACGGCTATCAGTCGCTGCACACCACGCTGTTCGGCATGCACGGCGTGCCGATCGAGATCCAGATCCGCACCCGTGAAATGGAAGAGATGGCCAATAACGGCATCGCCGCCCATTGGCTGTACAAATCCAGCGGCGACGAGCAGCCAAAAGGCACTCACGCCCGCGCCCGCCAGTGGGTCAAAGGCGTGCTGGAGATGCAGCAACGCGCCGGCAACTCCCTGGAATTCATCGAAAGCGTGAAGATCGACCTGTTCCCGGACGAGGTCTACGTGTTCACGCCCAAGGGCCGGATCATGGAGCTGCCCAAAGGCTCCACGGCGGTGGACTTCGCCTACGCCGTGCACACCGACGTCGGCAACAGCTGCATTGCCTGCCGGATCAATCGTCGCCTGGCACCGCTGTCCGAACCGCTGCAAAGCGGCTCGACGGTCGAGATCGTCAGCGCGCCTGGCGCGCGGCCGAACCCGGCATGGCTCAACTTCGTGGTCACCGGCAAGGCCCGCACGCACATCCGCCATGCGCTGAAACTGCAACGTCGCTCCGAGTCCATCAGCCTGGGCGAGCGCCTGCTGAACAAGGTCCTAAACGGCTTCGACAGCTCGCTGGAAAAAATCCCGGCCGAGCGGGTCAAGGCGATGCTCACCGAATATCGCCTGGAGCTCATCGAAGACCTGCTCGAAGACATCGGCCTTGGAAATCGCATGGCCTATGTGGTGGCGCGCCGGTTGCTCGGCGAAGGCGAACAGTTGCCAAGCCCGGAAGGTCCGCTGGCCATTCGCGGCACCGAAGGCCTGGTGCTCAGCTATGCCAAGTGCTGCACACCGATCCCGGGCGACCCGATTGTCGGCCACCTGTCCGCAGGCAAGGGCATGGTCGTGCACCTGGACAACTGCCGCAACATCAGCGAAATCCGCCACAACCCGGAAAAATGCATCCAGCTCTCCTGGGCCAAGGATGTCACCGGCGAATTCAACGTCGAACTGCGCGTCGAGCTGGAACACCAGCGCGGCCTGATCGCCCTGCTGGCCAGCAGCGTCAACGCGGCCGACGGCAATATCGAGAAAATCAGCATGGACGAGCGCGATGGTCGCATCAGCGTCGTCCAACTGGTGGTCAGCGTCCACGACCGTGTACACCTGGCCCGCGTGATCAAGAAACTGCGCGCCCTGACCGGGGTGATCCGCATCACCCGCATGCGCGCGTAGCCATCCAACCATTACAAGGAGTCATTCATGACCAAGACCGTTATCACCAGCGACAAGGCCCCGGCCGCCATCGGTACTTACTCCCAGGCAATCAAGGCTGGCAACACCGTCTACATGTCGGGCCAGATTCCTCTGGACCCAAAAACCATGGAACTGGTCGAAGGCTTCGAAGCCCAGACCGTCCAGGTGTTCGAGAACCTCAAGGCCGTGGCTGAAGCCGCCGGCGGTTCGTTCAAGGACATCGTCAAACTGAACATCTTCCTCACTGACCTGAGCCACTTCGCCAAGGTCAACGAGATCATGGGCAAGTACTTCGACCAGCCTTACCCTGCCCGCGCCGCCATCGGCGTAGCGGCCCTGCCTAAGGGTTCGCAGGTTGAAATGGATGCCATCCTGGTCATCGAGTAACGTGTCCGGCGCAGCCTCACGCTGCGCCAACCGCTCTGCTGTAAAGAAAAGCTTGAAAGGATTCCACCATGCGCAAAGCGCTTGCTCTCTCGCTGCTCGCCCTGCTTTTGGGCGGTTGTGCCAGCGACCCTGCCGACCGTGATATCAGCGGCACCTGGATCAACCAGGTGGCGATCGATGCCGCCTCCAAGGGCGTCCCCCTGCGCGAAGCGCTACAGGCCTATGGCCCGAACCTGGAATGGGATGTCAACACCAAAGCCGGTCAGGCCCGCTACACCAATGGTTTCGAAAACGTCGACGGCAAGCTGCTGGGTGAAGAATCCGGCGCCTGGAAGATCGACTTTTATGGCAGTTCCGGCAGTGAACTCAAGCGCGACGGCAAGCAATTGCGCCAGGCCGCGACTGAAAACGAACCGGCTCAGGTCTTCGATCGTGCGCTGATTCCGGTTCCTGATGGCGCGCCGATCGGTGCCAGCTTCGAGCGCGCGCTGTATTCGGCCTACATGGGCGGCAGCTGGAAAGTGATCAGTGGCCCTGGCGAGGGCAACACCGTGCAATTCCAGGCCGATGGCCAGGTGACCGGCCTGCCGGGCACAGACCGCTACGCCCTCTGCCTGGCCGGTGACTGCGCCTCGATGAGCGGCGGCAACGACAACATGTGGTTGCAACTCAACGGTCAGGGAAACGCCTGGATCTTCAATCGCAAAGGCAAAGAGCTGGAAATTTTCCAGACCGTGAACACGGCATTGGCGGATGAAATGCCGCAGTTCACGCCGGGTGACCGCAAGTGGTTGCTCGAAAAGCAGTAACCGCATGACCCATGTGGGAGCGGGCTTGCTCGCGAATGCGGTGTGTCATTCAGCATTGCCGTTGACTGACACACCGGATTCGCAAGCAAGCCCGCTCCCACATTTGGCTTACGGTGAATGAGCGTCAGCAGCGCCCTTCAAGGATCGCGGCATAGCCTTCACGAAAGCTCGGATATTTCGGCTCCCATCCCAGCGCTTTCGCCCGCGCATTGCGGCAACGCTTGCTGCCTGTGCGCCGCACACTGGCGTCGTCTGCCCAATCAGTCACGCCCAGATACTCACGCAGCCAGCCCACCACATCCGCCAGCGCTGCCGGCTCGTCATCAACGCCGATATAGACATCATCCAGCGCCACGCCGCGTCGATCCGCCTCAAGCAGGCACGCCATCAACCCGGCGGCGTCATCGGCATGAATTCGATTGGCGTAAAGCGGTGGATCGACCGCCACGCGATAGCCCCGGCGCACCTGGGTCAGCAGCCATTCGCGCCCCGGACCGTAGATGCCGGTCAAGCGCACGATGCTGGCCGGGATGCCGCTACCGAGTGCAACTTGCTCGGCTTCGAGCATCACCTTTGCGGAATAGCCAGACGCCACCGTTGGCGAAGTCTCGTCAACCCACTCGCCCGCCTGCTGGCCGTAGACACTGCTGCTGGAAACGAACAACAGGCGATTGGGTACTTGTCCGTAGTCCTCCAGCCACTCCAGCACGTGCTTGAGGCCCTGAACATACGCAGCACGATATCCGGCCTCGTCGTGATCGGTTGCAGCGGCGCAATACACCAGATAGTCCACAGCGCCGATGGGCCAGGTCGCCGGGCATTCCTTGTTGAACAGATCGCCGGCAACGCCAATCACACCGTTGGGCAGGCGCGAGACGTCACGCCGCAGGCCATGCACTTCCCAGCCATTGGCCAATAATTGCGTGGCCAGGCGGCTACCGACATCACCGCAACCGGCGATCAGAACAGATGGCGCGGACATCAGAAAACTCCCCTCGAAAACCCACAGACTAGCGCTGGCAGAGGAGGAGCGGCCAGCCATTCGGGAAAAAAGATACTCTATTACTTTTGTTAACAAGAATTACTTGCAATAATACACGCCACTTTTGCTCTCGGCCTCGCGAGGCCTGGAAGAGCATCAACGGTTTTCTACCTCAGGTCCGGCCAGCATGACACGCAATCACACCTTCGCTTCGCCAACCAAACGACCTCGCGCCTGGAGCGCTGTGGCCGCCCTGCTACTCAGCCTGATGCTGGCCCCGACTGCCGCTTTCGCTGACGCCCAGGCACCCGCCAACACACCGTCTACCGCCGAACACGCAGCGCCTGCCGCGAACGGTCCGGCGCAGGCGGCACCTGCTCAAGAAGCCCTCGGTGAAAACGTTCCCGAAGTGCTCGAGGCTGACAACAGCCTGGGCATGGCACACGACCTGTCGCCATGGGGCATGTACCAGAACGCTGACGTCGTGGTGAAAACCGTGATGATCGGGCTGGCCATCGCGTCGATCATCACCTGGACCATCTGGATCGCCAAAGGTCTTGAGCTGATGGGCGCCAAGCGTCGTCTGCGCAATGAGATCGTCCTCCTCAAGAAAGCTGCCACCCTCAAGGAAGCCAGCGCCAGTGCCGCCAAGCCGGGCACCCTGGCCAACCTGCTGGTGCATGACGCCCTCGAAGAAATGCACCTGTCGGCCAGCGCCCGCGAGAAAGAGGGCATCAAGGAGCGCGTCAGTTTCCGCCTCGAACGCCTGGTCGCCGCTTGCGGCCGCAACATGAGCAGCGGCACCGGCGTGCTCGCCACCATCGGTTCTACCGCGCCGTTTGTCGGTCTGTTCGGTACCGTATGGGGCATCATGAACAGCTTCATCGGCATCGCCAAAACCCAGACCACCAACCTTGCCGTGGTCGCCCCCGGCATTGCCGAAGCCCTGCTGGCCACCGCATTGGGCCTGGTCGCCGCAATCCCGGCGGTCGTGATCTACAACGTGTTCGCCCGCTCCATCACCGGCTACAAGGCGCAAGTGGCCGACGCGTCGGCAGAGGTCCTGCTGCTGGTCAGCCGCGACCTCGATCACCAGCCTGAGCGCAGCTCGCAACCGCACATGGTGAAAGTGGGGTAATCGGCCATGGGCCTGCATTTGAAGGAAGGGGCAGACGACGATCTGTCCGAAAACCACGAAATCAACGTTACCCCGTTCATTGACGTCATGCTGGTGCTGTTGATCATCTTCATGGTGGCAGCGCCGCTGGCCACCGTGGACATCAAGGTCGATCTGCCGGCGTCCACCGCCAAACCGGCGCCGCGCCCGGAGAAGCCGGTGTTCCTCAGCGTCAAGGCCGACCAGCGCCTGTACCTGGGTGACGAAGAAGTGAAGGCCGAGGCACTCGGCGCTACGCTCGACGCCAAGACCCAGGGCAAGAAAGACACGACGATCTTCTTCCAGGCCGATAAAGGCGTGGATTACGGCGACCTGATGAGCGTGATGGACAATCTGCGCTCGGCCGGTTACCTGAAGGTCGGGTTGGTTGGGCTCGAGTCGGCAGTCAAGAAATGATCACAACGCGCCATAAACTGACGCGTTACAGCGCCAGCCTGGCCATTGTGCTGGGTGTTCACGCGCTGGCGATCGCGCTGGCCGTTAACTGGACCGCCCGCCCGCCCGTGGAATTGCCACCCCAGGCGATGATGGTCGAGTTGGCACCGGTTCCAGCCCCGCCACCGCCGGCACCGCCGACAGTCGTCACACCGCCCCAGCCGCCAGCACCGGTTGAAGAACTGCCGATACCCAAGCTTGCTGAAGCGCCGAAGGCTGAGATCGCGGTACCGAAACCGGTCAAGCCCAAGCCCAAGCCACAACCGCCCAAGCCTGTGGAAAAAAAGCCGGAACCGCCCAAGGAAAACCCCTCCGAGGCCAAACCAAGCGAAGCGCCACCGACGCCGGCACCGACTGAAAAATCCGCTGCACCTGATCCGGGCCCGTCGGCTGCCCAGGTGGCCGCCAAGGCGAGCTGGGAAGGCACCTTGCTTGCGCACTTGCAGAAGTACAAAAAGTACCCTGCCAGCGCACAGGCTCGGGGCAAGACAGGCACCAACCGTCTGCGTTTCGTCGTGGATGCCGAGGGCAATGTATTGTCGTATGAGTTGGTAGGTGCATCCGGCACTGCCGATCTGGACCGGGCCACCCTGGAAATGATCCGCCGCGCCCAGCCACTGCCAAAGCCACCGGCGCACATGCTCACCAACGGCTCCATAGAAATTGTTGCACCCTTTGTTTACTCGATAGACAAAACTCGACGTTGATGACCTGCCGCGCTGTAGGAGCAAAGCTTGCTCGAGATGAGGCCGTCACGACCAACATATGTGTTGACTGACATGCCGCCATCGCGAGCGAGCTCGGCTCCTACAGGATCAGGTGCGAATGAACGATAAAAACGAAGACACCGAAAGGTGCCTTTTGCGTATCGGCCGGCCGTAAACAGGCATTGGCCTGTGTCACGCGACACATACCTTCTGATAACGTGCGTCTATCGATTGCAGCCGGTATGCTTGGCCCGCATCTTCATGGACGCTTGCTATGACTCTCACAGAATTACGCTACATCGTTACCCTCGCCCAAGAGCAGCACTTCGGCCACGCGGCCGAGCGTTGCCACGTCAGCCAGCCGACCCTGTCGGTGGGCGTGAAAAAGCTTGAAGACGAACTCGGTGTGCTGATTTTCGAGCGCAGCAAGAGCGCCGTGCGCCTGACCCCGGTCGGCGAAGGCATTGTGGCCCAGGCACAAAAGGTGCTGGAACAGGCCCAAGGCATCCGCGAACTGGCCCAGGCCGGCAAGAACCAGCTGACGGCGCCACTGAAAGTCGGCGCGATCTACACCGTCGGCCCGTACCTGTTTCCCCACCTGATTCCACAACTGCATCGGGTCGCCCCGCAGATGCCGTTGTACATCGAAGAGAATTTCACCCACGTCCTGCGCGACAAGCTGCGCAATGGCGAGCTCGACGCGATCATCATCGCCCTGCCGTTCAACGAAGCCGATGTGTTGACCCTGCAACTCTACGACGAGCCGTTCTATGTCCTGATGCCGGCCAATCACCCGTGGACTCAAAAGGAAACCATCGACGCCGGCCTGCTCAACGACAAGAGCCTGCTGCTGCTCGGCGAAGGCCACTGCTTCCGCGATCAGGTGCTGGAAGCCTGCCCGACCCTGACCAAGGGCAACGACGGCGCCAAGCACACCACCGTGGAATCCAGCTCGCTGGAGACCATCCGGCACATGGTCGCGTCCGGCCTCGGCGTCTCGATCCTGCCGTTGTCGGCGGTCGACAGCCATCACTACGCACCAGGCGTGATCGAAGTCCGCCCGCTGTCCCCACCGCAACCCTATCGCACCGTAGCCATTGCCTGGCGCGCAAGCTTTCCGCGGCCCAAGGCCATTGAAATCCTCGCTGACTCCATTCGCCTGTGCTCGGTGGCCAAGCCGTCCGCGCAGGTGGTGGCGGGCTAAGCAAGCGTCATGACCGAGTTGTCGCAAGTGTCGGTGACGGCACTCAAGGGTGTCGGCGAGGCCATGGCCGAAAAGCTGGCCAAAGTGGGCCTGGAAAACCTCCAGGATGTGCTGTTTCACCTGCCCCTGCGTTATCAGGATCGTACCCGCGTGGTGCCGATCGGTGCGCTGCGCCCGGGGCAGGATGCGGTGGTCGAAGGCACCGTCAGCGGCGCTGACGTGGTCATGGGCCGGCGTCGCAGCCTGGTGGTGCGCCTGCAGGATGGCACCGGCGGTCTGAGTTTGCGCTTCTACCATTTCAGCAACGCACAAAAAGAGGGCCTCAAGCGCGGCACGCGGGTTCGCTGCTACGGCGAGGCTCGGCCGGGAGCCTCCGGGCTGGAAATCTACCACCCGGAATACCGCGCCATCACCGGCGACGAACCGCCACCGGTGGCTGAAACCCTGACCCCGGTCTACCCGCTCACCGAAGGCCTGACCCAGCAACGCCTGCGCCAACTGTGCATGCAGACCCTGACGATGCTCGGCCCCACCAGTCTGCCCGACTGGCTGCCGACCGAACTGGCCCGCGACTATCAACTGGCGCCGCTGGCCGACGCCATCCGTTACCTGCACCATCCGCCGGCCGATGCCGATGTCGACGAGCTCGCCCTCGGCCATCACTGGGCCCAGCATCGTCTGGCCTTCGAAGAACTGCTGACCCATCAACTGTCCCAGCAACGCCTGCGCGAGAGCATGCGCTCGCTGCGCGCACCGGCCATGCCCAAGGCCACGCGGCTGCCGGCCAAATACCTGGCCAACCTGGGGTTCAGCCCAACGGGTGCGCAGCAGCGGGTGGGTAACGAAATCGCCTACGACCTGAGCCAGCGCGAGCCCATGCTGCGGCTGATTCAGGGCGACGTCGGGGCGGGCAAGACCGTGGTCGCCGCCCTGGCTGCACTTCAGGCGCTGGAAGCGGGTTATCAAGTAGCGCTGATGGCGCCCACCGAGATTCTCGCCGAGCAGCACTTCATCACCTTCAAGCGCTGGCTCGAACCACTGGGCATCGAAGTCGCGTGGCTGGCCGGCAAGCTCAAAGGCAAGAACCGCGCAGCCGCGCTGGAGCAGATCGCCAGCGGCACCCCCATGGTGGTCGGTACCCATGCGCTGTTCCAGGACGAGGTGCAATTCAAGAATCTGGCGCTGGTGATCATCGACGAGCAGCACCGGTTCGGCGTGCAGCAGCGACTGGCGCTACGGCAGAAAGGGGTCGGCGGGCGCATGTGCCCGCATCAACTGATCATGACCGCCACACCAATCCCGCGCACGCTGGCCATGAGCGCCTACGCCGACCTCGACACTTCGATCCTCGACGAATTGCCCCCCGGTCGCACCCCGGTCAACACCGTGCTGATCACCGACACCCGCCGTGTCGAAGTCATTGAACGGGTGCGCAGCGCCTGTGCCGAAGGGCGGCAGGCGTACTGGGTGTGCACGCTGATCGAAGAATCCGAAGAGCTGACCTGCCAGGCCGCCGAAACCACTTACGAAGACCTGACCGCGGCCCTCGGCGAGTTGAAGGTCGGGCTGATCCACGGCCGCATGAAGCCTGCCGAGAAGGCCGCGGTGATGGCGCAGTTCAAGGCCGGCAACCTGCAATTGCTGGTGGCGACCACCGTGATCGAAGTCGGTGTGGACGTGCCCAACGCCAGCCTGATGATCATCGAAAACCCCGAGCGCCTTGGCCTTGCACAGTTGCATCAGTTGCGCGGACGCGTCGGACGGGGCAGCGCGGTCAGCCATTGCGTGCTGCTCTACCATCCGCCGCTGTCGCAGATCGGCCGTCAGCGCCTGGGCATCATGCGTGAAACCAACGACGGCTTCGTCATCGCCGAAAAAGACCTCGAACTGCGCGGCCCTGGTGAAATGCTCGGCACGCGGCAGACGGGTCTGCTTCAATTCAAGGTCGCCGACCTGATGCGCGACGCGGACCTGCTGCCTGCAGTTCGCGACGCTGCTCAAGCCTTGCTCGAACGCTGGCCGGATCACGTCAGCCCGTTACTGGACCGGTGGCTGCGACACGGGCAGCAATATGGCCAAGTGTGAGCACCGTCTCAGTTTCTGGAGGATGGGCCCCCGCAAGCTGGTTATACTCCTGCAATTGTTTTAGTACGGATACATACCATGACCGAAGCTGCCCTCGCACCCGCTACCCCGCACACTCCGTCGGTTATCCGGATGCTGTTGGACAAGCTGGGCATTGCCTATGAAGAAGTGCTCGACCACCACGGGCTGAACCCGGCGCGCAAGGTCCAGGCCGTGCTGCTCGATGACGCCGTCGGCTCGCTGATGGTGCTGTTCCCCCAGAGCCAATTGCTCGATCTCAACCGCCTGACCGAACTGACCGGCCGCCGCCTGACCGCGGTGTCGACCGACCGCCTGATCAAGATGCTCGGCAAGCACAACCTGAGCCTGTTGCCAGGCTTGCCCGCCCTCACCACCTCGCCATGCCTGTACGAAGAAAGCCTGCTGCGCGAGCCGAAGGTGCTGGTCAACTCGGGCGAACCGGAGGTATTGCTGGAAATCTCCAGCGAAGCTTTCAAATCCATGCTCAGCAAAGCCAGCGCCGCCAGTTTCGGCGAGCCGCTGACCAGTATTCACCCCAACCTGGACCGCCCCGATGATGACCGCGAGGAAATCACCCAGGCCGTCCAGGCGTTCACCGCCCGGCGCATCCAGCAACGCCTGGAATCGACCATCGAGATTCCGCCGCTGGCCGAAACCGCGCAGAAGATCATCAAGCTGCGCGTCGACCCCAACGCCACCATCGACGATATCACCGGCGTGGTCGAAACAGACCCTGCGCTGGCCGCACAAGTGGTGAGCTGGGCGGCATCGCCGTACTACGCCTCGCCGGGCAAGATCCGTTCGGTGGAAGATGCCATCGTTCGGGTGCTTGGCTTCGACCTGGTGATCAATCTGGCGCTGGGCCTGGCCTTGGGCAAAACCCTGAGCCTGCCCAAGGACCAACCGCAGCACAGCACGCCGTACTGGCAGCAATCGATCTACACCGCTGCCGTCATCGAAGGCCTGACCCGCGCCATCCCGCGCACCCAGCGCCCGGAAGCCGGCCTGACCTACCTGGCAGGCCTGCTGCACAACTTCGGCTACCTGCTGCTGGCCCATGTGTTCCCACCGCACTTTTCGCTGATCTGCCGCCACCTGGAGGTCAACCCGCACCTGTGCCACAGCTACATCGAGCAACACTTGCTGGGTATCAGCCGTGAACAGATCGGCTCGTGGCTGATGCGCTATTGGGACATGCCCGAAGAACTGGCGACCGCCCTGCGCTTCCAGAACGACCCGGGCTACGATGGCGCCTACGCCGAGTACCCGAACCTGGTGTGCCTGTCCGTGCGCTTGCTGCGCAGTCGTGGCATCGGCTCGGGCCCGGATGAAGACATCCCCGACGCCCTGCTCGAACGCCTGGGCCTGAGCCGCGAAAAAGCCAACGATGTGGTCAGCAAAGTGCTCGAAGCCGAAGTGCTGCTGCGCGAACTCGCCTCGCAATTTTCCCAGGCCTGAACGCATTGCGGGCAACCCCCCTCCCACAGGTATTACTTGTTACCTGTGGGAGGGGGCTTGCCCGCGATGAAACCCGCTCGGTCTCGCTGATGGGCATCAGACCTTAGGCTTGGCCTTTTTCGGCTTCAAATACCGGGTCAGCCCCTGGAACCAGATCACCAGCGCCGGGTTGCCCTTGATCTGGATCGACTTGTCCTGAATCCCCGTCATGAACGCCAGCTGTTTGTTCTTCGCCTGCATCGTGGCAAAGCCATAGGCAGCGTCCTTGAAGGCAATCGCAAACGCAGGCTCGGCAACCACCCCCGCCTTGCTGGTGATGCGCTGATCCTTCACCCGAAAATGCCGCGCCACTTTGCCGTCCAGGGTCTGAAGCTGGAACACCAACGCCTTATCACCCAACTGCTGCTGGAATGCCGGGTTGGTCCGACTGGCCTTGGCCATCAACAAACCCAGCATCCACAGCAGAAAACGAAATTTCATGCGCAAGCCTCAAAAGAAAAATGAACGGCCAGCGCAGTGTAGCGACTTAAACCAAGAACGCTACTATCGCGTTACGTTGCAAGGAGATAGCGTTATTTTTGATGCCGATGACTACCAAGTCATTGACTGAACGCCTTGGTGCACGTGTTATCCAGCACCCGATTCACCGCCAGCTCACCCAACATGAGCACCTGTTGCAACGCCAGCATCGTATTGCGGTGAGACCCTTCCAATACCCCGGCAAACTCGCTCGCCATGACGCTGGCCGACGCCAGCGACTCGCAGGCGTGGACCAACAGCGTTTCGTTGTCGATATCGGGCGCCACGATAAAAATGCTGCTCGGCGTGGGAGCCGCCGCTGTCGGCGGCTCCGTCGGTTTCAGATAAAAATCCAGGGCGCGGTCCACTGCGGGATGCAGTTTCCTGGAAGAGGTGGAGATATACGCGGTAGTGCCTTCGGTTTCAGATCCAGCGAGCGAGTCGGCGTCATCGAGCATGGTGAACCTCCTTGGGATGTTTGGAGCCACCACGCTAACCGTCACGCTTCCGACGGCCAACCTTAAAAAGATGTCGGATGCTTCCTCGATTTCCCTGAGGTTTTAATCATTCGTAAACGAGACGCTAGCCCCTCTACACACTTTCGATAACTTCTGTTTAACCGCTGTCGGAAGTTACTTGATGAGAGCTACATCGCCTTGTGCCATTGCCTACAGTTACGCCAGAATCCGCCGGCTTGTGCGCCTTGGGGCGGGTCTCTATCGTTTTCCTGCCACTGCGCCATCGCTGCCGATCTTGCCGACGATGTCGACGGCTCACGCCGCTCCATAGCCCTGGCGCTCAGCCGTATGGCCGACGGTACGCATCTGTTGGTAGAGCAAGCACTGAATCATCTGGACGAACCGGAAATGGCGTCGATTATTGCCAAGCAACACCGACGGGCGCGCTGACGTACGACACGGAAAAAAACCCGATGGGTGATCTAACCCATCGAGGTTTTTCTTTGGCTAATCACTATTGAAGTAACAAACCTCTGAGGACATAGAAAACCTTCCACCGCCAATGAAGTGCAAGCTGGTGTTGTTACGACGGCGCTTGGTATTACTTTTGGGGGCACTGTAGCGGGTGTGGTGCATTGGGAAAGTTTTTGGCCAGAGTGAATAACGACACCTTGTAAGCTGCGCTTGTAAAACAGTGCATTATTTGGCTCCACAAAAAATGGGCACCCAACCTGGTTGGCGTGCCCATTCTTCATTCCGCTCCCCCGCACTGCGGGATCGGGAAACAGATTACGGATTGACGCTGTCTTTCAACGATTTACCCGGCTTGAACGCTACGGTGTTGCTGGCCTTGATTTTCACTGGCTCGCCGGTTTGCGGGTTTTTGCCGGTGCGGGCGCCGCGGTGGCGTTGCAGGAAGGTGCCGAAGCCGACCAGCGTGACGCTGTCTTTGCGGTGCAGGGCGCCGGTGATTTCTTCGAGAACGGCGTTGAGGACGCGGTTGGCCTGCTCTTTCGTGAGGTCTGCTTTTTCAGCAATGGCTGCGGCGAGTTCTGGTTTACGCATATGTGAAGCCCCTTTGACGGTTTGTTTTTGTTATGTCCGTGCTGCTCTCTGCGGAGCAGCGCCCAAAGCGCCGCAGATGCTCTACTCTGCGGCAAGACGGGAGTGAGGATGGCACGCAGCGAGTGGCCGCGCCAGTGTCGACACGGCCAATATAGGGGCAAAACGGGGGTGATTCCGACAGAACGACCGGTATTTACGCCAGCAGCGCCGGAAGCTCTTTGTTAAGGGCCAGTTTTTCCGTCACCGCCGCGCCTGTCAGGGCATAACCGAGCAATTTGCCGCTGGGATCGTGGCATAGCGCCTTGATGTCGCCACCTTGCCCTTCCACGGTCCAGACGCCCTCCGAACCCCGTGGCGGCGGGGATACCACCAATGGGCACACCGGGGTTTTCACGGTGATGGGCATCGGGCCGTAGGTGACCGCCGTCGGGTTACCGGCCAGGGTTTGCGCCAGCGCTCTGGCACAGCTCATCAGGGGCATCACGTACAGCAAGTTCAGGCCATCGACTTCGGCGCAATCGCCCAGGGCATAGATGTTGGCGTGGGACGTTTTCAAGTGACGGTCGACCATCACGCCGCGATTGACCTGCAAACCGGCCGCTGCGGCCAGGTCGATGCGCGGGCGCAGGCCAATGGCTGACACCACAACATCACAGGGAATGACCTGGCCGTCGGACAGGTGCGCTTGCAGGCCATCGGTCACGCGCTGCAGGCGGTTGAGCACCGGGCCCAGGTGGAAGCGCGCGCCGAGGCTTTCCAGCCCGGCCTGCACCGCAGCGGCCGCCGCGGGGTGCAGCAGGGTCGGCATGACCTGTTCGCACGGCGCCACCAGTTGCACTTGGTAGCCGCCCAGGCTCAAGTCATTGGCAAATTCACAACCAATCAGGCCGGCCCCGAGCAACAACACCCGACGCTTGCCGGCCGCAGCCGCACGAAACCGGGCGTAGTCTTCGAGATCGTTGATCGGGAACACGCAATCTGCCGCGTCACCTTCGACAGGTACGCGTACGGTCTCGGCGCCCCAGGCCAGGATCAAGTCGCGGTAAATGACCGATTCTTCGCCGATCCACAGACGTTTGTGACCCGGATCGATGCCACTGATGCGAGTGTGGGTGCGCACTTCGGCTTTCAATTGCTCAGCCATTGCACCCGGTTCGGCCATGCTCAGGCCATCGGCATCCTTGTTTTTGCCGAAACCGGTGGAGAGCATCGGCTTGGAATAAGAGCGCCCGTCATCGGCGGTAATCAGCAGCAGCGGAGTTTCGCCATCGAGCTTGCGAAACTCCCGAGCCAGGTTGTAGCCCGCAAGGCCGGTGCCAACGATCACGACAGGTGCGTTCATTCCTTACTCCTTGGGTTGTCTCAGTTGATTTCGATCATTTCGAAATCCATCTTGCCGACGCCGCAATCCGGGCACAGCCAGTCTTCCGGCACGTCCTGCCACAGGGTGCCCGGCGCAATGCCGTCATCCGGCCAGCCGTCGGCTTCGTTGTAGATCAGGCCGCAGACCACACATTGCCACTTTTTCATTCAGTTATTTCCTCAGGGTTCAGGCTTTTGCCGGCCGGACGGTCGATGTTGCAACGTTGCCGCTCGGCTCAGGGCGTTTTGTACTGATGGGGCCGGGCAGATGCAAGCCTGTTCGGCGCAACGGGCGGCCAGATCACTCAAATTTATTGGCTGACATGGTAAGCTCGCCGCCTCCCTTGCTGCCAATAATGACTCATTGTGCAACACACAGAATCCCCCGTCCCCGCCCCGCTCTGGCTGCCGCAAAGCCATCTGACGCCTCTGCCCGACACGTCTGTCCTCGACTGGTTGTTCGATGAAGGCTCGCTCACCCGACGCCTCATTCACCTGACCAACGACGCGTTCAGCGTCACGCCGCTGTTCGAAGGCTGGCAGACCCTGCGGGCCGATGAATGCGCCGCGCTGGACCTGGCCGAAGGCAGTGAAGGCTGGGTGCGCGAGGTGTATCTGCGCGGACATGGCCAAGCCTTGGTATTTGCCCGCAGCGTCGCGGCTCGCAGCGCCTTGCAGGGTGACGGCTTGCACATGGATGAACTGGGCAGCCGCTCGCTGGGCGAACTGCTGTTTTGCGACCGTGCCTTCCAGCGCCGTGCCATCGAGGTTTGTCACTACCCTCAAGCATGGCTGCCGAGCGAAGTGAGGGCAGCTGAACTGTGGGGCCGCCGCTCACGCTTCGATCGCGGCGCCTTGAGCGTGCTGGTGGCCGAAATCTTCCTGCCGACCCTGTGGAGCGCCACCGGCGCCCATCCGGAGAACCGTTGATGTACCAGAGCCTGCTCAAGTCCCTGAACCGCGTTAACCCTCGGGCCTGGGACTTTATCCAGTTGACGCGCATGGACAAGCCCATCGGCATTTATCTGCTGCTGTGGCCGACGCTGTGGGCGCTGTGGATAGCCGGCAAGGGCTCGCCATCGTTGGCCAATATCGTGATTTTCGTGCTGGGCGTGGTGCTGACCCGCGCCGGCGGTTGCGTGATCAACGATTGGGCGGACCGCAAGGTCGATGGCCATGTGAAGCGCACCGAGCAGCGCCCACTGGTGAGTGGCAAGATCAGCTCCAAAGAGGCCCTGGTGTTTTTTGCCCTGCTGATGGGCGTGAGCTTCCTGCTGGTGCTGTGCACCAACGCCACCACCATCTGGCTTTCACTCGGCGGCCTGGCGCTGGCGTTCAGTTACCCGTTCATGAAGCGCTACACCTATTACCCGCAAGTGGTGCTGGGCGCGGCGTTTTCCTGGGGCATGCCCATGGCGTTCACTGCTGAAACCGGGCAATTGCCGGCGGCAGCATGGCTGCTGTACATCGCCAACCTGATGTGGACGGTGGGCTACGACACCTACTACGCCATGACGGATCGCGATGACGATTTGAAGATCGGCGTGAAGTCCACGGCGATTCTGTTTGGCGAGGCGGATCGGGTGATCATCCTGACCCTGCAGACGCTGGCGCTGGGCTGCCTGTTGCTGGCCGGTTCGAAATTCGAGCTGGGGGGCTGGTTCCACGTGGGGCTGGCGGTGGCCGCGGGCTGTTTTGCGTGGGAATTCTGGTACACCCGTGGCAAGGACCGGATGCGCTGCTTCAAGGCGTTTTTGCACAACCACTGGGCCGGGTTGGCGATTTTTGTCGGTATCGTGCTCGATTACGCGTTGCGCTGAACTGAATCTGTCCGCGATTGCGCACTGTGCAGCAACGAGGCTTGCCGCGATGGCGTTCGTGATAGCGCCTTCGCGGGCAAGCCTCGCTCCTGCAAAAAGCCCAACCGTTTCTGAACCTATTTCTGCGATTCGTGAACCACGTGCCAGACGTCCTTCATCTTGTCGCCGGTCATGTCTCCAGGCTTGGTGTCTTTGATAAAGGTATACAGTGGCTTGCCGTCATAGGCGTACTGCATCTTGCCGTCATCACGCTTGATGACGCTCCACTTGCCTTCGGCCGTGGCGCCCGCCGGGGCCATCATCGGTGGCCAGTTCTTGGCGCACTCGTCGTTGCACATCGACTTGCCGCCCGAGTCCTTGTCGAACGTGTACAACGTCATGCCGTGGTGATCCACCATCATGCCGTCTTTCATCATCGCCGGCTCGGCAGCCAGGGCCATCGTCGGCAGTGTCAGCGCAGCGGTCACCAGCAATGCCTTCCAGGATTGAGCAATGTGCTTCATGGAAACCTTCCTTTTGTGGTTGTCAGGATTCGGACTTAGAGCTTAGTCCAGGTTCATGACAATCGCCGGGCGGCTAAAATACTGTCACACGACTGCAATAATTCCGTTATCTAATGCGGCGCAAGACAGTTAAATGACAAGAGGATTAAGGCATGGTTGGCAGGAGCATTCTGATCGTCGACGACGAAGCGCCCATTCGCGAAATGATCGCCGTTGCGTTGGAAATGGCCGGCTATGACTGCCTGGAGGCTGAGAACTCCCAGCAGGCCCACGCCATCATCGTCGATCGCAAACCGGACCTGATCCTGCTCGACTGGATGCTGCCCGGCACGTCCGGTATCGAACTGGCCCGCCGCCTCAAGCGCGATGAGCTGACCGGGGACATCCCGATCATCATGCTCACCGCCAAGGGCGAAGAGGACAACAAGATCCAGGGCCTGGAAGTCGGCGCCGACGATTACATCACCAAACCCTTTTCCCCCCGTGAACTGGTGGCGCGCCTCAAGGCCGTGCTGCGCCGTGCCGGCCCGTCCGATGGCGAGGCGCCGATTGAAGTCGGCGGCCTGCTGCTGGACCCGATCGGCCACCGTGTGACCATCGATGGCAAACCGGCGGAAATGGGCCCGACCGAATACCGGTTGCTGCAATTCTTCATGACCCACCAGGAACGCGCCTACACCCGTGGCCAGCTGCTGGATCAGGTCTGGGGCGGCAACGTTTATGTCGAGGAGCGCACCGTGGACGTGCACATCCGTCGCCTGCGCAAAGCCCTCGGCGATGCCTACGAAAATTTGGTACAAACCGTGCGCGGCACCGGTTATCGCTTTTCCACGAAAGCCTGACCCGGACTTTTCCCGCTTTAGCAGTAGACAAGGACGCGCGTTCAAGTGAACCAAAACTGGCATGGCACCCTGATTCGCCACATGCTGCTGCTGGTCACCGCCTGCCTGGTGATCGGCCTGATCACCGGCTACTACGGCTGGAGCCTGGCGGCGGGCCTGGGCCTGTACCTGGCCTGGACCCTCAAACAGCTGCTGCGCCTGCACGAATGGCTGCGCCTGCACAAACCCGATGAAGCACCGCCCGATGGCTATGGCCTGTGGGGCGAGGTGTTCGACAGCATCTATCACTTGCAACGCCGTGACCAACGGGTGCGCGGGCGCCTGCAAGCGGTGATCGACCGGGTTCAGGAATCCACCGCCGCCCTGAAGGACGCGGTGGTCATGCTCGACACCGACGGCAACCTGGAATGGTGGAACCGCGCCGCCGAAACCCTGCTGGGCCTCAAGACCCCACAGGACAGCGGCCAACCGGTGACCAACCTGGTGCGCCATCCACGGTTCAAGGAGTACTTCGAGCAGGACAGCTACGCCGAACCGCTGGAGATCCCCTCGCCGACCAACGACCGGATGCGCATCCAGCTGTACATCACCCGCTACGGCAACAACGAGCACCTGATGCTGGTGCGCGATGTAACCCGCATTCATCAGCTGGAACAGATGCGCAAGGACTTCATCGCCAACGTGTCCCACGAGTTGCGCACGCCACTGACGGTGATCTGCGGTTACCTGGAAACCCTGCTCGACAACGTTGAGGAAGTGAACCCGCGCTGGACCCGTGCCCTGCAGCAGATGCAGCAACAGGGCGGGCGCATGCAGACTCTGCTCAATGACCTGTTGTTGCTGGCCAAGCTGGAGGCGACGGATTACCCGTCGGACAACCAGCCGGTGGCCATCGATGGCTTGCTGCAATCGATCAAGAGCGATGCGCAACAGCTCTCGGGCCAGAAAAACCAGCACATCACCCTTGAAGCCGACCCAACGATTCTGCTCAAGGGCAGCGAAGCGGAATTGCGCAGTGCGTTTTCCAATCTGGTGTTCAACGCCGTGAAATACACCCAGGCCGAAGGCAATATCCGCATTCGCTGGTGGGGCGACGAGCAAGGTGCGCACCTGAGCGTGCAGGATTCCGGGATCGGCATCGACAGCAAACATTTGCCGCGCCTGACCGAGCGCTTCTACCGCGTCGACTCCAGCCGCAACTCCAACACCGGCGGCACCGGGCTGGGTCTGGCGATCGTCAAGCACGTCCTGCTACGTCACCGTGCACGGATGGAAATCAGCAGCGTACCGGGCCACGGCAGCACCTTTACCTGCCACTTCGCCTCGGCCCAGGTCAGCAAATCCCGGGTGATCAGCACCGCCGACTGATACCGGCCGGCACACGCCACTAGGCAATCGACCAGTCAGCCGCTACATTGGCTGACTTGTGCCTGCCTTTCAGGTGCACTTTTTTCTTACCATTCGAATACACGGAACCCGCAAAACTCCATCATGGACCCTTCCCCTGGCTTGACCCTCGCAACAATATTCGCCGACTTCGGCATGATCCTTTTTGCTCTGATCCTGGTGTTGCTCAACGGCTTTTTCGTTGCGGCGGAATTTGCCATGGTCAAACTTCGCTCGACCCGCGTGGAGGCCATCGCCGAACAGCACGGCTGGCGCGGGCACATACTGCGCACCGTGCACAGTCAGCTCGATGCCTACCTGTCGGCGTGCCAGCTGGGTATCACCCTCGCCTCCCTGGGCCTGGGCTGGGTGGGTGAACCGGCGTTCGCGCACCTGCTCGAACCGTTGCTCGAAACGGTCGGCGTGCAGTCGGCGGAAGTGGTCAAGGCAGTATCGTTCTTCACCGCGTTCTTCATCATTTCGTACCTGCACATCGTGGTGGGCGAACTGGCTCCGAAATCCTGGGCCATCCGCAAACCCGAGCTGTTGTCGCTATGGACGGCGGTGCCGCTGTACCTGTTCTATTGGGCCATGTACCCGGCCATCTACCTGCTCAACGCCAGCGCCAACCAGATCCTGCGCATCGCCGGCCAGGGCGAACCCGGCCCGCACCACGAGCACCACTACAGCCGTGAAGAACTGAAACTGATCCTGCACTCCAGCCGTGGCCAGGACCCGAGCGACCAGGGCATGCGCGTATTGGCCTCGGCGGTGGAAATGGGCGAGCTGGAAGTGGTCGACTGGGCCAACTCCCGTGAAGACCTGGTGACGCTGGAGTTCAACGCACCGCTCAAGGAAATCCTGGCGATGTTCCGTCGCCACAAGTTCAGCCGCTACCCGGTGTACGACAGCGAGCGCCAGGAATTCGTGGGCCTGCTGCACATCAAGGATTTGCTGCTGGAACTGGCGGCCCTGGACCATATTCCCGAGTCGTTCAACCTGGCCGAGCTGACCCGCCCGCTGGAGCGCGTTTCCCGGCACATGCCGCTGTCGCAATTGCTGGAGCAGTTCCGCAAGGGTGGCTCGCACTTCGCCGTGGTTGAAGAGGCCGACGGCAACATCATCGGCTACCTGACCATGGAAGACGTGCTGGAAGTGCTGGTGGGCGACATTCAGGACGAACACCGCAAGGCCGAGCGCGGCATCCTCGCGTACCAGCCGGGCAAACTGCTGGTGCGTGGCGATACGCCGCTGTTCAAGGTCGAACGCCTGCTGGGTATCGATCTGGACCACGTTGAGGCCGAAACCCTCGCCGGGTTGGTCTACGACAGCCTCAAGCGCGTGCCGGAAGAGGAAGAAGTGCTGGAGGTCGAAGGCCTGCGCATCATCATCAAGAAGATGAAAGGGCCGAAGATTGTGCTGGCCAAAGTATTGATGATCGATTGATGGGCCTCACTGCTGCCCCAACGCAAAGTTGGGCAGCACCCCCATCGGCTGTTTGAAGCGGTACGGAATCGACACCAGCCCCATTCCGGTATTGCGCTGCACTACAAAGTGCAGGTGCGGCCCGCTGCTGTTGCCGGTATTGCCCGACAGCGCCAGGGCACTGCCGACTGCTACCCGCTGCCCCTCGCGAACACTGACCGAGCCCTTCTTCAGGTGCAGGTACACGCCCATGGTCCCGTCATCGTGCAGCACGCGCACGAAATTGCCGGAAGCATCGGTCCCGCGTCCGGCCTGGCTGTTTTCAGTCTTCACCACGACCCCGCCCCGGGCAGCGATGATCGGCGTGCCTTCGGGCATCGCTATGTCGATGGCGTAGCGGTTTTTCGGTCCGAAGTGGCTGTATTGGCCATTGGCGCCCTGACTCACCCGAAACGGCCCGCCGCGCCAGGGGTACGGGTATTGATAGGCCATCGTGGCCCCTGAGGGGTCTCCCAGGGAGTATTTCAGCTTGGGGACGTAAGCGAGCGGCCTTGCGGCCTGAGTCGGCGTGAGTTGCGCCAGGCGAACGCTGGTGCGCAGCGGCACCACCCGGCGAATCGGCCGCGCCGGCGCGCCGCTGACATTCTTCAAACCGGTGAAACTCAACTCGATCTCGACCGGCGCATACAAGTCATTGCGCACGTACACGCTGTCCACACCGTCCTTCTTCATGACCACGTAGTACACCTGACGCTCCAGGTGCTCGACCATGCGATCCTGAAAGGTGAACACCTTGGAGCCTTTGGTGGGGCGGTCACTGTAGGAGACCACCCCATTGGCGTCGGTGGACTTGTAGACAGTCATCCCCATGGCCAGGGTGGAGGCCATGAAAAGACCACAGAGCATCAGCAGGCGCGCGAGCATGGGCAGGGTTCTGTCGAGGAAGGCCTTGGAGTGAGCCTAGCAGCTGCAATGGACCCGGGTCGTCGGCAGATGTTCGAACCGACCACCCGAGGTGATCAGGCGGGTTGTAGTGGACCGCGCGGCGACACGCAGATGTCCACAGCCAGATGGGCCGCAGAGGACAAGTTCACCAACGCATCCAACGAAAATTTATCGATTTTGCCACTTAGCACATCGTTCAATCGCGGCTGGCTGATACCCAGTCGCCTGGCCGCTTCCTTTTGCGACAACTCCCAAGCCTGAACAGTTTTGACCAGTTCGAGCATCAGCTTGGATCGTAGCCGCATGTTGGCAGCTTCCTCGGGAGTCTCTTCCAGTGCATCCCAGACACTGGTGAAGCGCTGGGTCTGATTTTGATGATCCGTCATTTGGTTAACCTATTTCCTTCAATCTGGTTCGTGCCAGTTCGATGTCCCGTATTTCGGTCTTCCGAGTGGTCTTGTGCAAGGCGTGCAGCACCTATAAGGCCTCTGGCCGATTGACCACATAAAACACCCGATACGCCGCAATCCTCCAAGGTGCCTCGAGGTTATTTCGAGGCGTGGCTCAGAAACAGTGCCTTCCATCAGGTTATATCAGAACAGATATAATTCAAGGTGAGAGAAGTGATATTGGACACGCGCGACATGGCCCCTTTCGCGAGCGGGCAGCCTCCCACAGGATTTTCACTGTTGCTGTGGGAACGAGCCTGTTCGCGGAGTCGGACTTCAGACGATGGTTTTTACGCCCCCGGAATAAAATGCTTCTGCGCCGTCCCCCGGGCAATCAGCCGGGAGATGTAGTCGAGCTTCTGGGCATCCTGATCGACGAAGCGGAAGGTCAGTTGCAGCCATTCGCTGTCGGGCTTCTGCTCATGGGCGACGATGGCGTGCAGGTAGCCGTTCAAGCGGGCGGTCTCGGCACTTTCGCCTTGTTCCAGATCGAGCACGGCGCTGTCCAGAACCTGCGGCAGGGTGTCGACACGTTTGACCACCAACAGCGCTTCCTTGAGGCTCAAGGCCTTGATGACGCACTGTTGAATGCCATTGGGCAGGCGCAGTTGGCCCTGTCCACGCCCTCCCCCGGCAGCTGCGGCCGCTACCGGTGCCTTGACTGGCGGGCTGTTGAGCAAGCCTCGGGATGGCGCGGCGGCCGCGGCAGGTGCCGCGGGCGCGACCACCGCAGCCTTGCCGCCGGTCAGTGCATTGAGCGAATCGTTGGCGAACGCCGGGGCGACTTTGGTATTGGTGGTATTCATGAGCTGGTCGAGCTTGCCGACCTTGTGCAGCGCCTGTTTGACCTTGGTGATCAGTTGCTCATTGGTGAAGGGCTTGCTGACATAACCCGAGACCCCGGCCTGGATCGCCTGGACGACGTTCTCTTTGTCGCCGCGACTGGTCACCATGACGAATGGCATGCCTTTGAGCGCGTCCTGCTCACGGCACCAGGTCAGCAGTTCCAGGCCCGACATCTCCGGCATTTCCCAATCGCACAACACCAGGTCGAACGCTTCCCGTGCCAGCAGCGCCTGAGCCTTTCTGCCATTGATCGCATCTTCGATGCGCATGCCCGGAAAATAATTGCGCAGGCATTTTTTCACCAGGTCACGAATGAACGAGGCATCGTCCACGACCAACACACTGACCTTACTCATCCAAAACCCCTTTAAAAAATCCCGGCCAGCATACCGCTTTACTGATGGCACTTTGCCAAAAACCTTCAGTCACGCCGGGACTTTTCGTTCGCGGGTGCTGCATTTCGAATTCTTGAACCGCAAACGAAAACGCCCGGCCAAAGGGCCGGGCGTTTTCTCTGGGCAACCTTACTTATCGTCAGCTATGCCCGGAACATTAGCGTTTTCACCGCTTGTTCCTTCAACTTCTTCCTTCATGCGTTTCAGGCCCAGGTGGCGTACGTCGGTGCCGCGCACCAGGTAAATCACCAGTTCCGAGATATTGCGCGCATGGTCACCGATACGTTCGAGCGAACGCAGCACCCAGATGATGCTCAAGACCCGTGAAATAGAGCGCGGATCTTCCATCATGTAGGTCGCCAGCTCTCGCAGGGCGGTCTTGTATTCGCGGTCGATGATCTTGTCGTATTGCGCCACCGACAGCGCCAGGTCGGCATCGAAACGGGCAAAGGCGTCCAGGGCATCGCGCACCATGTTGCGGACCTGATCGCCGATATGGCGCACTTCGACGTAACCGCGCGGTGCTTCGCCTTCTTCGCACAGCTGGATGGCGCGGCGGGCGATCTTGGTCGCTTCGTCACCGATGCGCTCCAGATCGATCACCGATTTGGAGATGCTGATGATCAGGCGCAGGTCCGACGCCGCTGGCTGACGACGGGCCAGAATGCGCAGGCATTCTTCGTCGATGTTGCGTTCCATCTGGTTGATCTGGTCATCGATCTCGCGCACCTGCTGAGCCAGGCCCGAGTCGGCCTCGATCAGCGCGGTCACCGCGTCGTTGACCTGCTTCTCGACCAGCCCGCCCATGGCCAGGAGGTGGCTGCGCACTTCCTCGAGCTCGGCGTTGAACTGCTGGGAGATGTGGTGGGTAAGGCCTTCTTTACTAATCATGTTGGCGTCCTTGGAGCGTCCGGTAAGGTGCGGTGGGCCGCAGCGTCAGTTCAGTGAACAACCACAGCTTCCTAGCCGTAGCGACCGGTAATGTAGTCTTCGGTCTGCTTCTTCGCCGGATTGGTGAACAGGGTGTCGGTGTCGCCGAACTCCACCAGTTTGCCCATGTACATGAACGCCGTGTAGTCGGAAACCCGCGCGGCCTGTTGCATGTTGTGGGTCACGATGACGATGGTGAACTTTGATTTCAGTTCGTAGATCAGCTCTTCGACTTTCAGCGTCGAGATCGGGTCGAGTGCCGAGCAGGGTTCGTCGAGCAGCAGCACTTCCGGCTCCACGGCGATGGTGCGGGCGATCACCAGACGCTGCTGCTGACCACCGGACAGGCCCAGTGCCGATTCGTGCAGGCGGTCCTTGACCTCATCCCACAGCGCAGCGCCTTTCAACGCCCACTCGACGGCTTCGTCGAGCACGCGCTTTTTGTTGATGCCCTGGATGCGCAGGCCGTACACCACGTTCTCGTAGATGGTTTTCGGGAACGGGTTGGGCTTCTGGAACACCATGCCAACGCGACGACGCAGCTCGGCCACATCCTCGCCCTTGCGATAGATGTTGTTGCCGTACAGGTTGATCGCGCCTTCCACGCGGCAGCCATCAACCAGGTCGTTCATGCGGTTGAAGGTGCGCAGCAGGGTGGACTTGCCGCAACCGGACGGACCGATGAAGGCGGTCACACGCTGTTTCGGAATGTTCAGGCTGACGTCGTACAGCGCCTGTTTCTCGCCGTAGAACAGGCTCAGGCCCGGCACTTCGATGGCCACGGTTTCCTGCTCGAGATTCAGGCTCTGTTTGTCGCGACCCAGGGCCGACATATTGATGCCGTGGGTATGTGCTTCGTGCTGCATGGGAGGCTCCCTGTGCTAACAAATTCGGTTCGGTTTTTGTGGGAGCCAGCCTGCTGGCGATTTAGGCAACGCGGTCAATCTGTAAACCGCGGTGATGCCATCGCCAGCAGGCTGGCTCCCACACGAAATCAGCTGTCCAGCGCCTTGTACTTCTCGCGCAGGTGGTTACGGATATAAACGGCCGACAGGTTCAATGTCGCGATCACCAGCACCAGCAGCAGCGCCGTGGCGTACACCAGCGGCCGCGCGGCTTCGACGTTCGGGCTCTGGAAGCCAACGTCATAAATGTGGAAGCCCAGGTGCATGATCTTCTGATCCAGGTGCAGGTACGGGTAGTTGCCATCTACCGGCAGCGACGGCGCCAGCTTGACCACACCCACCAGCATCAACGGTGCCACTTCGCCGGCGGCACGGGCCACGGCGAGGATCATGCCGGTCATCATCGCCGGGCTGGCCATCGGCAGCACGATCTTCCACAAGGTTTCCGCCTTGGTGGCGCCCAGGGCCAGCGAGCCCTCACGTACGGTGCGAGGAATCCGTGCCAGACCCTCTTCGGTGGCCACGATCACCACCGGTACTGCCAGCAGCGCCAGGGTCAACGAAGCCCAGAGCAGGCCCGGCGTACCGAAGGTCGGCGCCGGCAAGGCCTCGGGGAAGAACAGACGGTCAAGCGAGCCACCCAGTACATAGACGAAGAAGCCCAGGCCGAACACGCCGTAAACGATGGCCGGAACACCCGCCAGGTTGTTCACCGCGATGCGGATCACCCGGGTCAGGGCGTTCTGCTTGGCGTATTCACGCAGGTACACCGCCGCCAGCACGCCGAACGGGGTCACGATCATCGCCATGATCAGGGTCATCATCACGGTGCCGAAGATCGCTGGGAAAATCCCGCCTTCGGTGTTCGCTTCACGAGGGTCATCGCTCAGGAATTCCCAGACCTTGCTGAAGTAGAAACCGATCTTGGTGAAGGTGCCCATGGCGTTCGGCTGGTAGGCGTGAACCACTTTGCCAAGGCTGATTTCAATTTCTTTGCCGTTGGCATCACGGGCAGTCAGGCTGTCGCGATTGAACTGCGCGTGCAGGTCACTCAGGCGTGCCTCGACGTCCTGATAACGGGCATTGAGTTCGGCGCGCTCCGATTCCATGTCCGCTTGCGCGGCGGCGTCGAGCTTGCCTTCGAGTTCCAGTTTGCGGCCATGCAGACGGATGCGCTCGAGACCGGCGTTGATCGCGCCGATGTCGGATTTCTCCAGGGTCTTGAGTTGCGCAGCCAGCTGATTGACACGGTTGATCCGCGCTTGCAGCTCTGGCCAGGCCGCCTCGCCTTCGGCAATGACCTTGCCATCCTGTTTGACGTTGACCAGGTAGCCGTAGAAATTGCCCCACTCGCGACGCTCCAGCGCCATCAGTTCAACCGGGTTCTTCTGGTTGGTCAGCCACTCACCGACGATCCAGGTGAAGTCATTGCCGTTCAAGTCACGGTTGCCGACCTTGATCAGCTCGCGGGTCATGAATTCGGGACCTTGGTCCGGCACCGGCAGGCCAGCGCTTTTCAGGCGTGCGCGCGGTACTTCTTCCTTCTGCACCACTTCACCGATGACCAGGTGATTGGCCTGGCCCGGCACATCGTAGCTGGCATGCACCAGGTCCGCCGGCCAGAAGTGACCCAGGCCACGCACGGCAATCACCGCCAGCAGGCCAATGGTCATGATGACCGCGATGGACACCGCGCCACCGCTGATCCAGACGCCCGGGGCGCCGCTCTTGAACCATCCTTTCAGGGAGTTCTGTTTCACAGACTTCTACCTTTCTTAAAGCGACGAGTATTTCTTGCGCAGACGCTGACGAATCAGTTCCGCGAGGGTGTTCATGACGAAGGTGAACAACAGCAGCACCAGCGCCGAGAGGAACAGCACGCGGTAGTGGCTGCCGCCGACTTCCGACTCCGGCATTTCCACCGCGACGTTGGCGGCCAGGGTGCGCAGGCCTTCGAACAGGTTCATTTCCATGACCGGGGTGTTACCGGTGGCCATCAGCACGATCATGGTTTCACCGACCGCACGGCCCATGCCGATCATCAGCGCCGAGAAGATGCCCGGGCTGGCGGTGAGGATCACTACGCGGGTCATGGTCTGCCAAGGCGTGGCACCGAGGGCCAGGGAACCGAGGGTCAGGCCACGGGGCACGCTGAACACGGCGTCTTCGGCGATGGAGTAGATGTTCGGGATCACCGCGAAGCCCATGGCCAGGCCGACCACCAGTGCGTTGCGCTGGTCGTAGGTGATGCCCAGGTCGTGAGAGATCCACATGCGCATGTCGCCGCCGAAGAACCAGTTCTCCATGAACGGGCTCATGTACAGCGAGAGCCAACCCACGAACAGGATCACCGGAATCAGCAGGGCACTTTCCCAACCGTCAGGGACTTTCAGGCGAATCGACTCAGGCAGGCGACTGAAGGCGAAGCCGGCGACCAGGATGCCGATCGGCAGCAGCATCAGCAGGCTGAAGATGCCCGGCAGGTGCCCTTCCACATAAGGTGCGAGGAACAGACCGGCGAAGAAACCGAGGATCACCGTCGGCATCGCTTCCATCAGCTCGATCACCGGCTTGACCTTGCGGCGCATGCCTGGGGCCATGAAGTACGCGGTGTAGATCGCGGCGGCAACGGCCAGAGGCGCGGCCAGCAGCATGGCGTAGAACGCAGCTTTCAGGGTGCCGAAGGTCAGCGGCGACAGGCTCAGTTTCGGTTCGAAATCGGTGTTGGCGGCGGTCGATTGCCAGACGTATTTAGGCTCGTCGTAGTTCTCGTACCAGACCTTGCTCCACAACGCGCTCCAGGACACTTCCGGGTGCGGGTTGTCCAGCAGCAGCGGCTGGATCTTGCCGCCGGCTTCGACGATCACGCGGTTGGCCCGAGGCGACAGACCGAACAGGCCCTGGCCTTCGACCACCTGGTCCACCAGCAGGGTGCGGTGCGCAGTACTGTGGAACACGCCCAGCTTGCCGGAGGCATCGAGGGCAACGAAGCCCTTGCGACGTTCTTCAGCGGTAATTTCAACGATAGGCGTGGTGCCCATCTGGAAGGTACGGATCTGCTTCAGGCGTTGCTCACCATCGGGGTCACGGGCCATGAACCACTGGGCCAGGCCACCTTTGGAGTCACCGACGATCAGCGAAATGCCGCCCACCAACTGCGTGCTGGCGGTCACTTGTGCGTCACCGTCTTCAAGCAGTTTGTAGCGACCATTGAGGCTCTTGTCGCGCAGGCTGAACACGTCGGCCTGAGCACGACCGTTGACCACGTACAGCCACTGCTGGCGAGGGTCGACGAAGATGTTCTTCACCGGCTCGTTCATCTGCGGCAGATCGATGCGCTTCTGCTCGTTGGTGACTTCGCCGGTCATCATGTTTTCTTCGCTGGTCAGCGACAGAACATTGAGTTGCGAACCGGTGGCACCGACCAGCATCAGGGTGGTATCGGTGGCGTTGAGGCTGACGTGCTCCAATGCGCCGCCCGCTTCGTTCAGCGCAATCGGGGCTTCACCGTAGGGGTATTCGACGGCTGGCGAGATGGTTTTCTTGCCGTCCGGATAGCTGACTTTATAGGTATGACGGAAGACCAGTGCCTGGCCGTTGGACAAGCCCACGGCTACCAGCGGGTGACCTGGCTGGTCCTCGCCGATCGAGGTCACGGTGGCACCGGCCGGAATCGGCAAATCGACGCGCTTGAGTTCAGCGCCACTGTCGATGTCGAAAAACAGCGCCTGGCCTTTATCGGAAACCCGCATCGCCACTTGGTTCTGCTCTTCCAGGGAGATCATCAACGGCTTGCCGGCGTCTTGCATCCAGGCGGGCGTGATGGCGTCCTTGGCGGTCAGGCTGGCACCCTGGAACAGGGGCGCGACGACGTAGGCGAGGAAGAAAAAGATCAGCGTGATCGCCGCCAGAACAGCGAGGCCGCCCACGAGGACGTACCAGCGGGTCAGGCGATCCTTGAGCGCGCGAATGCGGCGCTTGCGTTGCAGCTCAGGCGTATTGAAATCAATTCGCTTGGGGGGATTAGTAGTCATGTTGGAATTGGCCAGATCATTCATTCGCACACCCTAGCGATCCTGTATGACAGAAAGATGACAGTGCAGTGACGCAACAAATCCGCCGCTGGCGTAACCAGCAGTGGATAAAGAATCAGAAGTGAATGGGGGCAGCTCCTGCCGCCCCCAAGGCGAGTCCGGTGGGGTTCACCCCGGACTCAATTTGTTACTTTTTTGCGACTTCAGCGCCGCCTTCCTGCAGACCCAGGTCAGCCAGTGCTTTTGCAGCAACCTTGGCCGGCAGTGGGATGTAGCCGTCTTTTACTACGACTTCCTGGCCCTGTTTGGACAGAACCAGCTTCACGAACTCGGCTTCCAGCGGGGCCAGAGGCTTGTTCGGGGCTTTGTTGACGTATACGTACAGGAAGCGCGACAGCGGGTACTTGCCGTTCAGGGCGTTTTCTTCGGTGTCTTCGATGTAGTCGGTGCTGCCTTTCTTCGACAGAGCAACGGTTTTCACGCTGGCGGTCTTGTAACCGATGCCCGAGTAGCCGATGCCGTTCAGCGAGGAGCTGATGGACTGCACGACCGACGCCGAACCTGGCTGCTCGTTCACGTTAGCCTTGTAGTCGCCTTTGCACAGGGCTTCTTCCTTGAAGTAGCCGTAGGTGCCGGATACCGAGTTACGGCCGAACAGTTGAACTGGCTTGTTGGCCAGGTCGCCGGTCACGCCCAGGTCGCCCCAGGTTTTGACGTCGGTCTTGGCGCCGCACAGACGGGTGGACGAGAAGATCGCATCGACCTGTTCCATGGTCAGGTGCTGGATCGGGTTGTCCTTGTGCACGAATACCGCCAGGGCGTCCACGGCAACCGGGATAGCGGTGGGCTTGTAGCCGTACTTCTGCTCGAAGGCAGCCAGTTCGGTGTCCTTCATCTTGCGGCTCATCGGGCCCAGGTTGGAGGTGCCTTCAGTCAGCGCAGGTGGCGCGGTGGCGGAGCCAGCGGCCTGAATCTGGATGTTTACGTTCGGGTATTCTTTTTTGTAGTTCTCAGCCCAGAGGGTCATGAGGTTGGCCAGGGTGTCGGAACCAACGCTGGACAGGTTGCCCGACACACCAGTGGTCTTGGTGTAGCTCGGGATAGCAGGGTCAACAGCGGCAACCGCGTTGGCAGTCGCAACGCCAGCAGCGACAAAAGTCATTGCCGCCATCAAACGCTTCAGTTTCATGCCTTACTCCTAGCAGATAGGGTGTGTTAAGTCGGGGCCAAGTATCAGCAGGCCGTGTGAACACTCTATGGCTGAAATATGACAATTGGATGAAAGGCCAGTATTCGCGTTTTTACTGGATTACAGGGGTGCCCCAAATCGCCAGCAGGCTGGCTCCCACATTGGAACGCATTTCAATGTGGGAGCCAGCCTGCTGGCGATAGGGCCGGTACAGCTGCAGAGAACTAAGGGATCAGCGCCCTTTCTTCCAGAGATACGCCCCCACCACAATCCCCACCCCGCACAACACCGCCACATAATAAGCAGGCCCCATCGGGCTTTCCTTGAGCAGCAGGCTGACGATCATCGGCGTCAGGCCGCCAAAGATCGCGTAGGCAACGTTGTAAGAGAACGACAGGCCACTGAACCGCACCACCGGCGGGAACGCCTTGACCATCACGTACGGCACCGCTCCGATGGTGCCCACCAGCAACCCGGTCAATGCATACATCGGGAACAGCCAGTCTGGATGGTCGGCCAGGCTGTGATAGAAGGTCCAGGAACTGGCCAGCAATGCCGCACAGCCGAAGACAAAGACTCGGCCTGCGCCGAAGCGATCGGCCAGGGCACCGGACATGATGCAGCCAAAGCTCAGGCACACGATCGCCACGCTGTTGGACTGCAGGGCCGTGGTTGGCGAGAAGTGGTAGACCGTCTGCAGCACGGTCGGGGTCATCAGGATCAGCACCACGATACCGGCTGACAACAGCCAGGTCAGCAGCATGGAAATGGCAATCGCCCCGCGATGATCACGCAGCACCGCACGCAGCGGTACTTCTTCGGCCAGGGCCTTGCGCTGTTGCAGCTCGGCAAACACCGGGGTCTCATGCAGCCAGCGACGCAGGTACACCGAGAACAGGCCAAACACGCCGCCCAGCAGGAACGGAATGCGCCAGGCGTAATCCGAAACCTCCATCGGGGTGTAGATACTGTTGATCGCCGTGGCGACCAGCGAGCCCAGCAGGATGCCCGCCGTCAGGCCGCTGGTCAGGGTGCCGCAGGCATAACCGACATGGCGCTGCGGCACGTGTTCGGAAACGAAGACCCAGGCGCCGGGCACTTCACCGCCAATCGCCGCGCCCTGGATCACCCGCATCAACAGCAGCAGGATCGGCGCCCACAGGCCGATCTGCGCGTAGGTCGGCAACAGGCCCATGATCAGGGTCGGCACCGCCATCATGAAAATGCTCAGGGTGAACATCTTCTTGCGCCCCAGCAGGTCGCCAAAGTGCGCCATGACGATGCCGCCCAGCGGCCGAGCCAGATAGCCGGCGGCGAAAATGCCGAAGGTCTGCATCAGGCGCAGCCATTCAGGCATGTCGGCCGGGAAGAACAGCTTGCCCACTACCGTGGCGAAGAACACGAAGATGATGAAGTCGTAAAACTCGAGCGCGCCACCCAGTGCCGAGAGCGACAGCGTCTTGTAGTCGTTACGGGTCAGCGGACGTGCGGATTGGGAAGGCTGCGCGATACTCGAGGGCGCTGGGTTCATGGCAAAGGCTTCTCTCATGGTCAGGTCTGCCGCCCCAACAACGCTGGCAAGGGCTCGGGCAGGACCGGCACCATAGCAAATTGTTCGAAAAAGCACATAGAGGCAGGCATTTGGCGGTCAAAATGAGAACCGGACGGTCGTATCGGAGTCTATCGACCGATATACTCGCTGCTGTGCAATCGCTAAGGGTTGCTGTGCGAAAACGCCTGTCAGGTTCATAGGCGATTTCGCAGAGTTTCCCTTTAGGCGCCTTTATGGAAAACGTGACGAACGTAGTATGTTCGGTGCTGAATCGTTTTTCCGAAGACGGCTATTCACCTTGAAGTACTAATGAAGAGTCACGGGTCAGAGGCACCCCCGGCATGATAGAGCTCGAACAAGAAGATCCGATCCCGCAAGGCGACCTGGCCCTGCAAATCACCGCGCTTCCCCGCGAAACCAACGGCTTTGGCGATATTTTCGGCGGCTGGCTGGTGGCGCAGATGGATTTGGCCGGCACCGCGATGGCCAGCAAGGTCGCCGGTGGCCGCGTGGCAACAGTGGCCATCGACCGCATGGCGTTTCTGGTGCCGGTGGCGGTGGGCGCTCAGCTCTCCTTCTACACCCAGGCCCTGGAAATCGGCCGCAGCTCGATCAAGATGATGGTCGAGGTCTGGAGTGACGATCCGCTGTCCAGCGAATGGCGCAAGGTGACTGAAGCGGTGTTCGTGTTCGTTGCCATCGATGGCAGCGGTCGCACCCGCTCGGTTCCGCCCAGAGCTCGTTGATATCGGGCTCGCTGGTAAAGAGCTCGCAAAACCCGGCGACCGTTTTGCGGTCCATTGCAGTCCTGTTATTGATCGAGAGCTGTCCCATGAGCACGCCCAACGTTGAAGCCGTGAAACTGGATGAACTGAATTGCTGGCGCATTCGCCACGGTCAGGCCGAATTGCTGGTGGCTCAGCAAGGCGCGCACATCCTCAGTTATCAGGTGGCCGGGCAACCGCCGGTGATCTGGCTGAACGACGAGGCGGTGTTCAAGACCGGCAAGAGCATCCGCGCCGGCGTGCCGGTGTGCTGGCCGTGGTTCGGTAACTTCGAGCGCAACCCGCAAAGCGTCAAAGCCATGCGCGTCAGCCAGGACCCGGCACCTGCCCACGGCCTGGTGCGGGCAATGGATTGGGCGTTGGGCGGCATCGAGGCCGAGGGCGACAGTTTGAAGGTCGAATTCCTCCTGCCCCACCCTGAAGGCGGCCTGCCAGGCTGGCCACATCAGGTCGATCTGAAGCTGAGCATCCGTCTGGATGAGCAACTGCATATCAGCCTCACCAGCCAAAACCAGAGCGCCGAGACGGTCACCATCAGCCAGGCGCTGCACAGTTATTTCGCGGTCAGTGATGTACGTGAGGTGAGCGTCGAAGGCGTGGATGGCTTGAGCTACATCGAGACGTTGGAAGATTGGGCAACCAAATCCCAGAGCGGCGATTTGCGATTTACCGGCGAGACCGACCGCATCTACCTCAATCCTCCAACCAAGCTGAGCATCGTCGACCCGGCCTGGGAGCGGCGCATCGAGCTGACCAGTACCGGATCGCGTGCGGCAGTGATCTGGAATCCATGGATCGATCGCGCAGCGGCGTTCAGCGACATGGCTGACGATGGCTGGCAGCGCATGCTGTGCATCGAGACGGCGAATGTACTGGACGATGTGGTGGCGCTGGCGCCTGGGGCGAGCCATACGCTGGGCGTGAGCATCACCAGCACCCCTCTTTAACGACACAAACCAACGGTGGGAGCGGGCTTGCTCGCGAAAGCGGTTTAACCGTCAACGGCGATGTTGAATGTTAGGTCCTCTTCGCGAGCAAGCCCGCTCCCACATTGGTTTTGTGGATGGCCGCGTTACAAATCCGATTCCTTCACCACGCGCACCTTCGCGGCATCCAGCGCATACGCCGCATCCGCCAGATCATTGCTGACTTTCTCGATCTTCAGCGTGCCGGTCACCCACAGCGGCGTATAAATGTCGTTCAGCTTCAACCCCTTCGGGTACCGCACCAGCACCAATTGATTGGGTGGCGGTGGCGGAACATGGATGCAGGCGCCCGGATAGGGCACGAGGAAGAACAGCGTGCTGTGGCCCTTGGCGTCGGTTTCCAGGGGTACCGGATAGCCCCCCAGACGGATGTTCTTGTCGTTCATCGATGCCACGGTTTTGGTCGAATACATCACCGCCGGCAGGCCTTTGCTCTGCTTCATGCCACCCTTTTCAGTAAAGGTGCCAGTGGCTTCGGGGGAGTTGTGGTCGATCTCGGGCATGGCTTCGAGGGCTTTCTGGTCCGACTTGGGCATCAGTTCCAGCCAATCGGTTTCCGGCAGTTCACCGGCGTGGGCCAAACCCGTGCCCAACAAAACAAGTGTTAAAAGAAGACGGCGCATGAGGGTGCTCGGTGAAGGAAGGACAAACAATCGCCGAGCATTCTAGTCCTCCCGGACTGCGCAGCCGAGAGGACTTTGTCGCTTGAATCAGTTCTTTTTGATCAGGCCGTAGATCACCAGCAATACCACCGCGCCGACCAGTGCACCAATGAAGCCGGCGCCTTGGCCAGCCTGATAAATGCCCAAGGCCTGGCCGCCGTAAGTGGCTGCCAGCGAACCGCCGATACCGAGCAGGATGGTCATGATCCAGCCCATGCTGTCATCGCCCGGTTTGAGGAACCGCGCCAGCAGGCCGACGATCAAGCCGATAAAGATGGTTCCGATAATTCCCATGGCATTTCCCTCTGATTTGGTAGATAGGCCAAAGCCTAGTCAGACTTTGGCATCCTGCCATGAGAGAACGGCGACCCCGGAATGGTTCCGCCGCTGCCACAGGAACCCGGATTATTCAGCGATGAGCGCTTCGACCTTGAGGATCTGCGCGGCCAGCGTCTGGCGATCGGCGCAACGCAGGTTGGCGTGGCCGACCTTGCGGCCGACCTTGAACGCCTTGCCATAGTGGTGCAGATGGCAATCGGCGATGGCCAGGACCTTGTCGGTCTCGGGCACTTTGCCAATGAAATTGAGCATCGCGCTTTCGCCGACCTTGGCCGTCGAACCCAGCGGCAGACCGGCTACCGCCCGCAGGTGGTTTTCGAACTGGCTGCACTCGGCGCCTTCGGTGGTCCAGTGCCCGGAGTTGTGCACCCGCGGAGCAATTTCGTTGGCCTTGAGGCCACCGTCGACTTCGAAGAACTCGAACGCCATCACACCCACGTAATCCAACTGCTTGAGCACGCGGCTGGAATAGTCTTCCGCCAGGGCTTGCAGTGGATGATCAGTGCTGGCCACGGACAGTTTGAGGATGCCGCTGTCGTGGGTGTTGTGGACCAGCGGATAGAAGCGGGTTTCACCATCGCGGGCACGTACGGCGATCAGCGAGACCTCACCGGTAAACGGCACGAAGCCTTCCAGCAGGCACGCCACGCTGCCCAGCTCGGCGAAGGTGCCGACGACGTCCTCAGGGGTGCGTAGCACTTTCTGGCCCTTGCCGTCGTACCCCAGGGTACGAGTCTTGAGTACCGCCGGCAGGCCGATGGACGCTACGGCAGTGTCCAGGTCAGCCTGGGACTGGATGTCGGCGAACGCCGGGGTCGGAATGCCCAGCTCCTTGAACATGCTCTTTTCGAACCAGCGGTCACGGGCAATGCGCAGGGCTTCGGCGCTCGGATAGACCGGCACGAACTGCGACAGGAACGCCACGGTTTCCGCTGGGACGCTTTCGAACTCGAAAGTCACCAGATCGACTTCATCGGCCAACTGACGCAGGTGATCCTGATCGCCGTAATCGGCCTGCAGGTGTTCGCCCAAAGCGGCCGCGCACGCGTCCGGCGCCGGGTCCAGGAAAGCGAAGTTCATGCCCAGCGGAGTGCCCGCCAGCGCCAACATGCGGCCCAACTGGCCGCCACCGATTACACCGATCTTCATCGTCAACAACCTCAGGCGATGCGTGGGTCTGGATTGTCCAGGACGCTGTCTGTCTGTTCAGCACGGAAGGTTTTGAGCACATCATGGAACTGTGGGTGCTTGGCGCCAAGGATACTCGCCGACAGCAGCGCGGCGTTGATCGCACCGGCCTTGCCGATGGCCAGGGTGGCAACCGGAATGCCGGCAGGCATCTGCACGATGGACAGCAGCGAATCGACACCCGAGAGCATCGATGACTGCACCGGTACACCCAGCACCGGCAGGTGAGTCTTGGCTGCACACATGCCAGGCAGGTGGGCCGCGCCCCCGGCACCGGCGATGATCACTTCGATGCCACGCGACTCGGCTTCTTCAGCGTACTGGAACAGCAGGTCCGGGGTGCGGTGGGCAGAAACCACTTTCACCTCGTAAGGAATGCCGAGCTTTTCCAGCATATCGGCGGTGTGGCTAAGGGTGGACCAATCGGACTTGGAGCCCATGATCACGCCAACCAGTGCACTCATCGTCGTGCCTCTTCTCTCTGGGCGCCCGCAGGCGCGTCAAAAAACAACAAGCCACGCAAAATGCGTGGCTTGTTGTACGGAATTATGGCCGGGCGAACCGGCCGAAGGCCGCGCAGTATACCGCAATACGACAGATAAACAGCCCCTGTTTCGACCAACTGTCATGCGGCGCAAAGCCCCGGTTTTATTGACTTCAAGGTCAGCAGACAGACTGGCCATCGCCCCGCTCCCGTGGCAGCGGGCTTGCCCGCGGAGGCAGCCTGGTTAGCGCCGCAAAAACGCCCGGTGCATCTCGTCCAGCGTCTCAAAATGGTAGGTCGGCGCTTCTGCGCTGAGCTCTTCTCGGCTGCCGAATCCGTACCCCACCGCCGCTGCGTCCAAGCCGTTACTGCGAGCACCGATCAGGTCGTGCTTGCGGTCACCGATCATCAGGGTGTGGGCCGGGTCCAGGTTTTCTTCGGTCATCAGGTGGGCGATCAGCTCGACCTTGTTGGTGCGGGTGCCGTCCAGTTCGCTGCCGTAGATCACTTTGAAGTGCTTGGCGAAGTCGAAGTGCCGGGCGATTTCCCGGGCGAAGACCCATGGCTTGGAGGTCGCGATATAGAGCTGTCGACCTTGACCGCCCAGGGTTTCCAGCAGCGGCATGACGCCGTCGAAGACGCGGTTTTCGTACAACCCGGTGACCTTGAAGCGTTCGCGGTAGAAATTCACCGCTTCCCAGGCCTTGGCTTCGTCGAAGTCATAGAACTGCATGAAGGCCTGCAACAACGGCGGGCCGATGAAATGTTCGAGTCTGGTCAGGTCGGGTTCGTCAATGCCGAGCTTGCCCAGGGCGAACTGAATCGAACGGGTGATGCCTTCACGTGGGTCGGTCAGGGTGCCGTCGAGGTCGAACAGAATCGTTTGGTAATGCATGGAAATTCCTGGGCAAAGGTGAGACAGGTCAGAGCTGGTCGTAGCCTTCGGCCAGATGCAGGTCCTTGAGCTTCACGTAGTTGGCCGCGCTGTAGGTGAAAAAGGCGCGCTCCTTGTCCGTCAGCGGCCGGATCTGTTTCACCGGACTGCCCACATACAAGAACCCGCTTTCCAGGCGCTTGCCCGGGGGCACCAGGCTGCCGGCGCCGATGATCACATCGTCGGCCACCACCGCACCGTCCATGACGATGCTGCCCATGCCGATCAACACCCGGCTACCCACGGTGCAGCCGTGCAGCATGACTTTATGGGCGATGGTCACGTCGTCGCCGATCAGCAGCGGGAAACCTTCGGGATTGAACGGTCCGGCGTGAGTGATGTGCAATACGCAGCCGTCCTGCACGCTGGTGCGCGCGCCAATGCGGATGCGGTGCATGTCGCCGCGGATCACCGTCAATGGCCAGACCGAGCTGTCCTCGCCGACTTCGACGTCGCCGATCACCACCGCCGAACGGTCGACAAAAGCGCCCTTGCCCAGCAGCGGCGTGTGGTTCTGATACTTGCGAAGGTTCACGATAGGGTTTCTCTCTGTCGCCGATAGCTGCGGTGAGCGTCGATTGTAATTAAGATGGCTGCATGTTTCTTCCAGCCAAGGTGTCAACCGTGAGCGTGAACAACCCTCTTTTGCAGTCCTACGACCTGCCGCCGTTCTCCGCGATCCGTGCCGAACACGTGCAACCGGCCATTGAACAGATCCTGGCTGACAACCGCGCCGCCATTATCGAGATCCTCAAGACCCAAGGCAAACAGCCGACCTGGGCCGGCCTGGTGCTGGCGATGGACGAACTCAACGACCGCCTGGGCGCCGCCTGGAGCCCGGTCAGTCACTTGAATGCCGTGTGCAACAGCGCCGAACTGCGTGAAGCCTACGAGTCGTGCCTGCCGGCCTTGAGCGCCTACTCCACCGAAATGGGCCAGAACCGCGAACTGTTCCAGGCTTATGAAGCCTTGGCCAACAGCCCGCAAGCCGCCGGTTTCGACGTGGCGCAAAAAACCATTCTCGAACACGCCCTGCGCGACTTCCGCCTGTCGGGTATCGACCTGCCGGAAGCCGAACAGAAACGTTACGCCGAAGTGCAGAGCAAGCTCTCGGAGCTGGGCAGCCGTTTCTCCAACCAGTTGCTGGACGCAACCCAGGCCTGGACCAAGCACGTTACCGACGAAGCCGCCCTTGCCGGCCTGACCGATTCGGCCAAGGCGCAAATGGCTGCCGCTGCCCAGGCCAAAGGACTCGAAGGCTGGCTGATCACCTTGGAGTTCCCAAGCTATTACGCGGTGATGACCTACGCCCAGGACCGTGCCCTGCGCGAAGAAGTCTACGCCGCCTACTGCACCCGCGCCTCGGACCAAGGCCCGAATGCCGGCCAGAACGACAACGGCCCGGTCATGGAACAGATCCTCGACCTGCGTCAGGAACTGGCCAAACTGCTGGGCTTCGCCAGCTTCTCCGAGTTGAGCCTGGCCACCAAAATGGCCGAATCCAGCGACCAAGTGCTCAGTTTCCTGCGCGACCTGGCCAAGCGCAGCAAGCCGTTCGCCGCCCAGGACCTGCAACAGCTCAAGGCCTACGCCGCCGAACAAGGCTGCCCGGACCTGCAAAGCTGGGACAGCGGGTTCTACGGTGAAAAACTCCGCGAGCAGCGTTACAGCGTTGCCCAGGAAGCCCTGCGTGCCTACTTCCCGATCGACAAGGTACTGGGCGGCCTGTTCGCCATCGTGCAACGCCTGTATGGCATCGAGATCACCGAGCAAAAAGGTTTCGACACCTGGCACCCGGACGTTCGCCTGTTCGAAATCAAGGAAAACGGCCAGCACGTCGGGCGCTTCTTCTTCGACCTGTATGCCCGCGCCAACAAGCGTGGCGGTGCCTGGATGGACGGCGCCCGCGACCGTCGCCGCACCGCCGAAGGCGTGCTGCAAAGCCCCGTGGCCAACCTGGTGTGCAACTTCACCCCGGCCGACAGCGGCAAGCCTGCGCTGCTGACCCACGATGAAGTCACCACCCTGTTCCACGAGTTCGGCCATGGCCTGCATCACCTGCTGACCCGCGTGGAACACGCCGGCGTCTCCGGCATCAACGGCGTGGCCTGGGATGCGGTCGAGTTGCCGAGCCAGTTCATGGAAAACTGGTGCTGGGAGCCAGAAGGCCTGGCGCTGATTTCCGGTCACTACGAAACCGGTGAGCCACTGCCTCAGGACCTGCTGGAAAAAATGCTCGCGGCGAAAAACTTCCAGTCCGGTCTGATGATGGTGCGTCAGCTGGAGTTCTCGTTGTTCGACTTCGAACTGCACGCCACCCACGGCGACGGTCGCAGCGTCTCGCAGGTGCTCGAAGGCGTGCGTGACGAGGTATCGGTGATGCGGCCGCCGGCCTACAACCGTTTCCCCAACAGCTTCGCGCACATTTTCGCCGGCGGTTATGCCGCCGGTTACTACAGCTACAAATGGGCCGAAGTACTGTCGGCGGATGCGTTCTCCAAGTTCGAGGAAGAAGGTGTGCTCAATGCCCAGACCGGCCGCGCGTTCCGCGAAGCGATCCTGGCGCGGGGCGGTTCCCAGGAACCGATGGTGTTGTTCGTCGATTTCCGTGGCCGCGAGCCGTCGATTGACGCACTGCTGCGCCACAGCGGCCTGACTGAAGGCGCGGCAGCATGAGTGAGGCAACCGTGATTACCAAACGACGCTTTATCGCCGGCGCCGTGTGCCCGGCCTGCAGCGAGCCGGACAAGTTGATGATGTGGAGTGAAGACAGCGTGCCTCATCGCGAGTGCGTGGCCTGCGGTTACTCCGACACGTTGAACGAACAGGGGCTGTCCGTTCCCAAGGAGCTGGGTACGCGGGTCAATACACCTGCCGTGAAGCCGGCGGACACCAAGGTTCAGGCTGTGCAGTTTTTCCCGAATCCAAAGTTGAAGAAAAAGCCCGACGAGCAGCACTGAGTCACAGCAATCACCCTCTACCGTGCAAGGCGGTGGAGGGTGCAGCGGCTATTGCACATGGGCCGACTGGAACCAGCTTTTCATCGAGCACGCTGCAAACAGGCTGGTACTGCAGTCACCATTGGCCAACGCAGTGCGAAGTTTGTCCACATCAGCCCGCATCATGTAACGCACGCCGTCCTTGAAGTGCTTGCTGTCACCAAAGCCGCCCTGGGTCATTTCGCCCAAGGCTTCTTCTTTGGACCAGCCCTGCACCACCACCCGGTACATGGCTGCCATCAGACCGGTGCGATCGGAACCGTGCTCACAGTGCATCAGCACCGGGCCCTTGGCTTCAGCCTCCTTGATGGCGCGCAACGCCTTGAGCACATCCGCGTCATCGACATGGTTGGTGCGATACGGCAATTGCACCTGAGCGATGTCCTGAGTGGTCAACCAGCGCGAATCCGGTTCGGGAAGAAAGTTGATCACCGTGGCGACCTTGAGCTTTTCCAGCAACGGCACGGCAGTCGTGTCGGGCAGCGCGCTGCGGAACAGCGTCGGCGTCATCTGGAACAGGTTGTAGTGAACGTTGACCGGCTGCGCCCACTCCGCCGGTCGGGGCGGTGAGCCATCGTCGGCGTGGACCAGCGACAGGTTGAACATGGCGAACAGTGACAACAGTAAAGTCGCAAATGAAAGACGAGGCACGCGCATGCTGGAACAACCATTTGGAAGCGTGAATGAATGAAGCCCAGTTTCGCCGCTCGATGGTTAAAGGCCTGTGAGGTGTCCGTCAAAGAATCGTGAATTGGGGAAATGCAAAACGGCGCGAATGATCGCGCCGTTTCTTCATATCAGCCGGAACAAGACCTGATGATAGGTTTACCCATCAGGGGTTGATTATCTTTGAATAAGCTTTTGCCAGCCCGATCAATATCGCCTTGTCTTGCAGATCAATATCGCCATCACCGTCCACATCCGCACTGGCCCTGATCGTGAAGGTGGCGCCGCCGTCATTGGATACGGCCTCAAGGGCCGTGGAGTCGAGCAAGGAACAGGTGACATCGCGGTTTACTGGATCGTAACCTTCTTCCTTGAGTGCGAACTGCATGCAAACCCTGACTTCTTTTGGATTAACCATGGTCGGGCGCATTAGTTGAAGAAACACCCCACGTTGATTGTAAGTCGACATTATTTAAATCCTTTTAATAATGAATACACGACACTTTCGTGTGCCAGCAATGTTACTGATGAGATGGGATAACACGACGAACCATATGTTTCTCGCCATGACATCCATACTTCGGAACAGCCCGCGAAGTTCGGCCATTGCCAGCAGTTGAATCCTTCAGCCGAACGGCACTGGTCGAGCGGCCGAACCTCGGATACTGTATGCATATACAGCTTAAGGATTGCGCCGATGTCAACCCCACTGCCCCCTCGCGGTCGCGGCACCGCGACCAATCCGCACAACCGCTTCGCCCCCCATCGCTCGGTGGCCGAGGACGACGGCTGGTACCAGGAAGTGCCGATGACACAGGGCACCGAGGTGCAAATCGAGACGGCCAAGACCATCATCACCCGCAACAACTCGCCGGACCTGCCCTTCGATCGCTCGATCAACCCATACCGCGGTTGCGAACATGGCTGCATCTATTGTTATGCGCGCCCCAGCCACGCCTACTGGGACATGTCGCCAGGGCTGGATTTCGAAACCCGGCTGATCGCCAAGACCAACGCCGTGGACGTGCTGGAACAACAGCTGTCCAAGCGCGGTTATCAATGTGCGCCGATCAATCTGGGCTCCAATACCGATCCCTACCAGCCCATCGAACGTGAATACAAACTCACTCGGCAAACCCTGGAAGTGCTGCTGCGTTATCGCCACCCGGTAACCATTGTTACCAAGGGTTCGCTGATCCTGCGTGATCTGGACCTGCTCACCGAACTGGCCCAACAGCGGCTGGTGGCGGTGATGATCAGCCTGACCAGCCTGGACGACGAACTCAAACGTATTCTCGAACCCCGCGCGGCAGCCCCCAAGGCTCGCTTGCGGGCGATCAGGGTCATGCGCGACGCCGGCATACCGGTGGGCGTACTGTGTTCTCCGATGATTCCGATGATCAACGACAGCGAGCTCGAAAGCCTGCTCACCGAAGCCCACGCCGCCGGTGCGCAAAGCGCGGCCTACATGATGTTGCGCCTGCCGCTGGAAGTGGCACCGCTGTTCGAAGAATGGCTGGCCGCCCATTATCCGCAACGGGCCGCCCATGTGCTGAGCCTGATTCGCCAGAGCCGCGGCGGTGAACTATACGACAGTCGCTTCGGCGCACGGATGCGCGGCGAAGGCCCGTTTGCCGACCTGCTGGCGCAGCGCTTTGCCAAGACCATCAAGCGCCTGGGGCTCAATCGCCGGGAGGGCTTCAACCTGGACTGCGACGCCTTCTGTCCGCCGGGTCGCCAAATGTCGTTGATTTGAGGACAATTGACCTATGGTTGAGTACTGGGAAAGCAGCGTCACCAGTAGGCCGGTCACGTTTTTTGTGACCTGGAACACACGTTCTAGAGCCTTCCATTCAGTTTGAGTTAAGATTCGGCCGCTACCTTGTTCATCGAGTGACTGACGGGTCGAGCCTCATGACCTGGATGTTTTTTAACCAGCCACTGGCTTCACACCGGACAATACGGGACAACACCCTGAGCCCGCCAAAGAGGATGAATCATGAGTGACAAGGATAAACAGCCGTTGGCTGCGTCGGCTTGCGCACAACCTGTAGCGGAATCCGCCGATGCAGCGTTGAAGCATATCGTCGACGGCTTTTTGCATTTTCATCATGAGGTCTTTCCGCAGCAGGAAGAACTCTTCAAGAAACTCGCCACGGCGCAACAGCCGCGAGCGATGTTCATTACCTGCGCCGACTCGCGCATCGTGCCCGAACTCATCACCCACAGCTCCCCTGGCGACCTGTTCGTGACCCGCAACGTCGGCAACGTCGTACCGCCCTACGGTCAAATGAACGGCGGCGTTTCCACCGCCATCGAGTATGCGGTGCTGGCGCTGGGCGTGCAGCACATCATCATCTGCGGCCATTCCGATTGCGGCGCGATGCGTGCGGTGCTCAACCCCGACAGCCTGGAAAAAATGCCCACGGTCAAAGCCTGGCTGCGCCACGCCGAAGTCGCCAAGACCATGGTGCATGACAACTGCCATTGCGCCGACGAAAACGAGACCATGCATATCCTCACCGAGGAAAATGTCATCGCTCAATTGCAGCACCTGCGCACCCATCCTTCGGTGGCCTCGCGCATGGCCAATGGTCATTTGTTCATCCACGGCTGGGTCTACGACATCGAAACCAGCGCAATCAAAGCCTACGACGCGGACCAGGGTCGTTTCCTGCCGCTCGACGGCAGCCTGCCGATTCCGGTGGCGACGCCTAAAGCGCGCTTCTAAATCCTCCTAAAAATCTGCCTGGTTTGACGCCGGCCGCTGTTTCAGCGGTCCGGCCTCGCCACGCCTGGAGAAAACTTCGGGAGAATCACCATGCGTGCCGCTCGACTCAAAGCTGTATTGCCACGGGAGCTGCTGGCTTCGGTGGTTGTGTTTCTGGTCGCCCTGCCCTTGTGCATGGGCATTGCCATCGCCTCGGGGCTGCCGCCTGCCAAAGGCTTGATTACCGGGATCGTCGGAGGCTTGATCGTGGGCTGGCTGGCGGGTTCGCCATTGCAAGTCAGCGGCCCTGCTGCAGGCCTGGCCGTGCTGGTGTTCGAACTGGTGCGCCAGCACGGCGTGGCCATGCTCGGGCCGATCCTGCTGCTGGCGGGGTTTCTGCAACTGCTGGCCGGGCGCTTCAAACTCGGCTGCTGGTTTCGGGTCACGGCCCCGGCGGTGGTGTACGGCATGCTCGCCGGGATTGGCGTGCTGATCGTGCTCTCACAAGTGCATGTGATGCTCGACGCCGCCCCCAAGCCTTCGGGCTTGGATAACCTCACGGCGTTCCCTGGTGCGGTGGCCCAAGCGCTGCCTTCGTTTGGCTGGCAGGCTGGCCTGCTGGGGCTTTCGACCATCGCGGTGATGTGGCTGTGGGAGAAATTTCGCCCCCAGTCGCTGCGCTTCGTTCCCGGCGCCTTGCTGGGGGTGGGTCTGGCGACCGTCGCCAGTCTGCTGCTGGCGTTGCCGGTCAAGCGCGTGGAGGTCCCGGCGAATCTGGCAGAGGCGATCGACTGGCTGAAACCGGCCGACCTGCTCAACCTCGCCGACCCCACGCTGCTGATCGCCGCGTTCGCCGTGGCGTTCATCGCCAGTGCTGAAACGCTGCTATCCGCCGCCGCCGTGGACCGCATGCACAGCGGCCAGCGTTCGGACTTCGACCGTGAGCTGTCGGCGCAAGGGGTCGGCAACATGCTCTGCGGGGTGCTCGGTGCACTGCCGATGACCGGGGTGATCGTGCGCAGTTCGGCCAACGTCCAGGCCGGCGCCACTACCCGCTACTCGACGATTTTCCACGGCCTCTGGCTGCTGGGATTCGTGTTGCTGCTGTCGAGCGTGCTGCAACGCATTCCGGTGGCGAGCCTGGCTGGCGTGCTGGTCTACACCGGTTTCAAACTGGTAGACCTCAAGGCCTTTCGCGGCTTGGGCCGCTACGGCCGGATGCCGATGTTCACCTACGCGGCAACAGCCCTGGCGATCATCTTCACCGACTTGCTGACCGGTGTATTGGTTGGTTTCGGCTTGACCCTGGTGAAGCTGGCGCTGAAGGCCTCACGCTTGAAAATCAGCCTGATCGACCTGCCCCGGGACGGTGAAATGGAGTTGCGCCTGGTGGGGGCGGCGACCTTTCTCAAAGTCCCGGCGCTGACCCGGGTACTGGGCAGCATTGCACCCGGTACCACGGTGCATGTACCGCTCAATCACCTGAGCTACATCGATCATTCGTGCCTGGAGTTACTGGAAGAATGGGGCCGAGCGAACGCGGCCAAGGGTTCGAAGCTGTTGATCGAGTCCAGGGGGTTGAAGCGCAGGCTGGAGGGGCGGGTGCGGACCAATACCGGCATAGGCGCGGCTGGCTGAAATCCCCCTGTGGGAGCGGGCTTGCTCGCGAATGCGGTGTGTCATCAACGTTGATGTCGACTGACATGACGCCTTCGCGAGCAAGCCCGCTCCCACATTTGGACGGGGGCTGTCCCTGGATCAGGCCACGGTCTGATCCAGTTCCAGGCCCACACCCAAGCGCCGGGACATGCACGGCCAGCGTTTCCACGCGGCGCCGGTGTCCGGGCTGCTGAGTTTCTCGCGGTAGGCTTCCACCGACTCCAGCGCAAAGCTGTCGTCGTTGAGCATTTCGTCCACGGCGTGATGCACCGCCTCGTCCAATTGGTTGGCAAATTCCTCACCGATCAACTGGTGAGCAATCAGATTGGCGACCGTCATGTCCAAAGGGATCAGTGGCTGGCCGAAATGCTTGATGTACAAATCGTTGACCTCTTCGACGAATCGGTGCGCCAGATACGCTTCGTCCAGCAGGCTGTCGAGCCCGACGTGCCCGGCCATGATCGCCGGCGGCTGAAGGAAATACTGCTCGGCGATTTTCAGCACCGGTTTGATCTGTGACTCGATGCCCGCTTCCCTGGCGACTTCATTGGCTGCTTCCAGCAGATCCGGTACTTCGTCGATGTAGGCGGCGACAAAACGTGTCAGCACACCGTTGGCGTCCGCTTCCGGCAATTGGATGGCCGGGTGTAGATGAGGCAGTTTGCTTTCCAGCTGACGGGTCAACAGGCCCGTTTCGGCTTCGTGTTGTTGGGCTTTTTGGATCTGCTCGCGCAATGCGGCGGTGTTCATGAAAACTCCAGGAAACAAGGCAATGAAATAGGGAAGACATAACTTAGCTGGCTTGCGAAAAATGCTAAGACGCATTTGTCATAATTGTTTCATCCTTGAGACGCCTGCGTTATATCGGTTTGCCACCACTCGTCTGCATCCTTCTCCATTCGTGACCTGCAACGCAAGTTAATGCTGTTTCACATGATTTACGCCTTCACATTGCGAGGTGAGAGTCGCTGTCTATACTCGCTCATGAATGGAGTTAGCTGATGACGCCCGACTGCACACGCAGCAAGGCCCGGCAATTCAAGTTCGTAGTCTGATGCAGCCGCTCCCTTGCCGCAGGTGAAAGCCGGCGGGATAAAAAGAACGATAAGGGGAACCCGCAATGATGCGACATCCACATGTCTGGATGGGCCTCCTGTTGTGGTCGATTTTCAGCCCGGCGCACGCTGCCTGGACTGTGAATATGGCGCCTGGAGCGACTGAAATCAGTCACGCTGTTTTTGACCTGCACATGACCATTTTCTGGATCTGTGTAGTGATCGGCATCATCGTCTTCGGCGCCATGTTCTGGTCGATGATTCTGCATCGCCGCTCGACCGGGCAGGTCGCCGCAAAATTTCATGAAAGCACCACCGTCGAAATCCTCTGGACCATCGTGCCCTTCCTGATCCTGGTGGCCATGGCGGTTCCGGCGACGGCGACCCTGATCAAGATGTACGACGCCAGTGAGCCGGACATCGATATCCAGGTCACCGGCTATCAGTGGAAGTGGCACTACAAATACCTGGGCCAGGACGTCGAGTTCTTCAGCAATCTGGCCACCCCCGCCGATCAGATCCACAACAAGGAAACCAAGGGCGAGCACTACTTGCTCGAGGTCGACAAGCCGCTGGTGCTGCCCGTTGGCGCCAAGGTTCGCTTCCTGGTGACCTCGGCGGACGTGATCCATTCCTGGTGGGTGCCGGCCTTTGCGGTCAAGCGCGATGCGATCCCGGGGTTCGTCAATGAAGCCTGGACCCGCATCGAAAAACCCGGTCTGTACCGTGGCCAGTGCGCCGAGCTGTGCGGCAAGGACCACGGGTTCATGCCGATCGTGGTCGACGTCAAGGAAAAGGCCGATTACGACAAGTGGCTGGCCGATCGCAAGGCAGAGGCGGCGCAACTCAAAGAGCTGACCAGCAAGGAATGGACGCTGGACGAGCTCAAGGAGCGCGGCGACAAGATCTACCACACCACCTGCGTGGCCTGTCACCAGGCTGAAGGGCAGGGCCTGCCGCCGATGTTCCCGGCCCTCAAGGGCTCGAAAATCGCCACCGGACCGAAAGAGGGCCACCTGAGCATTGTCTTCCACGGCAAGCCCGGCACCGCCATGGCGGCGTTCGGCAAGCAGCTGTCGGAAGTCGATATCGCGGCGGTCGTGACCTACGAACGTAACGCCTGGGGCAACAACAAGGGCGACATGGTCACTCCCAAAGAAGTGCTGGAGCTGAAACAGGCGGAAAGCAAATGAGCCGGTCCATTGCGTACACCAGCAACCGGTCGAGGCACGGCGCCTCGGCCCGCCCAGCCCATCCGTTGACAGGAGACAAGCCATGAGCGCCGTCATCGATGACCACGGTCATGCCGACCACGCCCACGGCCCCGCCAAAGGCCTGATGCGCTGGGTACTGACCACCAACCACAAGGACATCGGCACGCTGTACCTGTGGTTCGCGTTCTCCATGTTCCTGCTCGGCGGCTCGTTCGCGATGGTGATTCGCGCCGAGCTGTTCCAGCCGGGGCTGCAAATCGTCCAGCCGGAATTCTTCAACCAGATGACCACCATGCACGGTCTGGTGATGGTCTTCGGTGCGGTGATGCCGGCCTTCGTCGGCCTGGCCAACTGGATGGTGCCGCTGATGATCGGCGCGCCGGACATGGCCCTGCCGCGCATGAACAACTTCAGCTTCTGGCTGTTGCCGGCGGCGTTTTTGCTGCTGGTGTCGACGCTGTTCATGCCCGGTGGCGGTCCGAACTTTGGCTGGACGTTCTACGCCCCGCTGTCGACCACTTATGCGCCGCAAAGCGTGACCTTCTTCATCTTCGCCATTCACTTGATGGGGATCAGTTCGATCATGGGTGCGATCAACGTGATCGCCACCATCCTCAACCTGCGCGCCCCCGGCATGACCCTGATGAAAATGCCGCTGTTCGTCTGGACCTGGCTGATCACCGCGTTCCTGCTGATCGCGGTGATGCCGGTGCTGGCCGGGTGCGTGACGATGATGCTGATGGACATCCACTTCGGCACCAGTTTCTTCAGTGCCGCCGGTGGCGGGGACCCGGTCCTGTTCCAGCACGTGTTCTGGTTCTTCGGCCACCCCGAGGTGTACATCATGATCCTGCCGGCCTTCGGCGCGGTCAGCTCGATCATCCCGACCTTCTCGCGCAAGCCACTGTTCGGCTACACCTCGATGGTCTACGCCACGGCGAGCATCGCGTTCCTGTCGTTCATCGTCTGGGCGCACCATATGTTCGTAGTGGGCATTCCGTTGGTGGGCGAACTGTTCTTCATGTACGCCACGCTGCTGATCGCCGTTCCGACCGGTGTGAAGGTGTTCAACTGGGCCAGCACCATGTGGCAAGGCTCGCTGACCTTCGAGACGCCGATGCTGTTCGCGGTGGCGTTCGTGATCCTGTTCTCCATCGGCGGTTTCTCCGGGTTGATGCTGGCCATCGCCCCGGCGGACTTCCAGTACCAGGACACCTATTTCGTGGTCGCGCACTTCCACTACGTGCTGGTACCGGGGGCGATCTTCGGGATCTTCGCCTCGGCCTATTACTGGATGCCGAAGTGGACCGGCCACATGTATGACGAAACCCTCGGCAAGCTGCATTTCTGGCTGTCGTTCATCGGCATGAACATGGCCTTCTTCCCGATGCACTTCGTGGGGCTGGCGGGCATGCCGCGGCGTATTCCGGACTACAACCTGCAGTTCGCCGACTTCAACATGGTGTCGTCGATCGGCGCGTTCATGTTTGGTACCACGCAGCTGTTCTTCCTGTTCATCGTGATCAAGACCATCCGCGGCGGCCCGCCAGCACCGGCCAAACCATGGGATGGGGCCGAAGGCCTGGAGTGGAGCATCCCGTCACCGGCGCCGTATCACACCTTCACCACGCCGCCGGAAGTGAAATGAATACGCCATTCCCTGTGGGAGCGGGCTTGCTCGCGAAAGCGCTTCATCATTCAACGGAAACGTTGACTGACCGGATGCATTCGCGAGCAAGCCCGCTCCCACAAGGGCAATCGGTGGAGGGCAGTAATCATGGCTGACTCGATTTCAATGAAGAAGCTCGTCACCCGCCTGCTGCTGGTGGTGGTGGCGATGTTTGTCTTCGGGTTCGCCCTGGTGCCGATCTACGACGTGATGTGCAAGGCGTTCGGCATCAACGGCAAGACCGCCGGGCAGTACGAAGGCGAGCAGACGGTCGACACCTCGCGCCAGGTGCGCGTGCAGTTCCTGTCGACCAACACCGCTGACATGCCTTGGGATTTCTATCCCAAGGGCGCCGAGCTGACGGCCAATCCGGGAGCAGTGAATGAAATGATTTTCGTGGCGCACAACCCCACGGACCGGCCGATGAGTGCCCAGGCCGTGCCGAGCATCGCGCCCAGCACCGCGGCGGCGTATTTCCACAAGACCGAATGTTTCTGCTTTACCCAGCAAGTGCTGCAGCCCGGTGAACGAATAGAAATGCCGGTGCGTTTCATTGTCGACCGGGACATGCCCAAGGATGTGAAGCACCTGACGCTGTCCTACACGCTGTTCGATATCACCGCCCGACATCCACCGGTAGCCGTAAACACTGGCGGTTGAGCGTGCCCGATAAGGAGAACAATAAATGGCAACTCATGAACATTATTACGTCCCGGCCCAGAGCAAATGGCCGATCATCGCCACGATCGGGATGTTCGTCACGGTGTTCGGCCTGGCCACCTGGTTCAACGACCTGAAGGCGGCGCGGCCCGAATCCCACGGCCCGCTGATCTTTTTCGTCGGTGGCCTGTTGCTGGCCTACATGCTGTTCGGCTGGTTCGGCACCGTGATCAAGGAAGGTCGCGCCGGGCTCTACAGCGCGCAGATGGATCGCTCGTTCCGCTGGGGCATGAGCTGGTTCATTTTCTCGGAGGTGATGTTCTTCATCGCCTTCTTCGGCGCGCTGTTTTACGTACGCCACGTGTCCGGTCCGGCCCTCGGTGGCGAAGGCCCGAAAGGCATCGCGCACATGCTCTGGCCGAACTTCGAATTCGTCTGGCCGTTGCTCAACAACCCGGACTCGAAACTGTTCCCGCCGCCCAAGGAAGTCATCAGCCCCTGGGGCCTGCCGCTGCTCAACACCGTGCTGCTGGTGAGCTCCAGCGTCACCGTGACCATCGCTCACCACGCCTTGAAGAAGGGCCATCGCGGCGCCTTAAAGCTGTGGCTGGCGATCACCGTGCTGCTGGGCTGCGCGTTCCTCACCTTCCAGGCTGAAGAGTACATGCACGCCTACCACGAACTGGGCCTGACCCTGGGCTCGGGCATCTATGGCGCGACGTTCTTCATGCTCACCGGGTTCCACGGCGCCCACGTGACCATCGGCACCATCATCCTGTTCGTGATGCTGATGCGGATCATGCGCGGGCACTTCGACAACGACCATCAGTTCGGCTTCGAGGCGGCGAGTTGGTATTGGCACTTCGTGGACGTGGTGTGGATCGGGTTGTTCGTTTTCGTCTACGTCCTCTAACGCTTACCAGGGCGCATGCGACACCAACTGGCCGCTGAAGAAACCCCAGGCAATCAAGCCCACGGTCACGGCGGCCAAGGCGACACGGACACTCAAGGCAATGACGACGCGGTTTGAACGGCTGTCGTCCTTGACCAGAAAAAACAGGCCGCTGAACAGGCTGACAACCGTGGCAATCAGCATCAGGACGATGGCTGCTTTGAGCATGGTGGAACTCCGGGGGGACAAGCGATGCACTTGAGTATAGCTATCGCACTGACCGACTTTCTGGCCGCGCCATGAAGCGCTTTCGGCCGGGCGTTGTACCGACGCTGGTGGTCGCACTCTTGCTACCGCTGCTGGTGTCCCTCGGGTTCTGGCAGTTGAGCCGGGGCGCGGAAAAAAGCGCGCTGCTGCACACCTACGCCGAACGCCGGGCCGCCGAGCCGATGGCCAGCACCGAATTGCTGCACACGGCAGATCCAGCTTTTCGCCGGGTCCATCTCAAAGGCCAGTTCGATGCCGCCCACAGCCTGTTGCTGGATAACCGTCAGCGCGGCGGCAAGGTCGGGGTCGAATTGCTGCAACCCTTTCAGGATCAGGCGACAGGGCTGTGGCTGCTGGTCAATCGCGGCTGGTTGCCGTGGCCGGATCGCCGCACGCCGCCACAATTCGCGACGCCCAGCGAAGTGCTGAACATAGACGCCTGGGTCTATGTGTCCCCCGGCGCAGCCTTCCAGTTGCACGCCGACCCCAGCACCAGCACCTGGCCAAAACTGCTGACGGCCATCGACCCGAACGCCCTCTGGACCGCCCTGGACCGCGAAGGCTTCGCCTACGAATTACGCGCAGAACCGGGCACCGCGACCTACCAGGCCGATTGGCCGGTGGTTGCCATGGGCCCGGAAAAACACATCGCCTACGCCGTGCAGTGGTTTGCCATGTCGCTCGCCCTGCTCGGCCTCTATCTCTACCTCGGCTGGCACAACGCAAAGGAGAAACACCATGGGAGCGGCCATGAATCCACCCAGCATGTCTGAGGCCAAATCACCGGCGACGCGGCGCAAGGGACGCATTCAACTGCTGCTGATCCTGCTGGGGGTGATCGGCCCGATGATCCTCGCCACCGGCATGTACAAATTGCAGTTCTGGGTACCGGACGGTCGCAGCTATCACGGCGAGCTGATCGGCAACGGACAGACCCGCGCCGATCTGGGCGTGCAGGCCGACGAGCAACGCTGGCAGTTGCTGGTGACCGCGCCCAAAGCGTGCGCCGCGGACTGTCAGCAACTGGTGTACCTGGCGCGACAGATCCAGATCGGCCTGGGCCGCGAGGCCGGCCGGGCCAGTCACGCCATCGCCACGGCGCAGCCGCTGAGCGCCGATTACGACGCCAAACTGACCCGCGAATATCCGCAGTTGCAGCGCTACCCGCTGGACCTCGGCAGTTTCAGCAAAACCGCTGCAGACCCTGCGGCGCCGCAACTGTGGATCATCGATCCCCACGGCAATCTGGTGCTGCGCTACGACCCGTCGGTCAACGGCAAGGACCTGCTCAAGGACATGCAGCACCTGTTGAAACTGTCGAACATCGGATAAGGGCATCGTCATGGCCAAACCTGGATTTCGCCTCGCGCTGTTTGCCACCCTGCTGGCACTGATTGTGGTGTTGCTCGGTGCCTATACCCGTCTGACCCACGCCGGCCTCGGCTGCCCCGACTGGCCCGGCTGCTATGGCTTTATCAGCGTGCCGAAAAGCGAAGCCCAACTGGCCCATGCCGAATTGCATTTTCCGGACACCCCGGTCGAGGCCCACAAGGGCTGGAACGAGATGATCCATCGGTATTTCGCCGGCACCCTGGCGGTGCTGATTTCGCTATTGGCCGCGCGGGCCTGGCTGCATCGGCGTCATCCCGGGCAACCGGTCAAGCTGCCGCTGTTCCTGCTGGGGGTGGTGTTCGCCCAGGCGGCCTTTGGCATGTGGACGGTCACGCTCAAGCTCTGGCCGCAGGTGGTGACCGGGCATTTGCTCGGTGGCTTTGCTACGTTGAGCCTGTTGTTTCTGCTGACATTGCGACTGTCCGGCGTGCTGCCGGCACTGACCGTGCCCCGTCGCTTGCAGCACTGGGCGACCGCCGGGTTGCTGCTGGTGATCCTGCAGATCGCCCTGGGCGGCTGGGTCAGCTCCAACTACGCCGCCGTGGCCTGCATCGATTTCCCGACCTGCCACGGCCAATGGCTGCCCCCCGCCGACTTCGCCAACGGCTTTCACCTGACCCAACACATCGGCCCGAACTACCTCGGCGGGCAGTTGGACAGTGACGCGCGCACCGCGATTCACCTGACCCATCGCATCGGCGCGCTGCTGGTGACGCTGGTGTTGCTCGGCCTGGCCTGGCAACTGAAGGGGGTCGGCATGACCCGGCTCGCCGGCCTGGTGCTGGTGGCCCTCGCCGCGCAAATCACCCTGGGCATCAGCAACGTGCTGTTTCACCTGCCGCTGCCGGTGGCCGTGGCGCACAACGCCGGTGGCGCCGCACTGTTGCTGACCATGGTGCTGGTCAATTATCACGCGCGAACCAGCCTGGTCCGGGTCAAACAGCCGACGCGCTGGCGCTTCAGCCCGCGTAAACATTCAGCCGGGCCCATAACAATAAAAGGAGAGATGCCATGGCGATTCTGATCGGCGAACGTCCCAGCCAGGCGATCTGGCGCGACTACCTGGAACTGACCAAGCCCAAGGTGGTGGTGCTGATGCTCATCACTTCGCTGGTGGGGATGTTCCTGGCGACTCGCGCCGGGGTGCCGTGGACGGTGCTGGTGTTCGGCAACCTGGGCATCGCCTTGTGTGCCGGCGGCGCAGCGGCGGTCAATCATGTGGTGGACCGGCGGATCGACGCGGTGATGGCCCGCACCCATAAACGGCCCTTGGCCGAAGGGCGAGTCTCACCGGCCGCCGCGCTGACCTTTGCCCTGGTGCTGGCGCTGCTCGGCCAGGCCCTGCTGCTGGCATTCACCAACCCGCTCACGGCGTGGCTGACCCTCGCTTCGCTGCTCGGCTATGCGGTGGTCTACACCGGGTTTCTCAAGCGCGCGACGCCGCAGAACATCGTGATCGGCGGCCTCGCCGGCGCTGCCCCGCCGCTGCTCGGCTGGACCGCCGCCACGGGCCACGTCAGCGCCGAACCGCTGTTGCTGGTGCTGATCATCTTCGCCTGGACCCCGCCGCACTTCTGGGCCTTGGCGATCCATCGCAAAGAGGAATACGCCAAGGCCGACATCCCGATGCTGCCGGTGACCCACGGCGAGCATTACACCAAGGTGCATATCCTGCTTTATACCGGGGCGCTGCTGGCCGTGAGCCTGATGCCCTACGTGATCCACATGAGCGGCCTGCTCTACCTGATCTGCGCCATCGGCCTGGGCGCGCGGTTCCTGCAATGGGCTGTGGTGCTGTACCGTGGCACTCGGCCGCACGCGGCGATCAATACGTTCAAGTACTCTATCTACTACTTGTTCCTGCTGTTCATCGCCCTGCTCGTAGACCACTACTTATTGTTGAACCTATGACTCGAACCCAGAAAACCGTCTTCATCCTTGTCGCCCTGATCGCGCTGGTCCTGGGCCTGACCATCAATAAAGTGCTCTCCGGCAAAGGCCAGGGCGACCCGACAGCGCTGATCGATGCCGGCATCATCCTGCTGCCGCAAAGCCGCAACCTGCCGGACGTGAGCATGACCGATCAGGACGGCAAACCGGTGCAGGTCAACGAGCTCAAGGGCAAATGGAGCCTGCTGTTCTTCGGCTACACCTTCTGCCCGGACATCTGCCCGACCACCCTCGCGCAACTGCGGCAGATCAAGAGCGAACTGCCCAAAGAGGCTGTGGATAAACTGCAAATCATCCTGGTGAGCGTCGACCCCAACCGCGACACGCCCAAGCAACTCAAGCAGTACCTGGGCTACTTCGACCCACAGTTCGTCGGCCTGACGCCGACGTCGGTGGAAGAGCTGCAGAAAGTCGCCAACGCCGTGAGCATCCCGTTCATCCCGGCCGATACCAGCAAGCCCAACTACACGGTCGATCACAGCGGCAACCTCGCAGTGATCGGCCCGGACGGGACGCAGCGCGGGTTCATACGGGCGCCATTGAATAACGTGAAGTTGGTGGCGCAGTTGCCGGTGATGTTGAATCGTAAATAGTCTGAACAGCACACGACCCCTGTGGGAGCGGGCTTGCTCGCGAAGGCGGTGTGTCAGTCAATGATTACGCAGACTGACACACCGCCTTCGCGAGCAAGCCCGCTCCCACATGGGCTCGGATTTCAAGCAAAAAAAGGGGCGCATTCGGATGCGCCCCTTTTTCGTTACAGCAGTGGATCAGAACGCCGGCACCACCGCGCCTTTGTACTTCTCGACGATGAAGGCCTTCACTTGCGGGCTGTGCAGCGCGGCGATCAGTTTCTTCATGTCCTCGCTGTCCTTGTTGTCCGGGCGGGCGACGAGGATGTTCACGTACGGCGAGTCGCTGCCTTCGATGACCAGGGCGTCCTTGGACGGGTCGAGCTTGGCTTCGAGCGCGTAGTTGGTGTTGATCAGCGCCAGGTCGACCTGGGTCAGCACGCGAGGGATGGTCGCCGCTTCAAGTTCACGGAATTTCAGGTCTTTGCTGTTTGCGGTGATGTCCTTGACGGTCGACAGGATGTTGGTCGGGTCCTTCAAGGTGATCAGGCCGGACTTGGCCAGCAGCAACAGGGCACGGCCGCCGTTGGTGGCGTCATTCGGGATCACGACAGTGGCGCCGCCTGGCAGGTCTTCCAGCTTCTTGTACTTGCTGGAGTAAGCGCCCAGGGGTTCCAGGTGCACGCCGGTAACGGCGACCAGATCGGTGCCCTTGGCCTTGTTGAACTCATCGAGGTACGGCTGGTGCTGGAAGAAGTTGGCGTCCAGACGCTTCTCGGCCACCTGCACGTTCGGCTGGATGTAGTCGGTGAAGACTTTGACCTTCAGGTCCACGCCTTCTTTGGCCAGGGCCGGCTTCACGAATTCGAGGATTTCGGCGTGCGGGACCGGGGTGGCGGCGACGGTCAGGGTGTCGGCGTGGGCGGAAAAGGCTGCAACGGCAGCGAACGCGACGAATAGTTTTTTCATTCAGCTAACTCCATGTGAGGCGCCCGTTCTGGCGCCTGCCAGCGAATGGCCGGCTCAATTATTACTTACGGGAAAAATGCACAACCAGCTTGTCGCCGACGGTTTGCAGAACCTGCACCAGCACCAGCAGCAGGATCACGGTGACCACCATCACATCGGTCTGGAAACGCTGGTAACCGAAACGGATCGCCAGGTCGCCCAGGCCACCGGCGCCGACCACACCGGCCATCGCCGTGTAAGACACCAGTGTAATGGCTGTCACGGTAATCGCCGCGAAAATGCCCGGACGGGCTTCGGGCAGCAAGGCATTGGTGATGATCTGCCGCGTGGTGGCGCCCATGGCCTGGGTCGCTTCAATGATGCCGCGATCCACTTCACGCAGCGCGGTTTCCACCAGCCGCGCGAAGAACGGCGTGGCGCCCACCACCAGTGGCGGGATCGCACCGGCGACACCCAGCGAGGTGCCGGTGATCAACACGGTGAACGGGATCATCACGATCAGCAGAATGATGAACGGCAGCGAACGCAGGATGTTCACCATCAACGACAACAACGCGTAGATGCCTTTGGCCTCCAGCAACTGACGCGGGCTGCACAGGAATAGCAGCACGCCCAGCGGCAAACCCAGCAGCACGGTGAACAGCAGCGAACCGCCGAGCATCATCATCGTGTCGCCGGTGGCCAGCCAGATCTCGTACCAGTCGATGTTGGAGAAGAAACTTGTCAGGGCTTCCATCAGCGCAGCACCTCCATGTGGACGTCGGCCGCAGTGAAGCGGGCGAACGCTGCGTCCATGTCACCGCCGGTCACGGCCAGGGTCAGTTGACCGTAGGGGATATCCTTGATGCGATCGATGCGACCGGCAAGGATGCTGTAGTCCACACCGGTTTCCCGGGCGACAGTGCCCAGCAGCGGCGCGTAGGTCGCTTCGCCCTGGAAGGTCAGACGCACGATGCGACCGGGCACATGGGCGAAGTCGTCACGCTGTTCGCCTTCATCGATCTGCTCGTCTTCTTGTACGAAGCGTTTGGTGGTCGGGTGTTTCGGGTGCAGGAACACCTCGGCCACCGTGCCCTGTTCGACGATCACCCCAGCGTCCATCACGCCGACCTGATCGCAGACCCGGCGAATCACGTCCATTTCATGGGTGATCAGCACGATGGTCAGCTTCAGCTCGCGATTGATCTCGGCCAGCAGTTGCAGGACCGACGCGGTGGTTTGCGGGTCCAGGGCACTGGTGGCTTCGTCGCACAGCAGGATTTTCGGCTTGGTGGCCAGGGCGCGGGCGATGCCCACGCGCTGCTTCTGCCCACCGGACAACTGGGCCGGGTACTTGTTGGCGTGATCGGACAAACCGACCCGGGCCAGCAATTGGGCGACACGCTGGTCGATTTCGCCGCGCGAGAGTTCACCGGCCAGGGTCAGCGGCAGCGCGACGTTGTCGGCCACGGTCTTGGACGCCAGCAGGTTGAAGTGCTGGAAAATCATCCCGACCTGTTGGCGGAAACGGCGCAGACCGTTGGCGTCGAGCGCGGTGACTTCTTCGCCATCGACGATGATCTTGCCGCCACTGGCGTTTTCCAGGCGATTGATCAGACGCAGCAGGGTACTTTTTCCCGCACCGGAATGGCCGATCAGGCCGAACACCTGACCGTTCTCAATCGTCAGGCTGGTCGGGTGCAGGGCGGGAATATCCTTACCGGCGACGCGGTAGGTTTTATGGACGTTTTGAAACTCGATCACGTAGCGAACCTTGTGGGGCGCGTTGGAAAAGGGTCAGCGATTAGCCGGGCGCGCATTTTAGCCTGTCCGTATAGAGGTTCTTAGCATTTATTTCGCTTTCGACCAGTCATTTGGCAATAACGCGATCAAAGGTGAGATAAAAGGAACGGCCAAAAACGTCATCAGTCACTACTTAGGCAACGCGAAAACAGCCGAGGAGTTATGCCTGATGAGTACTAAAAAGCCTGCCACGCCAAAGAGTGACCTGGCCGGGACCGATACCCTGGACCGCAGCAACACCAACGCCAAGCTCGATAGCCTGGAAAAATTTCGTTCCGACGCCACGGGTCAGGCCCTGCGCACCAATCAGGGCGTGAAGGTGGCGGACAATCAGAACACCCTGAAGGTCGGTGCACGTGGCCCTTCGTTGCTGGAAGACTTCATCATGCGTGAAAAAATCACGCATTTTGACCATGAACGCATCCCCGAGCGCATCGTGCATGCCCGCGGCACCGGTGCCCATGGCTTCTTCCAGAGCTACGAGAACCATAGCGTGCTGACCAAGGCCGGCTTCCTACAGGATCCCGGCAAAAAGACCCCGGTGTTCGTACGCTTTTCCACGGTGCAGGGCCCCCGCGGGTCGGGCGACACCGTGCGTGACGTACGAGGTTTCGCCGTCAAGTTCTTCACCGACGAGGGCATCTACGACCTGGTCGGCAACAACATGCCGGTGTTTTTCATTCAGGACGCCATCAAGTTTCCTGATTTCGTGCATGCGGTTAAACCCGAGCCCCACAACGAAATCCCTACCGGCGGCTCAGCCCACGACACGTTCTGGGACTTCGTTTCGCTGCAACCGGAATCGGCGCACATGGTGATCTGGGCCATGTCCGACCGGGCGATCCCCAAGAGCCTGCGCAGCATGCAAGGCTTTGGCGTGCATACCTTTCGCCTGATCAATGCCGAGGGCAAGTCACGGTTCGTCAAATTCCACTGGCGCCCCACCGCCGGCACCTGCTCGCTGGTGTGGGATGAAGCGCAGAAGCTGGCGGGCAAGGACACCGACTACCACCGTCGCGACCTCTGGGAAGCCATCGAGATGGGCGACTACCCGGAATGGGAGCTGGGCGTTCAGGTGATAGAGGAAGAAAACGAACACGCCTTCGAGTTCGACATCCTCGATCCCACCAAGCTCATTCCAGAAGAACTGGTGCCGATCACCCCGCTGGGCAAAATGACCCTCAACCGCAACCCGGACAACTTCTTCGCCGAAACCGAACAGGTCGCGTTCTGCCCGGGTCACGTGGTGCCGGGCATCGATTTTTCCAACGATCCGTTGCTGCAAGGTCGGCTGTTTTCCTACACCGATACGCAGATCAGCCGACTCGGCGGGCCGAATTTTCATGAGATCCCCATCAACCGTACGATTACCCCCTTGCACAATGGTCAACGCGATGCGCTGCACCGCACCACCATCGACAAGGGTCGCGCGGCCTATGAGCCGAACTCCATCGACGGCGGCTGGCCAAAAGAAACCCCGCCCGCAGCCCAGGACGGCGGCTTCGAGACTTACGCGGAGCGCATCGACGCCAACAAGATCCGCCAGCGCAGCGAGTCGTTCGGCGACCACTTTTCCCAGGCACGGCTGTTTTTCCACAGCATGAGCAAGCACGAACAGGAACACATCATTGCGGCCTACAGCTTTGAGTTGGGCAAGGTTGAACGTGAGTTCATCCGCGCGCGGCAAGTGAACGAGATCCTGGCCAATATCGATCTGGAACTGGCCAAGCGCGTGGCGGCGAACCTCGGTTTGCCGGCGCCGAAAGCCGGGACCGTCGAGGTGCCGAAGACGTCACTGGAACGCTCACCGGCGCTTAGCCAGGCCAATTTGCTGCCGGGTGACATCAAGACCCGCAAGGTAGCGATTCTGGCGGCCAACGGTGTGGACGGTGCAGCCATCGATGCAATGAAGAAAGCGCTGGAGGCAGAAGGCGCCCACGCCAAACTGCTTGGCCCGACCTCGGCGCCGGTGACCACTGCCGATGGCAAGGCACTGCCGGTGGATGCGTCGATGGAAGGCATGCCGTCCGTGGCGTTCGATGCGGTGTTCGTGCCCGGTGGCGCGGCGTCGGTCAAGGCGTTGAGCGGTGATGGCGTGGCGTTGCATTACGTGCTGGAGGCCTACAAGCACCTCAAGGCGATCGCGTTGCATGGCGAGGCGAAGCAGTTGCTGGACGTGTTGAAGCTGGAGGCGGATGCGGGGTTGATCGTGGCGGCTGATGCCAAGTCGTTCAAGGCGTTTTTTGCCGCGATCGGCGAACATCGGGTTTGGGATCGTGAGCCGAAAGCCAAAGCGATTCCGGCCTGAAGTTCTGCGCTGCCTGAAATGACGCCTTCGCGAGCAAGCCCGCTCCCACATGGATCTGCGATCAACGCAGAACCAATGTGGGAGCGGGCTTGCTCGCGAAGCTTTTAAGGTTTGCGCGGGCTCAAGACCATCTGCGCCGGCACACTGCGAATAATCTGCCGCTCCAGCTTCAGATCAAACTGCGGATCAAGCTTGTTCACTCGCTTGGTCAACAGATTGGCCAGCCATGGGTAATCATCGGTACGCGGTGCCTGGATGCTCACGTCGCACTGATAATTCACCACATCGGCAGCAATCGCATCCAGTTGGCGGCGCAATTTCGCCATATCGGTGATATTCAACGACACAGTAGTGCTCTCGGCCGTCGGGTCGATGACCTTGGCCTTGGGCTTGGCTTCAGCGGCCTTGAGCGCGGCTTCGGCTTTTTCCAGTTCGGCCTTGCGCGCTTGAGCAATGGCACCGTTGACGCCACCGGTCAGCGCCGGCGCCTTGGGCATCAATGCGCGAGCACGGGCCAGGGCAGTGGCAGCAGCGTTGACGTCGCCTTTTTGCAGCACGATCTGGCTGCGCATCAGGTAGGCCTCAGCCAACTGGCGCTGATACTGCTCCAGGGATTGATCGTTGGGCGACTGCGCCTGCAACGCGGCCAATTGATCTTCGGCCGTGGCCAGTTCGCTGCTGGCCAGGCTTTGCTCAAGCTGTGCAATGGTCGTTGCCCGCGCATCCGGGGCCTCGGCTGCCGGCGGCGTGCTCTGACAGGCGCCCAGCAGCAAAAATGCGGCAATCAGCAGATAACGGGAGGTGAACGACTTCATTCCTGCGACTCTCTATTTGCGCAAAAAACGAGCAAGTCTACACCCCTCGACGGGGCAGAACAAAACTCAGCAGAAACAACGCGGCGGCCGTCACGACAATCGACGGGCCGGCCGGGGTGTCCTTGAACCAGGACAGCGCCAGCCCGCCACACACGGCGAGTATGCCCAGCAGGCTTGCGCCCAGTGCCATCTGTTCCGGCGAGCGGGCGTGACGTTGTGCCGCAGCCGCCGGGATGATCAGCAACGAAGTAATCAGCAACACACCGACGATTTTCATCGCCACGGCGATCACCACAGCGATCAGCAACATCAGCGCCATGCGCAATCCCGCCACGGGCAGGCCTTCGACCCTGGCCAGCTCTTCATGCACGGTGATCGCCAGCAATGGCCGCCACAGCGTCACCAGCAAGACCAGCACCGCCGCGCTGCCGCCGAGAATCCAGGCCAGATCCGTCGGACTGATCGCCAGCAGGTCGCCGAACAGATAGGCCATCAGGTCGATCCGTACTTCGTGCATGAAGCTTAGTACGACAAGACCGAGAGAGAGGGTGCTGGGGGCAAGAATTCCCAACAGTGTGTCGGACGCCAGCGGCTGACGCTGCTGCAAGGTCACCAGCAACACCGCCAGCAGCAGACAGCCTACGGTAACCGCGACGGTGGGGCTGACATCCAGCAGGAAGCCCAGGGCCACGCCCAGCAATGCTGCGTGGGACAAGGTGTCGCCGAAGTAGGCCATGCGCCGCCAGACCACGAATGAACCCAACGGACCGGCGACGACCGCCAGGGCCAAACCTGCAAGCAGGGCGTAGAGCAGAAAATCAGCCATGCTTGCAGTTATCTCCGTGAACATGGGTATGGCCCGACCCGGGCGCCTTGACCACCGAGCCGTGCAAATCGTGGGCGTGGTCGTGGTGGTGGTGATAAATCGCCAGGCTCTGGGCATTTTTGCCGAACAGCTCGACGAAGGCCGGATCGCCGCTGACCTGCTCGGGGTGGCCGGAGCAGCAGACGTGGCGGTTGAGGCACACCACCTGGTCGGTGGTGCTCATCACCAGGTGCAAGTCGTGAGAGACCATCAACACGCCGCAGCCGTGGCGATCACGCAGGCGGGTGATCAGGCTGTAGAGCTCGGCCTGGCCGGCCACATCGACACCTTGCACCGGCTCGTCGAGCACCAGCAATTGCGGTTCGCGCAGCAGCGCACGGGCCAGCAGCACCCGTTGCATCTCGCCGCCGGAAACACTTTGCACCGGGCTGTCGATCACCTGTTCGGCGCCGACCTCCTTGAGTGCCGACAGGGCCATCGCACGGTCCACACCCGGCACCAACCGCAGGAAACGCAGCACCGAAAGCGGCAAGGTCGGGTCCACATGCAACTTCTGCGGCATATAGCCAACCCGCAGTTTCGGCTTGCGCCAGACCGTGCCGCTGTCGGGCTTCAACAGGCCCAGTACGGCGCGCACCAGGGTGGTCTTGCCGGCGCCGTTCGGCCCGATCAGGGTGACGATCTGCCCCGGCTCGACACTCAGTTCGATGTTATCCAGCACACGCTGCCCGGCAAAAGTGACGGCAACCTGCTCGAGGCGAATCAGCGCGTTGCTCATCAAGCCCCCTGGCAACCCGAGCACAGCCCCACCACTTCGACGGTCTGGCCTTCGACCACAAAACCGACCTCACTGGCGCTGGCGACGATCGCGTCGCTGATGGATTTTTGTTCAAGTTCAATGGCGGCGTGGCAATCGCGGCAGATCAGGAACTGACCCTGGTGCGCGTGCTCGGGGTGATTGCAGCCAATAAAAGCGTTCAGAGAAGAAATACGGTGCACCAAATTGTTTTCCAGCAGGAAATCCAGGGCGCGATACACCGTTGGCGGCGCGGCGCGACGACCATCCTGCTCGCTGAGCACCGCGAGAATGTCATAGGCGCCCAACGGCTTATGGCTTTGCCAGACCAATTCCAGCACCCGCCGACGCAAAGCGGTCAAGCGCAGGCCCTGACGTTCGCACAGGGCATCAGCCTCGGACAGAGCGCTATGCACGCAGTGAGAGTGATCGTGGGGACGGCTGGCAAGCGGTGTTTTAGTCATGAGCGGCGACGCATTTGGTGAGAGACGTTATTATGTTACCCGTTCTCGCCTCCTCGAGTGGTCATCGTGTCCCGAATTTTTTCTATCTTTGTCGCATTTCTCGCCAGTTTTCTGCTGATCGGCCCGGCGCAAGCCGAGGTCACCGTCCTTACCAGCATCAAGCCACTGCAGTTGATTGCCGCTGCAGTGCAGGACGGCGTGGCGATCCCGGAGGTGTTGCTGCCGCCCGGCGCTTCGCCGCATAACTACGCGTTGCGCCCTTCCGACGTACGGAAGGTGCAGTCGGTGGACTTGCTGTACTGGATCGGGCCGAACATGGAAGGTTTCCTGCCCCGCGTGCTGAACGGCCGCACGCTGCCGAGCATCGCCGTGCAGGACTTGCCCGGTCTGAACCTTCGCCATTTCGCCGAAGACAACCAGTCGCACGCCGAAGAAGCCGACGAACATGATCACGATCATCGTCCGGGCAGCCTGGACGCCCATTTATGGCTGTCCCCGGTGAATGCCCGAGTGATCGCGGCGAAAATGGCCGAGGACCTGAGCGCCGCCGACCCGGCCAACGCCACGCGGTATCAGAGCAACCTCAAAGCGTTCGATGAGCGTCTGGATGCACTGGACCTGCGATTGAAGGCGCGCCTGGCGGGGATCGCAGGCAAGCCGTATTTCGTGTTCCACGAAGCCTTCGACTACTTCGAAGACGCCTATGGCCTCAAGCACACGGGCGTGTTCAGCGTTGCGGCGGAAGTGCAGCCCGGCGCCCAGCATGTCGCGGCCATGCGCACGCGGTTGCAGGAAGTGGGCAAGACGTGCGTGTTCAGCGAGCCGCCGTTGCGGCCGCGCCTGGCGGAAACCCTGGTGGCCGGCCTGCCGGTGAAACTGGCGGAACTGGATGCGTTGGGCGGGTACACGCCGGCGACCGCGCAGGGCTATGAGCAAGTGTTGGAGAAACTGGGGAATGATTTGGCAGGGTGTCTGGAGTCGTTGTAACAGGCACTTACCTGTGGCGAGGGAGCTTGCTCCCGCCGGGCAGCGAAGCTGACCTCCGTGTCATGGGCCTGCTGCGCAGTCCAACGGGAGCAAGCTCCCTCGCCACAATTTAAAGGGCAAACGGCAACGGTGTGCTGACGGTCTGCCGCTGCGCCAGGCGCAACTGAAACTCCATCGGGTCGTGAATCAATACGTCCTGCCCGGCGAATGACTCCGCCGCAATCAACCGCGACAACCAGAAGCGTACGCACGCCACCCGCAGCATGGTCGGCCACAACTCCGCCTCGGCGGCAGTGAACGGACGCAACCCGGCATAAGCCCCCAGCAACGCCCGCGCCCGAGGCCCGTCGATCAAGCCCTCATCGTCCGAGCACCAGTCGTTCAAGGCAATCGCCACGTCGTACAGCATCGGTCCCGAGCAGGCGTTGTAGAAATCGATCAACCCGGTCAGGTGCGTGCCTTCGAACATCGCGTTATCGCGGAACAGGTCGGCGTGGATGTTCGCGCGGGGCAAGGCGAGGATTCTTTCTTTCTGCACACCGATTTCATCCAGCGCCTTTTGCAGCAATTCTTTCTGCCGGGCGTCGAGGTGCGACAGCAACTGCGTGCCCTCCTCCAGCATCCAGTCCAGGCCACGGTCGGTCTTGCGCTTGATCATGTTGGCCTGGGTTGCCAGGTGTAGATGAGCCAGCAATTCACCTACCTGCGCGCAGTGCTGGGCGTTGGCCTGTTTGATGTGTTTGCCGGCCAGGCGCGGCTGCAGTAGCGCGGGTTTGCCAGCCAGTTCACGCAATGCCACGCCATCGGTCGTGCGCAAAGCGTACGGCACCGGCAAGTCGGCCTCGTGCAGCACGTCGAGCAATTCGATGAAGAACGGCATCTCCTGGACCGGGCCGCGCTCGACCAGGGTCAGGACAAATTCGCCCTGCTCCAGGCTGATAAAGAAATTGGTGTTTTCGCTACCGGCGGCAATCCCCTGGAAATCAAGCAGGCGGCCGAGGCCATAAGGGGCGAGAAAAGCTTCCAGCTCGGGCCGAGCCAGGGGGGTGAACACAGACATGTTTAAACTGCCAGTACGGGCGCCGCTCGCGAGCCAGCGCCAATTGAAATTAGGAAACTATTTCCACTCGAAGATTTTCCACGACGGAATCAGCATATCGGGCTGATCCGAGCGGATGAAGTTTGCATCCGTTCCATCCGCGCGCACCAGAAAATACGGCGGTGCGCCCTTCGGCGTGACCTTGATCGCATACAGGAACCCGTTCTGGCGGTACTCCTGAATGACTTTGTCTCCTTCGGTGCGGATCGTGACCTCAGGCTCCGGTGTAGGCGCATCGTCCGCTGCCATCACGGCCAGCGGTGTAATAGCAAACAACCCAGCCAGCAACAGGCGATTTAGTGTGCGCATGATAACCTTGTCCCTTTGTCGTCAACGGTCCCGCTATTCTAGCGCCGGACCCGCCGAAAAGGTTGATCCTGCTCATGAGCCAAGCCCCCCTCGTCCTGGTGGACGGTTCTTCTTACCTGTACCGCGCCTTTCACGCGCTGCCGCCGCTGACCACGTCCAAAGGCCTGCCGACCGGTGCGGTCAAGGGCGTGCTGAACATGCTCAGGAGTCTGCGCAAGCAGTACCCGGACAGTCCGTTCGCCGTGGTGTTCGACGCCAAGGGCGGGACCTTTCGCGATGAGATGTACGCCGAATACAAGGCCAACCGCCCGAGCATGCCCGATGACATGCGCGTGCAGATCGAACCGCTGCACCAGAGTGTTATCGCCCTGGGCTTCCCGCTGCTGTGCGTCGAGGGTGTCGAAGCCGACGACGTGATCGGCACCCTGGCCCGCAGCAGTGCCGCCGCCGATCGTCCGGTGGTCATCTCCACCGGCGACAAGGACATGGCGCAACTGGTCGACGGCCACATTACCTTGGTCAATACCATGACCGGTAGCAGCATGGACGTGGAAGGCGTGAAGGAGAAATTCGGCGTCGCTCCCGAGCAGATCATCGATTATCTGGCGCTCATGGGCGATTCTTCCGACAACATCCCGGGCGTGCCCGGCATCGGTCCGAAGACCGCGTCCGGCCTGCTGGTGGGTGTGAACGGCGGCCTGACCGAGCTCTACGCGCAACTCGACATCGTCCCGACCTTGCCGATCCGTGGCGCGAAAACCTTGCCGGCCAAGCTGCAAGAGCACAAGGAGATGGCGTTTCTCTCCTATCAACTGGCGACGATCAAGGTCGATGTGCCGCTGGATATCGGTCTCGATGACCTGCAAATGGGCCCGGAAGATCCGGCCAAGCTCTACGAGCTCTACACCCTGCTGGAATTCAAGAGCTGGCTGAACGATCTCGACCGTGACGCCAAACGCCAGGAACTGAGCAGCGCCGCCGAACCCGCACCGGCCGCCGATCTGTTCAGCACGCCCGAGGCCCAAGCGCCGGTGGCCGTGGCTGAAGCCGCCTACGAAACCATCCTCGACCAGGCTCGCTTCGACGTCTGGCTGGAAAAACTGAACAACGCCAAGTTGTTCGCCTTCGACACCGAAACCACCGGCATCGACGCGCAACAGGCGCAATTGGTGGGGCTGTCGTTTGCAGTACAGGCCAACGAAGCGGCCTACATCCCGCTGACCCATTCCTACATCGGCGTGCCCGAGCAACTGGACCGCGACACCGTGCTGCGCGCGCTCAAGCCGATTCTGGAAGACCCGAACAAACTCAAGGTCGGCCAGCATGCCAAGTTCGACATGAACATCCTGGCCAACTGCGCCATCGGCGGCGATCAGGCCAACGGCATCACCGTGCGCGGCGTCGCCTTCGATACCATGCTCGAATCCTACGTGCTCAACTCCACGGCCACCCGTCATGACATGGACAGCCTGGCCCTGAAGTACCTGGACCACACCACGGTGAGTTTCCAGGACATCGCCGGCAAAGGCGTGAAGCAGCTGACTTTCGATCAGATCGCCCTCGAACAGGCCGGCCCCTATGCTGCCGAAGACGCCGATATCACCCTGCGCCTGCACCAGGCGTTGTTCGACAAGCTCAACGCCATCCCGAGCCTGGCCAGCGTGCTGACCGACATCGAGATCCCGCTGGTGCCGGTGCTGGCACGCATCGAACGTCAGGGCGCCTTGGTCGACGCCGCGCTGCTCGGTGTGCAGAGCATCGAACTGGGCGACAAGATGGTCGCGCTGGAACGTGAAGCCTTCGAGATCGCCGGGGAAGAATTCAACCTGGGTTCGCCCAAGCAGCTCGGCGTGATTCTTTACGAGAAACTTGGCCTGCCGGTGCTGAAAAAGACCGCCAAGGGTCAGCCGTCCACCGCCGAAGAGGTGCTGGCCAAACTGGCTGAGGAAGACTACCGGCTACCCAAGGTGCTGATGGAATACCGTTCCATGAGCAAGCTCAAAAGCACCTACACCGACCGCCTGCCGGAGCAGATCAACCCGCGCACCGGGCGTATCCACACCTCGTACCATCAGGCCGTGGCTTCCACTGGGCGCTTGTCTTCCAGCGATCCGAACCTGCAGAACATTCCAGTGCGCACCGCCGAAGGGCGGCGCATTCGTCAGGCTTTCGTGGCCCCGGCCGGCTACAAATTGCTGGCGGCGGACTATTCGCAGATCGAACTGCGGATCATGGCGCACCTGTCCCGGGACGAAGGGTTGATGAACGCCTTCCGTCACAATCTGGACGTGCACACCGCGACGGCCGCCGAGGTATTCAAGGTGGAACTGGCGGACGTGACCTCTGATCAGCGTCGCAGCGCCAAGGCCATCAACTTCGGCCTGATCTACGGCATGGGTGCGCAGAAGCTCGGCAAGGACATCGGCGTCGATACCAAGACGGCCAAGGCTTACATCGACACCTACTTTGCCCGCTACCCGGGTGTGCGCGAGTACATGGAACGCACCCGCGCTCAAGCGGCGGATCAGGGGTTCGTGGAAACGTTCTTCGGGCGACGCCTGTATCTGCCGGAGATCAACTCCAACAAGCCGCAGGAGCGCGCCGCCGCCGAGCGCACGGCGATCAACGCGCCGATGCAGGGCACCGCTGCCGACATCATCAAGAAAGCCATGGTGGCTGTGGACAACTGGCTGGCGTCGTCCGGTCTGGACGCCAAAGTCATCCTGCAAGTGCACGATGAACTGGTGCTTGAGGTGCGTGAAGATTTGGTCGAGCAGGTCAGCGAGGAGATTCGCGTGCACATGAGCGGCGCGGCGAAACTGGATGTACCGTTGTTGGTCGAAGTGGGTGTGGGCAACAACTGGGATGAGGCGCATTAAGCCGTTGGTCGGTGAAAAACCGCTCAATCCGCGAAGAAATTATTCCGTTTACCGCGGCAAAGTGCCGCGGTATCGGGGCTGCACGCCCTTAGTCCGAAAAATGCTCGGGGTTATTCCAAACACTTTGAAAGAAATTCTGAACTAATCTGGAGATTCACTACTCAGAGTTACTGAATGGCTGGTGAAGCCCTTCGATGCTCCTATGTTGTGTTAAGTGTTGGCAGATATCTGGACCCCGCCCTAGCGGTCTGGAACTTGAACCCCGGAACTTCCCCCTCCCCATAGAAGTCCGGGGTTTTTTTTGCCCCGAGAAAAGTGCCCAGGCACACCCCGGACAGTTCCCGCCCCTTACTGGGCCTCTGCCTCGGCCCCCTTGTCCGCCAACTCCATCCAATCCGCCAGCACCGTGTAAGCCTCTTCCAGGCCCATGCGCTTTGGCGCGGAAAACAACTGGATCGTCACCGCGTCGCCCCAACCCTTGCGAATTTCCGATTGAACCTTGAGCAGCGTGTTCTTGGCTGCGCCATAGGTCAGCTTGTCCGCCTTGGTCAGCAGAATGTGCATTGGCATGCCGCTGGCAATGGCCCAGTCGAGCATCAGCAGGTCAAAGTCGGTCATTGGATGACGGATGTCCATCATCAGGATCAGACCCTTCAAACTTTCCCGACTACCCAGATAGGCCTCGAGGTGACGCTGCCAGTGTTGCTTGAGCGGAATGGGTACTTTTGCATAACCGTAGCCCGGAAGGTCGACCAGACGACGTTCATCGTCTAGCTTGAAGAAATTCAACAGCTGCGTGCGACCCGGGGTTTTCGAGGTTCGCGCCAGGCTGGCATGTGTCAGGGTGTTGAGCGCGCTGGACTTGCCGGCGTTGGAACGCCCGGCGAAGGCGACTTCAAAACCTTCGTCATCCGGACATTGGTCGACTTTGGCGGCGCTGAGCATGAAGGTGGACTGTTGGCACAGACCGAGGATGGGATTCTTGAGTTGCATGGGATTTCCGATGTGGGCGGCGCCGGGAATGGGCGCGGCAAGCAGTGTCGCTTCCGTTTCAGTGACGCCAGTATATAATGCCGCAGATTTTGTGTGCGCTTTGTCCCAGCGTAGGATGAAGTTCACGAGAGCGACAGACCTTGATTGCGCACTAGAACGCAGCACGCTCTCAACCCTGAAAAGGTCGTTTTATGACGAAATGGCTGCTAGCTGCCGGTGTCTTGATGCCGCTTTACAGCGCTCAGGCTACACAGGATCCGGAAGCTGTGTACAACCGTGTTTGTGGTGCCTGTCATTCCGGCCAACTACCCATGGCGCCCAGAAGAGGCGATCAGGAAGCTTGGACGCCGAGGTTGGCGAAAGGTATGGAGACGCTGGTGCAACACGTGACCCAGGGTTTCAAGGCGATGCCGCCGCGTGGTTTGTGCATGGACTGCAGTGCCGAGGATTACCAAGCCATCATCCAGTGGATGAGCGAGTAAGCCCGGTCCATAACTCTTTAACCCTTAGCCGTAGTTGGATTAGCTGATGAAGAAATTGATCGTGAGTCTGCTGTTGACCGTGGGCATCTGCGGCATGGCCAATGCCGCTGGTGAGGCAGTACAGCCCGGCGATGCAAAGGCCGGCCAGGCAAAAGCTGCCGTATGCGGGGCCTGCCATGGCCCGGATGGCAACAGCATGGCGCCGAATTTTCCGAAACTGGCGGGCCAGGGTGAACGCTACCTGACCAAGCAGTTGCACGACATCAAGTCGGGCAAGCGCACCGTTCTGGAAATGACCGGGTTGCTGACCAACCTGAGCGATCAGGACCTGGCGGACATCGCCGCCTACTTCGCCAGCCAGAAAGGCAGCGTCGGCGCCGCCGATCCCAAAGTCGTGGCACGCGGTGAAGCACTGTTCCGTGGCGGCGACCTGGCCAAGGGCCTGCCATCGTGCACCGGTTGCCACTCGCCAAATGGCGCAGGCAACGCCGCTGCAGGCTTCCCGCACCTGGGTGGCCAGCACGCTCAATACGTCGCCAAACAACTGACCGACTTCCGCAAGGAAGAAGGCGGCCGGACCAACGACGGCGACACCAAGCCAATGCAGACCATTGCCAAGAAGCTGAGCGACGAAGACATCGCCGCAGTGTCCAGCTACATTCAAGGCCTGCACTGACCGGCGAATCGAGGGTGGCTCGAGGCGTACATCTCTTGCAACGTTAACGCTCGATTAATCCGTCGCAGCAAGTATAAAAAGGGTGGCTTAGGCCGCCCTTTTTTGTGGCCGCTGCCGTTACACTACAGAACTCAGGCCCGCCACGATCTGTCTTAATGCAGATCGCGCGAGGCGATAAAATTTGTCCAGGAGTAAAGCATGCGTAATCTGATCATCAGCGCCGCACTTGTCGCTGCCAGCCTGTTCGGCATGAATGCCCAGGCCGCCGAAACACCCGCCGCCCCTTACGTCGAACTGGCCAATCCGGTTCCGGTCGCCGTTCCTGGCAAGATCGAAGTGGTGGAGCTGTTCTGGTACGGCTGCCCGCACTGCTACGCGTTCGAGCCGGTGATCAATCCCTGGGTCGAGAAGTTGCCTTCCGATGTTAATTTCGTCCGTATCCCTGCCATGTTCGGCGGTCCGTGGAATGCCCACGGCCAGATGTTCCTGACCCTGGAAGCCATGGGCGTCGAGCACAAGGTCCACGCCGCCGTGTTCGAAGCCATCCAGAAAGAACACAAGAAGCTGACCGACAAGAACGACATGGCGGACTTCCTGGCTACCCAGGGTGTCGACAAGGACAAGTTCCTGGCGACCTTCGACTCGTTCGCCATCAAGGGCCAGATCGTCAAGGCCACTGACCTGGCCAAGAAGTATGAAATCACTGGCGTTCCTACCCTGATCGTCAATGGCAAGTATCGCTTCGACGTAGGCTCTGCCGGTGGCGCCGAACAAGCGCTGCAACTGGCCGACAAGCTGATCGACAAAGAGCGGGCAGCCAACAAGGCCGCCTCCAACTAAAAGGCAGCACCCACCATGCGCCGCTGGGGAACTGAACGTGTCGTTGGCCTGCATGATCCGCGGGTCAACGAGCATCATCTGGAGTCGACGGGCCTGCCCGAAGACAGCCGTCTGCGCTTGCTCAGTTTCAATATCCAGGTCGGCATCAGTACCGAACGCTATCGGCACTACCTGACCCGAGGCTGGCAACACCTGTTGCCGCATACCGGCCGCGCCGACAACCTGCAGAAAATCGGCAGCCTGCTGGGCGACTTCGATCTGGTCGCCCTTCAGGAAGCCGACGGCGGCAGCCTGCGATCCGGTTACGTCAACCAGGTCGAGCACCTCGCCCAGTTGGGCGCCTTCCCCTACTGGTATCAGCAACTCAATCGCAACCTCGGACGCCTCGGCCAGCACAGCAATGGCGTGCTCAGCCGCCTGCGTCCATGGGCGATCGAAGATCATCCATTGCCGGGCCCCAAGGGTCGCGGCGCGATCCTGGTGCGCTTCGGCGAAGGTCCGGAGGCGCTGGTGGTGGTCATGATGCACCTGGCTTTGGGTGCACGGGCACGCAGCATGCAACTGGCCTACATCCGGGAGTTGATCGGTGGTTACAAGCATCAGGTACTGATGGGTGACATGAATACTCACGCCAGTGACCTGCTGCAAAACTCGCCATTGCGCGACCTGGGCCTGCTTGCACCACAGCTGGAAGCGACATTCCCCAGCTGGCGCCCACAGCGCTGCCTGGACCACATTCTGCTGAGCCCGACCCTGACCCTGGAAAAGGTCGAGGTGCTGGCCCAACCCATTTCCGATCACCTGCCGGTCGCGGTAGAGATTCGTCTGCCGGGTTCGCTCACGGCCGATGCATTGCCCGCGTTGAGTCCTGCCCTTCGCGGAACCCCTGAATGAGCGACGAAGCCCAGCGCTGGAAAGAGAAATACCTCAAAAGCATCGAACAACAGGAAAAGCTCGAACGTCGCTGGGACGCCCGCCTCGACCTGCTGCGCCGGGGCCTGGTACGCAGCACGCTGGCGGCCGAAGGCACCGATCGCGCAGTTGATCAATGCATGAAGGAAATGCGCGAAGTCGTGCGCACCGACGACATGGACGCCGGTCTGGCCGCCCTGCTCCCGCGCCTGGAAAAAGCCGTGCTCGACTCCGAGCAGCGCAGGGAAACCCGCATCAACCAGACCAGCGCGGCGCTGATGGCACTGGTCACTCAACTGCAAACCCTGCCGCTGCCGCGGGACGTCAGTCGCCCGCTGAAAAACTTCGCAAAACAACTGGATCACCGCGTCAGCCAGGCTCGAGAGATTCCGCTGCTGCTCAGCGAACTGAGCGGCTTGCAAGGCAAGGCCCTGAGCCAGCTGGAGACCCCGGTCGAGCCCGAGCGCCCCGGCCTGCTGCAGCGGTTGTTCGGTCAGCGAGAGGCTGAAGAGGTCACGACACAGGCCGCGCCTATCGCTGAACACCAGCCCGAACTTATCGAACCGGCGCCGATTGCCGCGACGTTGCCGGCAACGGCTGGCGTTGAACCGCACGTCGAAGCCTCAGCCCTGGTTGCCGTGGCCGACGAACCAGCACTCATCGAGCCTTTGCCGGACCAGCAGCCTCCAGCGACTGAACCCGCAGCACCGGACGAGCCGCCAGCAGTACAGTCATTGCCGCAAACCCAAGCCCAGGACAAAGCGGACCCGCCCGACGCCGTTGCAACAGTCACCGAGGCGCCCGTCGCTCAGAGCGAGCCACGCATCAATCCCGACGAACTGACCCACGCCGCGCTGCCTGAGCCTATAACCGCAATCGAGCCCGACGCGTCCGAGCACGACATTTTGTACGCGCTACCGGATTCCCCCGAGCCATCCTACAGTTCTGTCGCCAAGCATATCGAAGAGACATTGCTGGGCCTGCTCGACGACCTGACACTGCCGGAACGCCATCGCCCGCAAGCGGAATCGATGCGCGATCGTCTGAAAAACGGCTTGAACTGGTACGAACTGCTTCCAATCCTCGACGATCTGGCGACCCTGATGCTGGCCATTTCAGACAGCGGCCAACATGAATTCGAAGCGTACCTGCAGCACCTCAACGAGCGCCTCGAATCCTTCCAGAGCAATCTGCAAGCCGCCAGCGCCGGCCATGCCGACAGCCGTTCCGCCGCCCAGGCCATGGACACGCAGATCCGCGAACAAGTCGACGGCCTGCAGACCAGCATGCATGAAGCCGCCGACCTGGAAGACCTCAAGGTCATACTGGAAAACCATCTCGAAGGCCTGCTCGGCACCATGGATCAGCATCGCCAGCAGCGTGACGAGCGTGAGCAGGAGGTGGCCGCCCGCCTGCACAGCCTGGCCGAACGGGTGGCGCACATGGAACAGGAAGCCCTGGGCTTTCGCGAGCACCTCGAAGAACAGCGCCAGAAAGCCTTGATCGACCCATTGACCGGCCTGCCCAATCGCGCCGCCTGGAGCGAGCGACTGGAGCACGAAATTCGCGAATGGCAGCAACACGGCAATACCTTGATGCTGGCCATGCTCGACCTCGATCACTTCAAGCGCATCAACGACAACTACGGCCACCTGGCGGGCGACAAGGTGCTGAAAATCATTGCCACGGTGCTGTGCAAACGCCTGCGCGGGACGGATTTCATTGCCCGGTTTGGGGGCGAGGAATTTGTCCTGTTACTGCCGGCGACGGTACCGGCGGCCGGGATGAAACTCCTGGAACACCTGCGCGCATCCATCGAAGCCTGTCCGTTCCACTTCAAGGGCGAGCGGGTCACCGTGACGATTTCCATGGGCCTGACGGTATTCAAGACCGGCGAAAAAAGCGATCTGGTACTCAAAAGGGCCGATCAGGCGCTCTACCGTGCAAAAAATGCAGGACGCAACCGGGTTGAGCTGGGCTGAGGACAAGTGTTCCATTTTGTTTAAAACCCGGCGATTGCCCGCCGGACGCAGGTCAGTACGTTACACTGTTGCATTACTGTCCTGCGTGTATTGCCTCCGCCATGAAATTTTCCGCGTTCCTTCTGTCGCTGTTGCTACTGGCCGGTTGTGCCAGCGCCCCCCGCTACGACACCCGTCACCCTTCGGCCAATCACGACAGCCGCATTCAGTTCGTGGTGCTGCATTACACCTCAGCCTCTCTGGAGCGTTCTCTGCAATTGCTGACCCACGGCGAGGTCAGCAGCCATTACCTGATCGGCGACGACCCGAAGGCAACCATCTATAAGCTGATGGACGAAAACCTCAGGGCCTGGCACGCCGGGGAAAGCCAATGGCAGGGTCGGACCTGGCTGAACTCCAGCTCCATCGGCATCGAAATCGTCAACCCCGGTTTCAAGGAGACCCCTGCCGGGCGCCTCTGGTACCCCTACAGCGAAGCCCAGATCCAGTCCTTGATCGTTCTGCTCAAAGACATCACCACCCGCTACGCCATCAGCCCGCGCAGCATCATTGGCCACAGCGACATCGCCCCTCTGCGCAAGCTTGATCCGGGTCCGTTGTTTCCCTGGAAGCGCCTGGCCGCCGAGGGATTCGGTATTTGGCCGAATGAGCAGGCCGTGGCGCATCAGCAGCTACAGTTTGAAGTACAGCCGCCGAGCATCAGTTGGTACCAGGCGCAATTGGCCCGTGCCGGTTACGAGATTGCCCAGACCGGGGAGCTGGACGTCGCCACCCGCCATGTGATCGCCGCCTTCCAGATGCACTTTCGCCCCTCGCACTTCGACGGTATGCCGGATGCGCAAACGGCGGCGCTGCTTCAGGTACTGAATCAGACAAAATAATGACGCCCGCCCGACGGTCAGCGCACCTTTGCCATTCAGCAGCTATAACTCATTGGTAATTCGTCGGATATCCACAATGCCTGCTGCCAGAGAGACATTCCGTAGTTGGTTCTATCGCCCATGGTTCCTGGCGATGATGGCGGCTGTCTTGAGTGCGACCCTGCTGATGTCCGGCAGCCTGTTCATTGCGCTGCATCAGGTCGAACAGAACGAGAGCCTGGAAATGAACGCTCAAGGCGAACGATTTCTAGCTCGTCTGGAGCAACTGTTCGGGCAACTGCGCGAAAGCCTCGATGACCTGGAAGCTCAGCCTCTGCGCACCTGCGACGAGGAAATGATCGCGACTTTGCAGCAGGTCAGTTTCAATTACCGCTTCGTTTACGAAGCCGCCTACATGGATGCCACGCGCATCTGCTCCAATCGGCCGCGCCAGGAAGGGCTGTCGCTGATACGACCGCCGGACATCAAGGGCCCCACCTACAGCTACTGGCTCAACACCACCACCGAACCCGATGAAAACCGTGCTGCGCTGATGCTCGGACGCGGTAATTTCCGTGTCGCGACCTCCCGCGGGCACTTGACCGACATGGTCGATCTGACGCCGGGCAGCAGTCTGCTGGTGGTGCTCGATCACGGTACTCGGGCAATTCCGGTGCTCGGTTCTTCACAGGTCTGGCCACCCACCGAGCATTGGCCGCCGAAAAGTCGCGATGCGCTGCAAGTCACCCAGTCACGGTTGATTTATCGCATGCCCACTGACAACCCGGAATACCAACTGGTGTTGATCAGTCCCCGCGGTGGTACCCACATACCGCTGATGTGGTGGTGGCTGTTGCCGGTCTGCCTGGGACTGTCGTTGTGCGTGGGTTTTCTGGTGTTCCTGCTGGTGCGCCAGCGCCAGTCCCTGGACGCGGAACTGACCGGCGCCATCCGCCGGGGCGAATTGCAGGTCCTGTATCAACCGATCTTTGACCTGGACAGCCGCAACTGCGTCGGCGCCGAAGCCCTGCTGCGCTGGCGACGGCCGGACGGCACCCTGACCAGCCCCGATCTGTTCATTCCAATGGCGGAAAACACCGGGCAGATCCGCCAGATGACCGACTTCGTTCTGCAACGGTTGCTGGAGCAACTGGGGCAATTGCTGCGGGCCAATCCCAAGCTGTACATCTCGGTCAACCTGGCGGCATGCGATGTGATGGTGCCGCGCATCGGTCAGGTGATGGCGCGGCTGCTGACCCTGCATCGAGTCGCCGCCCAGCAAATCGCCTTTGAGGTCACCGAGCGCGGGCTGATCGACGTGGTGGTGGCCCGGGAAAACCTGCAAGCGCTGCGCGATGTCGGCCATCAAGTGCTCATCGACGACTTCGGCACCGGCTATTGCAGCCTCGCCTACCTGCAGACCCTGCCAGTGGACTGCCTGAAGATCGACAAGGCCTTCATCGACGCACTCGGCCATGATGCGGCCAGCAGCGGCGTTGCCCCGCACATCATCCACATGGCGCAATCACTGCACCTGAAGGTCATCGCCGAGGGCATCGAGCATGAAGCCCAGGCCGCGTTCCTGAGCAGTGAAGGGGTGAAGTTCGGTCAGGGCTGGCTGTTCGCCCATGCACTGAGCGCCGTGCAGTTCATCGAACTGATTACCCGTGGTCGTCGCCTGGCTGGCCGACGCCTGGATGACGAAGCGTAGCGTGCGTCAGACCGTCAGCGCCATGTAGAACTGCGTGCCCTGCCCCGGCCGCGAATAAACCCCCATCCGCCCGCCGTGCAACTGCACGATTTCCTTGCACAGCGCCAGCCCCAGCCCGGCACCGCCCTTCTTGCGGCCCACCTGCACAAAGGGCTCGAAGATTCGCCCCTGCTGCCCGTAGGCAATGCCTTCGCCGTTGTCTTCGACGCTGATGATCACCCGTTCGCCGTGGCGTCGGGCCTGCAAGCGGATGAGACCGCCAGCGGAGGTATGGCGCAGGGCGTTGTCGATCAAGTTGTCGAGCACCCGGTCCAGTTGCGGCTGATCGGCCTGCAAGCGCGGTAACGGCCCCTGCACTTCCACCAGCAACTCGATGCCCTTTTCCTGGGCGGCACCGTTAAAGCGTATCTGCGCCTGCTCCAGCAAGTCTTCGATGCAACAGGGGGCCAGGGTGAGTTTCTGCAAGCCGTTCTGGTAGCGCGAGAAATTCAGCAGGTCGTTGATCAACTGCATCAGGCGCTGCATTTCCTCGTTCACCGTATCCAGCAGATCCGCTTCACGGGAGTCCGGGGCAAAATGCGCACGTTCGCGGAACAAGCCGAACGCCATGTGCATGCCGGTGACGGGCGTGCGCAGTTCATGGGAGGCACGCAACACGAACTCACTGCGCACTCGTTCGAAGGCGCGCTGCTCGGTGACGTCATGCAGCACCATCACCGCGCCGAGGATGTGCCCCTGGGTGTGAATGACCGGGGTCAGGCTGAAGGTCAGCAGGCGGATTTCACCATCGACCTCAATGCTCAGGTCTTCAGGCGCTCGCTCTAGCGTGCCGCCACGCAGCACCATTTGCAGCTGCTCGTCGAGTTCGGGGCGTTGCAGGGCCACGCCCAGCGCTTGCCCGACCCGATCGTTGTCCCAACCCAATTGGCGCTGCGCCACGGGATTGAGGTGCTCCAGGCAGCCCTGGCGATCGATCATCAGCAAGCCGTCGTCGATGCTGTCGAGCACCGCCTGCAGGCGCTGCTGACCGGCCATCAGCTCATCCACATTGGTGGCCTGGTGTTCGCGCAGCGCTTCGGCCATGATCCCGAAACGCCGGGTCAACTGGTTCAGCTCCACGGCCGAGGAAACCGGCAGCGTGACATCGAAATTGCCCTGGCCGATGTTGTCCGCCGCCTGCGCCAACGCCTCGATGGGCTCACCGAAACGACGGGCAATGGCATGGGCGGTCACGAAACCGATGATCAGCACCGCCAACCCGACCAGCCCCAACAGACCGGCAATCAGCAATGCGCGTTCACGGCCGCGGCGCTCGATGTCGTTGATATTGTCCAGCGAGCGCTTGTGCTCGGCGATCAGCCCACTGCGCAGTGCGTTGAATCTGGCGGTGAGTTCGTCGTTACCGCTCAGCACGCGGGTCGTATCGGCCGCCTCTTCGTAGGCCTTGATGAAACCCAGGTAGTCCGCCTTGGCTTTCCTGAACCCGTAATCACTGCCGACATCTGCCGGTTCCTGGGCAATGCCCTGTTCCAGCAACTGGAAGTATTGCTGCCTGGATGCATCGAAGGCTGCTGGGTCAGGCTTGTCACTGAGCATGATGATCAACTGATCACCCAGGGTCTGACGCAGCTTGAGGCCGATATCCAGGGTGGCGAAATTGTTGCGCACCAGCGCTTCCTGGCTGCCGGCCATCTGCATCACGCTGACCAGACCGAGCAGCAGCCCCAGCAGCGCCACGGTGATCAGCGCAGAAATGCTCAGGAACAGCCGGGTCCGAAGATTCATCGCCAGCTTCATGACCGGCGACTCATAAGTTGTACTGCTTGCGCTTGCGATAAAGCGTCGAAGCATCGATACCCAGTGTCTTGGCGGCTTGATCCAGAGTGCCGGCGGTGGCGAGAACCGCGCCGATGTGCGCTTTTTCAAGCTCGTCCAGGCTTAGCGCCGCGCCGATGCGCGGTGCATTGTTGATCGGCGTTTCCGCCATCCCCAGGTGAGTGATTTCGACTCGCTCCTGAGGGCAGATGATGCTCGCCCGCTCCACCACGTTGCGCAGTTCGCGAATGTTCCCCGGCCAGCGATAACCCAGCAGCGCCTCACGGGCTTCGTCACTGAAACCACGGGCCGGGCGCGCATACTCTTTGACGAAGCGAGCCAGGAAGCGGTCGGCAAGGTTGAGGATGTCTTCCCGACGCTCGCGCAGCGGTGGCAGGTGCAGAGTGATGACGTTCAGGCGGTAGAGCAAGTCTTCACGGAAGCGACCGTCACGAACCATGTCCTCGAGGTTCTGGTTGGTGGCGGCGAGGATGCGAACGTCAGCGCGGCGAGTGACGGGATCACCCACGCGCTCGTATTCCTTGTCTTGAATGAAACGCAGCAACTTTGGTTGTAAAACCAATGGAAAATCGCCAATTTCATCGAGAAACAGCGTACCGCCGTCAGCCTGATTCACTCGTCCCAAAGTACTTTCGCTGGCACCGGTGAACGCGCCGCGACTATGGCCGAACAGTTCGCTTTCCATGAGTTCGGCTGTCAGCGACGGGCAGTTGATGGTGATGCACGACTTCTTCGAGCGTTTGCTCCAGCCGTGAATGGCCTGGGACAGTTCACCTTTACCGGTCCCCGATTCACCGAGAATCAAGATATTGGCATCGGTGTTGGCCACTTGGCGGGCAGTTTCCAGTACCACCTTCATGGCCGGGCTGTGGGAATCCAGGCCGTCCTTGGGTTTGCGTACCTCGCCTTCCAGCGCTTCCAGTCGCGCCGACAATTGCCTCACTTCAAGCTGCTTGGCCGTGGCCAGGCGCAGTTGATCCGGGCTGCACGGCTTGACCAGATAGTCGGCGGCGCCGGCCTGAATGGCATCCACGGCGGTATCAACCGCCGAGTGGGCGGTGACGATCACCACACGCATCCAGGGCGCCTGCACCCGCATCTGGGCCAGTACATCCAGGCCGTTGTCTTCACCCAGGCGCAAATCAAGGAAGCACAGATCGAACACCTGGCGTTGCAACAACATGTCGGCTTGCGCAGCGCTGTTGGCCGTTGCGACGCTGTAGCCTTCGTCTTCGAGGCAATAACGGAAGGTACGCAGGATGGCGGACTCGTCATCTACCAGCAGAATTCGGCCTTGATGCTCAGTGGCTGATTCCATTTTCCTACGCTCCTTTGAGAATTATCTTGGTTAGTCCCGGAAAAATCGGGCAAGTTGCATGGTTTATTCTGATCCATTCCTGCCATGGCAGGGTATTTATCTCCCGCCTCGGTGATTTTCGCCTGATTTTGTAAGCCTCTTACAGCCATCGGCTTTTCAAACACCGGATCGCGCCTTTTTCTGACAGCTGCGCCCTTCCCTCAATTCAAAATTATTGTGACGCCCGTCGTGCTGATCGTGCATTACGCACGACCGCACGAAGCCCCATCGTGCAGGATGCGTCCGACGGACATTGTTACTCGATTTTAAATCATTGATTTATAAGGATTTTTTTACATAAAAAATCTGGCACGACGGCTGCAATATCTTGAACAACGCAGGGCAATAACAACTCGCCCTCAACCGATTACCCCCCGTGGGAGGAGCTTCAGGATGAAATGCCAACGTGCAACCCAATTGCGGCTCTCGCCATTGCATCTACAGCAAGGTCTGTTTGCCGTACTGGCGCTGCTGATCACCTTGGTTGCCGGTCAGCAATTCTTGCGCTGGGAGCAAAGCCAGCAGCCAGAAGGGCCAAGCGTGTCGTTTCAACATCCGACTCAAACCCACTTCAGTGCCGCCACAAGCGGCATGGCCGACACCGCTGCAATGCGAATGATGGATGTCGACCAACACCAGACGATGCAAGACATGCCTCGTCAGGAACGCTGGGTGTTCTAGGTTTTATCACTTGGCGCGCTCCAAGCGCCGGGCAATGCACTACCTCTAAATAATAGAAGCGTAAGGAGAATCACCATGTTGAGCTGGGCAATCACATTCTTGATCATTGCCATTGTCGCTGCGGTACTGGGCTTCGGTGGTATCGCGGGCACCGCCACGGGTATCGCCAAGATTCTCTTTGTCGTGTTCCTGGTGATGTTCATCGCTTCCTTCTTCTTTGGCCGTCGCGGTCGAGGCTGACCGTGAAAGCCTTGAAGACACTGGCTGCCGCCCTGCTGTTGGGCGGCACCGTTCTCGGAACAAGCGCCACGGCGGTAGCGGCCAATGACGGCCAGACGCGGGTCAATGAGTTGATCAATGCAGACCCGCAGTACCGTGAAACTTGGCAGGGCGTCGTCAAGAAAGAGGAACGCCTGCCGGAATGGGTCATGAACCTGTCCGGCGATGCCGAACAAATGAATGCCGTCGAAGAGGATGGCGACAAGTTTCTGGTAGGGCCGCTGTGTGAATCACAGACGACCTGCCTGAACCAACGCTTGATCGTCGCCGTCAGTTTCGACAAAAAGGACGCCTACGCCATGTTGGTCGACGTGCCTGCCGCACTGCCGGCAGACAAGTCGCCCACCCGGCACGCCACTTACCGATTCCTCGGTAAGCCGGATCAGGGCATGCAGGATTTGTTGATGGAACAACTGCGCAAGGATCCGCGCTGGTATTGAGTTGTAACAAGAAAGAGGCAGGCTTGCTTCTTTCCCCTGCGCCACCCGAAGAAGGCAGGCGCATGACCAAGGGGTCGGGACGTTCTGCCTGATACTGGGGCGGAGTGACCTACGGGCACAAGGAGTGCCTGCGCAAGGGCCGGGTCAGGAACAGCTGCGACGCAAGTTCGCCGATCCTTTGAGAATCGACGGACTTGCGGAGAGCTTTCACAGGCCGTTGACACCGATCTTGCCCTTGCCCTTCCCCATCCCTCATTTGCCTGCGACCAACACCGAAACAAACATTGCCCGGTGTTTCCCCCGCGACCGTATATCGAGAAAAAACCCCGCCGTTTTGCAAAGAATCTGTCCGACGCTGTGTAGGATTTTCCTGAAATTCCTCACCTGCACGCTTGATCAAAAAACACTCAACCCACGCTGTAATGGCCGGTTCACGGCACTTATGCCTGCCGAAATGTCGCATTCGAACCGATTGCGACGTCGCTTTCGGCAAAATTGCCTCATGCCGATTCGGCATGGGGTAGGCGTTTACGGCATTAGACGCCGCATCCTTGCATCGGAATAGTTGCGCCTTTTTTCGCCTGCCAGAGAGCCATAACAAGCGCTCCGGGGCTCCTTATACGGGGGCAGAGGCACAGGGCTTTCTCGCCACAAGCGAGCCAGTTCTGGCTTCTGTCCGAGTCAAACTGAAGTAAGGGTAAAGATATGAAGAAGGCAAAGCTTAGCCTCGCCTGGCAGATCCTCATCGGTCTGGTATTGGGGATTGCAATCGGTGCGCTGCTCAACCATTTCAGTGCCGAGAAAGCCTGGTGGATCAGCAACGTTCTGCAACCGGCAGGCGATATCTTTATCCGTCTGATCAAGATGATCGTGATCCCGATCGTGATCTCTTCGTTGATCGTCGGCATTGCCGGCGTGGGTGACGCGAAGAAATTGGGCAGCATCGGCCTCAAGACCATCATCTACTTCGAAGTCGTCACCACCATCGCCATCGTTGTCGGCCTGCTGTTGGCCAACCTGTTCCATCCGGGTGCCGGCATCGACATGAGCACCCTCGGTACCGTGGACATTTCCAAGTACCAAGCGACGGCGGCGGAGGTTCAACACGAACATGCCTTCATCGAAACCATCCTCAACCTGATCCCGTCGAACATCTTCGCGGCCATGGCCCGCGGCGAGATGCTGCCGATCATTTTCTTCTCGGTGCTGTTCGGTCTCGGTCTGTCGAGCCTCAAGCCTGAATTGCGCGACCCGCTGGTGACCATGTTCCAGGGCGTGTCGGAAAGCATGTTCAAGGTCACTCACATGATCATGAACTACGCCCCGATCGGCGTTTTCGCACTGATCGCGGTGACTGTGGCCAACTTCGGCTTCGCCTCGCTGCTGCCGCTGGCGAAGCTGGTGATCCTGGTTTACGTCGCCATCGCGTTCTTCGCCTTCGTGATCCTGGGCCTGATCGCTCGCCTGTTCGGCTTCTCGGTGATCAAACTGATGCGCATCTTCAAGGATGAGCTGGTGCTGGCCTACTCCACCGCTTCTTCCGAAACCGTGCTGCCACGGGTGATCGAGAAGATGGAAGCCTACGGTGCGCCGAAAGCCATCTGCAGTTTCGTGGTGCCGACCGGTTACTCGTTCAACCTCGACGGTTCGACCCTGTATCAGAGCATCGCGGCGATCTTCATTGCCCAGCTGTACGGCATCGACCTGTCGATCAGCCAGCAGCTGCTGCTGGTACTGACCCTGATGGTCACCTCCAAAGGCATCGCCGGTGTACCGGGCGTGTCCTTCGTGGTGCTGCTGGCCACCCTGGGCAGCGTGGGTATCCCGCTCGAAGGCCTGGCGTTCATCGCCGGTGTCGACCGCATCATGGACATGGCCCGCACCGCACTGAACGTGATCGGCAACGCCCTGGCCGTACTGGTCATCGCTCGCTGGGAAGGCATGTACGACGACGCCAAGGGCCAGCGCTACTGGAACTCCCTGCCGCACTGGCGCAGCAAAGAGCCGCTGCCGGCGGGTAAAACCACCAGCAACTGATTTTGAACCTGTAGACATTGGCTTTTTGTGGGAGCCAGCCTGCTGGCGATAGCGGCGTATCAAACAACAGAAATGTTGAAATGTGCCGGCCTCATCGCCAGCAGGCTGGCTCCCACAGTGATCCGAGCCAACCGTACCCACAAACCCCGGAGAAATCCGGGGTTTGTCGTTTCTGGCCACCCCGCTATCATTCGCCCATCTTTTGGGGGATTTGACTGATGCTCAATGGCCTGTGGCTTGGCTTCTTCATCGTGGCGGCCGTGTCGGCGCTGGCGCAATGGCTGATCGGTGGCAACGCTGGGATCTTCGCGGCGATGGTGGAAAGTATTTTCGCCATGGCCAAGCTGTCGGTCGAAGTCATGGTGCTGCTGTTCGGCACCCTCACCCTCTGGCTGGGCTTTCTGCGCATCGCCGAGAAAGCCGGGATCGTCGAATGGCTGGCAAAGGCTCTGGGCCCGCTGTTCCTGCGCCTGATGCCGCAAGTGCCGCCGGGCCACCCGGCCATCGGCCTGATCACCCTCAACTTCGCCGCCAACGCCCTGGGTCTGGACAACGCCGCCACGCCGATCGGCCTCAAAGCCATGAAGGCACTGCAGGAGCTCAACCCCAGCGCGACCATCGCCAGCAACGCGCAGATCCTGTTCCTGGTACTCAATGCCTCCTCCCTGACCCTGCTGCCGGTGACGATCTTCATGTACCGCGCCCAACAAGGTGCGCCGGATCCGACGCTGGTGTTCCTGCCGATTCTGCTGGCCACCAGTTGCTCGACCATCGTCGGCTTCCTGGCCGTGGCCTTCATGCAACGCCTGCGGGTCTGGGACCCGGTGGTGCTGGCCTATCTGATTCCCGGCGCCCTTGCCCTGGGTGGATTCATGGCGCTGTTAGGCACTATGTCGGCGACAGCATTGGCGGGATTGTCGTCGATCCTCGGCAACCTGACGCTGTTCGGGCTGATCATGCTGTTCCTGATCATCGGCGCCATGCGCAAGGTCAAGGTCTACGAGGCGTTCGTCGAGGGCGCCAAAGAAGGTTTTGATGTGGCAAAGAATCTGCTGCCGTACCTGGTGGCAATGCTCTGCGCCGTAGGCGTGCTCCGGGCCTCCGGGGCGCTGGATTTCGGCCTGGACGGCGTTCGCCATCTGGTGCAATGGGCCGGTTGGGACACGCGTTTCGTCGATGCGCTGCCAACAGCCATGGTCAAGCCGTTCTCCGGCAGCGCCGCCCGGGCGATGCTGATCGAAACCATGAAAACCTCGGGCGTGGACAGCTTCCCGGCATTGGTGGCGGCGACGATTCAGGGCAGCACCGAAACCACCTTCTATGTGCTGGCGGTGTACTTCGGTGCGGTGGGCATCCAGCGGGCGCGGCATGCGGTGGGGTGTGCGTTGCTGGCGGAGTTGGCGGGTGTGCTGGGCGCCATCGGGGTGTGCTACTGGTTCTTCGGTTAATCGAAAAACCTGTGGGAGCGGGCTTGCTCGCGAAGAGGTCGGCACATTCAGCCTCTCTGCTGACTGACACACCGCTTTCGCGAGCAAGCCCGCTCCCACATTTTGATTGAGCGTGTTTTCAAGGTCTCGGTGGCGGGGCGAATTTCTGCCCTTGTTCTACCGCCCAACCCACCACCTGCGCTGTCAACCGATCGCTGGCCTGACCAAACCCGGACACCGCCGCCGGCACCTTTACATCGCTCAATGCCTGGCGCACTTCAAAACGCTTGCTGGCGAGCAGTCGCTGGTCATAACCGCGTACCAGCAGCGCATCGAAGCGCACCACGACACTGGCGGCAGTGCCTTGGTACTCAGTCTGAAACGCCTGCAGGCTGCCACCCAGCTCCAGGTCTGCCTGGAAATTGCTGTCGTCGGTGCTGAGCAGCGTTACCCGGCCATCGCGCTGGAAACCATCGAGCAGACGATTGCGCAGCAGCACCGGTGCCGGATCGCTCCAGCGTGAACCCTTGTAGCTGCTCATCACATCGCCCTGGGGAATGACGGCAATGTTCGGGCTGTTCAACGCCTCGCTGGCCTGGGGCTTGTTCAGGCGCAGCGACCAGCGTTGCGGGGCTGCGTGCGTGACCGATGCGCCGCTTTGCGCCGTCGGCAATCGATAGATCTCAAACGGCTCGGGCTTGGGCAGGATCGAGCACGCGCTGATCAGCGTGAAGCTGGCAAGGAGGGCGAGGGTAGTCAGCTTCATGGGGTGAATTCCTTGTGCTTGTCACTGCCCAGCAGGTAACCGCTGGGGTCGGCTTCCAGGCGATTGGAGATGGTCCGCAACGAGGTCAGGGTTTCACGCAACTCGCGGATCGCCGGCGCCAGCCCATTGAGGCCCTGCATGCCGCTGTTGAGTGAATCCTGATTGGTGACGAGCAGTTTGCTGATGGTCGCGCTGCTCTGTTCCAACGACTTCATGGCCTGCTCGGCACTGCCGAACATCTGTTTGCCCTGATCGTTGAGCAACCCATTGGCGTTGCGCATCAGCGCCGAGGTCTGCTCCATCATGCTGCTGGCCTGTTTACCCACAGACGCCAGTTGCTGCATGGCCTGGCGCAGATCGCCACGCTGCTCGGCAATCACCCCGGTGGTTTGTTCCAGATGCTCGAGGGTCTTGCTGATGCGCTCGATGTTCTCCGTGGAAAACATCAGATTGGCGTTGTGCATCAGCGTGTTCACGCCCGCGACCAGGTCGTTGCTGTCCATGAGCAAGCGGGCGATGGGCGAGGGCGATGCAATGATGGTCGGCAGGTTGCCGTCCTTGCCCTTGAGCGTCGGGCTCTGGGGCGTGCCGCCGCTGAGCTGGATGATCGAGGTCCCGGTGACTCCGGTCAGCGCCAGTTTCGCCTGGGTGTCTTCCTTGACCGGCGTATCGCCGCCCAGGCGGATCCGCGCCAGCACCCGGCGCGGGTCTTTGGGGTCCAGGCGCAGCGATATCACATCGCCGACCTTAATCCCGCTGTACGCCACCGAACTGCCCTTGGACAGGCCGCTGACTGCCTCGTTGAACACCACTTCGTAGTCCTTGAACTCGGTGTCGACGCTGGATTTGGCCAGAAACAGGCCAAAGAGCAGGGCGCCCGCCACCACAATCACGGTGAACAGGCCGATCAATACATGATGGGCTCGGGTTTCCATGTCAGACCTCGTTGAGCTGTTGGGCGGCGCTAAGCGCCGCGCGGCCGCGAGGGCCGTGAAAATATTCGTGAATCCATGGGTCGTTGGTTTCTGAAACAACATCGATGGCATCGGCCACCAGCACCTTCTTCTGCGCCAGCACCGCCACCCGGTCGGTGATGGTGTAGAGCGTGTCGAGGTCGTGGGTCACCAGGAAAACACTCAGGCCCAGGGCGTCGCGCAGGGTCAGGATCAATTGATCGAAGGCGGCGGCGCCGATCGGATCGAGGCCGGCGGTGGGTTCATCAAGAAACAGGATGTCCGGGTCCAGCGCCAAGGCCCGGGCCAGCGCCGCACGCTTGATCATGCCGCCGGACAGGGACGCAGGGTATTTGTCTGCCGCCGACAACGGCAGCCCGGCCAGAGCCATTTTCACCGCCGCCAGATGCTCGGCGTCATCGCGACTCAATCCGGCGTGTTCAATCAGGGGCAGGGCGACGTTCTCGGTCACGGTCAGCGAAGAGAACAGGGCGCCTTTCTGGAACAGCACGCCAAAGCGCCGCTCCACCAACGAACGCTCATGTTCGGACAGGCTCGGCAGGTTTTTGCCAAAAACCTTCACCACGCCTTCACTGGGCTGACGAAGCCCGACAATGCTGCGCAACAACACCGATTTGCCGCTGCCGGAACCGCCGACCACTGCGAGGATTTCGCCCTTGTACAGGTTCAGGTCGAGGTTCTCGTGCACGCTCTGCAGGCCGAAACGATTGCACAGGCCACGGACTTCTATCACCGCTTCGCCAGGAATGTGGATTGAACGTTTCACCAGCCCATCTCCATGAAAAACATCGCAGCCACGGCATCGAGCACGATCACCACGAAAATCGACTGCACCACGCTGGAGGTGGTGTGCGCACCGACCGATTCGGCGCTGCCGCTGACCTTGAAGCCTTCCAGACAACCGATCGCCGCGATCAGGAAGGCAAACACCGGAGCTTTGACGATCCCCACCAGGAAGTGCTGAACACCGATGTCCGACTGCAGCAGCGAGAGGAACATTGCCGGCGAAATATCCAGCGACACCGCACACACCACGCCGCCACCGACGATCCCCGAAACCATCGCCAGGAAGGTCAGCATGGGCAACGAGATCAGCAGGGCCAGCACCCGCGGCACCACCAGCAACTCCATCGGGTCCAGGCCCAGGGTGCGGATGGCGTCGATTTCTTCGTTGGCCTTCATCGAGCCGATCTGCGCGGTGAACGCACTGGCGGTGCGACCGGCCATCAGGATCGCGGTCAGCAATACCGCGAACTCGCGCAGGAAGGCGAAGGACACCAGGTCGACGGTGAACACCGTGGCGCCGAAAGTGGCCAACACCGTCGCACCGAGAAACGCCACCACCGCGCCCACAAGAAAGGTCAGCAGGGCGACGATGGGCGCGGCATCCAGACCGGTCTGCTCGACGTGCGCGACCATCGGCGTGATACGCCAGCGCTTGGGGCGAAACAGATTGCGCAGTATGGTTTCCAGGATCAGGCCGACGAAACCCAGCAGTTGCAGCGTGTCCTGCCAGACCGTGTCGACCGCGCGGCCGATGCGGGTCAGCAACTGAATGCCGACGCTGATTTGCGGCTCCTTGATGGGCGCGCAGAAATCCGTCAACGAGCGGTAGACCGTTTGCAACAGGGCGCGGTCGGCGGACGAGATGGTGCAATCGGGGTGTTCGGCGGACCGGCCCAGGCGCTCGGAGCCCAGCATCTCCACCAGCAGCGAGGCGCCGGCGGTATCCAGGGCGCCGAGGCCGTTGAGGTTGATGCGGGTACTGGCGTCGTATTGGCCTTCGAGCTTTTCGCTCAGGTGCTTGAGGTCGGCGTAATGGGCGAGCGTCCAGTCCCCGGTCACCCGTATCTGAGGCGGGTCGTACGAGGTATCCAGTAGGGCATTGCCGGGCGCTGTGTCGCTGGTCATGGGCTCCGTGCTTTTTCGATGATTACGCAGAACTACGTAATAGCACGAACCCGGTCACTTTTCTTTGGTCGGTGTGCTGTCGGTGATCTCGAAGCGCAGTACGCCGATGACTTGGCCGTCTTCGGTCAGTACCCGGACCTGCCATTTGCCAGCAGGATTGCCGGGGAAATTCTGCTTGTGGGTCCAGGCCCGATAGCCTTCCTTGCGGCCGCCGTGGATGTCCAGGGCGATGCGGTCGACCTCTTTGCCGTTGAACTGCCAGACGTGATAGATCCGCTCGTCGAGGCCACGCGGGGCATTGATCGCGGTGTAGGCGTACAAGCCGTCTGCGCGGATCTGATCGGCACTGACTTGTTCCAGGCTCTTGCCAGGGGTGCGGTCCTGCAATTGCGTGCTGATGGCGACGTCGGTCATCCACAGCGTCGCCGGCGGCACCCACGAGCGCAGCACCCAGCCCACGCCGCCGATGCCCACGGTGATGCAAAGGATCGCCACGGCATTGCGCACGGTGCGGATAGGGAAGATCGACGCCAGGCTGGGGAACGACAACAAAACGGCTATGCCCAGCGCCCATTTGAAACTCTGTGAGGTGGTCAGGTGCATGATCACCGGCAACGCGGTGAGCAGGGCAGCGAACAGGGTCAGGGTATGCAGCGCCAGGAACGCCCAGCGCCGCGGTGCCAGCCATTTGTAGTAAAGCGGGTCGATGATGGAAATCAGCGCCGCGATGCCCAACAGCCCGGTGAAGAACAACTGCCCGCTGTTCCAGGTGGTGGTGATGAAGAAGAACGGCAGGACGAAGAACAGACTTTCCTGGTGGATCATCTGCGTCGCGTAACGCAGCAATGGCTGGGGAATTTCCCGTTTGAAGATCCGGGTGAACAGCTTGGTCAGGCTGTTTTCCAGCATCAGCCAGATCCAGCTGATCAGCATGATGGTGGTGATCCAGCTCGCCAGGCCCTGTTGCCGATCCACCAGAATGAAACTGCCGACCCCTGAGATAAAACCACCGAGCGCAATGACCCCTGGATAGCGCTTCATCAATTCGAGGATGCGCTGTACGAAAAGGGTCAGGTTCGGCATTCGGCGACTCACAGTAGTCGTAGGAAAAATCCTCGACAGGGTACCGCTGGCGGGGCGGTGTGGCGAGGGTTTACAGCCTGTTCACATGACACAAAACACCTGTAGCAGTTGCCGAAGACTGCGTTCGGCAGCGGCTACATCCGCGCTCGTCGATGTAAATGCCACCCCAAAAGTATCAGAACAATCAGCCCCAACACCCCGACAATCAGCCACAACAGTTGATCGTCACCCAGCAACGGTTTCTGAATCCGCACGTACCCGGGTTGCAGGAGCAGCTCGCGCATGGCCTTGTTGGCTTCCTCCAGGGTCACCGATTGCAACTCCCGGGCCGGGTCAGCGAAACGGCCGTCCTCGTAATCGCCTATGGCGCTCCAGTAGTAGTCGGCCAGGGCGCTGTTGCCTTGCACCGCCCAGGTCTGGCGGGCGATGGCCGCCTGTTTGAGGCGGTTGAAAGTCTCTGCGTTCAGGCCGTCCTTGAGCAGTTGGGCCTTCAGCTCATCCAGCACCTGCAACGCCTGATCGACGTCGTCACGCTCAAGGTCAGCATTGAGGCTCATGAAGCCCACGCCGCCGAAGACCTCGCGCTCGGCCCATGGCCCATAGGACAAACCATGGGCCAGACGCAACTGGCGGTACAGCGCCCAGTCCAGATAGTCCTTGAGCAGGTCGAACGTTTCGTCGTGCTGATTTTCCAGCACCGGTTCCGGTACCAGCCAGTGCAGCTTGGCGCCGCCGCCGACAAAGCCGCGGATCAGGCTGCGCTCATGGGCCGCACTGGCCTGAATTTGTGGCAGCTCGGGGTGGGGGGTCGGGTCGATCGGCTTCAATGCCCCATAGGTCCGTTCCAGATAGGCCGGCAGCAAGCGATCAAGGTCACCCACCACAATCAACGTCATGTTGTTGGGCGCGTACCAATCCTTGCGCACCTTTTCCAATTGTTCGTGGGTCAATCGACCCACCTCGGCGCGTTGGGAGCATTTGAGACCCAGCTCGACCGCCAGTTGATTACTGGCGGTGTGCCCCAGATCCTGACGATCCAGCCAACGCTGCAGATGCGAGTAATGACCGCCGTCTTCGCGCTCGACCACTTGCTTGGCGGCGTTGATGGCGTTGTCGTCGAATTGGGTCTGGGTCAGCAGCGCCAGGAGCAGATCGAGCACCTTGCGCTGGTTTTTCGCCGGAGCCTCGATCACGAAGGTGGTGTCGGCATTACTGGTGAAAGCGTTCCATTCGCCGCCCAACGCTTGCATGCGTTCCTCCAGGCCGCCTTCGCCGCTGGCGTCAATGCCGCTGAACAGCAAGTGCTCGAGCAGGTGCGGCAGCTCCTTGTCGGCGCAGGCAAAATCATCGATACCGACCCCTACCACCAGGCGAATCGCCACATGCCCGCGATCCGCACCGGGCTTGAGCAGCAATTGCAGGCCATTGCGCAGGGTGTAGCCTTCGACCTGAAAACGATCCAGGGCAAAGGAGGGAAGTGAGCCCAGCAATAGGCAGGCGAACAGCAGACAACGCATAGCAGGCTTCCATACGACTGATTGGAGATCCGTGTCGTCAGTGAGGCCGTCTTCGCGAGCAAGCCCGCTCCCACAGTTGGATTGCGGCGTACACAGTACCGATGTGGGAGAGGGCTTGCTCACGAATGACCTTCAAGTCGAACTGATGTTACTGACTGGCCTCACCGCAAGACGTTCAAGGCGAATGCGTGGTATCCGCCAAATCATCGACAATCAACGCCCCGGTGTCGGACGTTTCCAGCACCACATACGCACTGCTGCAAAACAATGAATTCAGACGCTTCATGTCGGCAATCAGCTCCAGGTGCACGGAGCTGGTCTCGATACTCTGCACGATCTTACGTTGCAAACGGCTGACATGGGCGTGGGCCAGGCGGCGTTCCTGTGCGCGAAAGCGACGTTTTTCACGAAGCAACTGCCGGGCACTTTCCTTGTCGGCACTGAGGAACACCGACAACCCCAGTCGCAGGTTGGCAATCAGCTGACTGTGCAGCCCCGCCAATTCTTCCAGGCCCACTTCGGAGAACGAGCGACGCTGGGAGGTTTTCTGCTGCTGGACCTTGCGCAGCATGCGTTCGATCAGGTCGCTGGCCAGTTTCAGGTTGATCGCCAGTTCGATGATCTCCGCCCAGCGCCGACTGTCCTGGTCGCTGAGGTCCTCACGGGGCATTTGCGCCAGATACAGCTTGATGGCGCTGTAGAGCGCCTCCACGTCATCGGTCAGGCGGCGCATTTCCTGGGTGACGGCGGTTTGCTTGCCACGCAGCACGTCGAGCATGGCTTCGAGCATGTTGTCGATCAGGTCGCCCATGCGCAGGGTTTCCCGGGCCGCATTGGCCAGCGCCAGGCTAGGGGTGACGAGCGCGGTCAGGTCAAGGTGTCGCGGCTTGGCCGTGCCATTGGTTTCCGGGCGCTGCGGAAGCAACCAGGCGCAGAGCCTGGCCATCGGCCCGACGCTGGGCAGCAAAATCAAACAGCGCACGGTGTTGTAGAGCAGGTGGAAGCCAATGACCATTTCCTGCGGGCTGTAATCCAGGCTGTCGATCCAGTGCACCAAGGGGTCGAGTACCGGAATGATCAGCAACAGGCCAATCAGTTTGTAGAGCAGGCTGCCCAACGCCACCTGACGTCCGGCGGCGTTCTGCATGCTGGTACTGAGAAACGCCAGCACGCCACTGCCGATATTGGCGCCGATTACCAGGCCGATGGCCACCGGCAGGCTGATCACGCTGGCGCCGGCCAGGGTGGCGGTCAGCAATACCGCCGCCAGGCTTGAGTAGGAAATCATCGCGAACAGCGCACCGACCAGGGCATCGAGCAGGATGTCGCCGGTCAGCGAGGCAAAGATCACCTTCACCCCTTGGGCGTGGGTGATGGGCGCAGCCGCTTCGACGATCAGTTGCAGCGCCAGGATGATCAACCCCAGGCCGATACTGACGCGGCCCATCTGGCCCAGGCGGGTCTGCTTGCGTGACAGGAAGAAAATCACCCCAAGGAAGATCAGCAGTGGTGACAGCCAGGACAGGTCCAAGGTCAGCACCCGCGCCATCAGCGCCGTACCGACATCGGCCCCGAGCATGGTCGCCAGCGCCGGCGTCAGCGCCATCAGGCCTTGACCGACAAAGGAGGTGACGAGCATTGCCGTGGCGTTGCTGCTCTGGACCATCGCGGTCACGACAATCCCTGCGATAAAAGCCAGCCAGCGCTTGGACATGTTCTGGCCAATGACATGGCGCAGGTTGGAACCGTAGACCCGCAGGATGCCGGTTCGGACGATATGCGTGCCCCAGATCAGCAAGGCCACGGCGGAAAGCAAATTGAGCAGGGTGAGCATAAGGGCCCCCTGTGGTGTAGCGCCCCAAAGGAGCAAGTTGACGGTACCGCGCGAGTTTCTACGTCTTGTACTTAAGCTGTAGTTGGCTAACGGTCTGGGCGCCAGCATCGCATAGCTAAACAGCGAGTTGAAACAAAACTGTCATGAAAACAGCTTCATGCCATCACGCAAAACAAAGGTGGGAGCGGGCTTGCTCGCGAAAGCGGTGTATCAGGCAACAATGATGTCGACTGACACTCCCTCTTCGCGAGCAAGCCCGCTCCCACAGGTCTTGCTGCGTTACAGCATTCGGGTTACTGCCCTGGAATGTCCTTGCGCAGTTTCACCGGATCCTGCTGCTTTTTCTTTTTCGCGATGGCAGTGCGCATCTTGATGTTGATCGCTTCCACCGCCAGCGAGAACGCCATGGCGAAGTAGACATAGCCCTTAGGTACGTGGACATCCAGGGACTCGGCGATCAGCACGGTACCGACGATCAGCAGGAACGACAGCGCCAGCATCTTCAGCGACGGGTGCTTGTCGATGAACTCGCTGATGGTGCCCGACGCCCACATCATCACCAGTACGGCGACGATGATTGCCGCGACCATGACCGGAACGTGGGAAACCATGCCGACAGCGGTGATCACCGAATCCAGGGAGAACACGATGTCGATGATCGCGATCTGGATGATGGTGTAGAGGAAGTTGCCGCCCTTGCCGCTCGGCTCTTCGCTGGTTTCGTCTTCACCTTCCAGCGCGTGATACATCTCTTGCGAGCTTTTCCACAGCAGGAACAGGCCACCGAAGAACAGGATCAGGTCTCGTCCGGAAATGCCTTGGCCGAACACCACGAACAGATCGGCCGTGAGGCGCATGACCCAGGTGATCGACAGCAGCAACAGAATCCGCGTGACCATGGCCAGCGCCAGACCGAAGATTCGGGTGCGCGCCTGCATGTGCTTGGGCATGCGGCTGACCAGGATCGAAATCATGATGATGTTATCGATACCCAGAACGATTTCCAGGGCGGTCAGGGTAAAGAAGGCAACCCAGATTTCAGGGTTGGTCAGCCATTCCATGTGTATTCCTTTGAGCGATTGTTAAACCACAACGGGCCCCGGCTTCGAACAGCGAAGCCTGGACCCGATGCGGTGAGTCTTGGGCTTATAGAGTGCTGAACAGCGGGAAAATCCCCATCAGCAATGCTGCAACCAGTATGCACATGCACACCAATACTGCCCACTTGAGGGTAAAGCGTTGGTGATCACCGAAATCGATACCGGCCAGGGCCACCAGCAGGTAGGTCGATGGTACCAGCGGGCTCAGCAAGTGGACGGGCTGACCGACGATCGAGGCACGTGCCATTTCCACCGCGGTTATACCGTAGTGGCTGGCGGCTTCGGCAAGTACCGGTAACACGCCGTAATAAAATGCATCGTTCGACATGAAGAACGTGAACGGCATGCTCACCAGCGCCGTGATCACCGCCAGGTACGGGCCCAGGAAATCAGGGATTACCGCCAACAGGCTCTTGGACATGGCATCGACCATGCCGGTGCCCGAAAGGATACCGGTGAAGATACCGGCGGCAAAGATCAGCCCGACCACTGCCAGCACGCTGCCGGCATGGGCCGCGATGCGGTCCTTCTGGTGTTGCAGGTTCGGGTAGTTGACGATCATGGCGATACTGAAAGCCACCATGAACAGTACCGGCAGCGGCAGCAGGCCAGCGACCAGGGTGCACATCAGGCCCAGGGTCAGGGCACCGTTGAACCAGATCAGGCTCGGACGACGGGCGTCCGGGAACTGCGAAACAGTGATTTCGCTGTGATCGATTTCATCACCGATCAAGTGCAGTTCACCCAGACGCGCACGTTCACGTTTGCCGTAGAAGTAGGCAATGGCCAGGATCGCCAGAACACCGGCAGCCATCGCCGGAATCATCGGGACGAAAATGGCCGACGGGTCCACGTGCAGCGCACTGGCGGCACGGGCGGTCGGCCCCCCCCAAGGGGTCATGTTCATCACGCCACCGGCCAGGATGATCAGACCCGCCATGATCCGCGGGCTCATGCCGATGCGGCTGTAGAGCGGCAGCATCGCGGCCACACAGATCATGTAGGTGGTTGCGCCGTCACCGTCCAGGGACACGACCAGTGCGAGCACGGCGGTACCGACCGACACCTTCAAAGGGTCGCCCTTGACCATTTTCAGGATCTTGCGCACGGCCGGGTCGAACAGGCCGGAATCGATCATCAGGGCAAAGTAGAGGATGGCGAACATCAGCATCACGCCGGTCGGCGCGAGTTTGGTGATGCCTTCGAGCATCATCGGGCCGATTTTCGGGCCGAAACCGCCGAACAGGGCGAAGATGATCGGGATCAGGATCAGTGCGATCAGCGCGGACAGGCGCTTGGTCATGATCAGGAACATGAACGTGATGACCATGGCGAAGCCAAGGAAAGTCAGCATGGGAATACTCCAGGCGTAGCGCGGCTAGGGAATGAGCGGACCGGGTCGATCAGCGCAGAACGGGAAGCACGAGACGTACGGGTGGAGTAGCGGCGAAGCGGCGGGTAGCAAAGGACATCAGGATCACCATTGTTGTTGTTAAATGGACCTGGCGAGCAATCGAACGCTCGCATTGGCCAACCGGTCTGTTGCCGGCAGTGAGGGCGATCCTAATCGCGCAAGCTTTCAGCCAGCTTTCGCCGATGAAAGCGTTGACCGGAAGTACAACCGGTCGTCGGACAGGGCAGGGCGGCACACCGGGCCGAAACCGTCGCGAGCAAACCCGCTACCACAGGGTACGGATACCAATGTGGGAGCGGGCTTGCTCGCGAAGGCGTTGTTCCAGACACATCAGGAGGCACCAGAATGGCTGACATCCACACAGGCGGCTGCCATTGCGGACAGCTGCGCTATCAGTTCAACGGGCCGCTGCACGACATCGCCCACTGCCACTGTTCGATTTGCCGCCGAGTCAGCGGCGGCATCGTCACCACCTGGATCACCGTCCCCGCTTCAACTTTTCAATGGCTGGCCGGGACGCCGAAGCGGTACGACTCGTCCTCCACCTGCCAACGCTATTTCTGCGAACACTGCGGGGCGCAACTGGCATTGATCACCGAACTCAGCCCCGAAAGCATCGACGTGACCATCGCCACCCTCGACCACCCCGAGCAGGCAGCTGCCGAGCGCCACATCTGGACCGACAGCCGTTTGCCCTGGTTGCACCTGGACGAACACCTGCCGGGTGAAGCCGAAGAATCGTTGTGATCAAAAAATAGACAGGTTCAGCGGCCGGATCGCCCCCATCCAGATCGCGTGCTCGCTGTGGTCCAGCAGATCGTTGCCGGTGTCCGGGTGCAGGAACACCACAAGCCCCTTGCGGTTGAGCGCCAGCCACGGCAGCACCTCGCCGATCAGCTCCGGTCCGAAAGCCAATTGGCAGCTCCAGTCCGGGTGCGGGCCCACGGCGCGCTCGTGAACGCGGCCCATTTTCAACGGGAACAGACTCGCGGCCTGCTCACAGAGTGATCGGGCCTGATCGATGCTGTCGGCGTCGAAATACACGTGGGCGTGATAGCCCTTGATCTGTTGCATCTCAATCCCTCCAAAACCCAGTAGAACCCTCACCGTTTCCTACAGGTCACACGCCATATACACAGGAAAGTGTGGAGCTCAGCCATGAAAAATGCCGAAACCCCGGTGGTCAAAGTGGTGCTTTATGGTGCCATGAGTAGCCTGGGCAGTGCGCTGATGGCTGAAATGCTGCGGCGCCAGCATGAAGTGATCGCGATTCTCGACGACCTGACGGCGCTCGCGCCACGCCCGGGTCTGCGCACCAAGAGCGGCAATCTGTTCGATGCTGAACGCGTCAAGCAAAGCGTGGCCGGCAGCTCGGCGGTCATTTGTCTACTCGACGCACCCGGGTTGCCGTTAAACAGCGAATACGTGGAAAAAACCATCGTTCCGGGGCCGGTGGAGCAGGTACTCGCGGCCGATGCGTTGATCGACGGGATGCAGGCTGCGGGCATTAACCGGTTGTTTCTGGTTGGCGATTTCGACGTCCTGGACGATCCGGAGACTTTTGATCCCCTGCAGCGTCACGCCGCCGAGGAAATCCGCGAAGCCCTGCAAAGCAGCGCCTTGCAGTGGACCCTGGTGAATGCCCCTAGAGGTGTCCCCGGTTTGACCATCGAGCATTTCAGCCAGGTCAGCAGCTCCCTTGAGCCCGGCCTGAAAGAACCGCTGGAGCGCTTGATGCGCACGGCAACCGGGATTGCCGATGAATTGCGTTTGAATCTGCATATCGGGGAACACGTGAATTTCGTCGCGGCATCCGCGTTTTGAAATCTTTCACACTGCAATGGACGGCAGCGCCAATCCATTGAGCGATTGCGCGCTGCTCGCCTGCTCCGCCATCAACCAATCGACAAACCGCTGGATCAAGGCACCGCGCCGTTTGCGCTGCGGCAGTACCACGTAGTATCCCAGCCGCGACATCACGCTCTCGGCAATCGGCCGGCACAGCAAACCCTGCGCCAGCAAGTTATCCACAAGATGCCGCCAGCCTATCGCCACGCCTTGCCCGCCAATCGCGGCCTGGATCAGCAAGGTGTAGTTATCGAATCGCAGTTGGCCCGGGGCGGGCGGCGAGGTGATGCCCAATTGGCGAAACACGCCGCTCCAGTCGAACCAGTTGCTGCTGTTTTCACCCCGCAAATGCAACAACGGCAGCTCCAGCAACGCCTTGGCCGGCAAGGGCAGGGGGCGTTCATTGAGCAGCTGCGGGCTGCACACCGGGAAGACTTCCTCGCTGAACAACCAATGACTTTCCCCCTGCTTGAAGCGGCCATCGCCGAACAACACCGCCACATCGATATCGGTGCGCAACATGTTGTGGCTGCGCTCACTGGTCACCAGGCTGACGTCCACTTGCGGGTTAGCGGCGTGAAAGCGGTGCAAACGTGGCATCAGCCAGTAGGCGGCGAAGGCGAAATCGGTGGCGACCTGCAGCACCTCATGCTGATCCTGTGCACTGATTGCGCTTAATCCTGCGTCGATATTCTGCAAACCGAGTTGAACCTGCTCGAAAAGGATCATCCCGGCCTCGGTCAGTTCGATGCCGCGGTAGATACGGTCGAACAGGCGAGTCGCCAGTTGCTCCTCCAGCCGCTTGATCTGCTGGCTGATCGCCGGTTGCGTGGTACCCAGTTCAACGGCTGCCGCCGTGAAGCTGCGTTGTCGCGCCGCCGCTTCAAAGGCGCGGAGCAGATCCAGGGACAGGTCACCGAGGGCGTCATACATAAGCTGTGCTTATCCTAGTCATTGTCGCGCATGGGCTTTACCGCAGAGTGTGAGGATTACATCCTCGATCACAGCACTCTCGCATAAATATCCACTATGGAATGCCGCGATCACATGAAGCGCAAGAACATTCTTTTCATCATGGCCGATCAAATGGCCGCGCCAATGTTGCCGTTCTACGGCCCTTCGCCCATCAAACTGCCCAATTTGAGCCGCCTCGCCGCCCAAGGCGTGGTGTTCGACTCCGCTTACTGCAACAGCCCACTGTGCGCGCCGTCGCGATTTACCCTGGTCAGCGGCCAGTTGCCGAGCAAGATCGGCGCCTACGACAACGCCGCGGATTTCCCGGCCGACGTGCCGACCTATGCTCACTACCTGCGTCGCCTCGGCTACCGCACCGCGCTGTCGGGCAAGATGCATTTCTGCGGCCCGGACCAGCTCCACGGTTACGAAGAACGCCTGACCAGCGACATTTATCCGGCCGATTACGGCTGGGCGGTGAACTGGGATGAGCCAGACGTACGGCCGAGTTGGTACCACAACATGTCATCGGTGCTGCAGGCAGGGCCTTGCGTGCGGACCAATCAGCTGGATTTCGACGAAGAGGTGGTGTTCAAGGCCCAGCAATACCTCTTCGATCACATCCGCGAGGATGGCGACCAGCCGTTTTGCCTGACCGTTTCCATGACCCATCCCCACGACCCGTACACCATTCCCAAGGCGTTCTGGGATTTGTATGACGACGCCGATATCCCGTTGCCCGCGACGCCGAATCAGCAGGATCTCGATCCGCACTCCCAGCGTTTGCTCAAGGTGTATGACCTGTGGGACAAGCCACTGCCTGTGGATAAGATTCGCGATGCACGCCGTGCCTATTTCGGTGCTTGCAGCTATATCGACAGCAACGTCGGCAAACTCCTGCAAACGCTGGAAGATACCGGTCTGATCGACGACACCATCATCGTGTTCTCCGGTGACCACGGCGACATGCTCGGCGAGCGCGGCCTCTGGTACAAAATGCACTGGTATGAAATGGCTGCACGAGTGCCCCTGTTGATAAGTGCGCCGGGGCAGTTTGGTGCCGGTCGGGTCAGCACTTCGGTCTCCACCGCGGACCTGTTGCCTACGTTTGTAGAGCTGGCAGGCGGCTCCCTGGAACCAGGCCTGCCGCTGGACGGCCGTTCTCTGGTTCCGCATCTGCAAGGGCAGGGCGGCCACGATGAAGTCTTTGGTGAATACATGGCCGAAGGCACCATCGGTCCGCTGATGATGATCCGCCGCGGCGCCTATAAATTTATCTACAGCGAAGATGACCCTTGCCTACTTTTCGATGTGCACAATGATCCGCGCGAACTGGAAGAACTCAGCCAGTCGCCACAACATCGCCAGTTGTTCGCCGATTTTCTCGCCGAAGCACGGGCCAAATGGAACATTCCGGCGATACACCACCAGGTGCTCGCGAGCCAGCGCCGGCGGCGGTTCGTCGCCGACGCGCTGACCATCGGCAAGCTGAAGAGCTGGGACCACCAGCCGCTGGTGGACGCCAGTCAGCAATACATGCGCAACCATATCGACCTCGATGATCTGGAGCGTAAAGCACGTTATCCACAACCCTGCCAAAACCAATAATGTTAAGGGGAAGTCCATGCAAAGGTTATCCACAGTACTGACGGTCGGGCTTCTGGCCCTTGGCAGTGCATCGGCCTACGCCGATCAATGCGAGACGGTGAAAATGGCTGATCCCGGCTGGAGCGACATCGCCGCGACCAACGCCATCACCGGGTTTCTGCTGGACGGCATGGGCTACAAGGCCAAGGTCGACACCTTGGCCGTGCCGATCACCTTTGGCGGCCTCAAGGATGGCCAGGTGGATGTGTTCCTGGGTAACTGGATGCCGGCGCAGCAGGGCTTCTATGACAAGTTCGTGGCCACGGGCGATGTCACGCAACTGGCCAAGAACCTCGATGGCACCGAATTCACCCTCGCCGTCCCGGACTATGTGTGGGACGCGGGTGTGCATAACTTTGCCGACCTGAACAAGTTCGCCGACAAGTTCGACCACAAGATCTACGGCATCGGCTCGGGTGCGCCAGCGAATATTTCACTGCAAGAGATCATCAAGAAGAACGATTTCGACATGGGCCAGTGGAAACTGGTGGAGTCCAGCGAGCAGGCGATGCTGGCCGAAGTGTCCCGGGCGGTGAAGAAACAGAAATTCGTCACCTTCCTCGGCTGGACCCCACACCCGATGAACGTGCAGCTGAAAATGCACTACCTCAAGGGCGGCGAGAAATACTTCGGCGACACCGGCAGCGTCCACACCCTGACCCGCAAGGGTTATGCACAGGCCTGCCCGAACGTTGGCAAGCTGCTGACCAACCTGAGTTTCACCCAGGACATGGAGAACAGCATCATGGCCGAGGTGGTGAACAAGAAAGTCAGCAATGCCGATGCGGCCAAGGCCTGGATCAAGGCCAACCCGGCGGTGCTGGATAAATGGCTCGACGGCGTGAAAACCGTGGATGGCAAGGAGGCGTTGCCGGCGGTCAAAGCCAAGTTGTGAAGATGACCGCTGGCCAGAAGTTGCAATGATGACCGGTGGCGAGGGAGCTCGCTCCCGCTCGGCTGCGCAGCAGACGCAACCCTGACAACTCGGTAGCGATGTTGAAGGGTTTGGGAGCACTCCGCGCTCCAGCGGGAGCACGCTCCCTCGCCACACACAGCGCCTTCAGAACACCAGGCTTGCCGGCCACAATGATTGCTTGATCCTGATACCCTTGCGCCAACCCCCAACCGAGAGGACCCATGGCCCCTCCCAGTCGCCATTCACTCTTCCCGTTCCTCAGCTGGCTGCCCCGCCAGACCCGCGCCAGCGTCGGCCGCGATCTGATCGTCGGCCTCAGCGGCGCAATCCTGGCGTTGCCGCAATCCATTGCCTACGCCTTGATCGCCGGTCTGCCACCGGAGTACGGCCTGTACGCGGCAATCATTCCGGTATTGATCGCTTGCCTGTGGGGCTCGTCGTGGCATCTGATCTGCGGCCCTACGGCGGCCATCTCGATTGTCCTGTACGCCAGCGTCAGTCCTCTCGCTGTTCCGGCGACCCAGGACTACGTGACGTTGATCCTGCTCCTGACCTTTCTGGCGGGTATCTTCCAATGGCTGCTGGGCCTGTTGCGCTTCGGCGCGCTGGTGAACTTCGTCTCGCATTCGGTGGTGCTCGGCTTCACCCTCGGCGCGGCCGTGGTGATTGCCATCGGCCAGTTGCCCAACCTGCTGGGGCTGGACCTGCCCAGCCAAGCCACCGCTCTGGACAGCTTCATCACCTTGTTCAAGCACCTGGGGGAAATCGACAAACCGTCCTTGCTGCTGGGGCTGGCGACGGTGGTGGTGGGTGTAACGCTCAAACTGTGGTTGCCGCGCTGGCCGACCTTGTTGATTACCCTGGTGCTGGGAGCGCTGCTGGTTTGGCTGTGGCCATCGATGTTCGGCCACGTGAAGTTGGTCAGTGCCTTCACCGGCAAGCTGCCGCCCTTGAGCTCGCTGCCGCTGGACCTCGACCTGATTCTGCGTTTGCTGCCCAGTGCGGTAGCGGTGGGCATGCTCGGTCTGGTCACCAGCCTGTCGATAGCCCGCTCGTTGTCAGCGCGTTCGCAGCAGTTGCTCGATGCCAACCAGGAAGTCCGTGCCCAGGGGTTATCCAACATCGTCGGGGCGTTTTTTTCCGGATCGCTGTCCGCCGGTTCCTTCACCCGCTCGGGCCTGAGCTACGAAGCGGGGGCCTGTTCGCCCCTGGCGGGTATTTTTTCGGCGTTGTGGGTATCGCTGTTCGCGATCTTCGGCGCGCAATTGATTGCCCACATTCCAATCCCGGCCATGGCCGGCAGCATTTTGTTGATCGCCTGGGGCCTGGTCGACCACCGCGGGATTCGCGCCCTGCTGCGGGTCAGCCGCGCCGAGTTCGTGGTCATGGCCCTGACCTGCATCGCCACGTTGCTGTTGGAACTGCAGACGGCGATCTATGCCGGGGTGCTGGCGTCGCTGTTCTTTTACTTGAAACGCACCTCGCAACCGCGGGTGCAGCATGTGTGCGATGGCGATGAGGATATCCTGCGGGTGGGCGGTTCGATCTTTTTCGGCGCCAGCCATTACCTGCAAGTGCGCCTGCAACGGATGCACGGCGCGCGGGTGGTGATCGAGGCGCAGCAGATCAACTTCATCGACTATTCGGGGGTCGAGATGCTCCATCAGGAGGCGCGACGGTTGCTGGGGCAGGATCGCAGTTTGACCTTGCGCCAGGCACGGCCGCAGGTGGTGGAAGAATTGAGGAAGCTTGAGGGCGCGGAGAAATGCCCGATTCGCTTCGAAGATTGAAACCCGAATCTTTCTACGCAGGAGCGAGGCTTGCCCGCGAAGCTTTTGGCTTACTTGAGGACGCCTTCGCGGGCGAGCCTCGCTCCTACAGACAGTCGGGGTGTTATGCGGACAGTTGTCGGCGCAGTTCAGCCAGCACCGGCGCGGTATCCGGACGCACACCGCGCCACAGGTAAAAGGCTTCCGCCGCTTGCTCGGCCAGCATCCCCAAGCCATCCATCGACACCGCCGCGCCGTGCTCGGTAGCCCAACGACAGAACGACGTCGGCTCCTTGCCGTACATCATGTCGTAGCACAGCGTCTTGCCCGGTTCGATCAGGCTGGCGGCGATCGGCGGCACATCGCCCGACAGGCTGGCGGACGTCGCGTTGATGATCAGGTCCACCGATTCCTGCAACCAGTCGTAGCCGCTGGCCGATACCGGCCCCAGGTCGCAGAACAATTCCGCCAGCAGCTCGGCCTTGTCCACCGTGCGGTTGGCGATGATCACCGACGCCGGTTGTTCGGCCAGCAACGGCTCCAGCGCACCGCGTACCGCGCCACCAGCGCCGAGCAGCAATATGCGCTTGCCCTTGAGGCTGAACCCGGCGTTGACCGTCAGGTCGCGCACCAGGCCGGCGCCGTCGGTGTTGTCGCCAAGCAAGGTGCCATCGGCCAGCTTGCTCAGGGTATTCACCGCACCGGCCCGCTGCGCCCGGGCAGTCAGGCTGTTCGCCAGGCGGAACGCTTCTTCCTTGAACGGTACAGTGACATTCGCCCCGCGCCCTTCAAGGAAAAACGCCCGGGCAAACTCGGAAAAATCGTCGAGCGGTGCCAGCGACGCGCTGTAGTCCAGCTGCTGCGCGGTCTGCTCGGCGAACAGACGGTGAATCAGTGGCGACTTGCTGTGGCCAATCGGGTTACCGAAAACGACATAACGGTCCATCGACACTCCTCGTTCAGGCCTCGGCCAACCAATCGCGATCTTGCAGGAAGTACTCGGTCAGGCGCGCTTCTTCGCTGCCGGGCTCGGCCTTCCAGTCGTAACCCCAGCGCACCTGCGGTGGCAGGGACATCAGGATCGACTCGGTACGCCCCCCCGATTGCAGGCCGAACAAGGTACCGCGGTCGTACACCAGGTTGAACTCGACGTAGCGCCCGCGACGGAATTCCTGGAATTCGCGCTGTTGGGCGGTGAAGGCAGCGTTCTTGCGGCGTTGCAGAATCGGCAGGTAGGCGTCGATGTAGGCATCGCCGATGGCGCGCATGAAGGCGAAGCTGGTATCGAAGTCCCATTCATTGAGGTCATCGAAGAACAGACCGCCGATGCCCCGAGGCTCGTGGCGATGCTTGATGTGGAAATAGCTGTCGCACCAGGCTTTGTAGCGCGAGTAGACGTCCGGGCCGAACGGGGCGCAGGCCTGTTCGGCCACGCGGTGCCAGTGCACGCAATCTTCGACGTTGCCATAGTACGGGGTCAGGTCGAAACCGCCGCCGAACCACCAGACTGGCTCTTCGCCTTCTTTTTCGGCAATGAAAAAGCGCACGTTGGCGTGGGACGTCGGGGCGTGCGGGTTGTGCGGGTGGATCACCAGCGACACGCCCAGTGCTTCGAAGCCACGCCCGGCCAGTTCCGGCCGATGGGCGCTGGCCGACGGTGGCAGGCCGCTGCCGAACACGTGGGAAAAGTTGACGCCGCCCTTTTCGATCACCGTACCGTTTTCGATGACCCGGGTACGTCCGCCACCGCCGGCGGGCCGGGTCCAGGCGTCTTCGACAAAGCGCGTGCCGCCGTCTTCCGCTTCCAGGGCGGCGCAAATTCGGTCTTGCAGGTCGAGCAGGTAGGCTTTTACGGCCTCGGTGCGGGTAGTCATGACATCACCTTGGATCGGGCAAAGCTACGCGACGCTCCATCGGAGCGGGCTGGCGCAAATGGGCGCGTAGCATACCACTGGCGGTGCACCGATCGCAGTTGACGAAGATCATGGTTAGGAGTCCGATAGGGCGCTTCGTATCGACGAATCAAGGAGAAGGCAGATGGCAAAGCGTATCCAGTTCCGCGCCCATGGCGGCCCCGAAGTACTCGAGTATGTGGATTACCAGCCCGCCGAGCCCGGCCCGCAACAGGTCCGCGTGAGCAACAAGGCCATCGGCCTGAACTTCATCGACACTTATTATCGCAGCGGGCTCTATCCACCGCCGTCCCTGCCATCGGGTGTGGGTTCGGAAGGCGCCGGTGTGGTCGAAGCGGTCGGCAGCGAAGTCACCCGGTTCAAGGTCGGCGATCGCGTGGCTTACGGCAGCGGCCCGCTGGGTGCCTACAGTGATGTTCACGTCTTGCCTGAGGCCAATCTGGTCAAGCTGCCGGACGCCATCAGCTTCGAGCAGGCCGCCGGGGTCATGCTCAAAGGCCTGACCGTGCAGTATCTGCTGCGCCAGACCTACGAGCTCAAGGGCGGCGAAACCGTCCTGTTCCACGCCGCTGCCGGCGGTGTCGGGTCTCTGGCGTGCCAGTGGGCCAAGGCCTTGGGCGTGAAATTGATCGGCACCGTGAGTTCGCCGGAAAAAGCCGCCCTGGCCAAGGCCAACGGTGCCTGGGCGACCATCGACTACAGCCATGAGAACGTCGCGCAACGGGTGCTGGAGTTGACCGACGGCAAGAAAGTCCAGGTGGTGTACGACGGCGTGGGCAAGGACACCTGGCTGACATCCCTCGACAGCGTTGCGCCTCGCGGGCTGGTGGTGAGCTTCGGCAATGCGTCCGGCGCGGTGGATGGGGTGAACCTGGGGATTCTGGCGGCGAAGGGTTCGTTGTATGTGACCCGTCCCACCCTTGGGACCTACGCCAACAACGCCGACAACCTGCAGCGGATGGCGGATGAGCTGTTCGGGATGATCATCAGCGGCAAGCTGACCGTGGATATCAGCCAGCGGTTTGCCCTGGCCGATGCGGCGAAGGCGCAGACTGAGTTGTCGGCGCGGCGCACGACTGGGTCGGTTGTGCTGTTGCCCTGAGATTCGGGGCGGTACTAATGGCCTCTTCGCGAGCAAGCCCGCTCCCACCTTTGATCGTTTTCGAACACAAGCTCTGTGTTCACTGATGATCAGAGGTGGGAGCGGGCTTGCTCGCGAATGGGGCCTGCTCGGTCTTAATCCGGTCGCACAACGCGACCGGTCGCCAAATCGCGAATCACGCTGGGATTCTTGCGACCACCCAGCATCCCACCGAGCACGGCATCAACCTGCCCGCGGAAGTACTGCTCGACGCGAATCCGCGAGCGCGCTGCCGGCCGGCCCTGTGGGTTGGCGGAGGTCGACACCAGCGGGCCGACCAGAGCGCACAATTCCCGCACCTGCGGATGATCGCTGACCCGCAGGGCCACCGTTTCATGCACGCCGGTAATCCACTGCGGCAACAGATTCTGATGGGGTACCAGCCAGGTGTTGGGCCCAGGCCAGGTGCTGGCCATACGGTCCATCCACAGCTCCGGGAAGTCTTCGAACAGGAAATCGAACTGGCGGATGTTATCGGCCACCAGAATCAGGCCCTTGTCCACAGACCGGCCCTTGATCAGCAACAAACGCTCCACTGCCTCTTCGTCCCACGGGTCGCAACCCAGACCCCAGACAGCTTCGGTTGGGTAGGCAAGCACCGCCCCGGCGCGAACGGCTCGTGCGGCTTGTTGCACACGCCAACTGTTGACCATGAATAAACTCTCCAGAATAAGGCTCTGCGCAGTTTACCGATCTTCCTTGTAAAACCTAGCTCACCCGCGCAAACCAGCGCCCGTTTTCGCAGACGGCGCTGCCTTCCATTTCCATTTCGGTCAGCGCCGCCAGCACTTTGGGCAGGCTCCAGCCGCTGGCATCGGCCAATGCTTCACTGCTATGGGGCGCGGCGTGGAGCAACGCCAGCAAAGGATGGCGCGCCATCGGGGCCGGGGCCAGAGAGAAGGAGGTCTGTTGCCAGCCGCGCAGGGCTTCGAGGATATGCTCGACGGTTTCCACCAACGCCGCGCCGTCGCGGATCAACTGGTGACAGCCCTTGGCACCGGGGTGATGGATCGAGCCCGGAATCGCATACACCTCGCGCCCCTGCTCCGCGGCAAGCTTGGCGGTGATCAATGAACCGCTGGCGACACTGGCCTCGACCACCAATACGCCGAGGGACAAACCGCTGATGATTCGATTACGCCGCGGGAAGTTGCTGGCGGTGGGGCCGGCGTCCAGCGGGAACTCGGAAACGACCGCGCTGCCGGTGGCTATCATCGCGTCGGCCAGTCGACGATTGCGCTGTGGATAAAACTTTTCCAGCCCTGTGCCCAGCACGCCGATTGTTTGGCCGCCAACGTCCAGTGCGGCTTGATGCGCAGCAGCGTCGATTCCCAGGGCCAGGCCACTGGTGATGACAAAACCTGCGCTGGCCAAACTGCGGGAAAAGGCGGCAGCGGTGTCCATGCCGGGCCTTGAAGCGCGACGGCTGCCGACCATCGCCAGCTGCGGTTTTTCCAGAATGCCGGGGTCGCCCGCGACGAATAACAGCGGCGGCGCATCGCTGATCTCCGCCAGCAGCGCCGGGTAGTCTGGTTGGTCCCACATCAGTAAATGCTGGGCCGGACGCTCCAGCCAGGCCAATGCATGGCTGGCGCCATCGCGAATCTCCGTGCTTCGCCGAGCCTCGGAACAGGCCAGCGGCAAGCCCAGCGCACGCCAGGCACTGGCTGGTGCGCTGATGGCTTTTGACGCCGAGCCGAAGGCCTCCAGCAATTTCTTGAACCGCGCCGGACCGAGTTCCGGCAAACGGTGCAGGCGTAAACGAGCTTCCAGTTCCGATGGGGAAACCGGTGCAACAGCAGACTGCGACATGGATCATCCTTGATCGTTATAAGCACCCGCCCAAGCGGGAATAAGCTGTGGATAACTCTGTTGGTAACTTGTGAAGCCTGCTTACGGATTGCGCACCTTGTCCAACACTGCCAGCGAGCGCGTTGCGTTGAGCACCAGCCCGTAACTGAGTTTGTCGTAGGTGCGGAAAACCATCAGCAGGCCGGCGCGTTCATCGGGGATCTTCAATGGCTGGCCGGTGATACGGTCACGTACGGTTTCGCCGGTCTTCATGACTTCCAGCACGTTGCCTTCCACCAGACCATCGCGCTGGCCCTTGTTCAGCGTGACAACGTCCAGCGCTCCGATCTGGGTAACACCGCGCGGGACGTCGATGATCAGGCCGTCGACCTGAGTCTTGGGTGCACTGGGCATGAAGGTCGAATTGATCGAGCGCTCTTCACCGCTGAACAAACGATCGCCCAGGCGCACTTCCTGGGTCGTGCGCTGCAGCTCGAGCGTAGCAACGTCGCCCTCGGTGGCAACGATTTCACCGCCACCGACGTCATCGGCGTTGATCCCCAGAAATTCCCGCGTTTGTGGATCGGTGTAGACCTTGCCCTGGCGGAAGATGCCGTAGACCGGCTGCGCCATGTCGAAGTGGCCACGGGCGAAGATACGATCGCCCATGCCGCTCAGTACGCGTTCGGCATCACCGGCCACAATGTACGGCGCCTTGTCGAAGTCTTCGACCTTGTCGACGATGCGGTTGCTCAGCAGAAAGCTGTTGATCGCTTTGAGCGGAATGCTCGGGATGGCATCGGCCACCGGACTGCTGCGCACACTCGGCGAGAGTTTGATGGTGCCGCGCGAAGCGCCGCGATTGAGAGTCAGGCGTGGCTGGCCGTCGACGTAGCTCAGGGTCAGCGTATCGCCGGGATAGATGAGATTGGGGTTTTCGATTTGTGGATTGGCGCGCCACAGCTGCGGCCACTGCCACGGTTCACGGAGAAACTTGCCCGAGATGTCCCAGAGCGTGTCCCCCGAGACCACCGTGTATTGCTGTGGAAAACCTTCCCGAAGTTGCACTTGCGCCTGCGCCCAACCTGCCGAGACCAGAAGGAGCAGGGCGAGTAGTGATTTCCTCATGCGGTGAATCCCTTTATTATGTACGTTCGCGTGAAACGCCAGAGCCGTCAGTGGCTCGCTCCCGGCTTGCTTATGAAAAGAAGGGAGCTACGTTTTACAAAGGTAGCCTGCATCCTCGGACTCGCCAGGCACCGACCCGACCTTACCTCACACGTGCAGTCATCAAGCTTATGGCCATTTTGAACATCCTCGAATTTCCTGACTCGCGCCTGCGTACCATCGCCAAACCGGTGGACGTAGTGGACGACGAAGTACGTCAGTTGGTCGATGACATGTTTGAAACAATGTATGAGGCGCCAGGCATCGGCCTTGCGGCGACTCAAGTCAACGTACACAAGCGCATCGTCGTGATGGACCTTTCCGAAGACCGCACCGAGCCGCGAGTGTTCATCAACCCCGAACTCGAGCCCCTGACCGACGACATGGGCCAGTATCAGGAAGGCTGCCTTTCGGTACCCGGCTTCTACGAAAACGTCGATCGCCCGCAACGGGTCAGGGTCAAGGCGCTGGACCGCGACGGCAAGCCCTACGAATTGATCGCCGAAGACCTGCTCGCCGTGTGCATCCAGCACGAATGCGACCACCTCAACGGCAAATTGTTCGTCGATTACCTGTCTACGCTCAAACGCGATCGCATCAAGAAGAAACTGGAAAAGCTTCATCGCCAGAACGCCTGATGCCCCTCTTCAAAGGCTTGCCGCGGCAAGCCTTTTTCTTTTCAAGAAGCTTTGCAATAGAGAGCCCCCCATGACCGAGCCACTGCGCATAGTCTTTGCCGGCACCCCGGAATTCGCCGCTGAACACCTCAAGGCCCTGCTGAGCAGCCCTTACGAGATCGTCGCGGTCTACACCCAACCGGATCGCCCGGCAGGTCGTGGGCAGAAACTGATGCCGAGCCCGGTCAAGCAGCTCGCCCTGGAGAACGACATCCCGGTGCTGCAACCGCCCACTCTGCGCAACGAAGACGCCCAGGCCGAACTGGCCGCGCTGAAACCGGACCTGATGGTGGTGGTTGCCTACGGCCTTATCCTGCCGCAAGTGGTGCTGGACATTCCGCGCCTGGGTTGCATCAACAGCCATGCCTCCCTGCTGCCGCGCTGGCGCGGTGCGGCGCCGATCCAGCGCGCCGTCGAAGCCGGGGACCGCGAAAGTGGCGTGACCGTGATGCGCATGGAAGCAGGCCTGGACACCGGGCCGATGCTGCTGAAAGTCACCACGCCGATCAGCGCCGAAGACACAGGTGGCAGCCTCCACGATCGCCTGGCCGAAATGGGCCCACCGGCCGTGGTGCAGGCCATCGCCGGGCTCGCCGCCGGCACCCTGGAGGGCGAAGCGCAGGACGACAGCCTCGCCACCTACGCGCATAAATTGAACAAGGACGAAGCGCGCATCGACTGGACCCGCCCGGCGGTTGAGCTGGAACGCCTGGTGCGCGCGTTCAACCCGTGGCCGATCACCCACAGCACGTTGAACGGCGAAGCCTTGAAAGTCCTGGCCGCCAGCCTGACTGAAGGGAAGGGCGCACCGGGTGAAATCCTCGGCGCCAGCAAGGATGGCTTGCTCGTTGCCTGCGGTGAGCAGGCCCTGTGCCTGACCCGCCTGCAATTGCCCGGTGGCAAGGCGCTGAACTTCAGCGATCTGTTCAACAGCCGTCGTGAGAAATTCGCCACGGGCACCGTTCTCGGTCAAGCGGCGGACGCTCAATGAACCCTCGTCTGGCCGCCGCCAAGGCACTGGCTGCCGTACTCAGCGGAAAAGCCTCACTCAACAGCTCACTGCCAACGCAACTGGACAAGGTCGAGGACCGCGATCGCGGCTTCACCCAGGACCTGGCGTTTGGCACCGCACGTTGGCAGCCGCGCTTGTCGGCGCTGGCGGCCAAGTTGTTGCAAAAGCCGTTCAAGGCCGCCGATGCCGATGTCGAAGCGTTGTTGCTGGTCGGCCTCTATCAATTGCTCTACACCCGGGTGCCGGCCCACGCCGCCATCGGCGAAACCGTCGGTTGCGCCGAAAAGCTGAAAAAGCCCTGGGCCAAAGCCTTGCTCAACGCCGTATTGCGCCGTGCCCAGCGCGAAAGCGAAGCGTTGCTGGCCGAGCTGGAACACGATCCGGTGGTGCGCACCGCTCACCCACGCTGGCTGCAAAAATCCCTGAAGGCCTTCTGGCCTGAGCAATGGGAAGTGATCTGCGCGGCGAACAACGCCCATCCGCCGATGATTCTGCGGGTCAACCGCCGCCATCACTCGCGCGATGCCTATCTGCAACTGCTGGCGCAGGCTGGCATTGCCGCCAGCCCCTGCGTCTACAGCCGCGACGGCATCATCCTCGACGCAGCCGCCGATGTGCGCAGCCTGCCGGGATTCGCCGACGGCTGGATCAGCGTGCAGGATGAAGCCGCGCAACTGGCTGCCGATCTGCTCGACCTGGCGCCGGGCCAACGGGTGCTGGACGCCTGCTGCGCCCCGGGCGGCAAGACCTGTCATATCCTTGAAGCCGAGTCGGCACTCGCTGGCGTGGTCGCCGTGGACCTGGAAGCCAAGCGCCTGGTGCGCGTTCGGGAAAACCTTGAACGCCTGGGCTTGAGCGCCGAACTGATCGCCGCCGACGGTCGCGACACCGACACCTGGTGGGATGGCCAGCCGTTCCAGCGCATCCTGCTGGACGCGCCATGTTCGGCCACCGGCGTTATCCGCCGCCATCCCGACATCAAACTCACCCGTCAAGCCGATGACATCGCAGCGCTGGCACTGCTGCAAGGCGAACTGCTCGACGCGATGTGGAAAACCCTGGAGGTCGGCGGCATCCTGCTCTATGCCACGTGCTCGACATTGCCGACCGAAAACACCGAAGTCATCGAAGCCTTCCTCGCCCGCACCCCCGGCGCCCGTGAGCTGGACCTGGCCACCGCGGCGGGCATCAAGCAGCCCTACGGTCGCCAGTTGCTGGCCCGCGAAGGCGGCCATGACGGGTTCTATTACGCCAAGCTGATCAAGATCGCCGCCGCGCGCGGTTAAACGGATTCAATGGAGTGACTGGATGAAAATCATCATCCTTGGTGCGGGGCAGGTTGGCGGTTCGCTGGCCGAACACCTGGCCAGCGAGGCCAATGACATTACGGTGGTGGACACCGACGGCGAACGCCTGCGCGACCTCGGCGACCGCCTGGACATCCGTACGGTGCAGGGCCGTGGCTCGATCCCCAGCGTGCTGCGTCAGGCCGGCGCCGATGATGCCGACATGCTGGTTGCCGTGACCAACAGTGACGAAACCAACATGGTCGCCTGTCAGGTCGCCCACACCCTGTTCCACACCCCGACCAAAATCGCCCGGGTCCGCGAAGCCGCGTACCTGACCCGCGCCGAACTGTTCGATAACGACGCGATCCCGGTGGATGTGCTGATCAGTCCGGAACAGGTGGTGACCAATTACATCAAGCGTCTGATCCAGCATCCGGGCGCCCTGCAGGTGATCGACTTTGCCGAAGGCAAGGCACAGCTGGTTGCAGTAAAGGCTTATTACGGCGGGCCGCTGGTGGGCCAGCAACTGCGGCAGCTGCGCGAGCACATGCCGAACGTGGAAACCCGGGTCGCGGCGATTTTCCGTCGGGACCGGCCGATCCTGCCCCAGGGCGATACCGTGATCGAAGCGGACGATGAAGTGTTCTTCATCGCCGCCCGGGCGAACATTCGCGCGGTGATGAGCGAAATGCGCCGTCTGGACGAAACCTACAAGCGCATCGTCATCGCCGGGGGCGGGCAGATCGGTGAGCGCCTGGCCGAAGCCATCGAAAGCCGCTACCAAGTGAAGATCATCGAGATGAACCCGGCGCGTTGCCGTCATCTTTCCGATCATCTGGACAGCACCGTGGTGCTGCAGGGCAGTGCTTCGGACCGGGATCTGCTGCTGGAAGAGAACATCGCCGACGCGGACATCTTCCTGGCCCTGACCAACGACGACGAGGCCAACATCATGTCATCGCTGCTGGCCAAGCGCCTTGGCGCGAAGAAGGTGATGACCATCATCAACAACCCGGCCTACGTCGACCTGATCCAGGGCGGCGACATCGATATCGCCATCAGCCCGCAGTTGGCGACCATCGGAACCTTGCTGGCGCACGTGCGGCGCGGCGATATCGTCAGCGTGCACTCACTGCGCCGGGGCGCGGCGGAAGCCATCGAAGCCATTGCCCACGGCGACGCTAAATCGAGCAAGGTGATCGGCAAGGCCATCGAAAACATCGGCCTGCCGCCAGGCACTACCATCGGCGCGATCATTCGTGATGAAGAAGTGATCATTGCCCACGACGACACCGTGATCCAGACCGGCGACCATGTGATCCTGTTCCTTGTGGATAAAAAGCATATTCGGGATGTGGAGAAGTTGTTTCATGTGGGGCTGAGCTTCTTCTGAGGTGCTGCGCAAGCGGCGCTGGCTTCATCGCTGGGCCACGGTTGGAATGCATTACCCCTGTGGGAGCTAGCCTGCTAGCGATAGCAACTCAACTGAATCACCTATCTTAAGGAATCCCCCCGTGATCGAATCCCTGGAAAAAATGCTCGCCAAGGGTGTGGATAACTCACTGCTGCGCTTCGGCCTGGGCAAGGGTTATCTGGATCTTGGGGAAAACGCCAAGGCTGCTGAGCATTTTCAGCGTTGCGTCGAACTCGATCCGAAGTATTCGGCAGCCTGGAAACTCTTGGGCAAGGCCCATCTGGCACTGGCGGACCCTGCAGCCGCACGCCTGGCCTGGGAGAAGGGCCTGGAAGCCGCGCAGAACCACGGCGACAAGCAAGCCGAGAAGGAAATGACGGTGTTCCTGAAAAAACTGGACCGTCAGGCGCCCTGATCAGAGATAGCGCAAACCAATGCCTTCGGCATCCACTTGCACCACTTCCATTCGCACCTTGGGCGCGCCTGTGGGTAAGTCCTGAACCTGCCCATACACCACCGCGCCTCTGGGCAGGTTCGACAAGGCGGGATGCTTGACGTAGACACCCGTGGCCGACAGGTTGCGTGTCTGCCCCAGGCATTCGCCAATGCTTTCATGACTGATCTTGATGCGAAACGATTTGCGTTGTTCGGACATCTTCTGCGCCCTTGAATGAACCGTTGTGGATAACTCCCCCAACGAGGTTATCCACAGATCATGCCAAACCGACTCAGTACCAGCGTTCCTCACCCGGAGGACGCTTCTTGAAGCGCTTCATGCTCCACATGTACTGGCTCGGATAGGCCCGCACATAGCGCTCGACCACCTGGCTCATCGCCGCGCAGGACGTGGCAGTATCGGTGCTGTACATGGCCTCGGGCGCGGCTTCCAGAATCACTTTGTAGCCCGAGCCGTCCGGCAGCCGCAGCGCATGCAGGAACACGCCGACCGCCTTGCCGCCGGCGAGCATGTTCGGCACGAATTTGCTGGTCAGGGCCTGGGTGGCGAAGAAGGGCACGAAAATACCGGCGGATTCGGCCGGTTCCGGGTCGGCGGGAATGCCCACCGCACCACCTTTGCGCACTTCCTTGATGACACTGAGGATGCCTTCTTTGGTGGAAGCGGCCACTTTGTTGCCCAGTTGAACCCGCTGCTTTTGCAGCAATTCATCCACAGCCTTGAGCTTGGGCGGGCGGTAGAAAATGATCGGTTTGCACTGGCTGCAGTAGAAGTGATTGAGCACTTCCCAGTTGCCGAGGTGGCTGGTGATACCGACCACGCCCTTGCCTGAGGCGAGGGCGTCCTTCAGGACATCAAGGCCTTCGACTTCGCGCACCAGGTCGATGGAACGCTGGGCCGGCCAGATCCAGGCGCAGGCGCTTTCGGTCAGGGACTTGCCGATGTCTTTCAGGCTTTGACCCACCAGACGTTCGCGTTCGGCAGGGTCCATGTCCGGGAAGCACTTGGCGAGGTTGATCCGCACCACGTCGCGGGAACGGTTGGGGGTTTTCCACATCAACCAGCCAATCGCTGAGCCGACGGCCTGCACTGCCCGCCACGGGAGCAAGGCAAACAGCCGCAGAGCGCCTACCAGCAAGGCGCCTTTAAACTTTTCCACAGGTCACTCCTGATCTTGTGCTGTGCGCGAGGCGGCCATTCTAACCGCCGTTGGCCAGCATCGCGTAGCGATCACAGTCCTGCGTGTGGTCCATGACCATGCCCGAGGCCTGCATCAGCGCGTAGCAGATCGTTGGCCCGACGAAGGTGAAGCCAGCCTTTTTCAGGGCCTTGCTCATCTCCACGGCCTGGGGCGTGATGGCCGGCACTTCGCTGCGATCCTTGAAATGATTGATCACAGGCGTGCCACCGACGAAGGACCAGAGAAACGCCACCGGGTCCTCCAGCGCCAGCCAGGTCTGGGCATTGCGCCGGGCGGCATTGAGCTTTAGGCGATTGCGGATGATGCCCGGGTCGAGCATCAACTGATCGATTTCCGCGTCACTCATCTGGGCCACGCGCTGCACGTCAAAGCCAAACATCACCTGACGGTAATGCTCGCGTTTGCGCAACACGGTGATCCAGGAAAGGCCGGCCTGGAACCCTTCGAGCAAAAGCAACTCGAACAAACCCTGCGCATCGCGTAGTGGCGCGCCCCACTCCTGATCGTGATAAGCCATGTACAGCGGATCTTCGGTACACCAAAAGCAGCGTGGCATAAGGCTCCAGGGGGCGTGCGCAGCAATGAATCGGGTATACTCCCGCTCTTTAAATCGCAGCCCAAGAAACAGGTGAATTTCGTGAGCCAGCCTACGCCAGCCGTGCGTACCTTCCAAGACTTGATCCTCGCCCTCCAGCAATACTGGGCCGAGCAAGGTTGCGTGGTACTTCAGCCCTACGATATGGAAGTAGGCGCCGGCACTTTCCACACCGCTACGTTCCTGCGCGCCATTGGCCCGGAAACCTGGAACGCCGCCTACGTTCAGCCAAGTCGTCGTCCGACTGACGGCCGCTACGGCGAAAACCCGAACCGTCTGCAGCACTACTACCAGTTCCAGGTGGTCCTCAAGCCAAACCCGGACAACTTCCAGGAGCTGTACCTGGGCTCGCTCAAGCACGTGGGCCTGGACCCGTTGGTGCACGACATCCGCTTCGTCGAAGACAACTGGGAATCGCCGACCCTCGGCGCCTGGGGTCTGGGCTGGGAAGTCTGGCTCAACGGCATGGAAGTGACGCAATTCACTTACTTCCAACAAGCCGGCGGCATCGAGTGCTACCCGGTAACCGGCGAGATCACCTACGGCCTGGAGCGCCTGGCCATGTACCTGCAGGGCGTGGACTCGGTCTACGACCTGGTCTGGGCCGACGGTCCGTTCGGCAAGGTGACCTACGGCGACGTGTTCCACCAGAACGAAGTGGAGCAGTCGACCTACAACTTCGAACACGCCAACGTCGAGAAGCTGTTCGAACTGTTCGATTTCTATGAAAGCGAAGCCAAGCGCCTGATCGAACTCGACCAGCCGCTGCCGTTGCCGAGCTACGAAATGGTGTTGAAGGCCTCCCATACCTTCAACCTGCTGGATGCACGCCGGGCGATTTCCGTGACCGCGCGCCAGCAATACATCCTGCGTGTTCGCACCCTGGCGCGTTCCGTTGCGCAAGCCTACCTGCTGGCTCGCGCCAAGCTGGGCTTCCCGATGGCGACCCCGGACCTGCGTGACGAAGTACTGGCCAAGCTGGAGGCTGCACAATGAGTGCTCTGGATTTTCTGGTTGAACTGGGCACTGAAGAACTGCCACCCAAGGCCCTGAACACCCTGGCCGAGGCGTTCCTTGCCGGTATCGACAAGGGCCTGCAAGCTGCCGGCCTGAATTACGAAACCAAAACCGTGTATGCCGCGCCGCGCCGCCTGGCCGTGCTGATCACCTCGCTGGCCACCCAGCAGCCGGATCGCAGCATCAACCTCGATGGCCCGCCACGTCAGGCCGCCTTCGATGCCGACGGCAACCCGACCCAGGCGGCACTGGGTTTTGCCAAGAAGTGCGGCGTCGACCTGAGCGAAATCGATCAGAGCGGCCCAAAACTGCGCTACAGCCAGAGCATCGCCGGCAAGCCGACTGCCAGCCTGCTGCCGACCATCGTCGAAGATTCCCTGAACGACCTGCCGATTCCAAAGCGCATGCGCTGGGGCGCGCGCAAGGAAGAGTTCGTGCGTCCAACCCAATGGCTGGTGATGCTGCTCGGTGACCAGGTCATCGACTGCACTATCCTCGCGCAAAAGGCCGGTCGCGATTCCCGCGGTCACCGCTTCCATCATCCGCAAAACGTGCGCATCGGTTCGCCGTCCAGCTACCTGGCAGACCTGCGCGCCGCTTACGTACTGGCCGATGCCAACGAGCGTCGCGACATCATCAGCAAGCGCACCGAAGAACTGGCGACCCGCCAGGAAGGCACCGCCATCGTGCCGCCGGACCTGCTGGACGAAGTGACCGCACTGGTCGAATGGCCAGTGCCGTTGGTGTGCTCGTTCGAAGAGCGCTTCCTCGATGTACCGCAAGAAGCCCTGATCACCACCATGCAGGACAACCAGAAGTACTTCTGCCTGCTGGACGTCGACGGCAAGTTGCTGCCACGTTTCATTACCGTGGCCAACATCGAGAGCAAAGACCCGCAGCAGATCATCGCCGGTAACGAGAAAGTGGTTCGCCCACGCCTGACCGACGCTGAGTTCTTCTTCAAGCAAGACAAGAAGCAGAAACTCGAAGACTTCAACCAGCGTCTGCAAAACGTGGTGTTCCAGGAAAAACTCGGCAGCGTCTACGACAAGGCCGAGCGAGTGTCCAAACTGGCCGCCTACATTGCCGCACGCATTGGTGGCAACGCTTCCTGGGCCGCCCGCGCAGGCTTGCTGTCCAAGTGCGACCTGGCGACCGAGATGGTCGGTGAGTTCCCGGAGATGCAAGGTGTTGCCGGCTACTACTACGCCCTCAACGATGGCGAGCCGGAAGACGTCGCCCTGGCGCTGAACGAGCAGTACATGCCGCGCGGTGCTGGCGCCGAGCTGCCGTCCACCCTGACCGGTGCGGCCGTGGCCATTGCCGACAAGCTCGACACCCTGGTGGGCATCTTCGGCATCGGCATGCTGCCAACCGGCAGCAAGGACCCGTACGCCCTGCGCCGTGCCGCACTGGGCGTGCTGCGCATCCTGATCGAGAAGCAACTGGACCTGGACCTGAACGACGCCGTGGCTTTCGCCGTGAATGCGTTCGGCGCCAAGGTCAAGGCGGCCGGCCTGAATGACGCGGTGCTGGAGTTCATCTTCGATCGTCTGCGTGCGCGTTACGAAGACGAAGGCGTTGATGTCGCAACCTACCTGTCGGTCCGTGCCCTGAAGCCGGGTTCGGCCCTGGACTTCGACCAGCGCGTACAAGCGGTGCAAGCGTTCCGCAAATTGCCGGAAGCCGCTGCCCTGGCCGCGGTGAACAAGCGCGTGTCGAACCTGCTGAGCAAGGTCGAAGGCTCCGTGCCGACCGTCGTCGAAGCCAAGTATTTCGACAACGCCAACGAGTTCTCCCTGTACTCGGCGATCCAGCAGGCAGACCAGGCCGTTCAACCGATGGCTGCGGCGCGTCAGTACAGCGAGTCTCTGGCACGCCTTGCTGCATTGCGCGAGCCGGTGGACGCGTTCTTCGAAGCGGTCATGGTCAACGCCGAAGATGCCAATGTGCGCGCCAACCGCTACGCACTGCTGGCGCGTCTGCGTGGCCTGTTCCTCGGTGTTGCCGACATTTCGTTGCTGGGGTAAGTCTGTTTGAAACTGCTGATTCTCGATCGGGACGGAGTGATCAATTACGACTCCGACGCATACATCAAGTCGGTGGAGGAGTGGATACCACTCCCCGGTTCGATCGAAGCCATTGCGCAGTTGAGCAAGGCCGGCTGGACGGTAGCGGTCGCTACCAACCAGTCGGGCATCGCTCGCGGCTATTACGACATCGCCACCCTCGACGCCATGCACGAGCGCTTGCGCTCGCTGGTGGCGCAGCAGGGTGGGGAAGTCGGGCTGATCGTCTATTGCCCGCACGGGCCGGACGATGGCTGCGATTGCCGCAAGCCAAAACCCGGGATGTTGAAAAACATCGCCGCTCATTACAACGTATCGCTGACCAATCTATGGTTCGTCGGCGATACTCTCGGTGACCTGGAAGCCGCCAAAGCCGTCGATTCACAGCCAGTTTTAGTTAAGACCGGAAAAGGCGAAAAGACGTTGGGCAAGACCCTCCCGGTAGGCACTTTGATTTTCGACGATCTGGCGGCGATTGCCGCAGAACTTATCCACAATTAGAGCGCTTTCGAAATCCTGACCAAGGAACGTTCGGGAGTGCGCTTGAACCGTTACGGTAAACGTCGCCATGTCGATACTGCAGGCCATCAGAACCTTTCTCTTTTACCTGCTGCTGGGCACCAGCTCCCTGCTGTGGTGCAGCCTGAGTTTTTTTATCGCGCCCTTTCTGCCGTTCAAGGCGCGCTATCGCTTCATCAACGTTTACTGGTGCCGCTGCGCCCTGTGGCTGAGCAAGGTGTTTCTCGGTATCCACTACGAAGTGAAAGGCGCAGAGAACGTGCCTGATCGGCCCTGCGTGATTCAGTCGAACCACCAGAGCACTTGGGAAACGTTTTTTCTGTCGGCCTACTTCGAGCCGCTGAGCCAGGTGCTCAAGCGTGAACTGCTGTATGTGCCGTTTTTTGGCTGGGCCATGGCCATGCTGCGTCCGATCGCCATCGACCGGGACAATCCCAAGGCTGCGCTCAAGCATGTGGCGAAGAAGGGCGACGAGTTGCTCAAGGACAATGTCTGGGTACTGATCTTCCCGGAAGGCACCCGTGTTCCCTACGGCACCATCGGCAAATTCTCCCGGGGGGGGACCGCGCTGGCGGTCAATGCCGAATTGCCAGTGCTGCCGATTGCCCACAACGCGGGCAAGTTCTGGCCCAAGACCGGTTGGGCGAAAAAGCAGGGCGTGATTACCGTGATCATCGGCGCACCGATGTACGCCGAGGGCAGCGGCCCACGCGCCATCGCCGATTTGAACGATCGGGTTCAAGCCTGGAACGAGCAAATGCAGCGGGAAATGGGCTCGCTGCCACCGGCACCGCAAGCGTCGGCTTCCAACGATCAGCTGGCTGTCTGAGATTCTGTGGATAACCTGTGTACGATATCCCATGAAAGCGTCGAATTATTAACGCAACTTAATGATTTATATACATATTTCATAAACAGATAAAACACCGAAAAACGTGCATAAGTTTTTTTCGGGCGCAAAAAAACCGGCAGATATAGCCGGTTTTTTTATAGCTTCGATTACCCGTTTCACTCCTCATAGAGCGGGAAGCGCAAAGTGAATCGTGTGCCTTCTCCCACTACGCTGCGACATTCGATCTGTCCGCCATGACGGTCTACCACCGCCTTGACCATCGACAGTCCAAGACCCACACCATCGATGCCTTGAGCCGAGGAAAAGCGCCGGTACTGGCTGAACAGATCCGGTAGTTCATGGGTGGCGATTCCCTTGCCCTGATCAGTGAGTTCGCAGGTAAGCCAGCCCTCGCCGCGGTCGACGTGCAACCTCACACGCGTACCCTCGGCACTGTACTTGATCGCGTTCTCCAGCAAATTGAACATCGCCCGAGTCAGCAATGGCTGGTCCGCCATGATCAAACTTTCCTGTGCCTGTTCATCAATTTCCTGGACCAGTTCGATGTGTTTCTGTTGAGCGATGGGCAGCGCCTGATCGAACACATCCAGCACCACCATGGCAAACAGACTCGGCTGAAACTCATAGGCTTCGGATTCGGCCTTGGCCAGCTGAACGAAGCCGTCAGTCAGGTCCAGTGCCCGACGCACCTGCAATTCGATCTGGTTGAACAACTGCGCGTCACCACCGACCTGATGCCGATGTACATCCAGCAGGGCAAGAATCGCCGAGTGGGGCGCGCGCAGGTCGTGGGACAGGAAACGCAGCATCACACTGCGTTGCTCTTCCGCTTCGCGCTCAACGCTCAAGTCTGTCAGGCTCAACAGCCAACCGACCGGCGTATCGCCATCTACCGGCAGCAAGGGAGCGCTTTCCAAGCGCAGGCTTCGCTCCTTGATGTCGCGAAACTCCAGCAGCGGGAGCTCAGATAGCAGGGCGGGGGTGCCTTGCGTCAATGCCGGATAGCCCAGATGTTTCAATTGCATGAGTACGTCATCGCCGACCAGATCGCTATTGAATAACTCCCGGGCTTTTCGGTTGCCTAACAGAATCCGGCCCTTGGGGTCGCTGATCAACGTGGCGACCGGCAGGTATTCCAGGCCATCCGCTATGAAGCGGCGGGCATCGCGGGTACGGCTGATGGCCTGTTCCAGCGCGATAACCTGACCCCGCAAGCGGTCGCCGGTGGGAAAATGCGAGCGACGGCGTTCCGGAAAGATTTTCGGTTCGCTGTCCAGCCGCGCCAGTTCCCATCCAAAATAGGTCAACACCACACTCAAGCGCCGCCAGTTCCAGATCAGGTAACCGAACAGGATCCCCAGCACACTCGGCGTCGGTGACCACCATTGTTGTTGCTCCGCCAGCGCCGCACTGGCCAGAAACGCGCAGCCCATGCCCGCCAGGGTCAGCCAGAGCGCCAGGCGCGGCAGCCACAGCAGCAGTCCCAGTACGCAGATCACCAGTGCAAAGGAAAGCAGCGCACCTAACGCAGGCGTGTCATCGCGCAGGTTGATTTGCGCGCGATAGGACAACAACGCAGTCAATGGCAGCAGAACAAGACTTATCCACACCCATTCGCGGACCAGTTTCCTGAACAGCCGTTGGACTTGAGTCGGCTCGCGGCTTTCCCGACGACGCTCATTCATGTTGTCATTCATAGGGCACGGGTCTGGAAGGGTGAGTGAAATCATAGCGGACGTCGACCAGTGGTGGGTCTCTTACTTTGACTCCTCCAACCCAGCCGCTATTGTCCTATGCATAACGCAATGGCCGCAGAGCCAAGGAACCAGCGCACAATGCGTATCGCCATTCTCGACGACGAACCGGCCGAATTGCGCCGCGTGGAACAGACCCTCCATCAGATGGCCGACCCCGCAGAGGATGCGTGGTCATTGCACAGCTTCGAGAGGGGAGAGGACCTGCTGCGCCAACTGCGTCGGGAAACCTACGACCTGCTCATCCTCGACTGGCAGCTGCCGGACCTGACGGGTATCGCGCTGTTGCAATGGACCCGCGAACACATGGACGCACCGCCCGCGGCCATCATGCTCACCAGTCGCGACACCGAAAGCGACATCGTCCAGGCCTTGAATGCCGGGGCCGATGACTACGTCAGCAAACCCTTCCGACCCAACGAACTCAAAGCCCGGGTCGCAGCGGTACTGCGTCGACATAGCCAGCAGCGTACGGCGGCATCGGAAGTGTTGAGCTTCAATGACCTGGTGTTCGACGATGCCGAACTGACGGTCAAGCGGGCGGGCACGCCGATCGTCATGACCGAGCGTGAGTATCGACTGGCTCGCTGCCTCTTCACCAATCTGGGCCGGCCGTTGTCGCGGGAATATCTTTATCAGCGGTTTTGGACCCACGAAGAAATGGACTCATCGCGACCGCTCGATACGCATATCTATCGACTGCGTAACAAACTGGGGTTAACGGCAGATCGGGGTTGGCAGTTACTGACGATCTATGGGTATGGATATCGGTTGGAGAGTGTGGCTGCGGTTAGCTCGTAACGGTTTATAGATAGCAATAAAAAAGGCCAACGCATCTGCGTTGGCCTTTTTGTTGGCGGTAGAGCCGGATCAGAAATCCAGGTTGGAAACCGCCAACGCATTGCTTTCGATGAAGTCACGGCGAGGTTCGACCGCATCACCCATCAGGGTGTTGAAGATCTGGTCGGCACCGATGGCGTCTTCGATGGTGACTTTGAGCATCCGGCGCACGCTTGGGTCCATGGTGGTTTCCCACAGTTGATCCGGGTTCATTTCGCCCAGACCTTTGTATCGCTGGATGGTGTGACGCTTGGTGCTTTCAGCCATCAGCCAGTCCAGTGCTTCCTTGAACTCGGTGACTGCTTTCTTGCGTTCGCCACGCTGGATGTACGCGCCGTCATCCAGCAGGGTGCTCAATTGGGCGCCCAGGGATACAACGGTTTTGTAGTCGTTGCTGCCGAAGAAGTCGCGGTTGAAGGTGACGTAGTTCGACAGGCCGTGGGAGATCAGTTCGACCTCTGGCAGCCAGACGTTACGCTCACGGTCTTCACGCAAGCTCGCCTTGTAGACCAGGCCTGACTTCTCGACGGTGCGCAGGCGCACTTCGTACTGGGCCAGCCAATCCTGCATCGCTGCATGGTTGCTGAGCATTTCCAGGCTGACGGCCGGCAGGTAGATGAAGTGTTCGGTCAGCTCCTGCGGGTACAGGCGCGACAGACGCTTGAGGGTCTTCATCACCAGACGGAAGTCATTCACCAGGCGCTCGAGCGCTTCGCCCGAGATTCCCGGAGCATCTTCGTTCAGGTGCAGGCTCGCGTCTTCCAGGGCCGACTGCGTCATGTACTCTTCCATGGCGTCATCGTCTTTGATGTATTGCTCTTGCTTGCCTTTCTTGACCTTGTACAGCGGCGGCTGGGCGATGTAGATGTAGCCGCGCTCGATCAGTTCTGGCAGTTGACGGAAGAAGAAGGTCAGCAGCAGGGTACGGATGTGCGAACCGTCGACGTCAGCATCGGTCATGATGATGATGTTGTGATAACGCAGTTTGTCGATGTTGTACTCTTCGCGGCCGATGCCGCAGCCCAGCGCAGTGATCAAGGTGCCCACTTCCTGGGAAGAGATCATCTTGTCGAAGCGCGCCTTCTCGACGTTCAGGATCTTACCCTTGAGGGGCAGAATCGCTTGGGTCTTGCGGTTACGTCCCTGCTTGGCGGAGCCGCCAGCAGAGTCACCTTCCACGAGGTACAGTTCAGAGAGGGCAGGGTCTTTTTCCTGGCAGTCCGCCAGTTTGCCCGGCAGGCCGGCGATGTCCAGTGCGCCTTTGCGGCGGGTCATCTCACGGGCCTTGCGCGCGGCTTCACGAGCACGGGCAGCGTCGATCATCTTGCCGACGACCAGCTTGGCTTCGTTCGGGTTTTCCAGCAGGAAGTCGGAGAAGTACTTGCCCATTTCCTGTTCGACCGCTGTCTTCACTTCGGAAGAGACCAGCTTGTCTTTGGTCTGGGAGCTGAACTTCGGATCCGGCACCTTCACCGAAATGATCGCAGTCAGGCCTTCACGGGCATCATCACCGGTGGTCGCGACCTTGTGCTTCTTCGCCAGACCTTCGGCTTCGATGTAGGTGTTGAGGTTACGCGTCAGTGCGGAACGGAAACCCACCAGGTGAGTACCGCCATCGCGCTGGGGAATGTTGTTGGTGAAGCACAACAGGTTCTCGTTGAAGCTGTCGTTCCACTGCAGGGCGATTTCTACGCCGATGCCGTCTTCACGCTGGATGTTGAAGTGGAACACCTGGTTGACCGGGGTCTTGTTGGTGTTCAGGTATTCAACGAACGCACGCAGGCCGCCTTCGTACTTGAACAGCTCTTCCTTGCCGCTGCGCTCGTCCTTGAGGACGATGCCGACACCAGAGTTGAGGAAGGACAGTTCACGAATCCGCTTGGCCAGGATGTCCCAGCTGAAGTGGATGTTCTTGAAGGTTTCGCTGGAAGCCTTGAAATGGATCTGGGTACCCGTGGAATCGCTGTCGCCCACGATGGCCATCGGCGCCTGTGGCACGCCGTGGACGTAGGTTTGTTCCCAGATTTTGCCGCTGCGGCGAACGGTCAGGACCAGTTCTTCGGACAAGGCGTTTACAACCGAAACCCCTACACCGTGCAAGCCGCCGGATACTTTATAGGAGTTGTCGTCAAACTTACCGCCGGCGTGCAACACGGTCATGATGACCTCGGCCGCCGAGACGCCTTCCTCTTTGTGCACGTCTACCGGGATGCCACGACCGTTGTCACGGACGGTGATGGATTCATCCGGGTGGATGATGATGCTGATGTCGTCGCAGTGGCCGGCCAGAGCTTCGTCGATCGAGTTATCGACCACCTCGAACACCATGTGGTGCAGACCGCTGCCATCGTCTGTGTCACCAATGTACATACCGGGACGTTTGCGTACGGCATCCAGGCCTTTCAGCACTTTAATGCTCGTTGAGTCGTACGTATTTTCTTCGCTCAATGCCTTCACTCCCGATGGTCGTGGGTCTGGGTGATACGGCCCTGTTCCACGTGGAACAGAGCGACCGGCGTTTCCGTCTGCCAGCCTTCCCTCAATAATTCGTGATCTACACAGGTGATGAACACCTGGCAGCGTAAGTCTTCCAACAAGCGGCAAAGCGCGCGACGGTGATGCTCGTCCAGTTCGGACGGCAAGTCATCCACCAGATAAATACATTGACCGCGTCGTGCCTGGCTGACCAGATGCCCTTGGGCGATCCGCAACGCACACACCACCAACTTCTGCTGACCGCGAGACAAGATGTCCGCAGCATTGTGAGCGCCCAATCTGAGACGCAAATCAGCGCGTTGTGGTCCGGCCTGGGTATGACCCATTTGCTGGTCCCGTTGCAGGGAACCGGCGAGCACGGCGCTCAGTTCACGGTCTTTGTCCCAGCCTCTGTAATAGCTGAGCGTTAAGCCTTCCAGCTCAACCAGTTCGCTCAAAGTCTGTTCAAAGACTGGCTTCAAGGCTTTGATATAGGCGCGACGGTATTCATCGATTTCAGCGCTGGCCTGGCACAGTTCCCTGTCCCAAACCGCTTGCGAAACGGCGTCAAGTGTACCATGCCGCAGCCAAGAGTTTCTCTGGCGCAGGGCCTTCTGCAAACGCTGCCAGGTAGACATGAACCGGGGTTCCACGTGGAACACACCCCAGTCGAGGAACTGGCGGCGAATCTTCGGGGCCCCCTCCAGCAGTCGAAAGCTGTCGGGGTTGATCAGCTGCAGTGGCAGTATTTCCGCCAGTTGAGCAGCGCTACGAGCGTTTTGCCCGTCGATGCGGATCTGGAACTCCCCCTGTCGATCCCGAGAAATCCCAAGCGCACTGTTCCCCCCTTCAGCCAATTCAACCTGGCCGAACACCGTGCAAGCCAGTTGCTCATACTGAATGACCGGCAACAGTCGGGTGCTGCGAAACGAACGGGCAAGCCCTAGCAGGTGAATGGCTTCCAGAACACTGGTTTTGCCGCTGCCGTTGGCGCCGTACAGAATATTGATTCGGGGGGAGGGGGAGAAGGTCACCGGGTGCAGATTGCGCACCGCGGTGACCGAGACGCGACTTAAGGACATCTAGCTTCTGCTGAGCATGATTACAGACGCATCGGCATGACAACGTAAGCCGAGTCGTCGTTGTCGGACTCTTGCACCAGCGCACTGCTGTTGGAGTCGGACAGGATCAGGCGAACCTGCTCGGTGGTCATCACGCCCAGCACGTCGAGCAAGTAGCTCACGTTGAAGCCGATTTCCAGGGAGCCACCGTTGTACTCAACGCCCACTTCTTCTTCCGCTTCTTCCTGTTCCGGGTTGTTCGCCTGGATCTTCAGCTGACCGTTGGCCAGTTGCAGACGGATGCCGCGGTACTTCTCGTTGGACAGAATCGCGGTACGGCTGAAGGCTTCGCGCAAGGCCTGACGGTCGCCCAGTACCAGCTTGTCACCGCCCTTGGGCAGTACACGCTCGTAATCCGGGAATTTGCCGTCGACCAGTTTCGAGGTGAACGTGAATTCACCGGTGGTGGCGCGAATGTGGTGCTGACCTAGCACGATGCTGACGATGCCATCGGGCTCTGTCAGCAAGCGCGCCATTTCCAGAATACCCTTGCGCGGCACGATGACCTGGTGGCGATCCGGCTGACCGATATCGGCCTGCATCGAGCACATGGCCAGACGGTGACCGTCGGTGGCCACGGCGCGAATGACCCCGGCGGAGACTTCCAGCAGCATACCGTTGAGGTAGTAGCGCACGTCCTGCTGAGCCATGGCGAAGCTGGTGCGCTCGATCAGGCGGCGCAGTTTGCTTTGCTCCAGGCTGCAGGTCAGCGAACCCGGGCCTTCCTCTACGGTTGGGAAATCATCGGCAGGCAGGGTCGACAGGGTGAAGCGGCTACGGCCGGCCTTCACCACCAGTTTCTGCTCGTCGACCTTGATGTCGATCAGCGCATCGTTCGGCAAGCTTTTGCAAATGTCCATCAGCTTGCGCGCCGGCACGGTGATGGAACCTGGTTCTGCAGGCTCTTCCAGTTGTACGCGACCGACCAGCTCGACTTCCAGGTCGGTACCGGTCAGCGACAGTTGCTGGCCTTCGACAACAAGCAGCACGTTGGAAAGCACCGGCAAGGTCTGTCGGCGCTCGACGACGCCTGCGACCAGTTGCAGGGGTTTCAACAGGGCTTCGCGTTGAATGGTGAAATGCATGGTCTAGTCCCTTGCCTTAATAAGCTGCGCTGGTGTCATCAAGTGGTCAGTGTACGCAGCAGGTTCTTGTAGTCCTCGCGGATGTCCGCGTCGGATTCCTTAAGTTCGTTGATCTTGCGGCATGCGTGCAACACGGTGGTGTGGTCGCGGCCGCCAAACACGTCGCCGATTTCCGGCAGACTGTGGTTGGTCAGTTCCTTGGACAACGCCATGGCGACCTGCCGCGGACGGGCGACCGAACGCGACCGGCGTTTGGACAGCAAGTCGGAGATCTTGATCTTGTAGTACTCGGCGACGGTACGCTGAATGTTATCCACAGAGACCAGTTTGTCTTGTAGCGCCAACAGGTCCTTCAGGGATTCGCGGATCAACTCGATGGTGATATCGCGGCCCATGAAGTGCGAGTGGGCAATCACGCGTTTGAGCGCGCCTTCCAACTCACGGACGTTGGAACGAATGCGCTGGGCAATGAAGAACGCTGCATCGTGGGGCAGTTCGACCTTCGCCTGATCGGCCTTCTTCATCAGAATCGCTACGCGTGTTTCCAGTTCCGGCGGTTCGACGGCTACTGTCAGGCCCCAGCCGAAGCGAGACTTGAGGCGTTCTTCCAGGCCTTCGATTTCTTTCGGGTAGCGGTCACTGGTGAGAATGACCTGCTGGCCACCTTCAAGCAGGGCGTTGAAGGTGTGGAAAAACTCTTCCTGGGAACGCTCCTTGCGGGCGAAGAACTGAATATCGTCGATCAACAGGGCGTCCACCGAGCGGTAGAAACGCTTGAACTCGTTGATAGCGTTCAGCTGCAGGGCCTTGACCATGTCTGCCACGAAACGCTCGGAATGCAGATACACGACCTTGGCGTTCGGGTTCTTCTTTAATAGATGGTTACCCACAGCGTGCATCAAGTGGGTTTTACCCAGACCAACCCCCCCATAAAGGAAGAGCGGGTTGTAGCCGTGCTTGGGGTTGTCCGCCACTTGCCAGGCTGCAGCCCGGGCCAGTTGGTTGGACTTGCCTTCAACGAAGTTCTCGAAGGTGAAGGTACGGTTCAGGTAACTGGTGTGCTTGAGCGCACCTTCGACCTGCACGTTGCGCTGTTCGGCGCGAACCGGTGCCTGCTGTGAACTGGCGCCAGCCATCGGGTCGAAGCTGTCCCGCGAAGGTTCTTCTTCGATGACCTCGGCGACCTTTTGCGCTGCGCGCTTGGTCGGTGTCGCTGCCGGCACGGAGGGCGCTGGCGACGAAGTGACCTGAGCCTGGGACGCCGCAGCGGCGGCAGCCAGTGGCGCATTCGGCGCAGCGCGTGGTGCCGAGCTGCGCTTGCTGCCTATTAATAAGGAAAGCGCTGGCGCGGTTCCATTGCCGTGCTCGTCCAGCAATTCCAGGACGCGGCCCAGGTATTTCTCGTTGACCCAGTCCAGAACGAAACGGTTGGGCGCATAGACGCGCAACTCGTCGCCTTCGGCTTCGACCTGCAGTGGACGGATCCAAGTGTTGAATTGTTGGGCAGGCAGCTCATCGCGCAAAAGCTCAACGCACTGCTGCCAAAGTTCCACTGACACGGATATCCCCTAAGTTGAAAGCCGGTGAGGCAAAAACAAGCGGCCATTGTAGCGACCGGACGCCTACTTATCCACACGTAGGTGGGTCATCGACCAAGAAGAATCAACGCTTTATACGCAAAAAACACGACCAGTGGTCTGTGAATAAGCTCTGTGGATAACCGGGTCTGAGCTCATTGCACAACTGGGGGTGAAACTCGGTGGATAACCTGCCTGTGGATAACAGTCCGTTTCACACACAGGTTTTCCGACAGTGCAGCACAGGCTGAACACGGTTTTCCACTGTAGTTGTCATTCTCTGTACAGCTTGTCGAATAAGGGCCAAAGCTAGTTATCCACAGATGACGGGGGGCCTAGCTTTTATAAGCTTTACAGAAAAGCTTTAAATACTTTCCTTCTTTATTTTTATATCTACCGAATGATCTGCGCTCGAGCGAAAGCCCCGGAGATCTATTTATAAGGAAACGTTGGTTGGAAATTGACCTAGAGGCTTGCTTTCTCTAGAATCCCCGGTCTCTTAAAACGGGGGCCATTCCGGCCCGTTGTGGACGAACCAGGTAACACGACAATGAAACGTACTTTCCAACCAAGCACTATCAAACGCGCTCGTACCCACGGTTTCCGTGCTCGCATGGCTACCAAGAACGGTCGTGCCGTCCTGTCGCGTCGTCGCGCCAAAGGTCGTGCGCGTCTGGCAGTTTGATAATCCGGCACTGGAGGTGAGTCAGGACTTCAGTCGGGAAAAGCGTCTGCTTACCCCCCGGCATTTCAAGGCAGTCTTTGACTCCCCTACCGGCAAGGTTCCGGGGAAAAATCTCCTGCTCCTTGCGCGCAACAACGATCTTGATCACCCCCGTCTAGGGCTGGTTATCGGGAAAAAGAGCGTAAAGCTCTCCGTTGAGCGCAATCGCCTCAAACGTCTTATGCGCGAATCGTTCCGCTTGAACCAGGATCTTCTGGTGGGCTGGGACATCGTTATCGTCGCGCGCAAAGGTTTGGGTGATGTAGAAAACCCCGAATTGATTCAGCATTTCGGCAAACTCTGGAAGCGTCTGGCACGTAGCTCGCCGGTACCAGCGGTCAAAACCGAAACTGTAGGGGTAGACAGTCCAGATGCGTAAACTGGCACTCGTTCCGATCCAGTTTTACCGCTATGCCATCAGTCCCCTGATGGCCAGTCACTGTCGTTTCTACCCCAGTTGTTCCTGCTACGCGTTGGAAGCCATCGAAAATCATGGCCTTCTGCGCGGTGGCTGGCTGACCTTTCGTCGTTTAGGTCGCTGTCATCCGTGGAATCCCGGTGGTTATGACCCGGTTCCACCTATCCCTACCTCCCGTTCTTCTTCGATGGCCGAGTAATCATGGATATCAAACGCACGATCCTGATCGTCGCCCTGGCAATCGTGTCCTACGTTATGGTTCTTAAATGGAACCAGGACTACGGCCAAGCTGCCTTGCCGACTCAGAATGTTGCTTCCAGCACGACCGCGCCGGGCCTCCCGGATACGGCAACTGGCAATAAAGCGTCCGTCAGTGACGACATTCCACATGCCGCAAACGATACCAGTGCTCCTGCCGAAACTCCGGTGGCTGCAAGCACCGACCTCATCCAGATCAAAACGGATGTGCTCGACCTGGCCGTCGATCCACAAGGCGGTGATGTTGCCCAACTGAAATTGCCGCTTTATCCACGTCGCCAGGACCATCCGGAAATTCCTTTCCAGCTGTTCGACAATGGCAACGAGCGTACTTATCTGGCTCAGAGTGGCCTGATCGGCACCAACGGTCCGGACGCAAGTCCTGCCGGTCGTCCGGTTTACTCCTCGGAGAAGAAGATTTATCAACTGGCTGACGGTCAGGACCAACTGGTCGTGGACCTGAAGTACAGCAAGGACGGCGTCAACTACATCAAGCGTTTCACCCTGAAACGCGGCCTGTACGACGTAACCGTTTCTTATCTGATCGACAACGAAAGTGCTCAGCCCTGGTCTGGTGCGATGTTCGCGCAATTGAAGCGTGACGCCAGTTCCGATCCTTCTTCCAGCACTGCCACCGGTACCGCGACCTACCTGGGCGCCGCCCTGTGGACAAGTTCCGAGCCGTACAAGAAAGTGTCCATGAAGGACATGGACAAGGCCGCGCTGAAAGAAACTGTTACCGGTGGATGGGTTGCCTGGTTGCAGCACTACTTCGTGACCGCGTGGATTCCGGCCAAGGGCGAAAACAATGTCGTCCAGACCCGTAAAGACAGTAAAGGCAACTACATCATCGGCTTCACCGGTCCTTCGCTGACCGTTGCACCGGGTGCCAAAGCCGAAACCAGCGCCATTCTGTACGCCGGTCCGAAAAGCCAGGCTGTGCTGAAAGAGTTGTCCCCAGGTCTGGAACTGACTGTCGACTACGGCATCCTCTGGTTCATTGCCCAGCCAATCTTCTGGTTACTGCAACATATCCACGCGATTGTGGGTAACTGGGGCTGGTCGATCATTTTCCTGACCATGCTGATCAAAGGGCTTTTCTTCCCATTGTCGGCTGCCAGCTACAAATCCATGGCTCGCATGCGCGCAGTTGCACCGAAACTGGCTGCGCTGAAAGAGCAACATGGCGATGATCGGCAGAAAATGTCGCAAGCCATGATGGAGCTGTACAAGAAAGAGAAGATCAATCCACTGGGCGGCTGCTTGCCAATCCTCGTGCAGATGCCGGTTTTCCTTTCGTTGTACTGGGTTCTGCTGGAAAGCGTGGAAATGCGCCAGGCGCCATTCATGCTGTGGATTACTGACCTGTCGATCAAGGATCCGTTCTTCATTCTGCCGATCATCATGGGTGCAACCATGTTCATTCAGCAGCAGTTGAACCCGACTCCACCGGATCCGATGCAGGCCAAGGTGATGAAGCTGATGCCAATCATCTTCACCTTCTTCTTCCTGTGGTTCCCGGCCGGTCTGGTACTGTACTGGGTGGTGAACAACTGCCTGTCGATCGCCCAACAGTGGTACATCACTCGTAAGATCGAAGCGGCTACCAAAGCAGCTGCCTGATTTACACTGTGGATAACCACTCAAAACGCCCCCTAGTGGGGCGTTTTGCTATCTGTCACTTTTGTCTGGATACCGGTTTATGAGCGTTCCTCGTGAAACCATCGCCGCCGTTGCCACCGCCCAAGGGCGCGGCGGTGTGGGCATCGTCCGTATTTCCGGGCCCTTGGCCAGTGTTGCGGCCGAGGCCTTTTGCGGTCGCGAACTCAAACCGCGATTTGCCCACTATGGTCCGTTCCTGGGTGAAGCCGATGAAGTCCTGGATCAGGGGATCGCGCTTTATTTCCCCGGACCAAACTCGTTTACCGGCGAAGACGTACTGGAACTGCAGGGGCACGGCGGTCCGATCGTTCTGGATATGCTGCTCAAGCGTTGCCTTGAAATGGGTTGCCGCCTGGCACGGCCAGGGGAATTCAGCGAACGGGCATTCTTGAACGACAAGCTCGACCTCGCACAGGCCGAGGCTATCGCCGACCTGATCGAAGCGAGTTCTGCACAGGCCGCGCGCAACGCTCTGCGTTCTTTGCAGGGGGCGTTCTCGGCCCGTGTGCATAACCTTACCGAACAATTGATCGGCCTGCGGATCTACGTCGAGGCGGCAATCGACTTTCCGGAAGAAGAAATCGACTTCCTGGCCGATGGTCATGTGTTGAGCATGCTCGACAAGGTTCGCGACGAGTTATCCACAGTACTGCGCGAAGCGGGCCAGGGCGCTTTGCTTCGCGACGGCATGACCGTGGTGATCGCCGGTCGTCCGAACGCTGGAAAATCAAGTTTGCTGAATGCATTGGCCGGCCGCGAAGCCGCGATTGTCACTGAAATCGCGGGCACTACCCGGGACGTTTTGCGCGAACATATCCACATCGACGGCATGCCTCTGCATGTGGTCGACACCGCGGGCCTACGCGACACCGATGATCATGTGGAAAAGATCGGCGTCGAGAGGGCATTGAAAGCCATCGGGGAGGCTGATCGAGTGTTGCTGGTGGTCGATGCCACTGCCCCCGAAGCGCTTGATCCCTTTGCGCTCTGGCCAGAATTCCTTGAAACCCGACCTGATCCGGCGAAAGTGACGTTGATCCGTAACAAGGCGGACCTGACAGGGGAAGCAATTGCCCTGGATGTCAGCGACGATGGCCATGTGACTATCAGCCTCAGTGCCAAGTCTGCTGGCGCTGGGCTGGAATTGCTTCGCGACCATCTCAAGGCGTGCATGGGCTACGAACAGACGTCGGAAAGCAGCTTCAGTGCGCGCCGGCGTCACCTCGAGGCGTTGCGTCATGCCAGTGACGCACTTGAACACGGCCGTGCTCAGCTGACCTTGGCGGGCGCAGGAGAGTTACTGGCCGAGGATTTGCGCCAGGCACAGCATTCTCTGGGCGAAATCACCGGCGCGTTCAGTTCCGATGATTTGCTGGGAAGAATCTTTTCCAGCTTCTGCATTGGCAAATAGCTTCGAGAGCTGTGGAAAACTTATCCACAGCTCCCATTGCACTTACCAGTTATAGGACACAGAACCGAGCAACGAGCGGTCTTCGCCCCAGTAGCAGCGACCCGCGTCGTTACAACCGGATACGTATTCCTTATCAAACAGGTTTTTTGCGTTCAGGTCCACGGTCCAGTGGCGATCGATCTGATAGCCGATCGCCGCATCCACCAAAGTGACATCGCCGGCATCGAGCTTTCCATACAGCGAAGGCGCGGTGTAGGCGAACGCACTGTCGAAGTAGCGGATACCACCCCCCACATAAAGTCCCTTGAGACTGTTTTCAAGAAAGCGGTATTTGGCCCAGACCGAAGCCTGGTTGCGCGGCACACCGGTCATTTGGTGATCCTTGACCAATGACGTCTGCGAATCCTTGGTGATCCGCGCGTCTGTGTAGGTATAAGCCGCGGTCACATTCAGGTTCGGCGTCAGGTTGCTGTTGAGTTCGAGCTCCACACCCTTGGAGCGGCTTTCACCCACCTGGCGATAGGTCGAAGTGGTGGCGTCGAAATAGGTGTCGTCCTTTTTGCGCAGGTCATAGACAGACGCTGTGAATGCCGTATCCCAACCAACCGGTTCGTACTTCAGACCCACCTCATATTGACTGCTGGTAATCGGGTCCAGCGGCCGACCGGAATTGGAAATCTGCTGCACCGGAACAAAGGCTGTGGAGTAACTGACATAGGGCGTGAGGCCGTTGTCGAACTGGTACATCACGCCGCCCTGGTAGGTGAACTTCTTGTCCCCCGAGCTGATGTTGCTGGCGCTGGCCACCTTGTCGCGAAAATCACTGTCGACCCAGTCCTGGCGGCCGCCCAACAGGAATAACCAGTGTTCGTACTTGCTCTGGATCTGTGCATAAACACCCTTCATTTGCTGTTCCAGCATGGTGTTTTGTACTGCAATCGGCGTGAGCGGATCGCGCAGATACACCGGGTTATAGATATCGATGGGGCCGACCAGTCCGGCATTCCAGTCCTGATTGAACGAGGTACGGTCAAAGCTGCCACCAAACAACACAGTATTTTCCAGGTCGCCTGACTGGAATTTGCCTTCCAGCTGGTTATCCAGCGAATACACCATCGATTTATTGAAGCGATCGTAGGCAGTCATGTTCAGGCGGGTACCGAAGCCGGCATTGTTGAGGTTGCCCGGCCATGTTTCATGGCGGGTGATACGGGACTGCATGTAGCGCGAGTTCTGCCGGAACTGCCAATCTTCGTTGAAGGTATGGGTGAACTCGTACCCGGCGCTCCAGGTTTCCCGTTCGAATGTGTTCCAGTCCGGATCGCCCAGCATCGTGTCCTTGGACAATTTGCCGTTGGGGTTCTTCAGCAGCGTGCCCGCAGCCGGAAGACCGAGCTCCATGTTGGTGTGATCCTTCTGGTAATTGGCCAGCAAGGTCAGGGTGTTGAAATCATCGAAATTCAGGGTGAGGGAGGGGGCGATGTAGAGCCGATCGTCCGGCACATGATCGGTCTGGGTGTCAGCATTGCGCCCCAGCATCACCACTCGGCCAAGCACGTTGCCGTTGTCGGTCAGCGGACCGGACACATCCACACCCAATTGCCGGCGATTGTTCGAGCCATAGCTGAGCTGTACTTCTCCTTGCGACGCCGAGGTCGGGCGCTTGCTCACCAGGTTGACCAGTCCGCCCGGCGCATTTTCGCCGTAAAGCAGTGACGAAGGACCGCGGAAAACCTCAACCCGCTCGAGGCCATAAGGTTCGGTGGTGGTGTCATAGCGATTGCCTTGAACCCGCAGGCCATCGCGCAAAAGACCGTAGCCATAATCCGTTGCGTTGAAACCACGAATGTAGAACAGGTCCCCGGCCAGACTGTCGCCTGCTGCGAACGGCGGCGCAAAGATACCGGGCACGTAACCCAGGACATCGGTCAGGGTTTGGGATTTTTGATCCTTGATGCGCTGTGCGGTGACAACTGATATCGAGCGCGGGGTTTCGGACAACGGCGTGCTGGTCTTGGTGCCGATCCGGCTGTTGTTCGCCTTGTAGCCGGTGTCTGCGGCGTAATCCAGATTCATATCGTTGGTCTGCTGACCGTTGATGTTGGTGGCGCCAAGCAACAGCGTGCCGGCATCGGGCACCGGCTGCAGAATGTAACTGCCAGGTGCCTCGGACACAGCCTGCAACCCGGAACCTTGCAGCAGGATCGAAAAGCCCTGATCAATCGAATAGCTCCCCGACAATCCTTGAGTGCGCAATGCCGCGGTTTTCTGGGGCGAGAACGAGAGAATCACGTTGGACGCGGAAGCGAACTGGCTCAGGGCGTCATCCAATGGGCCGGCGGCGATTGCATAACGCTGAGTCGCATTGGCGGCAATGGCATGGGGAGCGACCAGAACGCAGCTCACGGCACTGGTCATCAACAGACTGCAGGCAATGCAATGAGGGATAAAACGCTTAGACAAGAAGGAAAGTCGCATGAGTAGGAAAGCCCTGAAGGTGGCAAATGCCGCGTTGGATCGCGATTACCTGTAGGGCCGTTACAGGTAAAAAAAAGATAACCCCGGGACTGATTATTTTTATTCGCGGTCAGCCAGCCTTTTTGACCGACACCCAGTAACGCGTGAAATAGTCGACGCTGACGGGAAGAGAAGCTTGAAGATTGGCCAGTACCGCATCCGTTGAATCCAGTCGGAAAGTTCCGGAAACACGAATGTCCGCCGCGCGCTCATCACAGTGCAAAACACCACTGCGGTAACGGCTCAGTTCACGTATCACTTCGCCCAGTGGGATATCGAGCACGATCAGTTGACCGTTGATCCACGCGGTTTCGGTTGAACGAAAGGGGTGGATGGCGCCGACACCCTGATTGTCAAAGTCCGCACTTTCACCGGCCACCAGCAATCCTGCATGTTCCGGCCTGCCACTTGGCTGAATGCTGACCCGGTCTTCGAGCACGCCGATTCGCGACGATCCCGATAACTGCCGCACTGAAAAACGTGTACCCAGGGCTTGAACTCGCCCTTCGCGGGTTTCAACGAAAAACGGTCGCGGGTCGGCGAGCTTGCCAGTGCGAACCAGAATTTCCCCTTCACGCAAGCGGATCAATCGTTGCTCGCCGTCGAACAACACATTGATGGCGGTACCGGTATTGAGATGAATCTGGCTGCCGTCGGCGAGCTCGATTTTTCGACGCTGGCCTACCCTGGTCCTGTAGTCAGCCCAGACATTGCCCAAGGAAGTGTGTTGCTGAACGTTCCAGCCGAGGTAACCCGTGCCGGCAAGGACCAGAAGCAGCTTGAGTACCTGGCGACGCTGTTGAGTCGATGACAGCGCCCGACGAGCGAGGTCCCGAGGCAGTCCATTCAGATGGCGCTGCATTTTTTCCATTTGGTTCCAGGCCGCCAGATGCGCAGGACTGCTGTCGACCCAATGCTGCCACGCCTTACGTTGCGCGGCCGTTGGCGGCTCGGATTGAAACTGCACATACCAGCTGGCAGCGGCTTCGAAAACTTCGCGATCGGGAGCGGCGGCCATCAGAGCGTGGCCATGATCATGGAGCATTCAGTCAGGGCGCGGATCATGTGTTTCTTCACAGTGGTCAGAGACACCTTCATCTGCACGGCGATCTGTTGATAAGTCAGGCCTTCGATCTGCGACAGCATGAAGATTCGCTGCGCTCGGGTACCGAGATTGGACAGTGCTTTATCCACAGCGAGCAGGGTTTCGATGATCAGCGCCTTGTCCTCTTCGCTGATTTGCGTGGCTTGAGGTCGTGCGGCCAGAGTTTCCAGATAAGCCACTTCGATGGCGCGTCGGCGGTAACGGTCGATCACAAGTCCTCTGGCTACGGTGGCTAGATAGTCTCGAGGTTCACGAATCTGACTGGCGTCGCGGGAGCCAAGGATGCGAACGAACGTATCGTGTGCAACGTCCGCCGCATCGCAGGCGTCATGCAGTTTTCCTTTCAACCACCCATACAGCCACGAATGGTGTTGCACATAAATGCGCTCAATTGCTGCGGTGTTGGCTGGCATGGACATAACGGAAAAGGGCGAGTTAATGATAATGGCTATTATTAGCTTTTGTTACTCGTCGTCACAATAGCCCTGTCTCACTCTCCCTCAAGACGCAGTCATCGATCTTTCCACCGCCCCCATGCAGCAGGCTCTGTATTGGTGACGATTTTCCATACCCGAATTTCTATGTTTTAACGGTTTTCTGTGGATTAAGCCCTGTGAATAACCGCAGCTAAGGGCAGTTGATAACAGGGCCTGAAAACTGAACATAATTGCCTCTGTGGATAACCAACACTTTAATCCACAGGCTTACACTGGTTATCCAATGCCCTCATTGGCACATGACCACAGACTTTTGAACCTCTGTACACATTGATACTAAAGGGCTGTATCGATTTATCCACAGAAAGGTGGGTCAGTAGAAATAAACATAAAAACAAAGATTTAATAAATTTCTCTCTTTTTAATTTCTATAACTCCGACTTCTCCACAGCTGGTTAAATTTTGTGCAAAGGGTTCTTTAGGAAGGGCGAAGTCCCTATACTTGTCGACCAGGTCCAAAAACCTGAGCCCAAACTATTCCTGAATTACCTACTTAAGCAGGCACGAGGTGCGTGGTGGATTTCCCTTCCCGTTTTGAAGTGATCGTCATCGGCGGCGGTCATGCCGGTACCGAGGCAGCACTGGCCTCAGCACGTATGGGGGTCAAAACCCTGTTGCTGACGCATAACGTGGAAACCCTCGGTGCCATGAGTTGCAACCCGGCCATTGGCGGAATCGGCAAAAGCCATCTGGTCAAGGAAATCGATGCCCTAGGCGGCGCGATGGCCATGGCCACCGATAAGGGTGGTATTCAGTTTCGTGTACTGAACAGCCGCAAAGGCCCAGCCGTGCGTGCCACCCGGGCGCAAGCCGATCGGGTTTTGTACAAGGCTGCTGTGCGCGAAATCCTGGAAAACCAGCCGAACCTGTGGATATTTCAACAAGCCGCCGACGACCTGATCGTCGAACAGGATCAGGTGCGTGGTGTGGTGACCCAGATGGGTCTGCGATTCCTCTCTGATTCTGTGGTGTTGACCACTGGCACGTTCCTCGGTGGACTTATCCACATCGGTTTGCAGAATTTTTCCGGTGGCCGCGCCGGTGATCCACCGTCCATTGCTCTGGCTCGTCGTCTGCGTGAATTGCCGTTGCGTGTTGGTCGCCTTAAAACCGGTACGCCGCCGCGTATTGATGCCCGCTCTGTGGATTTCTCGGTGATGACCGAGCAAGCCGGTGACACGCCGATTCCGGTGATGTCATTCATGGGCAACAAGGAACAGCATCCACGGCAGATCAGTTGCTGGATTACCCACACCAACGCCCGCACCCACGAAATCATTGCCGCGAACCTCGATCGTTCGCCGATGTATTCCGCTGCCGGAGAGATCGAAGGCGTCGGTCCGCGCTACTGTCCGTCGATCGAAGACAAGATCCACCGCTTTGCCGACAAGGAAAGCCACCAGGTCTTCATCGAACCCGAAGGCTTGACCACGAACGAGCTGTACCCGAACGGAATATCCACGTCCCTGCCATTCGACGTGCAATTGCAGATCGTTCAGTCGATCCGCGGCATGGAAAATGCGCACATCGTCCGCCCAGGTTATGCCATCGAATATGACTACTTCGATCCGCGGGACCTGAAGTACAGCCTGGAAACCAAGGTGATCGGCGGTCTGTTCTTCGCCGGCCAGATCAACGGCACCACCGGTTACGAAGAAGCCGGTGCCCAGGGTTTGTTGGCCGGCATGAACGCCGCACTGCGAGCGCAAGGCAAAGATGCCTGGTGTCCGCGCCGCGATGAGGCCTACATCGGCGTGTTGGTCGATGACCTGATTACCCTCGGTACCCAAGAGCCATACCGCATGTTCACCTCTCGCGCCGAATATCGACTGATTCTTCGCGAAGACAATGCAGACCTGCGCTTGACCGAAAAAGGCCGTGAACTGGGTTTGGTGGATGACGCGCGTTGGGAAGCTTTCAGTAAAAAACGAGAAGGCATCGCACTGGAGGAACAGCGCCTGAAAAGTACCTGGGTTCGCCCCGGAACTGCACAGGGCGACGCGATTGCCGAAAAATTCGGCACGCCGCTGACCCACGAATACAACTTGCTCAACCTCTTGAGCCGTCCGGAAATCGACTACGCTGGTCTGGTCTCGGTAACGGGGGAAGGCGCGCTAGATCCACAGGTCGCCGAGCAAGTCGAAATCAAGACCAAATACGCCGGCTACATCGATCGTCAACAGGATGAAATCGCTCGTCTGCGCGCCAGCGAAGACACGAAACTGCCTGTGGATATCGATTACACGAACATTTCCGGTCTCTCCAAGGAGATCCAGAGCAAGCTCGGTGCGACACGTCCGGAAACCCTGGGCCAGGCGTCCCGTATCCCGGGCGTTACTCCGGCGGCGATTTCACTGTTGATGATTCATTTGAAAAAACGCGGCGCCGGCCGTCAGTTGGAGCAAAGCGCTTGAGTTCGTTGGTTACTTCGCAACACGCAGAAGAGTTATCCACAGGTGCACGCCAGCTTGGCGTCGCACTGACAGAGGCCCAGCATGCACAGTTGCTGGGTTATCTGGCGCTGTTGATCAAATGGAACAAGGCCTACAACCTGACCGCGGTGCGTGATCCGGACGAAATGGTGTCCCGTCATTTGCTCGACAGTCTGAGTGTGATGTCGTTTATCGAAAACGGTCGCTGGCTGGATGTCGGCAGCGGTGGCGGTATGCCGGGTATTCCACTGGCGATCCTGTTTCCTGGGTCTCAAGTCACTTGTCTGGACAGCAACGGCAAGAAAACCCGTTTCCTGACCCAGGTAAAACTCGAGCTCAAACTGGATAACCTGCAAGTTATCCACAGTCGCGTCGAGGCCTTTGAGCCTGCGCAAGCGTTCAACGGGATCATTTCCCGTGCGTTCAGCAGCATGGAAAACTTCACCAACTGGACTCGCCACCTCGGGGACACTGATACACGCTGGCTGGCAATGAAGGGCGTTCATCCCGCCGATGAACTGGTAGCATTGCCGACGGACTTCCACCTCGATAGCGAACACGCCCTGGCCGTACCCGGTTGCCAAGGCCAACGCCATCTGCTGATACTGCGCCGCACGGCATGATTGGGAACACAAGCAAGAATGGCTAAGGTATTCGCGATAGCGAACCAAAAGGGTGGTGTGGGCAAGACCACCACCTGCATCAACCTCGCAGCATCCCTCGTCGCCACCAAGCGACGGGTGCTGTTGATCGATCTTGATCCACAGGGCAACGCCACCATGGGTAGCGGTGTGGATAAACACGGTCTGGAAAACTCGGTCTACGACCTGCTGATCGGGGAATGCGACCTGGCTCAGGCCATGCATTTTTCCGAGCACGGCGGTTACCAGTTGTTACCGGCCAACCGTGACCTGACGGCCGCCGAAGTGGTTCTGCTGGAAATGCAGATGAAGGAAAGCCGCCTGCGCAGTGCGTTGGCGCCTATCCGTGAAAACTACGATTACATTTTGATCGACTGCCCGCCGTCGCTTTCGATGCTGACGTTGAACGCACTGGTTGCCGCCGACGGGGTCATTATCCCCATGCAGTGCGAGTACTTCGCGCTCGAAGGTCTGAGCGACCTTGTGGATAACATCAAGCGCATCGCTGAGTTGCTCAATCCTGAACTCAAGGTCGAAGGGCTGTTGCGTACGATGTATGACCCGCGCCTGAGCCTGATGAACGACGTGTCCGCGCAGCTCAAGGAACACTTCGGCGAGCAGCTCTACGACACCGTCATCCCGCGCAACATCCGTCTGGCCGAAGCTCCCAGCTACGGCATGCCGGCTCTGGCGTACGACAAGGCATCCCGCGGCGCCGTGGCCTATCTGGCCCTGGCCGGTGAAATGGTTCGTCGTCAGCGCAAAAATTCACGCATCGCCGCCGCTCAGGCAACTTAAGGAATCCCCATGGCCGTCAAGAAACGAGGTCTCGGACGTGGACTGGATGCACTGCTGAGTGGTCCGACCGTCAGTGCGCTGGAAGAGCAGGCGGTGCAAGCCGATTCGCGTGAGCTGCAGCATTTGCCACTGGATCTGCTCCAACGCGGCAAGTATCAGCCGCGTCGGGATATGGATACTCAAGCACTGGATGAGTTGGCGCAGTCGATCAAGGCGCAGGGCGTCATGCAGCCGATTGTGGTTCGACCCATTGGCGGCGGGCGCTTCGAAATCATCGCCGGTGAACGGCGGTGGCGCGCGAGCCAGCAAGCCGGGCAGGAAACCATCCCGGCGATGGTGCGCGATGTGCCGGACGAAACCGCAATTGCCATCGCGCTGATCGAGAACATCCAGCGTGAAGACCTCAATCCCATCGAAGAAGCGGTCGCGCTTCAGCGCTTGCAGCAGGAGTTTCAGCTGACTCAGCAGCAAGTGGCGGAAGCTGTGGGTAAGTCCCGGGTCACAGTGGCCAACCTGTTGCGCCTGATTTCGCTGCCGGAAGTCATCAAGACCATGTTGTCCCATGGGGACCTGGAAATGGGCCATGCCCGTGCATTGCTCGGTTTGCCGGACAATCAACAGGTTGAAGGGGCGCGACATGTTGTCGCACGTGGCCTGACCGTGCGCCAAACTGAGGCACTGGTTCGTCAGTGGTTGAGTGGTAAACCCGAGCCTGTCGAGCCTGCAAAACCCGACCCGGATATCGCCCGATTGGAACAGCGCCTGGCCGAGCGCCTAGGCTCTGCGGTGCAGATTCGCCACGGAAAGAAGGGCAAAGGTCAGCTGGTTATTGGCTACAATTCCCTGGATGAGCTCCAAGGTGTCCTTGCTCATATCCGCTGAAACATTTCCTCATGTAGCGCGCAGTCGGAAATCACTACCTGACAGTTGAATAGGGGCAGAACCGCCCCTATACTCTGCGCGCATTTTGTCGGCACAAATTATGCCAAGTTATTGAATTTCGGCAGCCGACCATTGGAGAGCAATAGTGATGGAAACCCGCACGCCAAACCGCTTGCCGTTCCATCGCCTGGCAGTTTTTCCGGTGTTAATGGCTCAATTTATCGTTTTGCTCATTGCCGCTTTGGCGCTTTGGCAATGGTACGGAGTCGTTGCCGGGTACTCGGGACTTTGCGGAGGCCTGATAGCCTTGCTGCCCAATGTTTATTTCGCTCACAGGGCATTTCGGTTTTCCGGCGCCCGAGCAGCCCAGTCCATTGTCCGGTCGTTTTATGCCGGCGAGGCAGGGAAACTGATTTTGACGGCAGTGCTGTTTGCACTGGTGTTTGCAGGTGTGAAGCCATTGGCGCCGATTGCAGTCTTCGGTGCCTTCGTGCTGACTCAGTCGGTCAGCTGGTTCGCTCCCCTGCTGATGAGAACAAGACTTTCGAGACCTTAGGGCGTTTGAGGCAACCATGGCAGAAACAACCGCTTCGGGCTATATCCAGCACCACTTGCAGAACCTGACTTTCGGTCAGCACCCTACCGGCGGCTGGGGCTTTGCCCACACCGCAGCAGAAGCCAAAGAGATGGGCTTCTGGGCTTTCCACGTCGATACCCTCGGCTGGTCGGTCGCATTGGGTCTGATCTTCGTACTTCTTTTCCGCATGGCGGCAAAGAAAGCGACTTCCGGTCAGCCAGGTGCCTTGCAGAACTTCGTTGAAGTACTGGTCGAATTCGTCGATGGCAGCGTGAAAGACAGCTTCCATGGCCGTAGCCCGGTGATTGCACCGCTGGCACTGACCATCTTCGTCTGGGTGTTCCTGATGAACGCCGTCGACCTGGTACCGGTCGACTGGATTCCTCAGCTGGCCATCCTGATCTCCGGCGACCACCACATCCCGTTCCGCGCCGTGTCGACCACCGACCCGAACGCGACCCTGGGCATGGCGTTCTCGGTTTTCGCACTGATCATTTTCTACAGCATCAAGGTCAAGGGCCTCGGCGGCTTCATCGGCGAGCTGACCCTGCACCCGTTCGGCAGCAAGAACATCTTCGTTCAAGCCCTGCTGATCCCGGTGAACTTCCTGCTGGAATTCGTGACCCTGATCGCCAAGCCGATCTCCCTGGCTCTGCGTCTTTTCGGCAACATGTATGCCGGTGAGCTGGTGTTCATTCTGATCGCTGTGATGTTCGGCAGCGGTCTGCTCTGGCTCAGCGGCCTGGGCGTGGTTCTGCAGTGGGCGTGGGCGGTATTCCACATCCTGATCATCACCCTGCAGGCGTTCATCTTCATGATGCTGACCATCGTCTACCTGTCGATGGCGCACGAAGAAAACCATTAAGGCCAGTCTCGACTAGTCTGATGTCCCTCTCGGTCAAACGAGAGGGGGTCCTTACGGGCCTCTGAAACGATTTGTTTTACCGCTTTAATCTAAAAAACCTAAACCATACGACGTAAAAGTCGGGAGGAAAGATGGAAACTGTAGTTGGTCTAACCGCTATCGCTGTTGCACTGTTGATCGGCCTGGGCGCACTGGGTACCGCAATTGGTTTCGGCCTGCTGGGCGGCAAGTTCCTGGAAGGCGCAGCGCGTCAGCCAGAAATGGTTCCAATGCTGCAAGTTAAAATGTTCATCGTTGCCGGTCTGCTCGACGCCGTAACCATGATCGGTGTTGGTATCGCTCTGTTCTTCACCTTTGCGAACCCGTTCGTTGGTCAGATCGCTGGCTGATTACTCGGATCTTCCGGGTAATTTGGTGTGATGGACAACGTAACTGCGAGGTGTTGGCGTGAACATTAATGCGACCCTGATTGGCCAGTCCGTTGCGTTCCTGATTTTTGTACTGTTCTGCATGAAGTTTGTATGGCCTCCGGTCATCGCAGCTCTGCACGAACGTCAAAAGAAGATCGCTGATGGTCTGGACGCTGCCAGCCGAGCAGCTCGCGACCTGGAGTTGGCCCAAGAGAAAGCGGGTCAGCAACTGCGCGAAGCGAAAGCTCAGGCAGCTGAAATCATCGAGCAAGCCAAGAAACGCGGTACCCAGATTGTCGACGAAGCCCGTGAACAGGCTCGCGTCGAAGCTGACCGTGTGAAGGCTCAGGCTCAGGCCGAGATCGAACAGGAACTGAATAGCGTCAAAGACGCGCTGCGCGCCCAAGTGGGTAGCCTGGCCGTTGGCGGTGCTGCGAAGATCCTGGGTGCCACAATCGATCAAAACGCGCACGCAGAGCTGGTTAACCAACTGGCTGCTGAAATCTAAGCGAGGGCGATCATGGCAGAACTGACCACGTTGGCCCGACCTTACGCTAAGGCGGCCTTCGAGCACGCTCAGGCCCACCAGCAACTGGCCAATTGGTCAGCCATGCTCGGCCTGGCAGCAGCGGTGTCGCAAGACGACACCATGCAGCGCGTGCTCAAGGCCCCGCGACTGACGAGCGCAGAAAAGGCCGCCACGTTCATTGACGTGTGCGGCGACAAGTTTGATGCCAAGGCACAGAACTTCATTAACGTCGTTGCCGAAAACGACCGTCTCCTGCTGTTGCCGGAGATCGCCGCTCTGTTTGACCTGTACAAGGCCGAACAAGAGAAGTCGGTAGATGTTGAAGTCACCAGTGCATTCGCATTGAACCAAGAACAGCAAGACAAACTCGCCAAGGTTCTCAGTGCACGACTCAACCGGGAAGTGCGCCTGCAAGTCGAGGAAGATTCATCCCTGATTGGGGGTGTTGTCATCCGCGCCGGCGACCTGGTTATCGATGGCTCGATTCGCGGCAAAATCGCGAAACTTGCCGAAGCATTGAAATCTTGAGTTTGAAGGGGCAGCAGAGCAATGCAGCAACTCAATCCTTCCGAAATAAGTGAAATTATCAAGGGCCGCATCGACAAGCTCGATGTGACCTCCCAAGCCCGTAACGAAGGCACTGTCGTCAGCGTATCTGACGGTATCGTGCGGATTCACGGTCTGGCCGACGTCATGTACGGCGAGATGATCGAGTTTCCGGGCGGCGTCTTCGGTATGGCCCTAAACCTGGAGCAAGACTCCGTAGGTGCCGTTGTATTGGGCGCATACACCAGTCTGGCTGAAGGCATGAGCGCCAAGTGCACCGGCCGCATCCTCGAAGTTCCGGTTGGTAAGGAACTGCTGGGTCGCGTGGTCGACGCACTGGGTAACCCAGTTGACGGCAAAGGTCCGCTGAACAACACCGAGACCGACGCGGTCGAGAAAGTTGCTCCAGGCGTGATCTGGCGTAAGTCGGTAGACCAGCCTGTACAGACTGGCTACAAGGCTGTCGATGCCATGATCCCTGTCGGCCGTGGCCAGCGTGAGCTGATCATCGGTGACCGTCAGATCGGTAAAACCGCTCTGGCGATCGACGCGATCATCAACCAGAAAGACAGCGGCATTTTCTGCGTATACGTAGCCATCGGTCAGAAGCAATCGACCATCGCCAACGTAGTTCGCAAGCTGGAAGAAAACGGTGCACTGGCTAACACCATCATCGTTGCAGCCAGTGCCTCCGAATCGGCTGCACTGCAGTTCCTGGCACCGTACTCCGGTTGCACCATGGGCGAATACTTCCGCGACCGCGGTGAAGACGCGCTGATCGTTTATGACGATCTGTCCAAGCAAGCAGTGGCTTACCGCCAGATCTCCCTGCTGCTGCGCCGTCCACCAGGACGTGAGGCTTACCCAGGCGACGTGTTCTATCTCCACTCCCGTCTGCTGGAGCGCGCATCCCGCGTTTCGGAAGAGTACGTAGAGAAGTTCACCAACGGCGCAGTGACCGGCAAAACCGGTTCCCTGACCGCGCTGCCGATCATCGAAACCCAGGCTGGCGACGTTTCCGCGTTCGTTCCGACCAACGTGATTTCCATCACCGACGGTCAGATCTTCCTGGAATCGGCCATGTTCAACTCGGGCATCCGCCCTGCAGTGAACGCCGGTGTTTCGGTATCCCGTGTGGGTGGTGCCGCTCAGACCAAGATCATCAAGAAGCTCTCCGGCGGTATCCGTACCGCTCTGGCTCAGTACCGTGAACTGGCGGCATTCGCCCAGTTCGCTTCTGACCTGGACGAAGCGACCCGTAAGCAACTTGAGCATGGTCAGCGCGTTACCGAGCTGATGAAGCAGAAGCAATACGCGCCAATGTCGATCGCCGACATGTCGCTGTCGCTGTATGCCGCTGAGCGTGGGTTCCTGACTGACGTTGAAATCGCCAAGATCGGCAGCTTCGAGCAAGCGCTGATTGCTTACTTCAACCGCGATCACGCCGACTTGATGGCGAAGATCAACGTGAAGGGTGACTTCAATGACGAGATCGATGGCGGCCTGAAAGCCGGTATCGAGAAGTTCAAGGCCACCCAAACCTGGTAAGCCGCAGCGGGAGCCGCAAGGCTCCCGCTTGCTAACCTGATAGGTGTTACATGGCAGGCGCAAAAGAGATTCGCAGTAAGATTGCGAGCATCAAAAGCACGCAAAAAATTACCAGCGCCATGGAAAAAGTGGCGGTCAGCAAAATGCGCAAGGCACAAATGCGCATGGCTGCTAGCCGTCCTTATGCGGAGCGTATCCGCCAGGTAATTGGGCATCTGGCCAACGCCAACCCGGAATACCGCCACCCATTCATGATCGAACGCCCATTGAAGCGTGTTGGTTATGTCGTAGTGAGCAGTGACCGTGGTCTGTGCGGCGGCTTGAACACCAACCTGTTCAAGGCCCTGGTCAAGGACATGGCGGTAAACCGCGAAAACGGCGTCGAGATCGATCTGTGCGTGATTGGTAGCAAGGGTGCGGCTTTCTTCCGCAACTTCGGCGGTAACGTCGTTGCAGCTATCAGCCACCTGGGTGAAGAGCCGTCGATCAATGATCTGATCGGCAGCGTCAAGGTGATGCTGGATGCCTACCTGGACGGCCGTATTGACCGTTTGTCCGTGGTATCCAACAAGTTCATCAATACCATGACGCAACAGCCTACCGTGGAGCAATTGGTTCCGCTGGTGGCAACCCCGGATCAAGACCTCAAGCACCACTGGGACTATCTCTACGAACCGGACGCCAAAGAGCTGCTTGACGGCCTGATGGTGCGCTACGTGGAGTCGCAGGTGTACCAGGCGGTGGTCGAGAACAACGCGGCTGAACAGGCTGCGCGGATGATCGCGATGAAGAACGCTACCGACAACGCCGGTGATTTGATCAGCGATTTGCAGCTGGTCTACAACAAGGCGCGTCAGGCTGCGATCACCCAAGAGATCTCGGAAATCGTCGGCGGCGCTGCCGCGGTTTAACGGTTCAAATATTCAGAGGATCCAGCTATGAGTAGCGGACGTATCGTTCAAATCATCGGCGCCGTTATCGACGTGGAATTTCCACGCGACAGCGTACCGAGCATCTACGACGCCTTGAAAGTTCAAGGCGCCGAAACCACTCTGGAAGTTCAGCAGCAGCTGGGCGACGGCGTGGTTCGTACCATTGCGATGGGCTCCACCGAAGGCTTGAAGCGCGGTCTGGACGTCAACAACACTGGCGCAGCCATCTCCGTACCGGTCGGTAAAGCGACTCTGGGCCGGATCATGGACGTACTGGGCAACCCGATCGACGAAGCTGGCCCGATCGGCGAAGAAGAGCGCTGGGGTATCCACCGCGCCGCTCCTACCTTCGCAGAACAAGCCGGTGGCAACGAGCTGCTGGAAACAGGCATCAAGGTTATCGACCTGGTTTGCCCGTTCGCCAAGGGCGGTAAGGTCGGTCTGTTCGGTGGTGCCGGTGTAGGCAAGACCGTAAACATGATGGAACTGATCCGTAACATCGCCATCGAGCACAGCGGTTATTCCGTGTTCGCCGGTGTGGGTGAGCGTACTCGTGAGGGTAACGACTTCTACCACGAGATGAAGGACTCCAACGTTCTGGACAAAGTGGCACTGGTTTACGGTCAGATGAACGAGCCGCCGGGAAACCGTCTGCGCGTAGCCCTGACCGGCCTGACCATGGCCGAGAAGTTCCGTGACGAAGGTAACGACGTTCTGCTGTTCGTCGACAACATCTATCGTTACACCCTGGCCGGTACCGAAGTATCCGCACTGCTGGGCCGTATGCCTTCCGCAGTAGGTTATCAGCCGACCCTGGCTGAAGAGATGGGCGTACTGCAGGAGCGCATCACTTCGACCAAGCAAGGTTCGATTACTTCGATCCAGGCGGTATACGTACCAGCGGACGACTTGACTGACCCGTCGCCAGCGACCACCTTCGCCCACTTGGACGCCACCGTCGTTCTGTCCCGTGACATCGCTTCCCTGGGTATCTACCCAGCGGTAGACCCACTGGACTCGACTTCGCGTCAGCTGGATCCGAACGTGATCGGCAACGAGCACTACGAAACCGCTCGCGGCGTTCAGTACGTGCTGCAGCGTTACAAAGAACTGAAGGACATCATTGCGATCCTGGGTATGGACGAGCTGTCGGAAGCCGACAAGCAGTTGGTAAACCGTGCTCGTAAGATCCAGCGCTTCTTGTCGCAGCCGTTCTTCGTGGCTGAAGTCTTCACCGGTGCTTCGGGCAAATACGTTTCCCTGAAAGACACCATTGCTGGCTTCAAAGGCATCCTCAACGGTGACTACGACCACCTGCCAGAACAAGCGTTCTACATGGTTGGCGGCATCGAAGAAGCGATCGAGAAAGCCAAGAAACTGTAATCCCGGCGCCCGGTAACGGGCGCTAATTTAGTTTGAGGCAATCAGATGGCTATGACAGTCCATTGCGATATCGTCAGCGCGGAAGGGGAAATCTTTTCCGGCCTGGTCGAGATGGTGATTGCGCACGGTGCACTCGGTGATCTTGGTATCGCTCTGGGTCACGCGCCGCTGATCACTAATCTCAAGCCAGGTCCGATCCGCCTGGTCAAGCAGGGCGGGGAAGAGGAGGTGTATTACATCTCCGGTGGTTTCCTCGAGGTTCAGCCGAACATGGTCAAGGTTCTTGCCGACACCGTGCAACGAGCTGCCGACCTGGACGAAGCCTCCGCTCAGGAAGCCGTTAAGGCTGCCGAGAAGGCCTTGCATGAGCGGGGCGCGGAATTCGATTACGGTTCTGCCGCCGCACGCCTGGCCGAGGCCGCAGCTCAGCTGCGCACCGTCCAGCAGATCCGCAAGAAGTTCGGCCATTAAGGCGCGCTTGTTGTGTGATTGATTAAAAAGGGTAGCCTCGGCTACCCTTTTTTATTTTCCGATGTTCATCACGTTGGTCGCAGCCGCTGACCACCCAGGATTGGTAGCCAGTCATGTCTCTTGAAATCGTTATCCTCGCTGCTGGCCAAGGCACGCGTATGCGTTCGGCCTTGCCGAAGGTTCTGCATCCGATTGCCGGTAATTCGATGCTCGGCCATGTTATCCACAGCGCCCGCCAACTTGATCCACAGCGCATTCATGTGGTGATCGGCCATGGCGCCGACGCTGTCCGTGAGCGTCTGGCCGCCGACGATCTGAACTTCGTCCTGCAGGACAAGCAACTGGGCACCGGGCATGCCGTCGCTCAAGCTGTTCCTTTCATCGAAGCCGATACCGTGCTGGTTCTTTACGGCGATGTGCCGTTGATCGAAGTCGAAACCCTGCAGCGCCTGCTCAAGCTGGTTGTGCCGGGCCAGATGGGGTTGCTGACCGTGGAACTGGACGACGCGACCGGCTATGGCCGTATCGTTCGCGGAACCGACGGCAAAGTCGCTGCCATCGTAGAGCACAAAGATGCCAACGAAGTGCAACGCGCCATCAAGGAAGGCAACACCGGTATCCTCGCCCTGCCTGCCGATCGCCTGGCTGACTGGACTGGGCGCCTGTCGAACAACAACGTTCAGGGTGAATACTACCTGACCGACGTTATCGAGATGGCCGTCCACGACGGCCTGACCGTGGCCACCGAGCAACCTCACGATGCGATGGAAGTGCAGGGCGCCAACGATCGAAAACAGCTTTCCGAGCTCGAGCGCCACTATCAACTGCGTGCCGGTCGTCGCTTGATGGCCCAGGGCGTAACACTTCGTGACCCTGCACGTTTCGATGTTCGTGGTGAAGTCACCGTCGGCCGTGACGTACTGATCGATATCAACGTGATCCTCGAAGGCAAGGTAGTCATCGAAGACGACGTGGTGATCGGCCCGAACTGCGTCATCAAGGACAGCACATTGCGCAAAGGCGTGGTGGTCAAGGCAAACAGTCACATCGAAGGCGCGATTCTCGGTGAAGGCAGCGACGCCGGTCCGTTTGCACGTCTACGCCCGGGTACTGTTCTCGAAGCGCGGGCTCATGTGGGTAACTTCGTCGAGCTGAAAAATGCTCATCTGGGTGAAGGCGCCAAGGCCGGTCACTTGAGCTATCTGGGTGATGCCGAAATAGGCGCACGCACCAACATCGGCGCAGGCACCATCACCTGCAACTACGATGGCGTGAACAAGTGGAAAACCGTACTGGGCGAAGACGTCTTCATCGGCTCGAACAACTCGTTGGTTGCTCCTGTGGATATCTCGGCGGGTGCAACCACGGCTGCCGGTTCGACCATTACTCAGAATGTGGATAAAGCACAGCTGGCTGTGGGTCGCGCCCGTCAGAAGAACATCGATGGCTGGAAGCGTCCGGAGAAGGTCAAGAAGAGCTAAGTTATCCACAGCTCTGTAACGTCAAAGATCGCAGCCTGCAGCAATTCTTACAGGAGAAACCATCAACCTGTAGGAGCTGCCGCAGGCTGCGATCTTTTTTGTTTTATCCACAAACATTTCTTTCACTCCCCGCTTGACGAAGTTTCACCGATAGGTTTTGATTGCTTCCGTTATCTTTCGAAACGAAACTTATCTCCCTCATGTCCAAGCGCAACACGCCACAGCGCCGTCACAACATTCTTGCCTTGCTCAACGAGCAGGGTGAAGTCAGTGTGGACGAGTTGGCCAAACGCTTCGAAACCTCTGAAGTTACGATTCGCAAGGATCTTGCGGCACTTGAGAGCAATGGTCTGCTGTTGCGTCGATATGGCGGAGCGATCACCATGCCTCAGGAACTGGTGGCCGACCTCGGTCAGACCGTCTCCAAATACAAGCAGGCCATCGCCCGCGCTGCGGTCACGCGGATTCGCGAACATGCACGGATCATCATCGACAGTGGCAGCACCACGGCGGCGATGATTCCGGAGCTTGGTCAACAACCCGGCCTGGTGGTGATGACCAATTCGCTGCATGTCGCCAACGCTTTGAGCGAGCTGGAACACGAGCCCGTACTGCTGATGACGGGCGGCACCTGGGATCCGCATTCAGAGTCTTTTCAGGGGCAAGTTGCGGAGCAGGTACTACGCTCCTACGACTTCGATCAATTGTTCATCGGTGCCGATGGCATCGACCTGGTTCGCGGTACCACCACCTTCAATGAATTGCTTGGGCTGAGCCGAGTCATGGCTGAAGTCGCCCGGGAAGTGGTGGTCATGGTTGAAGCTGACAAGATTGGCCGCAAGATTCCCAACCTGGAACTGCCCTGGAGCAGCGTCCATACCCTTATTACGGATGATCGCCTGTCACTCGAGGCCCGCGATCAGATTCAAGCTCGCGGTATCACATTGATTTGCGCGGCTGTCAGTCAGGAGAAATAACATGTGTGGAATTGTGGGTGCAGTTGCAGAACGTAATATCACCGCCATCCTGGTCGAGGGTCTCAAGCGTCTCGAATACCGCGGGTACGACAGCGCCGGTGTGGCCGTCTATACCAACGACGAAAAACTCGAGCGCGTGCGTCGTCCGGGTAAAGTCAGCGAATTGGAACAGGCGCTGGCTGAGTCGGCACTGACCGGTCGCCTGGGCATCGCTCACACCCGCTGGGCTACTCACGGCGCACCCTGCGAGCGCAACGCGCACCCGCATTTCTCCGGTGACCTGGCCGTGGTGCACAACGGCATCATCGAAAACCACGAAGCCCTGCGCGAGCAACTCAAGGCATTGGGTTACGTCTTTACCTCGGACACCGACACCGAAGTCATCGCGCACCTGCTCAATCACAAACTCAAGGAAGTGCCGGACCTGACCGCGGCGCTCAAGGCGACTGTCAAAGAATTGCACGGTGCCTATGGGCTGGCGGTGATCAGTGCCCGTCAGCCTGACCGCCTGGTGGCAGCCCGCAGTGGCAGCCCGCTGGTAATCGGCTTGGGCCTGGGTGAGAACTTCCTGGCGTCCGACCAATTGGCCTTGCGTCAGGTCACTGACCGCTTCATGTACCTGGAAGAGGGCGACATCGCCGAGATCCGTCGCGACAGCGTGCAGATCTGGGATGTGACCGGCCAAGCGGTAGAGCGCCAGACCGTTCAATACAGCGACGGCGCTGAAGCTGCCGACAAAGGCGAGTTCCGCCACTACATGCTCAAGGAAATCCACGAGCAACCGTCCGTGGTGCAGCGCACCCTCGAAGGTCGTCTGAGCCCGAACCAGGTGCTGGTCCAAGCCTTCGGTCCACAGGCTGCCGAGCTGTTCGCCAAAGTGCGCAACGTCCAGATCGTGGCCTGCGGCACCAGCTACCACGCCGGCATGGTCGCCCGTTACTGGCTGGAAGAATTGGCCGGCATCCCGTGCCAGGTCGAAGTGGCCAGCGAATTCCGCTACCGCAAGGTGGTGGTGCAGCCTGACACCCTGTTCGTCACTATTTCCCAGTCCGGCGAAACCGCCGACACCCTGGCTGCGCTGCGCAATGCCAAGGAGCTGGGTTTCCTTGCCAGCCTGGCGATCTGCAACGTCGGCATCAGTTCCCTGGTGCGCGAGTCCGATCTCACGCTGCTGACCCAGGCCGGCCGTGAAATCGGCGTTGCATCGACCAAAGCGTTCACCACGCAATTGGTCGGCCTGTTGTTGCTGACCCTGTCCCTGGGCCAGGTTCGCGGCACCCTGGCGGCTGGCGTTGAAGCCACGCTGGTCGAAGAACTGCGCCGCCTGCCAGCCCGTCTGGGTGAAGCGCTGGCGATGGACAGCACCGTGGAGAAAATCGCCGAGTTGTTCGCCGAGAAAAACCACACCCTGTTCCTGGGTCGTGGCGCGCAATTCCCGGTGGCGATGGAGGGGGCGCTCAAGCTCAAGGAAATCTCCTACATCCACGCCGAAGCCTACCCGGCAGGCGAGTTGAAACACGGCCCGCTGGCGCTTGTGGATAACGACATGCCAGTGGTCACCGTTGCGCCGAACAACGAGTTGCTTGAGAAGCTGAAGTCCAACCTCCAGGAAGTCCGCGCCCGGGGTGGTCAACTGATCGTGTTCGCTGACGAACAGGCAGGCATGACCAATGGTGAAGGCACCCACGTCGTGCACATGCCGCACATCCACGACATCCTGTCGCCGATCCTCTACACCATCCCGCTGCAGTTGCTGTCGTATTACGTCGCCGTGCTTAAGGGCACCGACGTTGACCAGCCGCGTAACCTGGCGAAATCGGTGACTGTGGAATAAGTTATCCACAGCAGGTCGAGCCTATGAAAATCGCAGCCCTTGGGTTGCGATTTTTTTTATCTGAATCGGGGATTTCTGATGGACCGCTTCCAGGAAATGCAGGTTTTCGTTGCCGTTGCCCAGGACCAGGGCTTTTCGGCGGCAGCGCGGCGTTTGGGGATGTCCGCGGCCAGCGTGACCCGGGCGGTGGCGGCGCTGGAAAAGCGAATCGGCACTCAGTTGCTGACGCGCACTACGCGCAATGTGTACGTCAGCGAAGCGGGTCAGCGTTTCCTTGAAGACTGTCGCATGATTCTTTCGCAGGTGCAGGAAGCGGAGAATTCTGCAGCTGGCAGTCACACCCAGCCGCGAGGACAGCTGACGATCACGGCGCCGGTGCTGTTCGGTGAGTTGTTCATCACGCCGATCATGGTGGATTTTCTCAAGCAATACCCGGACGTGACCATCAATGCGCTGTTGGTGGATCGAGTGGTCAGTGTGGTGGAGGAGGGCGTGGACGTCGCCCTGCGCATCGGTGAACTGCCGGACAGCAATCAGCATGCGATCAGGGTGGGTGAAGTGCGTCGGGTGATTGTTGCGTCGCCACAGTATCTGGACTCTCACGGTCGGCCAATACATCCGCAGGATCTTTCCCAGGCACCGATCATTGGAATTTCCTCGATTGGTCAGCACAGGACCTGGCCTTTTATCGATGGCGACGAACCATTGAATATCCGCCCGGAACCACGCTTGGTGGTGACAGCCAATCAGGCTGCGATCAAGTCGGCCACGCTCGGCCTGGGTTATACCCGGGTCCTGTCTTACCAAGTGGCAAGTCAGGTGGCTGAGGGAACATTGGAGATTGTCCTGGCGGAGTTCGAAGTGCCGCCGCTGCCCATCCATGTGGTTTATCAGGGTGGTCGCAAGGCGCCGACGCGGGTTCGCAGTTTCGTCGATTTCACGGTCAAGACTCTCAGGGAGCATCCGGCATTGCAGAAGTGAGCGTTTATTTCACCCGATGAAACAACGGATTTCGTTTGCTGGTGATTCTGCTGCTGCACCCGTCGGTGGATGATGGGCTTACCTCGGGAGCTGATCATCGTGAGCAGCGCCACTCATTCTGCGGAGTCGACCATGCAAGCCATCAAACTCTACAATTTCCCAAAATCCGGCCACGCTCATCGCGTGCAGTTGATGCTCTCGCTGCTGAATTTGCCGACCGAGTTGATCTTCGTCGACCTCGCGAAAGGTGAGCACAAGAAGCCGGAATACCTGGCGCTCAATGCGTTCGGTCAGGTCCCGGTGTTGGATGATCAGGGTCTGGTGCTCGCCGACTCCAATGCGATCCTGGTTTATCTCGCGAAAAAGTACGGTAACGGTCGTTGGCTGCCTTCCGACCCGGCTGGTGAAGCAAAAGTGCAGCGCTGGTTGTCCGTCGCCGCAGGCCCCATCGCGTTCGGCCCTGCTCGGGCAAGGCTCATCACCGTGTTTGGCGCGCCGTACAACCCTGATGAAGTGATCCCTTACGCCCATACCGTGCTCAAGGTGATCAATCAGGAACTGGCAGATACTCCGTTTCTCGCTGGCAGCGAACCGACCATTGCCGACGTTGCTGCGTACAGCTACATCGCCCATGCGCCTGAGGGCAATGTATCGCTGGATGACTACGCCAACATTCGCGCATGGCTGGCACGTGTCGAAGCGTTGCCAGGTTTTGTCGAGATGCCGCGCACGGTTGCCGGCCTGCAAAAATCTGTTTGATGAATTGCCGGGGCGAGCAACCTTAGCCTGAAAAAATCGATGGTTCCACGTGGAACATAAGTCGCGTAGTTTCATTGTTCAGGGTGTTTATCACCCAGGACCAATGGGCGAACAAAGGGCCGTTAGCGGCCCTTTTTGCATCTTATGGAACATTTTTTTCATGGCGTTATTTTCACGATTGCTGGCGGGGTTGATGGCGCTGGCGCTCCTCACTGGTTGCGAACGCAAAGATGCGCCGCCGCTCGATCAGCAGCTTTATGTCTGGCAAAGACAATGGACGGCGGGGCACGAAGTTGCCTTGAGTGATTCACGCGACGATTTTTCGACCCTGCGCGTGCTGGCATTACAGGCGTTTGCGCAGGCAGGTTGGAGCCGGGCGCGGATCAATCCTGTGCTGCTCAAGACGGATGGTCGGCCACTCATTGCCGTGATCCGCCTCGATGGCCAGCTCCAATCATTGAATCAGGATGAGATCACCAGGCAGGTCCAGCAACTGATCAATGATTGGCAGTCCCAAGGCCTGCACCTTGCCGGCGTGGAAATCGACCATGACGCAGGTGTCGCCCGACTCCCGGCCTATCGCGAATTTCTCACTCACCTGCGCGATGCACTACCGTCCTCCTTGCCCCTGAGCATCACTGCGTTACCCGCTTGGTCCGACAGTCCCGAATTGCCCAAGTTATTGTCCACCGTCGACAGCAGCGTGTTGCAGGTCCATGCGGTGCGTGACCCGCGTCGCGGTTTGTTTGATCCCGACCAAGCCCTGCAATGGGCCAACGCCTGGAGCTGCATCACGGTGAAACCGTTCTACCTGGCACTGCCCGCCTATGGCGTGGCGCTGTTGCCCAGCGCCAGCGGTGCGCCCATTGTCGAGAGTGAAGTCAGCATCGAACGTGTGGGCGAGCGTCGGGAACTGCTGGCCGATCCGCAGCAACTGGGCCGACTCGCCACGCAATTGCGCGATGCGCCACCGGAGCACCTGAAAGGGTTGATCTGGTTTCGCCTGCCCTTGGCCAACGACCGTCGGGCGTGGAGCCTGACGACGTTGCGCGCGGTGGCCAATGGAGATGACCTGCACAGCCAATTGAAGCTTAAGCTCTCGGCACAGCAGGGCCTTTACGACATCGGCATCGTCAACGAAGGCAACCTCGACAGCGCCTGGCCCGAGCGCGTTACCTTGGTGGTCCACGGTTGCGAGGGCGCGGATGCGCTGGCAGGTTACGCATTGCAACAGGAGGCGGATCTGCTTACCTTCACCCGCCTGCGCGAAGGCCGGATAGCGGCCGGCGGGCAGCGAGCCATTGGTTGGGCACGCTGCGCAACAATTGATCAAGGAGAGTCGAATGTTCACCCGTAACTGGCCCCGTCACCTGCTGTGCCTGAGCCTGAGTCTGCCACTGGGTTCGGCATTGGCGTGCGGGCCCGACTTCCCTATGCGTCTGCTGGATAATCGGGACCAGTCACTGGCGGAACTGCCAGAGGGCAACTTCCGATTTGAGATCAATCGACTGGGGCATGCGATTGCCGGGCTCAAGGACGTCACCGAAGTCACCTACGGGGTGGATGCCAACGACTATGCCGAACAGCGCAGCCAAGCCGAGCAGATTGGTTTGAGCACCGAGCAGCAAGCGTTGGTGCAACAACTGCGCGGGCTGACCGATGCCCGCCAGGTCGAGGTGCAAGGTGCGGGTCTTCCTGCCGAGATTCGGCTGTACCTGGCTGGGGCAGTGGCGTTTGCCAACGGTGAACAGGGGCTGGCGGCAGAGTATTTTTACAAGGTACTGGCGTTGCCGGCGGATCAGCGCGCGTTGCGCAGCACCTGGGCGGCTTACTCGTTGGGGAGGGCATTGTTCGCTATGAGCTCAGCGGCAGACGCGAACCCCGACTTGCTGGCGCAATCACGAAAGGCGTTCCAGCAAACCCGGCAACTCAGCATCGAGGGTTTCAGTGATCCGCTGGAGCTGGGCGTGGCCAGTCTCGGAGAAGAGGCGCGTGTGGCTCGCACCGCAGGAGACTGGAACAGTGCCATCGAGCTTTACGCCACGCAAAACCGCCACGGCTCGACAGTGGGCTACACCTCGTTGAAATTGTTGATGGCCGATCTTGCAGCGATGCCCGATGCGCAACTGGCGGCCCTGCTCAAGAATCAACCGGTGCAGCAACTGGTGACGGCATCCTTGATCAGCCGTCTCGGCTGGTCCTTCGGTGAGCAGCCGGAAAACGAGAAGAAACTGATCAAGCTCCTGCAAAGCAGTACCCGCGGCAGTCTGGACAATGCCGATCGACTGGCCGCGATGAATTATCAACAGGGCGATTACGCCAGCGCCAAGGCCTTTCTCGAACACGCCGGTGATGGCGGCCTGGCCTGGTGGCTGCGGGCCAAACTGGCGGTGCGCGATGGCGATAGAAACGCAGCGGCCGCAGCCTACGCGAAAGCGGCTCAAGCCTTCCCGCAGGATGAATCCTGGGGCGAGCGGCGGACACCGGACTGGGCTTTCGAAAGCCTGCAGCCCAAATGTCGCGTCGACGGCGAAAGCGCGATTCTGGCCTTGCAGCGCGGCGATTATCTGCAAGCCTTCGATCAGCTTTATCGCAGCAAAGGTATCTACTGGTTTGATGCGGCCACCGTTGCCGAGCGCGTGCTGACACTCGATGAACTCAAACACTACGTCGACACCCAGGTGCCTGCACCGCCGGAGCTGACTCAACAAGATCGCGATCACTACGTGCCACTGCCGGTGGCGGCGAAATTACGCAATCTGCTCGGGCGGCGTTTGCTACGTGAAGATCGATTCGATGAAGCACCCGCTTATTTCGACAATTCCGAGTTGCAGGCCAGGGCCAAGGTGTACGGCGACTTGCGCCAGGAGGCCGAATCGAAATGGTGGCCGAGCAAGCGTGCGTTCGCCTATTACCATGCCGCGACCGTAGCCCGTTACAACGGTATGGAATTGTTAGGCTATGAAATGGCACCGGATTTCGCGACTTTTGACGGTAACTACAGCCTGGAGACAAGCGAGCTGAAGGTGGGGCCTCTGATGGCCGAGCAAGAGGTGCAGCGTCAGCGTGCCACAATCGCAAAACCGGACGAGCGCTTTCATTACCGTTACGTCGCGACGGCACTTGCCAATAAGGCAGCGGATCACTTGCCCCACAGCAGCCAGGCATTTGCGGCAGTGCTATGCAAGGCGTCGATGTGGGGGACAAGCCAGAAGGAGCAGAGCGCGTTCTATCAGCGCTATGTCGAGAACGGCCCCTACGTTGTATGGGCCGGTGATTTCGGGCATCAATGCCAGGACCCGGACTTCCAGAAAGCCGACAAACGCTACATCACCCAGATCACCGACGGGTTGCGCTCGACCCTGCGGCCTTATAAAACTCCGCTGCAGATTGGCAGCGTGCTGGCAGTTACAGCCGCCGCGCTATTGTTGATCCTGCGCCGCCGCAAGCCTCTGTAGGAGCGAGCTCGCTCGCGATGGTCGTCAACGATGACCCTGGGAACCTGAGAGCCCGCGGCGCTCTCTGGTTCATCGCGAGCGAGCTCGCTCCTACAGGTGATCGCGTACGGTTCAGGCTTGCTGAACGAAGGTCAGTCGTATTGCAAAGCCAATCAGCAGGCTGCCGAACAACCATTGCTGCATGCGTTGGGCTGACGGACTGCGTTGCAGCCATCGGCCGAGCACGGTGCCGAGCAGGGCGTAAGCGCTGTCGAACAGAAAGCCTATGGCGACCAGCACCACGCCCAACAGGGCGAATTGCGCGAGCACCGGGCCCGCGTGTGGGTCAACGAATTGCGGCAGTAGCACCGAGCAGAAGAGCAGGGCCTTGGGATTGAGCAGGTTGGTCAGCAAACCACGCTGGATCGCCTGTCGATACTGCGGTGCTTCGCCGATTGCGTTGGGGTCATTCACTGTTGGCATCAATGTCGTGCGCAGGCATTGAATGCCAATCCACAACAGGTAAACAGCGCCTGCCAGACGGACCACATCGAATGTCCAGGGTGCGGCCTTGAACAGTGCCGCCAGTCCCAATGCCGCCAATGCCACGTGACAGCCTCGGGCGATGGCCAACCCCACCGCTGTGGCCAGCGCGGCACCTTTGCCTTCACGAGCACCGGTCTGCAACAACAGGATCATGTCCGGCCCCGGTAACAGGAAAACCACCGCCAGCGCCATGAAAAACAGCCAGAACTCCGCCATCTCTAACCCCTTTTAGTCGTCGAATCAGTAGGCCCAGTCTAGGGCTTGGGGGCGGAGCAAGTGCTTGCGTACTTCGCTTCAAATAAGCGTGGTATTGGCATAATCTGCCGATCCATGCCAATCAAACCATCAGGATCTGCCAAACCATGAAACTCGATGCCTACGACCGCAAGATACTTGCCGCGCTGCAGAGGGACGGTCGCTTGAGCAACGTGCAGTTGGCGGACGAGATTGGCCTGTCGGCATCGCCCTGCCTGCGCAGGGTGCGGATGCTGGAGGAGGCCGGGGTGATTCGAGGCTACCAGGCCAATCTGGATCGCGATGAAGTGGGGCTTGGCTTGACGGTGTTTGTCGGCGTGAAGGTCGAGCGGCATAACGACGAACAAGCCGAAGCCTTTCGCCTGGCCGTCACGGCGTTACCGGAGGTGATCTCGGCGTTTCTGGTGTCGGGGGAGTCGGATTTCCTGTTGCAAGTGGTGGTGCCGGACTTACGTGCCTATGATCGGTTTCTGACCGGGCGATTGCTTAAGTTGCCGGGTGTCAGCGATATCCGCAGCAACTTTGCGATTCATACGGTGAAGTCGCCTGGGGCTCTGCCGTTGGAGCATCTGCCGATCTGAAGAGACCGCAGCCTTCGGCGCGCTTCTGCAGGCGTTGCCCTGGGCTGCGATTCTTTGATCTGGCTACATCTGCGTCGCCATCCCCTCCACATTCATCGCCGCCTGACGCAACGCCTCGGAGCGTGTCGGGTGTGGATGGCAAGTCAGGGCGATGTCTTCGGCCGAGGCGCTGAACTCCATGGCCACGCAGTACTCGCCAATCATTTCACTGACGCTCGGCCCCACCAAGTGGACGCCGAGGATTTCGTCGGTGCGCTCATCGGCCAGCACTTTGGCGAAACCTTCGGTTTCGTGGTTGATCTTCGCTCGGCTGTTGGCGGTGAAGGGGAATTTGCCGACCTTGTAGGCGCGCCCTTCGGCCTTCAGTTGTTCCTCGGTCTTGCCCACGCTGGCCAGTTCGGGTTTGGTGTAGATCACGTTGGGAATCAGCGCGTAGTTCACTTCACCGGCCTTGCCGACGATCTGCTCGACGCAGGCCATGGCTTCGTCTTCGGCTTTGTGCGCGAGCATTGGCCCGGAGGTCACGTCGCCGATCACCCAGACGCCGGCGGCTTCGGTGCGATGGCCTTTGTTGGCGAGCATGCCGCGTTTATCGGTGGCGAGGCCGACATTCTCCTGCCCCAGCCCTTGGGTGTACGGCCGGCGCCCGATGGCCACCAGCACATAGTCGGCCTCGAGTGTCTCGGCGGTGCCTCCGGCCGCAGGTTCGATGCTCAGCTGTACACCGCTGTCGCTGGTGGTTGCACGGGTCACTTTCGAACTCAACTTGAAACTGATGCCTTGCTTGGTCAAAGAACGTTGCAGGGTTTTGCCCGCTTCGCCATCCACGCCGGGGCAAATTCTGTCCAGGAATTCGACGACGGTCACCTGCGCACCCAGGCGCCGCCACACTGAGCCAAGCTCCAGACCGATCACGCCAGCGCCGATCACCACCAGATGCTTGGGCACTTGTTCCAGCGACAGTGCGCCGGTTGAGTCGAGGATGCGCTGGTTATCGATGTCCACACCGGGCAGGGGAGTGGGTTCCGAGCCGGTGGCAATGATGATGTCCTTGGCGCTCAGTTCGGTTTTAACACCGGCGTTGTCCGTCACCGTGACCTTGCCCGGCCCGTCGATGTGGCCCCAGCCCTTGATCCAGTCGACTTTGTTCTTGCGGAACAGAAACTCGATGCCCTTGGTCAGCCCGGCCACGCTCTCATCTTTCTGTTTCATCATTTGCGCGAGATTGAGGGTGGGTTTGACCTCGATGCCCAGGTTGGCGAATTCCGTACCCATGGCGGCATCGTAAAGCTCCGAGGCATGCAGCAGTGCCTTGGACGGCATGCAACCAACGTTCAGGCAGGTACCACCCAGGGTGGCGCGTCCTTCCACGCAGGCGGCTTTCAACCCCAGTTGCCCGGCGCGGATGGCTGCGTTGTAGCCGCCGGGACCACCACCGAGTATCACGACGTCATAAGTGCTCATGGATCTGCTCCTGGAGGGAAAGGGATCGGGAAAGGAGTAAACGTAGTCTTTGGAAAAAATTACGAACGTAATATGTGCGTAATTGCGCCTTTCGGTCAAGGCTTCAGCCAAGCGACAGGTTCAGGGTTTTTAGATAGCTGAGTGAGTACAAATATTTCACCGCTTTCGTTATATCGTAACGAATTGTTATGAGAACCAAGCCGGCACTGGAGTGGTATGCAAGTTGATCTAGAAATGGAAGGGACGCAGGTAGCCGAGCTGCCGCGCTTTCAGCAGGCGCTTTTCCAGGCGCGTCGCTTGCGTAAGCTCGCGATGGGTTGCGCTGTGCTGGTGACGATGGGGCTGGTGCTGGGTTTCTTCACCGGCCTGTTTGCACCGCAATCCCTTTGGCCAGCGCTGCTGTTCAATCAAAGCGCCGCGATGCTGGTCCTGATGGCGGGCCTGCAATCGGCGTGGTGGGTCAGTCGATGGCGTGCGCAAGCGATGGGCCCCGCACAGCTGCCGCAGGCTTTACAAGAGCGCGAGGCGCCGGTGGGATGGTATGACCGGCTGCTCGATCGGATGTCGCAGCGTTGGCTGCACCTGCTCAGGCAGATCGGTGCGCCGACCCTGTGGCTCGGTGGTTGGGCATTGCTGGCGCTGCTGTGCGTGCAAGCGTTGTGGAACCTGGCGTTGCCATCCACCCCGTTGGGTTCGTCGGCCACGGTCGGCGCGGCGCTGGCGTTGTTGCTGGCGTTTGGTTTGCTGGTGCTGGAGCGTCAACTGGCCCAGGAAAACCCGGCTCAGTGGCCCGAAGCGCAAGCGCTGGCGCAATGGGTGCGGGTGCCGATCATCAGCCTGGTGTTGGGCGCGCTGTGTCTGTTTTTCGGTAGCGAAACGGCGGTGTGGCCGGTTCGACTGGCTGTATTGATCGGTCTGCTGCCGGCGCTGGTTGCAGCGGAGTTATTGCTGCGCGCCGGGTTGTCGCTGTTCAGTCCCCGTCGCGAACAGCTTGAGCCCAGGTTACTGGCGCGCAGTTTCGTTGCCGACATGCTGCGCTGGCCTCCGCAGCCATTGTTGGCGTTGCAGCACGAGGTGCACACCCGATTCGGCATCGACTTGCGGCAAATCTGGGCCTTCACCTACATACGTCGCGCTTTTCTTCCGGTGCTGGCGGTGGTGGTGTTCGCAGCTTGGTTGCTGACCGGCATTCACGAAATACCGCTGCAGGGGCGGGGCATCTACGAGCGGTTCGGCAAACCGGTGGCAGTGATCGGTCCCGGTCTGCACGCCGGTTTGCCTTGGCCGCTGGGCCGGGTGCTGAATGTTGAAAACGGCGTGGTGCATGAGTTGGCCACCAGCGTGGGCGAGACATCGATTGCCACTCAGGCAGATCCTGCCGAGGGCCCTGCGCCGATAACGGCCAATCGCTTGTGGGACGCCAGCCATGTGAACGACAAGTCCCAAGTGATCGCCAGTAGCCGTGGCGACAAACAGAGCTTTCAGATCGTCAACATGGACGTACGCTTCGTCTATCGCGTCGGCTTGAGCGATCAGGCTGCGCTGGCAGCCACCTATAACAGCGCCGATGTCCCGACTCTGGTGCGCAGCATCGCCAGTCGCATCCTGGTCCACGATTTTGCCTCACGAACGCTGGACGGTTTGCTCGGTGAGGACCGCGAAGGGCTTGCCGAAGACATCGGCCGTGCGGTGCAAGCGGATCTGCAGAAGCTCGACAGCGGCGTGGAAATCCTCGCCACGGTGGTCGAGGCGATTCACCCACCAGCCGGCGCTGCCAACGCCTATCACAGTGTGCAAGCGGCGCAGATTGCTGCTCAGGCATTGATCGCCCGAGAGCGTGGCGCCGCCGCCGAAGCCACCAACCAGGCGCAATTGCAGGCGAGCGTCGCCCACGATCAGGCCACCGCCCGCGCCCATGAAATCAACGCGACTGCGCAAACCGCCGACCGCAAGTTCAGTGCCGAGCAAAAGGCCTACGCCACTGCGGGCCAGGCTTTCGTGCTGGAGCAGTACCTCAGCCAACTTTCCCAAGGGTTGGCCAATGCCAGATTGCTGGTACTCGATCATCGTCTCGGCGGCGCCAGCAATGCGCCAACCATCGACCTGCGAACTTTCACGCTGCCGGCCGACCCCGCGCCGTCGCGTAAAACCGCTCAGCCAGGAGCCTCAAATTGAGCCATGCGCACACGCCAGACCATGGTCACGATCACACCGATCATGGTCATGCAGGGCATCATCATCACGGTCATCATCACCATCATGGCGCTCCAGAGCAGGCCGGCCCTTTTCCATGGCGACGCATGGGGTGGGCTGCGTTGCTGGTGGCGTTTGCCATTGCCGCTGCGTGCCTGGTGCAGGTGAGGTCCGGGGAAGCCACGGTCATCACGCGTTTCGGCAACCCTGCGCGAGTGTTGTTGGACCCGGGCCTGGGCTGGCGTTGGCCAGCGCCATTCGAGTCAGCCATTGCGGTGGATCTGCGACTGCGTACTACCTCCAGCGGTTTGCAGGACGTGGGCACGCGGGACGGATTGCGCATCATTATTCAGGCCTACGTGGCCTGGCAGGTGCAGGGTGATCCGGACAATGTGCAGCGCTTCATGCGCGCGGTGCAGAATCAGCCTGACGAAGCCGCGCGGCAGATTCGGACCTTCGTCGGTTCGGCACTGGAATCCACGGCCAGCAGCTTCGACTTGGCCAATCTGGTCAACACCGATGCCAGTCAGGTGCACATCGCCGAGTTCGAAGCGCAACTGCGGCGGCAGATTGACCAGCAGTTGCTCACCACCTATGGCGTGCGCGTGCTGCAAGTGGGGATCGAGCGTTTGACGTTGCCGTCGGTCACGCTGACTGCCACGGTTGATCGCATGCGCGCCGAGCGGGAAACCATTGCCACCGAACGCACCGCCATCGGCAAGCGCGAAGCGGCGCAAATTCGCTCAGCCGCCGAACGTGATGCGCGAATCGTGCAAGCGGATGCATCAGTGAAAGCAGCCGACATCGAAGCGCAATCCCGGGTGGAAGCGGCGCAAATCTATGGCCGCGCTTACGCCGGTTCGCCGCAGCTTTATAACTTGCTGCGCTCACTCGATACGCTGGGAACGGTGGTGACCCCAGGGACAAAACTGATTCTACGTACCGACGCCGCGCCATTTCGCGTACTGGTTGACGGGCCGCCGAGCCTCGATAGCCAATCCGGATCGCAGCCATGAGTTTGGTTCCACGTGGAACACATGAGTTGAGCAGCCCCTGGATTCAGGCAGGTCGCCTGGCATTTCTTGCTTTGTACGCGGCAACAGTATTGGCCGCAGTGGCATGGACGTTTTCCAATGTGCGACAGATCGATCCGCAGGATCGTGCAGTGGTATTGCACTTTGGTGCGCTGGATCGTATCCAGAATGCCGGGTTGTTGTGGGCTTGGCCGCGACCCATCGAACAGGTCATCTTGTTGCCGGCAGCGGATCGGGTGGTTGAACGGAGAGTCGATAATCTGCTGCGCAGTGATGCCGCTTTGCAAGCTGATCGCGCGGCCAGTTTCGCCACACCGATCAGCGACACCCTGGCGGGATCCGGTTATCTGCTGACCGGTGATGCCGGGGTGGTGCAACTGGATGTGCGTGTGTTCTATAAAGTCACCGATCCCTATGCCTTTGTGTTGCAAGGTGAGCACGTGTTGCCGGCCCTGGACCGACTCGTGACTCGCAGCACTGTGGCGCTGACCGCAGCGCGGGATCTGGACACCATCCTGGTGGCGCGACCTGAGTTGGTGGGCGCTGACAATCAGGCCGCTGAGCGACGTGAACGACTGCGTGGCGATCTGGTGCGGGGCATCAATCAGCGGCTGGCCGAGCTCTCTGCGACCGGGCAGGGGCTGGGCATCGAAGTGGCGCGGGTGGATGTGCAATCGAGTTTGCCGGGGCCTGCGGTCAATGCCTTCAACGCGGTGCTGACAGCCAGCCAGCAAGCCGACAAAGCCGTGGCCAATGCACGAACCGACGCCGAAAAACTGACCCAGAGTGCTAACGAACAGGCCGATCACACACTTCAGGTCGCCCACGCCCAGGCCAGTGAACGGCTGGCCAGGGCCTCCGCCGACACCGCCACGGTGTTGAGCCTGGCAAAGGCTCAGCAACAAGGCACCGACCCGCAGATGCTGCTGCGAATCTACCGCGAGCGGATACCGAAAATTCTCGGCCAGGCGGGTTCCGTGACCACGGTCGACCCCAAAGACGATTCCCGCCTGATCATTCAGGGAGCTGCCCAATGACCGCGCAAACCGCCGCTGCACCAAGCCTCTTGTCCTCGGCCGAACAACGCAGCGCTGCCCGCCAATTGACCCTGGCCATGCTCGCCCTCGGGTTGCTGGCGCTGGGTTTGATCTGGCGCTGGCTGGCACCTGAGCAGACCGGTGTCAGCCAGTTATTGCTGGGGTTCGCTTCGCTGCTGGTGGCCGTGCCGGTGATGCGGTCGGCGTGGTACAGCCTGCGTTATCCGAGCTTGCACGGCATCACCGATCAGTTGATCGCCCTGGCCATGCTCGGTGCCTGGGCCACCGGTGATCTGCTCACGGCGGCCTTGCTGCCAATCATCATGATTTTCGGCCACGTCCTGGAGGAGCGCAGCGTGATCGGTTCGCAGGAGGCCATTGATGCCTTGGGCAAACTGACGCGCAGTCATGCGCGCAAGGTTCAGGCGGATGGGTCGATTGTCGAAGTCGACAACGGCACCCTAAAGACAGGGGATCGGGTGGAGGTGCGCGCTGGCGATCGGGTGCCGGCGGATGGGCGGGTATTGTCCGGTCAGGCCAGTCTCGACACGGCTTCCATCACCGGCGAATCGGTACCGGTAGAGGCCGGCGTCGGCATGTCGGTATTCGGCGGGGCGATCAATCTCGACGGCCTGTTGCACATCGAAGTGACCCGCACCGGCCGCGAGTCGACCCTGGGCAAAGTCATTGCCCTGATGCAGAACGCCGAGCGTTCCAAACCACCGATCACGCGATTGCTGGAGCGTTATGCGGGCAGCTATATGGTGCTGGTATTGCTGCTGGCCGCGGTGACCTGGTTCGTCACCAACAACGCTCAGGCCATGCTCGCGGTGCTGGTGGCGGCGTGTCCTTGCGCGTTGGTGCTATCGGCGCCGGCCACGGCAATCGCCGGGGTAGCGGTGGCCGCCAGGCACGGGATTCTGATTCGCAGTTCGGCGTTTCTCGAAGAACTGGCCGACCTCACGTCTCTGGTGGTCGACAAGACCGGCACACTGACTTACGGCACCTTGCGGCTGCAGTCCATCGATAGCCCGGCGGAGGCTACCCCGACAATCCTGGCGCTCGCTGCCAGCCTCGGTTCCGCCAGCAGTCACCCGGTTAGCCGGGCACTGGCCGGACTGGTGGAACAGGACCGCTTCTTTTCACTGACCGACATTCATGAGCGGCAGGGTCTGGGTGTGGTAGCCATGACTGACCAGGGTGAGGCTGCGCTCGGCCGACCGGAGTTGTTCACTCAGTTGGGCATCCGGGCCTTGGCCGTTCCCGACTACGACGGTCCGATTGCCGGCCTGGCCCTCAATGGGCAATTCCTTGCCTGGCTGTTGCTGGCCGACAGCGTGAAACCCGAAGCCCGGTACGCCTTGGACGAGTTGCGGGAGCTCGGGCTGGGCCGGCAACTGTTGCTCACCGGTGACCGCCAGAGTGTCGCGCATGCGCTTGCCGGGGAGGTGGGTATCAGCGATGTCCAGGCGCAAGCTTTGCCTGAGGACAAGCTCAACCGTGTGCTGAAAGAAATCGGTCATGGTTTTCGACCTATGGTGGTGGGCGATGGCATCAACGATTCGCTGGCCCTGAAGGCCGGTGTCGTGGGCGTGGCCATGGGGGCGGGCGGTGCGGATATCGCATTGGCCTCGGCGGACATCGTGTTGATCGGCAGCGACCTGCGTCGCCTCGGAACCTGTGTTCGCCTGAGTCGTCAGTGCCGCAAAACCTTGCAGGTCAACGTGATCATTGGCCTGGGCTGGACACTGGCCATCGTGGCCTTCGCTGCGTTCGGCTGGCTGGGTGCCGCTGGCGCGATGATTGCGGCGGTACTGCACAACCTCAGCACCTTGTTGGTGTTGGGTAATGCAGGACGCTTACTCCGTTTCCAGGAGCCACTGCTGAAACTGTAGGAGTGAGCAGGCTCGCTCCTGCATAGGGGAATTCAGAGATTCATAGAACTGTAGAGAGATATCGCAGTCATCTAGGGAGATAGCAGTCATTTATGTGATTTTCTTCGGATAGAAATCCGCTATCAAATCGATAGGCAGCTATTTTTCCAGGATGGTCTAACCTCTCAGCAGACGTCTGAAACAAGGGGGATAATCCATGCTCGCGCAACTTCCACCGGCCTTACAGAACCTGCAGTTACCGCTACGCCTGCGACTCTGGGATGGCCATGAGTTCAATCTGGGGCCGACGCCCAGCGTCACGATTGTGGTCAAGGACCCACAAATGGTTACCCAGTTCACCCATCCCAGTCTCGACGCGCTAGGAGCGGCGTTTGTCGAAGGCAAGCTGGAGCTGGAAGGGTCCATCAGCGATGTGATTCGCGTCTGCGATGAGTTGAGTCAGGCACTGGTGGAAGATGACGATAGCGCAACACCGGTGCGCACGGTCCATGACAAAGAAACCGACGCCAAGGCGATTTCGTACCACTACGACCTTTCCAATGCCTTCTATCAACTGTGGCTCGACAGCGACATGGCCTATTCATGTGCGTATTTCGAGACCGGCAGCGAAACCCTCGAGCAGGCCCAGCAAGCCAAATTCCGGCATCTGTGCCGTAAGTTGCGCCTGCAGCCGGGCGACTACTTGCTGGACGTAGGCTGCGGCTGGGGCGGTTTGGCGCGGTATGCGGCCCGGGAGTTCGGCGCGAAAGTATTCGGCATTACCCTGAGTAAGGAACAACTGGCCCTGGCCCGCGAGCGGGTCAAGGAAGAAGGCCTGGAAGACCTCGTCGAACTGCAATTGCTCGATTATCGCGATCTGCCTCAGGACGGGCGATTCGATAAGGTCGTCAGCGTCGGCATGTTCGAACACGTCGGCCACGCCAACCTGGCGCAGTACTGCAAAACCCTGTTTGGCGCTGTGAAAGAAGGCGGCCTGGTGATGAACCATGGCATCACCGCCAAACATACCGATGGACGTCCCGTGGGTCGCGGAGCGGGTGACTTCATCGAAAAATATGTATTCCCCAATGGTGAGTTGCCCCACCTGTCGATGATTTCCGCCGAGATCAGCGAGGCTGGGTTGGAGATTGTCGACGTCGAAAGCCTGCGCCTGCATTACGCACGAACTCTGGATCACTGGAGCGAACGCCTGGAAGACAACCTTGAGGCGGCCGCCAAACAAGTGCCAGATCAAGCGTTGCGGATCTGGCGCTTGTACCTGGCGGGTTGTGCCTACGCGTTCGCCAAGGGCTGGATCAACTTGCATCAAATCCTTGCGGTGAAGGCGCACCCCGATGGCAGCCATGAACTGCCATGGACCCGGGACGACATCTACAACCCCTAGAACGCGTTAGAGAATCGGTGAAATAAGCCGGGCGATCCGCATGCCCACTTTTTGCAGGCGGTGGGTCTCCCGGCTTTCTTCCTTGGCTATTTCGTGGGCCTGTGCGAAGTCGTCGTTGAGCATGTGTTCCACCTTGGCGGCGAACACGCTGTCGACGGTCAGGAGCATCACTTCAAAATTCAGCCGGAACGAACGGTTGTCCATGTTGGCGCTGCCGATTGCGCTGATTTCACTGTCGATCAATACCACTTTCTGATGCAGGAAACCGGGTTCGTACCGGAATACGCGCACGCCTGCGCGCACGGCTTCGAAGGCGTAGAGGCTGGAGGCGGCGTAAACGATTTTGTGGTCGGGGCGCGATGGCAGCAGGATCCGCACATCGACCCCGCGCAGCACGGCCAGACGCAGGGCGGCGAACACCGCTTCGTCGGGGATGAAATAGGGGGTGGTGATCCACACGCGCTCGGCCGCTGCGTGGATGGCCTCGACGAAGAACAGCGAGCAGGTCTCGTAAGGGTCTGCCGGACCGCTGGCGAGCATTTGGCACAGCACACCATCGTCCGGGTACACCTCCGGCAGGATGAGCGGCGGCAGTGAACGGGCCACCCAGAACCAGTCTTCGGCGAAGGACTCCTGCATGCAGGCCACCACGGGACCGCGCACCTGCACGTGGGTGTCGCGCCACGGCGCCAGGGGCGGTTTCTCGCCCATGTATTCGTCGCCGACATTGTGCCCGCCGACGAAGCCGACCATGCCATCGACCACCACGATCTTGCGGTGGTTTCGGAAGTTGACCTGGAAGCGGTTGAGCCAGCCACTGCGGGTCGCGAAGGCTTTGACCTGAACGCCGCCATCGCGCAACGACTGTACATAGCCGTGGGGCAGGGAATGGCTGCCGATGCGGTCGTAGAGCAGGTGAATCACCACGCCTTCGGCGGCCTTCTCCAGCAGCAGTTGGTGCAGACGCTGGCCGAGGCGATCGTCGTGGATAATGAAAAACTGGATCAGCACCGCTTCCCGTGCCTGGCTGATGGCGTTGAAGATCGCATCGAACGTGGCGCGGCCGTTGATCAGCAGTTGTACTTCGTTGTTGGCCAGGCAGGGCATGCGCCCCAGCTTCGGCATTGCCCGTAGCGAGGCGTAAGCGTTGGAGGCGCGGGCGGTGAGTGCCTCCTCGACCCAGGGGCGCCAGTTGAGCTCTGAGACGGCTTTGCGCATCTGTTCGTTGGCCTGACGGCGAGCCTTGATGTAACCGTCGAAAGTACTGCGGCCGAAGACCAGGTAGGGAATGAGGGTCAAGTAGGGCATGAAGACCAATGACAGCGCCCAGGCGATGGAGCCTTGGGCGGTTCGAACGGTCAACACGGCATGGATCGCTGCGATCGTGCCCAGGGTGTGCAGCAATGCGATGGTGTAACCGAAAATGTGTGGTCCAAAATAATCCATGGGGGCAGCCTTGCTCCTGAAGATTCAGTGCTTAACAGACCATGTTCCGGGCAGAATGTCGCTAATTAATTGGCCCATGAACCGAAGCCCGTGGCCGGCGTCTAACGGCCACTATCGATCAGGAGTGACATGATGAAAGTTCGTCTGCTGGGTTTGGCCATTACGCTGGGGTTGGCGCTTCCTGTGGCAGCTCAAGCGCAAATGCTTCAGCCAGGTTTATGGGAATTGACCACCAGCAACATGAAGGTCGACGACCAGAACCTGCCGGATCTGCAACTGATTCTGGGTCAGATACAAAGCCAGATGACCCCGCAACAGCGCGCGCAGCTGGAAAAGCAGGGCATCACGATGGGCGGCAAAGGGATCCGTGCGTGCCTGACGCCGGAGCAGGTCAAGAGTGATGATATTCCACTGACCGATCCACAATCGGGCTGCAAACAGGAGATCACCGATCGCACCGGTAATCAGTGGAAATTCCGATTCAGCTGCCCGAAAGCGCAGGGAGCAGGTGTCGCCACCTTCCTCAGTGACCGTGAGTTCACCACCAAGGTCAATGGCACCTTCAATGCCACGGGCATTCAGCAGAAAGGCAGCCTGGAGAGTCGCGCCGTATGGTTGGGACAGGATTGCGGGACCGTCAAGCCAAGGGCTTAACTTAAAATACCGCGGGCTAGCCGTGCTCCTACTCGCATACGGTAGGGATGGCTTTGCCCGCGATAGCGTTTGCCGGAACGCTATCAAACCTCAGGCGGACGCACACACGCACACGCCACCTCCAACCAATCCTTTCCTGATTCCTTTCAACGCTCCCTCGGGCGCCGACGATTGCGTCATCGTTCAGTCTCCGAATCATCCATTCCCCCTGTCTAGCAACTTTCGACGACTGCATCATGGGCGTGCAGGCTTTCCATGTGCTCGCTTGAGTGTGAGGAAACAAACAACTTCGGTTGTTAGTTCCACGTGGAACATCGCGTTTTCAAATGGGCATCAACCCTGAGCGAGTACTTCCAAGCGTATGGCTTGTGGTGAGGAGGGTATGGCACTGGGCGGGATCCGGGTGTTCATTAGCAATTCCATCGCGCTACCGATTTGGATGTTATACTATAACCTAAACGGCACTGCTCATTTAATGAACAGCTATCTGTTTTCGGATAACTGTGAGGAACCTCTGATGTCACATCGCCTTCCCGTTACGGTCCTGTCGGGCTTTCTTGGTGCAGGAAAAAGTACACTTCTTAATTACATATTACGTAATCGTAATGGACTGCGCGTTGCTGTAATCGTCAATGATATGAGTGAAATCAACATCGACGGCAGCGAGGTACAGCGTGATGTCAGCCTCAGTAGGGGGGAAGAAAAACTCGTCGAGATGAGCAATGGTTGCATCTGCTGCACCCTGCGCGAAGACCTGCTGGAGGAAGTGAGCATGCTTGCCCGGGACGGGCGTTTTGACTATCTGCTGATCGAATCCACCGGTATTTCCGAGCCGTTGCCCGTGGCAGAAACATTCACCTTTCGCGATCAAAACGGTCAGAGTCTCAGCGATATCGCCCGCCTCGATACCCTGGTGACTGTGGTCGATGGCGTAAATTTCCTGGCCGATTATCAGGCTGCCGAGAGCCTGGCTTCCCGTGGTGAAACCCTGGGCGAAGAGGACGAGCGCGCCATCACCGATCTGTTGATCGAGCAGATCGAGTTCGCCGACGTCATTCTGATCAGTAAGGTCGACCTGATCGGCAGCCACGAACGGCAGGAGCTGATGGCGATCCTGGCACGACTCAATTCGCAGGCGCACATCATCCCGATGCTCATGGGTGAAGTGCCGCTGGAGACGGTCCTCAATACCGGTCGGTTCAACTTCGAGAAAGCGGCGCAGGCCCCTGGGTGGTTGCAGGAGCTGCGCGGCGCACATGTACCGGAAACCCTGGAGTACGGTATAGCCTCGAGCGCCTATCGCGCGCGTCGGCCGTTCCATCCGCAGCGTTTTTTCAATTTCATCGACCGTCCCTGGCCCAATGGCAGGCTGCTGCGCTCCAAGGGCTTTTTCTGGCTGGCGAGCAAGTACATGGAGGCCGGCAGTTGGTCTCAGGCCGGTGGCTTGATGCGTTATGGTCATGCCGGGCGCTGGTGGCGGTTTGTGCCCAAGGATCAGTGGCCGCAGGACGAGGAAAGCACCGCGGCCATCATGAAGAACTGGGCCGTGGACGGCGGTGATTGCCGACAGGAGCTGGTGTTCATTGGTCAGGACATGGATTTTGCGCAGCTCACATCCGAGCTCGACGATTGCCTGCTGACCGACGACGAGATGGCGATGGGCGAACAAGCCTGGCAATCGCTGCCGGACCCTTTCGGTCCATGGTTCGATGAGGCGGCCTGAACCAACGACCGCGTCAGGGCGTGAGCCAGGTTCCCTGGCTCTGAGCCTGGCAAAATGGCTTCAGATACGCCGCATCCGTGGCCACGCCGTAATAGTGAATATCCTGTCGATAAGGCATATTGGCGACTTGGGCGTTGCTGCACACGCCGAACGCTCCCTCGGGGCATTGGTCGACGTATTGCACCTCGACTTTCTGCCCGGCCAGGGTCGGCTGGCAGAAACCGTCGGCGAACAGTTTTTCCGGGATATTGCGGTTCTGCTGGCAGACTTTCACGTCGAGCCGTTCCGCCTGGCTGTGGACCACGCAGGCTTGGGCCAGGGCCTCGCCGCACGTCAACGTCAGCAGTAACGACCATGCTGTCCACTGCATCCTTACCTCCTCAGAAGCCTTTTATCATGTTGCAGAACATTCCCACCCACGTCATCGCCGGCCCTTTGGGGGCGGGCAAGACCAGCCTGATCAAGCACCTGTTGGCGCAACGCCCTGATGACGAGCGCTGGGCGGTACTGATCAATGAGTTCGGCCAGATTGGTCTGGACGCTGCGCTCTTGACCCAGGATGCTGATGGTATCGCACTGGGGGAAGTGGCCGGAGGCTGTCTGTGTTGCGTCAATGGCGCGCCGTTTCAGATCGGCCTGGGCCGATTGCTGCGCAAGGCGCGGCCTGATCGATTGTTCATCGAACCTTCAGGCTTGGGGCACCCTGCGCAATTGCTCAGGCAGTTGAGTGAGGCACCCTGGCAAGGTGTACTGAGTGTACAGCCAAGTGTACTGGTACTGGACGCTCAGGCGCTCGCGTTGGGCAAGGTGTTGCCGCCGGCGCAACAGGATGCATTGAGTGCTGCCGGATTGCTGGTAATGAACAAATCGGAAAACCTGGATGAGGCCGATCGCCGACGCCTTGCTGCACAAATGCCGTCGCGGCCGCTGTACTGGACGCAACAGGCGCAGATGCCATTGAGCGAATTGCCCGGTCTGACGGCGAAAGCAGTGGCGGGTGTGGATAACCTTGCAGCACCCAGAGGATTGGCCCAGCTGCCGGCTATCTGGACGGATCCAGCGTTGCCGATTTGTTTAAGCCATGAACAGGACGGTGGCTGGAGCATCGGATGGCGTTGGCACCCGAGCCAGACATTCGACGCATCACTTGTCGATCAATGGCTTGCCGGCCTCGGCTGGCGGAGGGCGAAACTGGTCATCCACAGTACCGATGGCTGGGTGTCGGTCAATGCAGTGGATAACTCGGTGCGGGAATGGCAACCGAGTGAATGGCGGCAGGATTCGCGGGTTGAACTGATTTTCAGTGAGCCGCAGGAGGCTGATTGGCTGAACGCGGGTTTGGCCCGATGCAGGCTTCAGGCTGGTTAAGAGATTGATGTGGCGCTTTGCTGGGCCCCTTCGCGAGCAAGCCCGCTCCCACATTTGGGACTGTGTTCGCAGTTCAAAGTGTGGGAGCGGGCTTGCTCGCGAAGGGATCTAACGGGCAGCAAGGCGCGTCATGGCCGCCACTTGCTGTGTTCCTGCCGCCAATGGCTCAGCTCGACCACATTGCCGCCGGGCTTGACCACATCCACCACAGGTGGGGTTTCGTCGAAAGGAACCGGGTAGGGCGCCAGTTCGATCTGCGCACTGTGGGCGCCGAACTGGGTGATGGTGCCGTTATGCCGGGTCTCGCCGGTCACGGTGAATTCGAAGTCATACACACGGGCCAAACGTCGCCGGCCACGTCCATCCTTGATGAAGGCGATTTTTTTCAACGCCACGTTGCCATCCAGCAACTCGATGCCCAGGTTGCTGCAATGCTGTTTGACCCGCTCCAACGCCCGTTCGCGCAAGCCGTGGTTGTGCCACAGCCAGGCCCCAGCGGTGGCGAACAGCATCAGCACGAAAATATTTCCAAGGGTCAGCATCAACAGGGTGCTCCAACAAGATAGTGTCAGCTTAACTGCGTCGCCGGTCTGTCGTACAGGCAGCTTTTCGTCGCATACTGCGCCGCTCGAATTTCATTCGTTTTACGGAAAATCACCGCATGAAACGTACGCCCCATCTGCTCGCTATCCAGTCCCACGTGGTGTTCGGTCACGCGGGCAACAGTGCCGCGGTATTTCCGATGCAGCGGGTCGGGGTGAATGTCTGGCCCCTCAACACCGTGCAGTTCTCCAACCACACCCAATATGGCCAGTGGACCGGTGAAGTGTTGGCGCCGCATCAGATCCCCGACCTGGTGGAGGGCATCGCGGCAATCGGCGAACTGGGCAATTGCGACGCGGTGCTGTCGGGCTACCTCGGCAGCGCCGCTCAGGGCCGGGCCATTCTCACGGGGGTGGAGCGGATCAAGTCGATGAACCCCAAGGCACTGTACTTGTGCGACCCGGTGATGGGCCATCCGGAGAAGGGGTGCAGCGTGCCTGCCGAAGTCAGCGATTTTCTGCTGGAGGAGGCCGCCGCCGTGGCCGACTTCATGTGCCCGAATCAACTGGAGCTCGACAGCTTCTCGGGACGCAAACCGCAATCGTTATTCGATTGCCTGGCGATGGCCAGGGCCCTGCTGGTGCGCGGACCGAAAGCGGTGCTGGTCAAGCATCTGGACTACCCTGGCAAAAACCAGGACGTGTTCGAGATGCTGCTGGTGACGGCTGAAGGCAGCTGGCATCTGCAGCGACCGCTGCTGGCGTTTCCGCGACAGCCGGTAGGTGTGGGCGACCTGACTTCCGGGCTGTTTCTGGCGCGCGTACTGCTGGGCGATAGTCTGGTGGCGGCTTTCGAATTCGCCGCATCGGCGGTGCATGAGGTATTGCTGGAAACTCAGGCCTGCGCCAGCTATGAGCTGGAACTGGTACGGGCCCAGGACCGGATTGCTCATCCGCGGGTGCGGTTCGAGGCGACGTCGATCAGTCTTTGATTGCGCGTTGACCCCATTCGCGAGCAAGCCCGCTCCCACACTGAATACGGTCGGACACGGATGTTGTGTACGACAGGATCCATTGTGGGAGCGGGCTTGCTCGCGAAGACTATTTAAAAAGCACCATCACACTATCTGACAGAGCTCAGGCATCACCCTTGATTTCCTGATAGCGCTTTTCCAGTTCCTGACGAACCTGACGACGTTGCTGTGCCTGGACGAAACGACGTTTGTCTTCGCTGTTTTGCGGTTGCAGTGGCGGCACCGGGGCGGGTTTGCGCTGGTCATCTACCGCCACCATGGTGAAGAAGCAACTGTTGGTATGGCGCACCGAGCGCTCACGAATGTTCTCGGTCACCACCTTGATGCCCACCTCCATCGAAGTGTTCCCGGTGTAGTTGACGGACGCCAGGAAGGTCACCAGTTCACCGACATGGATCGGCTCACGGAAAATCACCTGGTCCACCGAGAGGGTCACCACGTAGCGGCCGGCGTAACGGCTCGCACAGGCGTAAGCAACTTCGTCGAGGTATTTGAGCAAGGTACCGCCGTGAACATTGCCAGAGAAGTTGGCCATGTCGGGGGTCATCAATACCGTCATCGATAGCTGGGCGTTTCCGGGTTCCATAGCGCTCTCACGGGTCAGGGCAAGGTTTGAAGGACGCACCTCTGCGGGTGCCTCGGTGGTTTTTGCAAACCAACAGTTATCGGGACGCCGGGCGGCGAGTCGCCGTCACGCCGGATCGATCTGTTTCCATATATTGCACCGCCTTTCAGCCGGAAGTCGCGGTGTTACCCTGCAAAAGCGCTCTTTAGGGGGCAATTCCTACGCGGAAGGCGGATTTTTCACTTTGCTCGAGCGGACGCTTCCTACGTCTGACGCTTGAGCTATGTCACCAGGGAGCCCACATCATGCATGCCATCAGTTTTATTCAGGATCTGGCAGTGATCATGTTGGTCGCAGGCGTGGTGACCGTGCTTTTCCATCGGCTCAAGCAACCGGTGGTGCTGGGCTACATCGTGGCCGGTTTCATCATTGGCCCGCACACCCCGCCGTTCGGTCTGATTCACGACGAAGAGACCATCAAGACCCTGGCGGAGCTCGGGGTGATCTTTCTGATGTTCTGTCTGGGCCTGGAATTCAGCCTGCGTAAGCTGTTCAAGGTGGGCGCCACGGCGTTTATCGCGGCGTTTCTGGAAATCGTCCTGATGATCTGGATCGGCTATGAAATCGGCCGCTGGTTCGACTGGAACACCATGGATTCGCTGTTTCTGGGCGCGATCCTGGCGATCTCCTCGACCACCATCATCGTCAAGGCACTCAACGATCTGAAAATGAAAAACCAGCGCTTTGCCCAGCTGATTTTCGGTGTGCTGATCGTCGAAGACATTCTGGGCATCGGCATCATCGCCTTGCTCTCGAGTATCGCGGTCAGTGGCACGGTCAGCTCGGGCGAGGTGTTTTCCACCGTCGGCAAGCTTTCGCTGTTCATGATCGTCGCGCTGGTGATCGGCATTTTGCTGGTACCGCGCTTGCTGGCTTACGTGGCCAAATTCGAAAGCAACGAAATGCTGTTGATCACCGTGCTGGGCCTGTGTTTCGGCTTCTGCCTGCTGGTGGTCAAGCTGGAATACAGCATGGTGCTCGGCGCGTTCCTGATCGGCGCGATCATGGCCGAGTCCCGGCAATTGCTGAAAATCGAGCGCCTGATCGAGCCGGTTCGCGACTTGTTCAGTGCCATATTCTTCGTGGCGATCGGGCTGATGCTCGACCCGATGATCCTGCTGCAGTATGCCTGGCCGATCGCCGTGATCACGGTCGCGGTGGTGCTGGGCAAGATGTTGTCCTGCGGTCTCGGCGCCTTTATCGCGGGTAATGACGGACGCACGTCGCTGCGGGTGGGGATGGGGCTTTCACAGATCGGCGAGTTTTCTTTCATCATTGCGGCGCTGGGCATGACCCTGCAGGTCACCAGTAACTTCCTGTACCCGGTGGCGGTGGCGGTATCGGTGATCACCACCCTGTTGACGCCCTATCTGATCCGCGCGGCCGATCCGTTGTCCATCAAGCTCGCCGCGGTCATGCCACAACGACTGGGTCGAGTGCTGGGGATGTATGGCGAATGGTTGCGCAGCATCCAGCCCCAGGGCGAGGGCGCGCTGCTGGCGTCGATGATTCGGCGGATTCTGTTGCAGGTGGGCGTCAATCTGGCGTTGGTGATCGCTATCTTTTTCGCCGGGGCGTACTTCGCCGAGCGCATCTCGACCAATTTGCAGGACTGGATCAGCGACCCGAGCTGGCAAAAGGCGCTGATCTGGGGAGGCGCGCTGCTGGTGTCGCTGCCGTTTTTGATTGCCGCTTATCGCAAGCTCAAGGCGTTGTCGATGTTGCTGGCGGAAATGGGGGTCAAGCCGGAGATGGCCGGGCGCCACACGCAGCGGGTGCGTCGGGTGATCTCCGAGGTGATCCCGATCATTTCGCTGCTGGTGATTTTCCTGCTGTTGGCAGCCTTGTCGGCCAGTATTTTGCCGACCAACAAGTTGCTGATGCTGATTGCCGTGGTGGCGGCGGCCGTGGCTGCGCTGCTGTGGCGCTGGTTTATCCGTGTGCACACGCGCATGCAGGTGGCCTTGCTCGATACCCTGGATAACCACAAGGATTCACCAGGGCACTGAGCCCATGTGGCGTGCGCTGACTCAGCTTTCCAGCCAGACGTCCCGCGCCCAGTGCCATACCGATTCCCAGGTTTCTTCGGTCACCAGCTCTTCTTCGGCGGACCACAGCACCACAGTGCCGTCTTCTTCAACGCAGTAGTAGTCGTCACCGTCCTGGCAGATCGGGATCAGACTGCGGTCGACACCGGCGTCCCAGGCATTGGCGGCTACATCCGGCAGGTAGGTATGGGATTGTGGATCGGTGACGGTCACCGGTTCCAGGCTGCCGTAGACCACGTCGCTGACAGTCAGCAGAAATTCTCTGAATACGAATGGGATGTCGATGAACAGTTGTTCTTCGATTTCGACCAGCAGATCTTCGTCGGGCAACTCCAAGGGGACCGGTACCGGTTCGTTGGCTTCACGCAGTTGTTCGATGATTTCTTCCACGTCCGGGATCCTCTTGCTTGTGTGGCGCGGTTTATATGGGGCGGTTTATACAGTAGCTCGCTATAGATGCAACCGCGAAATAGAAAACCCCGGCAAGCCGGGGTTTTTATTACAGCGTGAAAAGCGCGGGGGGATATCAGCCGTTCTGACGGATGCCTGCCACCAGCCAAGGCTGGTTCTCGCCCTGGGCACGTTCCATGTTCCAGCTTTCGCTGAACACTTCGCCCTGATCGAAACGCGAAGTCTTCGACACGCCGCTGAAGGTCAGGGTGGCGATGGTCTTGTCGGCGCGATCATCCACACCGTCCAGCTGCACATTGAGGTTATCGATGTAGGTGGACTGGAAACCATCACCGAGGTCGGCACGTTCGCGCTTGAGGAACTCCAGCATTTGTGGGGTCACGAACTCGGAGATCTTGTCCATCTCGTTCGCGTCCCAGTGCTGCTGCAGGGACTGGAAGTGGTTGCGGGCCGCTTCGACGAAGTTCTTTTCATTGAACCAGGCCGGCGCATTGATCACCGGACGGGCGGCAACAGGTGCTGACGAACCACCGAAGATCGACCCCATGGCTGGCTTCTGCTCAAAGGTTTCACGCTGCATTGGCGCGTGACCGGCCGGAGCGTACTGCTCCTGCTGCTTGCGACGACGTGCGGCGATGAAGCGGAAGACCAGGAACGCGATGACCGCCATGATCAGGATGTCGAAGATCTGCATGCCCTGGAAGCCGTCGCCCATGAACATGGAGGCCAGCAGGCCACCGGCCGCGATACCGGCCAGGGGGCCGAGCCAGCGCGAAGCACCGCCGGCCTTGGCGGCGGCGCCAGCGGCACCGGCAGCACCAGCGGTCGCCGCAGCGCCGCCCATGCCTGGAGAAGAAGGCGCCATCTGGCTGGTCTGGTGAGTCGGCGCAGCGCCTGCGCTTTTGCCACCACCGAAGCGCTTGGCGGCATTGACGTCGAGACTCATCGTCAGGCCGATGCACAACGCCATGGCGATGCTAAGAAAACGTTTCATAAAGGGAATTCCCGTTTGTGGAAGGCACGCGCGCCATGTTGCACAGCTGAAGTGTTACTGGCTAGCGGCAGAGTGTTTCGGGCTTTTGCCTGACAGGTCGGGTTCAGCTTCAGTCAGTGCAATAAGGCTTGTTCGATTGGGGCTGTAGGATAAGTGGATAAGTTGTGTAGGAAAGTATGTCTAGCGTCGCAACGCCAGCATCACTACCCCGGCCGTGATCAGACCGATTCCGCCCCATTGGCGCAGGTCGAGCCTTTCACCCAGCAGCACAACACCAAGCACGGCCACCAGCACCACGCTGAGCTTGTCCACTGGAGCGACCAGCGAGGCTGGCCCGACCTTGAGGGCGCGGAAATAGCAGATCCACGACGCACCGGTGGCCAGGCCAGACAGCACCAGGAACAGATAACTCTTGGCGGAGATCGATCCTAATGACTGATATTGGCCCGTCGCGTACAAAATCAAGGCCAGACTGACCAGTACCACCACTGTTCGCAGCAGCGTGGCAAAGTCCGAATTGACATTCTCGATGCCGATCTTCGCGAAAATGGCCGTCAATGCCGCGAATGCTGCGGATAACAAGGCCCAGAATGTCCAGGAAGAAAAGAAACCTGAGCCCATGATGTTGCCCCCGGCATTGCAAAAAGGATCGCAGCTAGATCGCTTCCAGCTTCGCATACCCCAGCATCAACCACTTGCTGCCTTCGCTGAAGTTCACCTGAACCCGAGCCTGAGCCCCGGCGCCTTCGAAGTTGAGGATCACGCCGTCCCCGAAGATCGAATGACGCACAGTCTGGCCGAGACTGAAGCCGGTTTCCGGAATCTCGCTGCCGCTGAACAGGTTGCTCCCGCTCATCGACTGGTTACCGCCGAATGGACGGCTGACGCTGTTGGACAGCCGAACTTCCTGAATCAGGCCCTTCGGCACTTCTCGTACGAAGCGCGACACTTTGTTGTAGGTCTCGCTGCCGTACAGGCGACGGGTTTCAGCATAGGTCATCACCAGGTTATGCATGGCTCGGGTGATGCCGACGTAGGCCAGACGACGCTCTTCCTCAAGACGGCCAGGTTCTTCCAGGCTCATCTTGTGCGGGAACAGGCCTTCTTCCATGCCCACCAGGAACACGTATGGGAATTCCAGCCCCTTGGCGCTGTGCAGGGTCATCAACTGAATGCTGTCTTCGTGCTCGTCGGCCTGGGTATCCCCGGCCTCCAGCGACGCATGACCCAGGAACGCCGCCAAAGGCGTCAGGTCTTCTTCCTCTTCCGAATTTTCGAACGCGCGCGCGGCGCTGACCAATTCCTCAAGGTTTTCCACCCGGGCCTGGCCTTTCTCGCCTTTTTCCGCTTCGTGATAAGCGATCAGCCCCGATTGCTCGATGACGGTCTGGGTCATCAGGTGGAGCGGCATTTCCAGGCATTTGGCGGCGAGGTTTTCGATCAGCTCGATAAACGCACCCAATGCGCTGGCGGCACGCCCGGTCAGGCCCTTGTTGGCCACCAGTTGCCGCATCGCCTCCCACATCGACACATCACTGTGGCGCGCATGGTCGCGGATCGCTTCGACGGTTTTCTCGCCGATGCCCCGGGCCGGTACGTTGATCACCCGTTCCAGCGCAGCGTCGTTGCCACGGCCTTCGAGCAGGCGCATGTAAGCCATGGCGTTCTTGATTTCCGCCCGTTCGAAGAAGCGTTGGCCACCGTAGATGCGATAAGGAATTCGCTCACGCAGCAAGGCTTCTTCCAGAACGCGGGATTGGGCATTGGAACGGTAGAGAATTGCGATGTCGCTGCGAGCCAAGCCAGTTTTCAGCGCGCTTTCGATGGTTTCGACAACGTAGCGCGCCTCGTCGTGTTCGTTGAACGCGGCGTACAGGTTGATGGCTTCACCGTCGCCGCCATCCGTCCAGAGCTCTTTGCCCATGCGGCCGGTGTTGTTGGCGATCAGGGCGTTGGCGGCTTTGAGAATGCCGGCCGTGGAGCGGTAGTTCTGCTCCAGACGGATGATCTCAGCATCCGGGAAATCGTCGGAATACTGGTAGATGTTCTCGATTTTCGCGCCACGCCAGCCGTAGATCGACTGATCGTCATCGCCCACCACCATCAGGCTGTCACCGCCCTTGGCCAGCAGGCGCAACCAGGCGTACTGCACGGCGTTGGTGTCCTGGAACTCGTCCACCAGAATATGCCGGAAGCGCTTCTGGTAGTGCGCCAACAGCCCCGGATGGTCGCGCCACAGGTCGAGGGCGCGCAGCAGCAATTCGGAGAAGTCGATAACGCCGGCGCGCAAACAGGCCGCCTCGTAGGCTTCGTAAATGCTGCGCATGGTGGCCAGGAACAGATCGCCGCTGGCTTGGATGTGTTGCGGACGCAGGCCTTCGTCTTTCTGCCCGTTGATGAACCATTGAGCCTGACGGGCCGGCCAGCGTTGCTCGTCAAGGCCGAGTTCGCGGATCACCCGCTTGACCAGTCGCTGCTGATCGTCGCTGTCGAGAATCTGGAAAGTCTGGCTCAGCCCGGCTTCCTGCCAGTGCGCCCGCAGCAAGCGGTGCGCCAGGCCGTGGAAGGTGCCGACCCACATGCCGGCCGGGTTGATACCCATCAGCTGCTCGATGCGATGGCGCATCTCGGCGGCAGCCTTGTTGGTAAACGTCACCGACAGGATGGAGTGGGGCGAGGCGTTCTCGACCTGGATCAACCAGGCGATACGGTGCACCAGCACTCGGGTTTTACCGGAACCAGCACCGGCCAGGACCAACTGACGACCCACGGGGGCGGCTACGGCCTGCCGTTGGGCATCGTTGAGGGAGTTCAGCAGAAGGGAGAGGTCATCGCGCATCGTGGCATTCTAGGGGGCGGCGCCACACCGGGCAAACCCCGCTTTGCATTAGCCGATGAAAGAGGCGTGAGGGACGACCGGTCGGTCAGCGGCTGCAAGCGTTGGCCGGTCTCGTCTGACGGCTTTGCGGCCGGGTCGAGAGGCCGACACTTTTGATTGTTTTTTGACCGGGGGCAGTTTGGTCCGGGCACTGGCTTGTGTATGCTCCGTCGACGTTTCGGGCTCATGCTCATCATTATAAGAACAAGAAACTGCCTATGACCCTCAGCTCCGACCTGTCGGGCCCTTCTGTGGAGCCCCGGGTTATCCGTAAACAATACGCCATGGAAATGGCTGTCGAACGCACGCGCCTGCTGTATCAGGGCTCGCTGCTGCCCACGCTGTTCATGTTGACCAATGGTCTGGTCTGCGCCGCTTTGCTCTGGAGCCCGCAGCGCTACTTCCTGGTCTCGGTCTGGCTGGTGTGGCTGTTGTCGCTGGTGGCGTTGCGAGTGATTCAGGTCGCAGCCTTCGACTCGGCGATTCCCAATCGCCAGGCCCATCCAATCTGGCGCCGCATGTTTTTGCTGGGCTCGGGCCTCACCGGCCTGACTCTGGCCGGGGCCGGCATCGCCCTGGTGCCTGCCGACAATTTCATTCAGCAAGCCTGGGTCTTCGGCCTGATCGGCGCGGCGGCCCTCTCGGCGAGCGTGGCCTACGCGGTCAGCCTGCCAGCTTTTCTTTCGTTCACCTTGCCCTGCCTGTTGCCGGCTATCGCTTACCTGTTCTGGGACGGCGACGGGCAGGGGCAAGGGTGGGGCTGGTTTGGCCTGATCTTGCTGGGTGCATTGACCGTGGTGGCCTGGCAGGTCCATCGGTTGATCGATCGTGGCCTGTTGCAGCGCTTCCAGAATCAGGCGCTGATCGAGCATCTGCAGCAGGCACGAAGCTGTGGCGACCAGCTCAATCAGAAGCTGGCCCGGGAAATCGAGCAGCGCCGGCGGGCCGAAGCGGAGCTGCGGGAAATTCAGGTCGATCTGCAAAGCCGCGTCGCCCAGCGTGGTCTGGAACTCGACGCGGCCAGCGACGCATTGAGCAAAAGTGAAGCGCGGCTTGCGCTGGCATTGAAGGCCAGCGAGTTGGGGCTGTGGGACTGGAACCTGCAAACCGACGAAGTCCATCACACACAGATTCAGGAACTGTTCGGCCTGGCACCGGAATACGTGACGGCCATGCTGCGTCACCTCAAGCCGCGACTGCATCCCGAGGACCTGCCAGCGCTGAGAAGGGCATTGGTCGAGCACTTCAAAGGGCGTACCGAGGATTATCAGGTCGAGTACCGCGTGCGCCACAGCGACGGTCATTGGGTGTGGATCGAGGACCGCGGGCGTGCGGTAGAGCGGGCGCAGAACGGCCGGGTGATCCGCATGGTCGGCACTCGCCGCGACATCAGCATCAGCAAGGCGCATGAAGAACAGCAGCAATTGGCAGCCACGGTGTTCGAGGCCGCCAGCGAAGGCATCGTGATTTTCGACCCTGACTATGTCCTGATCGCCGTCAATCAGGCCTTTAGCCGTGTCACTGGCTACGGGGTCGAGGAATTACTCGGGCGAAGTGTCGTCGAACTGCCGTGCAGCCGCGACGCCCGCCGTCACTACGCCGCGATTCACCACGCACTGGAACAACACGGCAGCTGGCAGGGCGAGCTGGTGGAAACGCGCAAGAACGGCGAGATGTACCCGCAATGGCTGCATCTCAATGCCGTGCGCGATACCCGGGGGAATGTCAGTCATATCGTCGGCTTCTTCGCCGATCTGTCGGCGCGAAGAGAGTCGGAAGAGCGCATGCGCTACTTGACCCATCACGACGAACTCACCGGCCTTGCCAATCGCTCGATGTTCCGCGAGCGGCTCAGCGAGGCGCAACAGCGCGTTCGCCAGGGCGGTTATCGCAGCCTGGCGCTGTTGCACATCAATCTGGATCGCTTCAAACAGCTCAATGACAGCCTGGGTCATGAAGTGGCCGATCAGCTGTTGCAGAAGATGGCCCGGCGGCTGATCAATGCCTTGCCGGAGGCAGACACCATTGCGCGCCTGTCCGGTGACGAATTCGCCGTGCTGTTCAATGCCTACGGCAACCTGTCGAGCCTGGCGCGGGTCGCCACGCGCCTGGCGAACAAGTTGCGCATGCCGGTGACGGTCGACGGTCATGAGCTGGTGGTCAGTGCGTCGATGGGCATCAGCCTCTTGCCGGACAGCGCCCGGGACATCTCCACATTGGTCGCCCAGTCGAACATGGCCATGCAGCATGCCAAGCACTTGGGCGGTAACAATTTCCAGTTCTACACCGACAGCCTGCAAGCCAGCACGCTGGAGCGATTGCAGCTGGAAAACCAACTGCGCAAAGCCGTCGAAGAGAAGCAGTTGAAGGTGTTCTATCAACCGAAGTTGTGCCTGGCCACGGGCAAATTGAACGCTGCCGAAGCGCTGGTGCGCTGGGATCACCCGACCATGGGGCGCGTGCCGCCGGGGGATTTCATCGGCCTGGCCGAGGAAACCGGCCTGATCGGTCCCATCGGCGAGTTCGTGTTGCGCCAGGCCTGCTGGCAAGCCTGCGAGTGGCAACGCCAGGGGCTTGAGCCGATTAGGGTATCGGTCAATTTGTCGGTGCACCAACTGCGTCAGGGCAAATTGGTGAGCCTGGTGCGGCAGGTGCTGCAGGAGACCGGACTGGCGCCGTGCTATCTGGAGCTGGAGCTCACCGAGAGCCAGTTGCTGGACAGCGTCGAGCACATCATCGCGACGTTCCAGCAACTGCGCGACCTGGGGGTGAAACTGGCGATCGACGATTTCGGTACCGGCTATTCATCCCTGAGCTATCTCAAACGGATTCCGGTGGATTACGTGAAAATCGACCAGGCGTTCATTCGCGGCCTGGGGGAGGGCACGGAAGATGCGGCGATCACCCGGGCGATCATCGCCATGGCCCATGGGTTGTCGTTGAAGGTGGTGGCCGAGGGTGTAGAGCGACGCGAGCAGTTGGAATTCCTGAAAACCGAGCACTGTGACGAGGTGCAGGGTTATCTGATCAGCCGGCCGATAGAGGCCGAGGGGCTTGCAGGGCTGTTACGTGAGCAAGACACGGGTGCTACATCCGGCGCGAGCACCTGAAATCGAGGGATGTGGTTACGCATTGAGCAGGCAAAAAGCCGATTCATGTAGTATAACTACAAGCTTGCTACATCCCCGGCAACTGCCAATAACAAAGAGTCCAGCCCTTTGAATCTGCTGCAACACATCGCCCAGTCTCGTCACCTGTTACGCAAGTCGGAGCTCAAGGTCGCCGATCACGTGCTGCTTGACCCCGCGGCCGTGATGCACAGTTCCATGGCCGACCTGGCCCATAGCGTCGGCATCAGCGAACCGACCATCGTGCGTTTTTGCCGTGCCATCGGCTGCTCCGGGTTTCAGGACCTGAAGTTGAAGCTGGCCCAGAGCCTGGCCGCAGGCGCCAGTTTCGGGCAATTCGCTATCCATGAAGATGACTCGGTTGCCGACTACAGCCTGAAAATTTTCGACACCACCCTGCACACCCTGATGGAGGTTCGCGAGAAGCTCGATCCGGTGGAACTGCAACGGGCGGTGACGCTGATGTCCCAGGCCCAACGGGTCGAATTCTATGGCTTCGGTGCTTCTGGCGCGGTGGCGGCCGATGCCCAGCACAAGTTCTTCCGCTTGCTGCTGACTGCGGCGGCGTATTCCGACCCGCACATGCAGGCGATGTCGGCAGTGACCCTCAAGCCCAGCGACGTGGCGATCTGCATCTCCCAGTCCGGGCGCTCCAAGGACCTGCTGATCACCGCCAACCTGGTGCGTGAAAGCGGGGCCTCGCTGATCACCCTGTGCCCGAGCCAGACGCCGTTGGCTGAGCTATCGACCGTCAACCTGGCAATCGATGTGCACGAAGACACCGAAATCTATACGCCGTTGACCTCCCGGATCGCGCACCTGGTGGTGATCGACGTGCTGGCGATGGGCGTGGCCATGGCACGTGGTCCGAGCCTGGTGAACCACCTCAAGAGCGTCAAGCGCAGCCTTCGCAGCTTGCGGCTGTCGCCCAAGTCAGTGAAAGCGCTGGACGATTGATCCAAGGGTTGGCGCTATCCCTGTGGCGAGGGAGCTTGCTCCCGTCGGGCTGCGAAGCGGCCCTCAAAGCCGAGCGGGAGCAAGCTCCCTCGCCACAAAAGCAGTGGCAACTTTCATCTTGCTGTAACCCGCCAGCCGCCAAACCGTCATCCCCTGCGCCTATCTTGAAGCTCCCGTACTCGCCTTGGGAGACTCGAAATGGCCCAGCCCTACGAAGAACGCAACAGCGCTGTCAAAACCCGTCGTCAGCAGGAAGATCAGCGCCGCATGGAATTCCGTCGCGCTATTGAAGATCGCTGCGAACGCCGCCAGCTTCTCGCCGAAATCGGCGATTTTCCCGAAGATTTCGAACTTAATTTCTGGCAGGCAGCGTCGACGACTTCCCGTCGAAACGCTCAACCAGCCCGCTGATCTGCACCCGCTCGCTGCGCACGAACGCCAGGAAGGCGTGAGCCACCGGTGACAGGCGTTTAGCCTTGGCCTGCACCACGCACCAACTGCGGTACAGCGGCAATTCTTCGACCGGCAACTCGATCAAGCCGCCGGTCGCCAGCTCCAGGTTCAGGGCGTGACGCGTCAACAGCGCAACGCCCAAACCCGCCAATACACACTCACGCTGGGCTTCGGCCGACGACACTTCCTGGGTCTGGTTGAAGTGCACGCGCTTCTCTTTGAAATACTCCTCGCACGCCATGCGCGTACCCGAGCCGGGCTCGCGCAACAGCAGCGTATAAGGCTCAAGATCCTGCAGGCGCAACGGGCCCATATGGCACAGCGGGTGATCTGGTGGTGCGACCGCGACGATCGGGTTGTTGAGGAATGGCAGAAACTCCAGCCCCATGTCCTGCGGGACCATGGACATGATCACCAGGTCATCGCGGTTGTCAGAGAGGCGGCGGATCACCTGCCCGCGATTGACCACCGTCAGTTGCAGGTTGACCTCCGGATGCTGGCGCTTGAACGCCGCAAACAAATGCGGGACGAAATACTTGGCGCTGGATTCGACCGCCAGTTTCAACTGACCCTGTAACGAGCCCTGCATGTCGGACAGCTGCATGTCGAGGTTTTCCAGGCGCCCGAAAATATCCCGGCTGGCCCGCTGAAGGGCTTCCGCCGCTTCGGTCATGTAGAGTTTTTTGCCGACGTAATCGAACAAAGGTTGACCAATCAGCTCCTCGAGTTGACGGATCTGTAGGCTGACGGCCGGCTGCGTGAGGGACATTTCGTCGGCGGCGCGGCTGTAGGAGCGTAAATCACAGACCTCGTTGAAGATCTGCAATTGACGCAATGTCATACGCATCAAAGACTTACGCATTTTACCGGAACTCTCAACGCAGGCAGGTACAACAACTATAAGTCTTTACTTATGCATGACCCAATAATTATTCATTTTTGTTAATCCCTTGTGAGCGCTAGTGTGGGGCTGCGACCAAATTGAAACATTTGGTCACGCGTCGACCTGGGTCTATCGGGTCGTGGGTACTACCGGCTCAAGGGAAACTCCAAGTGATAAAAAAGATCCTGATCGCCAACCGTGGTGAGATCGCCGTCCGAATCGTACGAGCCTGCGCCGAAATGGGCATTCGCTCGGTAGCGATTTATTCCGACGCCGATCGCCATGCGCTGCATGTGAAACGGGCGGACGAGGCCCACAGCATCGGCGCCGAGCCTCTGGCCGGTTACCTGAACCCGCGCAAGCTGGTGAACCTGGCGGTGGAAACCGGTTGCGATGCCTTGCACCCTGGCTACGGCTTCCTCTCGGAAAACGCCGAACTGGCTGACATCTGCGCCGAACGCGGTATCAAATTCATCGGTCCATCGGCGGAAGTCATTCGCCGCATGGGCGACAAGACCGAAGCGCGCCGCAGCATGATCAAGGCGGGCGTACCGGTCACCCCCGGCACCGAAGGCAACGTATCGGGCATTGAAGAGGCCCTGACTGAAGGCGATCGCATCGGTTATCCGGTGATGCTCAAGGCCACTTCCGGTGGTGGCGGGCGCGGTATCCGTCGCTGCAACAGCCGTGAAGAACTCGAACAGGCATTCCCCCGCGTCATTTCCGAAGCCACCAAGGCCTTCGGTTCGGCGGAGGTGTTCCTGGAAAAGTGCATCGTCAACCCCAAGCACATCGAAGCGCAGATCCTCGGCGACAGCTTTGGCAACGTGGTGCACCTGTTCGAGCGTGATTGCTCGATCCAGCGTCGCAACCAGAAGCTGATCGAGATCGCCCCGAGCCCGCAGCTGACGCCGGAACAGCGCGCCTACATCGGTGACCTCTCGGTGCGTGCGGCCAAAGCCGTGGGTTACGAGAACGCCGGCACCGTGGAGTTCCTGCTCGCCGAGGGCGAGGTGTACTTCATGGAGATGAACACCCGGGTGCAGGTGGAACACACCATCACCGAAGAAATCACCGGCATCGACATTGTCCGCGAGCAGATCCGCATCGCCTCGGGCCTGCCGCTTTCGGTGAAACAGGAAGACATCCAGCACCGTGGTTTCGCCCTGCAATTTCGGATCAACGCCGAAGACCCGAAAAACAACTTCCTGCCCAGCTTCGGCAAGATCACCCGTTACTACGCGCCCGGCGGTCCCGGCGTGCGTACCGACACGGCGATCTACACCGGCTACACCATTCCACCGTTCTACGACTCCATGTGCCTGAAACTGGTGGTCTGGGCGCTGACCTGGGAAGAAGCGATGGACCGTGGCCTGCGCGCCCTGGACGACATGCGTCTGCAAGGGGTCAAGACCACCGCCGCGTATTACCAGGAAATCCTTCGCAACCCGGAATTCCGTAGCGGCCAGTTCAACACCAGCTTCGTTGAAAGCCACCCTGAACTGACCAACTACTCGATCAAGCGCAAACCCGAAGAGCTGGCCCTGGCCATCGCCGCCGCCATCGCCGCCCACGCAGGCCTGTGAGGAATAAAACAATGTCCAAGAAGATTCACGTAACCGACACCATCCTGCGCGACGCCCACCAATCGCTGCTCGCCACCCGCATGCGTACCGAAGACATGCTGCCGATCTGCGACAAGCTCGACAAAGTCGGCTACTGGTCGCTGGAATGCTGGGGCGGCGCCACGTTCGACGCCTGTGTGCGCTTCCTCAAGGAAGACCCGTGGGAACGTCTGCGCCAACTGCGCGCGGCGCTGCCTAACACTCGCCTGCAAATGCTGCTGCGCGGCCAGAACCTGCTGGGCTACCGCCACTACAGCGACGATGTGGTCAAAGCCTTTGTCGCCAAGGCGGCGGTCAACGGCATCGACGTGTTCCGTATCTTCGACGCGATGAACGACGTGCGTAACCTGCGCGTGGCCATCGAAGCGGTCAAAGCTGCCGGCAAACACGCCCAGGGCACCATCGCCTACACCACCAGCCCGGTGCACACCATCGATGCGTTCGTGGCCCAGGCCAAGCAGATGGAAGCCATGGGTTGCGACTCGGTGGCGATCAAGGACATGGCCGGTTTGCTGACGCCTTACGCCACCGGCGAACTGGTCCGGGCATTGAAAGCCGAGCAGTCGCTGCCGGTGTTCATCCACTCCCACGACACCGCCGGCCTGGCCGCAATGTGCCAACTCAAGGCCATCGAGAACGGTGCCGACCACATCGACACCGCCATCTCCAGTTTCGCCTCCGGCACCAGCCACCCGGGCACCGAGTCGATGGTCGCGGCCCTCAAGGGCACCGAATACGACACCGGCCTGAACCTGGAACTGCTGCAGGAAATCGGCCTGTACTTCTACGCCGTGCGCAAGAAGTACCACCAGTTCGAAAGCGAATTCACCGCGGTCGACACGCGTGTGCAGGTCAACCAGGTGCCTGGCGGGATGATCTCCAACCTCGCCAACCAGCTCAAAGAGCAGGGCGCCCTGAACCGCATGAGCGAAGTGCTGGCAGAGATCCCGCGTGTTCGCGAAGACCTCGGCTTCCCGCCGCTGGTGACCCCGACTTCGCAGATCGTCGGCACCCAGGCGTTCTTCAACGTGCTGGCCGGCGAGCGCTACAAGACCATCACCAACGAGGTGAAGCTGTACCTGCAAGGTGGTTACGGCAAGGCACCGGGCACTGTGAGCGAGAAGCTGCGCCGTCAGGCCATCGGCAGCGAAGAAGTGATCGACGTGCGCCCGGCCGACCTGCTCAAGCCGGAGATGGCCAAACTGCGTGCCGACATCGGTGCGTTGGCCAAGTCTGAAGAAGACGTGCTGACCTTTGCCATGTTCCCGGACATCGGCCGCAAGTTCCTCGAAGAACGTGCTGCCGGCACCCTGACCCCTGAAGTGCTGCTGCCGATCCCGGAAGCGGGCAAGGTCGCTTCGGCCGGTGGCGAAGGTGTGCCGACCGAATTCGTCATCGACGTCCACGGCGAAACCTACCGCGTCGACATCACCGGTGTCGGCGTCAAGGCTGAAGGCAAGCGTCACTTCTACCTGTCCATCGACGGCATGCCGGAAGAAGTGGTGTTCGAACCGCTCAACGAATTCGTCAGCGGCGGCAGCAGCAAGCGCAAGCAGGCCACAGCGCCGGGCCATGTCAGCACCACCATGCCGGGCAACATCGTCGATGTGCTGGTCAAGGAAGGCGACACTGTCAAGGCCGGCCAGGCTGTGTTGATCACCGAAGCGATGAAGATGGAAACCGAAGTCCAGGCGGCCATCGCCGGTAAAGTCACCGCGATTCACGTGGCCAAGGGTGACCGCGTTAACCCGGGCGAGATCCTGATCGAGATCGAAGGCTGAGTTAACAGCCTCGATACACCGCTTTAAACCTCGGGGGGGCATGTGCTCCCCTTTTTTTATCCTTTTGAAACTCTGCACACCCTGTGGGAGCGGGCTTGCTCGCGAAGGCGTTGTGTCAGTCGATGATAGTGGTGACTGATCCAACGCTTTCGCGAGCAAGCCCGCTCCCACAGGTACTGCATCCAGCCATTAAGTACGGTGAGTGTGGGTCAGAAAGCCATCTGCCACTGCCCGATCAACCCATGATTGCGGCTGTTGTTGCCAAGCTCGCCGCTGTAGCCGATGCCCAACGAATGACGGGCGCTGATACCCAGATCCAACCCGGCCTCCAGCACCAGGCTGTCGCGATCCAGCGACGTACCGTCGACACTGAACGCCGTGCCGCCCGCCACGAACGCCTGGCGAGTGGAGTTGCTGACATCGCCGTAGGTGTGTTTCCAGCCGGCGGTCATGCGCGGGGTCAGGCTCATGCCGTTGTCCAGGCTGCTCAGGTGCGCCAGGCGCAGGCCGAAGGTGGTGCTGAAATTGTCCTGGGTTTGGCCGTCGACTTGCAGCGCTGCGGCGCCGCCTTTTTCCTGGTAGCTGTCGCGGTGGTAGCGCTGGTAGCCGAGGTTGGCGAACGGTTCGGCGCTGAGCCGGCCGCTGCCCATGGCGTAACCCAGTTCGGCGAACGCCTGCTGGCTGTCGGCGTCGTAATCGCCTTTCGGTCGGTCACTGAAACCATTGAAGGCAATGGTGCGTTTGCTCTCGCCTTGGTGACCGCTGTACGCCGCCCCGAGGCGCAGGGCCAGCGGGCCGTTCTGGTGCTGCGCGTAAACGCCGGCGTGCCAGCTCTCGACATGGCCATCGACACCGGTGGCGTCCAGATCGGTCTTCGAATAGCCGCCCAGCACACCCACGCGCCACTGCGGGTTCAACGACCAGTCGGCACCGAGCACGCTGCCTTTGGTGCGCTGCTCCAGGCCGCTGCTGCCGTGTTCGCCGTCGAGCTTGCCGTAGCCGCCGATGGCCTGCAGCCACAGACGACCACGGGCGTTCGGATCATTGAGGTTGCGCGCTTCGGTCGGTACACCGTTGGCGGCCAGGATCGGCGTGTCGCGCTGATCGAGGCCGACCATCAACCCCGGGGCGCCACCCATTTGCTGCATGGCCGAGAGCATGCTGGAGCCGACTTGACTGCTCGCACCGAGGGTCGCGCTGGTCAGGTTGGCGTTGCTGGCGCCGCTCAGTTGCTCGATCGCCGCGCCGGCGGTGGTGTTGGTGGTGTTCAGCAAGGCGTTGTACAGCGCGTTGTTCTTGCCCAGGGAAGCCAGGCTGTTGGCGGTGTTGCTGCCGTTGCCGGTGACCGCGAATTCGTTGAAGGCGACGTCGTTGCGGGTGTAGGTCAGGTCGACCTGGGTCGGCGTGTACGCCAGGGTTGGCGTGAGGAACGCGTAATCACTGGTGACCGTGCCGAAGGTGCCGTTGACCCGCGCCGCTTGCAGCACCGTGTAATGGCTTTGCCACGGGTAAGTGCCGCTGCCGGGGTTGACCGCCAGGGTCGCGCCATTGAGGTTGGCCGTGCCGCCGACCTGCAGCGGGGCGCTGCTGCCGTCGGCGTTCACGCCATAAGCCAGGGTCGATGCGCTGCCCATGTTCAGGTCGTGGACGATGGTCGCCGTGCCCAGTTGAGTGTCGGTGCGCAGGGTGCCATTGACGTTGAGGTTGCCCACCGAACCGCCCCCGGCGTACACACCGCCAGCATCCACCGTCATATCGCCGGCAATGCTGCCGTGGTTGATCAGCGTCGCACCGTTGTGCACAGCGCCGCCCTCGCTGAAATCGCCATTGCCGGTGAGGGTCCAGGCGCCTTGCTTGACCTCCAGCCATTCAAAGTTCTGACTGTTGCCGAAGCTGCCGCCCGCCGCGTCGTCCATCACCACGCGATCGTAACCACTGCCCCCGTCGACGGTGCCGAGGAAACGGCTGCCATTGCGCAGGGTCAGGTTGTCGTCGCCTCCACCCAGGTCCAGCGCCAGGCCGTTGCTGCCACTGATGGTGCCGCCGTTGATCACGCTGTCGGCAAACTCGCCGACGAATTTCACGCCGAAGCCATCGAGGCCCTGGATTGTGCCGAAGTTCTCCAGCGTGGTTGCTGCCACACCGGCACCGCCGCTGCCATCGTCCACCAGGATCGCGCTGTTGGCGCCGCTGATCAGCGCATCCCTGACGTTGAGCACATAGCCACCGCCCAGCGCGATGCCTTCGCTGCCATTGGCAAAACCGTTTTTATCCACACCGCCGGCGCCGACGCCCTGGATGGTGCCGTAGTTTTCGATATGGGCGAGGTTGTCGATGTCCACGCCATCGCCGTCACCATTGGGCTGCAACCCGGAATAGGCGCCGGTGATGACGCCGTGGTTGATCACGGTACCGTCGCCATCGGAGCCGAACCCGGAGCCATTGCGCCCGGTGATTTGCCCGTAGTTGGTCAGCGTCGCGCCCAGATCGGTGGTGATGCCGTGACGCCCGCCGGAAATGGTGCCGTAGTTGGTCAGCGTCACGCCGGTGGCCGAATCGATATCGACGCCATCGAATTTCTCGTCGGCGTTGTGCGAATCGCCCGTGGAGATCTCGCCATAGTTGGTGATGGTCGCGTTGGCGCCGGTCTTCATGCCGTCACTGGAATCACCACGAATCAACCCGCCCGCGCGATTGATGAGGGTGGTCGAGGCCCCGGCACTGCGCAGCGCATCCAGGTCCAGACCCTGGCCGGTGGTGGAGCGAATGATGCCGCTGTTATCGATCAACAAATGGCCGCTCACGAAATTGCTGTCGATGCGCAACGCATCGTTGAACCCCAGAATCTGCCCGCCCGCACGGTTGTAAATACTGTAATTGCGCGCCTGGGTCAGATCACCGCTGCTGTCGATCGCTCGGCCACCGGTGGAAATGATCTTCCCCGCGTTATCGATTACCACTCCCGCACCGGCAGTGCCGTCCTTCAGGCTGACCGTCTTGCCGGCATTGGTAATGCTCCCCGGCGCCGAGATCGTCAACGTGTCCGCACCGCCCAGGGTCTGCGCGGTGGTCGTGGCGGTATCGATCTGCACGGTTTTGTAGGGCGCGGCGTTGGCGCCGGCGCTGGTCGACAAGGCAATGACAAAGGCCAGGCGCTGAGGAGAGAAGGGCATTGCGAACGTCCTTTTTCGTTATAAGCGGGGCGTCCTGTATAGCGGAGGGTTTTTACAGAATGATGTCGACTTCAACGTCGCTCGCGATGGCGTCCGCGCCATCGGTCATTGCGATAACTGGGTGGCGAGAGACTTGCTCCCGCTCGACTGCGTAGCAGTCGGATTTTTGGGGCCGCTGCGCGACCCAACGGGAGCAAGCTCCCTCGCCACAGGTTGAGGGTGGGCTGGGGATTGTGGTTTTTTCAGTGGCGGCACTCGGCAAGCGTTTTCAGCTGCCCCGACCCCGTCTGATTTTCATCGCTCAACCACTTCTCGAACGCCGCGCCAATCGCCGGCCACTCCGCGTCGATCATCGAGTACCACGCGGTATCGCGGTTCTGGCCCTTGACCACCATGTGCTGGCGGAACACCCCCTCAAAACTGAAACCCAGACGTTCGGCCGCGTACTTGGAACGGGCGTTGCCGTTGTTGCATTTCCATTCCAGGCGTCGGTAGCCGAGGTTGAAGGATTCCCTGGCCAGCAGGTAAACCGCTTCGGTGCTTTTTGGTGAGCGTTGCATCGGGGCGCCGAAGGTGACGTGGCCGATCTCGATGCGGCCCTGGGCCGGGACGATGGACATCAGGCTGAGGATGCCTTGCACCTCACCCGTGGCGCGGTCGATGACACTGAAGAAATACGGGTCGCTGCTGGCGGCGTGGTTGTTGAGCCAATCGTTGAAGACGCTGCGCTCAGGAAACGGGCCGTAGGGCAGGTAATCCCAGAGTTTCGGGTCGGCACCGGGGCCTTGCAGGGCGTTGAACAAGTCGTCGCCGTGGCGCGCCGGGTCGAGTTTTTCCAGGCGGATGAAACGCCCTTCGAGGGTTTGCACCGAGGGCGGCGGGACGCCTTTCCAGTCGGCGAGTGAAGTCGGCATGGTGTTCTCCTTGAACCTTAAATGGCCTTGCGAAACTGGATGTAACCAGGACGTTCGGCGATACGCTCGTAGAGCTGGATCGCGGTGGCGTTGGTTTCGTGGGTCAGCCAGTGGACTTTGTTGCAGCCGTCGGCCTTGGCCGTGGCGTAGACGAACTCGATCAGTTTGCGACCGACGCCGGTACCGCGTGTTTCCGGAGCCACGATCAAGTCTTGCAGGTAGCAGGAATTTTCGATCGCCCAGTTGGAACGATGGTAGATGAAATGCACCATGCCCACCGCTTTGCCATCGGCCCAGGCCAGCGCGGCGTGAGTCGGCTCATTCGGGTCGAGCATGCGCTGCCAGGAGCTTTGGGTCACGGCTTCGGGCAATTGGGTCTTGTAGAAGCGCAGGTAGGCTTGCCACAACGGCAGCCAGGCGGCGTGGTCGTCGGCGGTGACCTGGCGGATGTCGATCTGACTCATGTTTTTTCCTTAACGCATCAAGTGGGCGAGGGCTCGGTCCTGCGCATCGCGGCTGGCGGCAAGCCCTTCGCGTACGCCGGCGATGTCTGCGGTGCTGCGGTTCTGGCTGAGTTTGCTTTTGCCCTCCAGACGCTGGATCGGCAGAGCGAAACCGACGATGGCCTTGAGCATGCCTTCGATGTAGTCGGCGGGGGCGTCGGCGACTTTCCATGGCTGGGCGCGGCCGGCTTCGTGGCGATCGGTCAAGCCGCTGACCACATCGAGCAGGCGCTCGGCATCGGTGAACACCTCGGCGGTGCCGTAAGCGTGCACAGCGACGTAATTCCAGGTGGGCACCACTTTGCCGTGTTCGGCTTTGCCCGGATAAAAACCGGGGCTTACGTAGGCATCGGCGCCCGCGAAGATCACCAGCGCTTCGGCACCGTTCTGCAGCGCTTTCCACTGTGGATTGGCGCGGGCGAAGTGGCCGTAGAGAGTGCCGTTGACGCCTTCCTCCGGGCGCAGCAACAGTGGCAGATGACTGGCCTGCAGGCCTTGCTCGCCGTGGGTCACAATCATGGCCAGACGGGTGCCGAGTATCTGCTGGTGCATTTCGTGGAGGTCGTCGATGGCAAAATGGCGTGGCGTGTACATGGCGATTTTCCTTGGCGAATGCCTGCATCCTAGGCAGGCTATTGGTCTGTTGTAAGAGCCATTAATGACCAATTTCATAGGTCCAATAACATGCCGCCTGCCCCGTCACTGTCGTTTAACCCCGCCGGCATCGAACTTGATCGCCGTCAGGGCCTGAGTCGTCAGCTCTATCAGGCCTTGCGACTGCGGGTGCTCGATGGACGGCTGGCCAGTGGCACGCGGTTGCCTGCCAGCCGGGATCTGGCGGCGGCATTGGCGATTTCCCGTAACAGTGTGGTGCGGGCCTACGATCAGCTTTATGCCGAAGGGTTCATCGAGGGGCGGGTGGGTGACGGGACTTATGTCGCGCAATTGCCTGAAACGGCACTGCCCGTGAAAAAACTATCCACAAAAGTATCCACAGGGTTGTCAACAGGCTTACCCACAGCCTTATCCACAAATTGGCTCGATTTGCCTGTGGTTCCATCCAGTAAAGTTATCCACAGTGCCGCGTTCGGCAGGGTGGAAAAGAACCATTTGGCGCTGCCGCCGAGTGGTCCGCCACGGGCGTTTCGGGTGGGTGTTCCGGCATTCGATCTGTTTCCTTTCGAGGTTTGGGCCAAGCTGAATGCGGCTTTCTGGCGTAAGCCGGATCTGCAGCAGCTGTGCTATGGCGACCCGGCAGGGGATGCGCGCTTGCGCGGGTTGATTGCTGCGTATTTGCGCAGTTCGCGGGGCATGCAGTGCACGGCTGAACAAATTGTGATCACCAGTGGTGCGCAACAGGGGATCAGCCTTTGTGCACAGCTGCTGGTGGAGCCTGGGGATGGAGTGGCGATCGAGAACCCGGGTTATCGCGCGGCGGGGCATGCGTTCGCTGTGGCGGGAGGCCGATTGCATGGTGTATCGGTGGACAGCGAGGGTATCAATTGTGCCGAGCTGGATGGACTGAATGACTGTCGTCTGGCGTATGTCACGCCGTCCCATCAGTACCCGACCGGTGTGATCATGAGTCTGGCCCGACGTCTTGAGCTGTTGGCGTGGGCCGAGCGGACCCAGGGTTGGATCGTCGAGGATGATTACGACGGCGAGTATCGCTACAGCGGTGCACCTCTGGCGCCGCTGGCCGCTTTGGATCGACAGGGACGGGTTTTGTACGTCGGCACGTTCGGCAAGGTGGCTTTCCCGGCGTTGCGATTGGGCTATTTGGTCCTGCCACCGGGCCTGGTGGATGCGTTCTCTCGAAGGCGGGCGGTGGATGTGCGGCACTCCGAAGTGAGCACCCAGGCGGTGATGGCCGAATTCATCGCGGCCGGGCATTTCCAGCGGCATATTCGCCGCATGCGTCGGGCGGCCCTGAGTCGCCGCAATGCACTGCTGGCCGGTTGGCCAAACGATATTACCGGGGTGGGCAACCTGCCGAGTGTGGCGGCGGGGCTGCATTTGACGGTACCAGTGGCGAGCATCGCCCGCGAACGGGAACTGATCGCGCAGGCCGAGGCGGTGGGGGTCGAGATCAATGGGTTGAGCGGCTACTGGCTGCCGGATTCGACCCGGCCCATGGATGAGCGTGCGGGGCTGGTGCTGGGATTTGCGGCTGTGCCGGAGGCGAACATAGAGACAGCGTTGGCACGGCTCCGCTCCGCCTGGCATGCCCTTCTGTAGGAGCGAGCTCGCTCGCGATGGACTCAAGTACGCCGCGCTCAGTCAGTAAGCCCGCGTCATCGTTAGCGACCATCGCGAGCGAGCTCGCTCCTACAGGAGGGGGGTTAAGTTCCGGATTTGATCTTGGTCCAGGCCCGGGTCCGCGCACGTTCGGCATCCCGCGGCAGCGGTTGCAGGGTGTAGAGCGTGCTCATTGCGGTTTCGGTCGGATACAGATTGGGGTTGTTGCGTATCGCCGCATCGACCTGTTCAGTGGCGTCCTTGTTCGGGTTCGGGTAGCCGACGAAATCGCTGACCGGCGCGATCACCTGGGGTTGCAGCAGGTAGTTGATGAAGGTGTAGGCATCTTCCGGGTTCTTGGCTCCTTTCGGGATGGCGAGCATGTCGAACCAGATCGGCGCGCCTTCCTTGGGCAGGCGCATATCGACGGTCACACCGTTCTTGGCTTCCTTGGCGCGGTTGGCAGCCTGGGAGAAGCTGCCGGAGTAACCGACCGCGACGCAGATGTCGCCGTTGGCGATGTCCGCCATGTATTTGGATGAGTGGAAATACGTGACGTAAGGCCGGATCTTCATCAACAGGGCTTCAGCCTTGTCGTAGTCCGCAGGCTTCTTGCTGTTGGGGTCCAGACCCAGGTGTTGCAGGGCCAGTGGCAAGATCTCCGATGGCGAGTCGAGCAGGGCGACGCCGCATTGCTTGAGCTTGCTGATGTTCTCTTCCTTGAAGATCAGGTCCCAGCTGTTCACGGGTGCGTCGGCGCCCAGCGCAGCTTTGACCTTGTCCGGGTTAAAGCCGATCAGGATGGTGCCGTACATGTACGGCACGGCGAATTTATTGCCCGGATCGTTGGCCTCGATCAGCTTCATCAGCTTGGGATCGAGGTGGTTCCAATCCGGCAACTTGCTGCGGTCCAGCGGCTGGAACACACCGGCCTCGATCTGCTTGGCCAGGAACACGTTGGACGGCACCACCACGTCATAGCCGGAGTTACCGGTCAGCAGCTTGGCTTCGAGGGCTTCGTTGGTGTCGAAGATGTCGTAGACCAGTTTGGTCTGGGCGTTTTGCGCCTTGAAATCTTCCAGGGCCTTGGGGGTGATGTAGTCGAACCAGTTGTAGACGCGCAACGTTCGCTCTTGGGCGTGCACGACGCCGCTGAACGCCGCAGCGCACAACGCTGGCGCGATAAAACGCTTGAGACTGTTCATTGTGCTTATTTCCCCTGGGCGCTTTCGAAACCTTCGAGCACGTTCACGGCATTGATGCCAATTTCTTCGACGGCGTAACCGCCTTCCATCACGAACAGTGTGGGCTTGCCGAGACCGGCGATGCGCTTGCCCATGGCCAGGTAATCCGGGCTGTCGAGTTTGAATTGGGAAATCGGGTCGTCCTTGAAAGTATCGACGCCCAGGGACACGACGATGATGTCGGCACCGTAGCGTTCGATCTCTTTGCAGGCCTGTTCCAGCGCCGCGCTCCAGGTGTCCCAGCCGGAACCGGCCGCCAGTGGATAGTTGAAGTTGAAGCCTTCGCCGGCGCCTTCGCCCAACTCGTCTTCATAGCCGAGGAAGAACGGAAATTCGGCTTCCGGATGGCCATGGATCGACGTGAACAGCACGTCGTTGCGTTCGTAGAAAATCGATTGGGTACCGTTGCCGTGGTGATAGTCGACGTCGAGGATCGCGACCTTTTTGTGGCCCTGATCGAGGAAGGCCTGGGCGGCGATCGCGGCGTTGTTGAGGTAGCAATAGCCCCCCATCAAATCGCCAGCGGCGTGGTGTCCCGGCGGACGGCACAAGGCAAAGGCACTGTGGGCGCCGCGCTGGATTTCGGCCTGGGCGGTCAACGCCACTTGCGCTGCGCTGTACGCCGCTTGCCAGGTGCCGGCGGTGATCGGCGCGCCGCCGTCGAAGCTGTAGTAGCCGAGCTCGCCATGCAGGCTGGTGGGTTTGATCCGGCGCAGGGTGCGGGCCGGCCAGGTGTAGGGCAGCAGGTCGCCGTCGGTGTTGAATTCGGTCCAGCGGGCCCAGGCGCCTTTGAAGAAGTCGAGGTAGTCGCGGCTGTGGATGCGCGCAATCGGGTCGAGGCCGAAATCCTTCGGTCCTTCGACCGGGCCCAGGTTCTGGTGTTGCACTCGCGCCAGCACGTGGTCGGCGCGGGACGGCATCTCGAAGCAGGGCTTGAGTTGGCCGTCGATCAATTCGCAGCGGCCGTGGTGCAGGTGGTGATCATCCGAGTAGATCGTCAGCATTTCTTGTTCTCCGCAGGCTGATTCGGTTGAACACAGTCTTGCGGCAGGGGCGTTTTTGGAGAACGGCAGGAAAGGCCAAAAGGGGATTCATATGGCCAAAACGTATGACCGAAATTCGCCCCTTTGCCATAGGGCGATCATTTACGGGCGGAACTGGCTCGGTGCTACGCCGCTCCATCGCACGAAGGCATGGCGGAAACTGGCGGTCTCGCTGAAGCCCAGCGCTTCGGCTATCCGGTAGATCGGCAGTTGATCCTCACAGAGCATCTGCTTGGCTTGCTCGAAGCGCAGCTCGTCGAGCAATTCCTGATAGCTGCATCCGAGGTCCTTGAGGTGTCGGCGCAAGGTGCGCGCCGAACAGTTCATCTGTTCCGCCAGGCCCTCCAGCCCCGGGGCAGCGTTCAATTGCGCGCTGAGCAGTTGCCGGATTCGTCCCAGCCAGGCCTGACGACCGGTGAACTCGGTGTTCTGTTTGCGGCAGCGTTCGGCCATGGCCTGGTGGGTGATGGCGTCCGCCAGGGGCAACGGTTGCTCGAGCCATTGCCGGTCGAAGGCGAAGGCGTTATCCCGCGCGCCGAAGTGCAGGGGGCAGTCGAAGTGCTGGGCGTAGCTCGCCTGGTAATCGGGCGCATCATGCTCGAAACGCGCGGCTTGCAGCGGTAGAGGGTGCCCGAGCAGGTCATCACAGATGACTTTGAGCGAGACCAGACAGAACTCGGCGTTGAACGTGGCCATGGACGGACTTTCGCGATAGTCGGCGGCGACGAACCAGACACGCTCGCCGTCGTCCTCCAGGCTCAGTTCGAAAAGTGTTCCCAGCAGCGCCGGATAACGCATCGCCAGGCGTAACGCGTCACCGAAGGTGGCACTGGTGAGCAACGCGTAACCGAGCATGCCGTAGGACGAAACGTGCATGCGCCGCCCCAGCTCCAGGCCGATATCGCGTTTGAGTGCAACGGCGTTGGCGCAGACCTGCATCTCCTGGTTGGTGGTGATGCGCGTGTCGGCCCGGTTCAGATCCGCCGCGCTGATGCCACTGCCGGCGAGCAGGGCATCGCTGGACAGGCCTTCGGCCTTGAAGGTGTTGAGCACCAGTGAGACGGCATTGAGGGTGGTCAGATGGGAATGGAGCATGGCGGCTTCCAGCCTGGGGGTGGCTGGAATGCAGCAAATTACATGCCGCGCGAAGGACTTGTGGGAAAGGGCTTGCTCGCCAAAGCGGTGGGTCAGTCAACAGTAAGTGCCGACTGACAGATTGCATTCGCGAGCAGGCCCGCTCCCACAGGTCATTCAGGGTGTCAGATCAGTTCGCCGCAAAGGTCGAGTTCCACAAGGCTTCGCACTTGAGCGTTGTCGAGCCCGGCCCCCAGCAGGCCATGCAACTTGCCGAAGGCCGCTTCGCGGGTCATGCCGCCGCCCGACAGCACGCCAACGCCGCGCAACCGGCTACCGGCTTCGTAGACATCCAGTTCCACGCCGCCTTCGTGGCACTGAGTCACTGCGACCACCACGACGCCTTTGTCCCGCGCCTGTTCCAGGCTGGCGAGGAACGCCGGGTTGTCGCTCGGGCCGGTCCCACTGCCGTAACACTCCAGCACCAGACCTTGGATGCCGCTGTTGACCAGGCCGTCCAGGATCTCGGCGCTGATGCCGGGAAACAGCGGCAGCACGGCAACATTCGCCAGTTGCTTACGCTGGTTGTAGTGCAACGCTTCTGGCAAGGAAACGGCCTTCACGCCACCGCCCTGACGCTCCAGGCGCTTGAATGGATGACGACCAAAACTGCGCACTTTCGCGCAACGGGTCGGGTCGAGCAGCTCGCCGTGGAAATACAGATGAACGCCCGGTGCCATACCTTGGCCCAGGGCAACCAGTGCACCGCCGAGATTTTCCCAGGCATCGCTGTCGGCCACGCCGGCCGGCAGCATCGAGCCGGTGAAGCACACGCGGGCGTGCAGTCCTAGCAACTGAAAACTCATCGCTGCCGCGCTGTAGGCCAGGGTATCGGTGCCGTGCAGGATCAGCACGCTGTCGCAGCCCTGAACATCGACTGCATCGACCACCGCTTCGCGCAGTTGCTGCCAATACGTGGGCGTCATGTTGGCGCTGTCGATCAGTGGCGACATCTCGCGAAAGCGCCACTGCGGCACTGCCAGTTCGGGCTGGCTGTTCAGGTATTCGCGCATCCGCGCTTCGAATCCGGATGCCGGTGCAAGACCGTTGGCGCTGGCCTGCATGCCGATGGTGCCGCCGGTGTAGAGCACCATGACGTGCTGGGCGGCAGGGTAGGTCGTGGTATTCATGGCGCTGCTCCGAAAATAATGACGGCCATTGTGGGAGCGGGCTTGCTCGCGAAAGCGGTGTGTCAATCGACCTCAAGGTGAATGACACACCGCTTTCGCGAGCAAGCCCGCTCCCACAGGTTTTCGCACTTTAACTGATTGCGGTCGCGGCCTTCACCGTCGCTTCAACCTGAGGGGCCGGCGGGTTCGCGGGCCAGGCTTTGAGGTCCAGGTCCAGGTCTGCGAATTGGCTCGAATCGAACACCGGCGTCTTGATCCCGGCGGCGCGCTGGTCATCGTAGTCGCGCAGGATGCGCATGCCGACCTTGAACAGCAGGAACAGCGCGATCAGGTTGACGAATGCCAGCAGGGTCATGGTGATATCGGCAAAAGCGAACACCGTGCCCAGGTTCTCGATCGCGCCCCAGAAAATCAGCACCAGCACCAGGGCGCGATAACCCATCAGCGCCTTGCGGTTTTCACCGATCAAAAAGCGCAGGTTGCTCTCGCCCAGGTAGTAGTTGTAGAGAATCGAGGTGAACACGAACAGCGCCAGGGCTACCGAGATGAACATCCGGCCCCAGTCACCGACCACGGCCGCCAGGGAGTTCTGGGTCAGGGCAATACCATCGCCTTCGAAGCCCGGGGTGTAGAAGCCCGACAGCAGAATCAGCAACGCGGTGCAGGTGCAGATCACAAAAGTGTCGAGGAACACACTGAACGCCTGGACCACGCCTTGCGCCACCGGGTGCTCGACCGACGCGACAGCGGCCACGTTCGGCGCACTGCCAAGGCCCGCTTCGTTGGCAAACACGCCACGTTTAACGCCCATGATGATTGCGCTGCCGATCAGGCCGCCGAACGCCTGGTCAAGGCCGAAGGCGCTCTTGACGATGGTCATCAACATGCCCGGTACCTGATCGAATTGCAGCACGATCACGTAGATAGTCACGCCGATGTACACCAGGGTTTTCACCGGCACCAACAGGTCGGCGACCTTGGCGATGCGTTTGATCCCGCCGATGAACACCAGGCCCAGCAGCACCGCCAGACCGATGCCGGTGTAGGTGGTATCGAGTCCGAAGGCGTTGTTCAACGAGTGGGTCACGGCGTGGGATTGCAGGCCGTTGAAAGCGAAGCCGAAGGTGATCAACAGCAGGAACGCCATGATCATGCCCAGCCAGCGTTTCTGCAGGCCGTGCTGGATGTAATAGGACGGGCCGCCTCGGTAGGTGCCGTCCGAATCACAGCGCTTGTAGAGCTGGCCGAGGGAGCATTCGAAGAAGCTGCTGGACATGCCGACCAGCGCGGTCACCCACATCCAGAACACCGCACCGGGCCCACCCAGGGTCACGGCAATACCGACACCGGCGATGTTGCCAGCGCCGACACGGCCGGCGAGGCTGAGCATCAGGGCCTGGAACGAACTCAGTTGCCCGGCGCTGCTTTTGAGGCTGTCGCGGAACACCGCGAACATGTGGAAGAAGTGACGCAGTTGAACGAAACGCGAGCGGATCGTGAAGTAGCTACCGAGCCCGACAATGAGCACGATCAGTACTTTCCCTGAGAGGAAGTCGTTGATGACTTCGAGCATGGCGTATTCCTCGCTGTTTTTTTAGGCAAATGCTGGACGGGGCGAAGCATCGCGATAAGGCGGATGTTCGTTATGGTTCCAAATTGCGGGTTTGTTATTGGTGGGGGTTCGCATGGGTTGTGGCCTCGCTACCGACGACCGCTCATGCGAAGAGGGGCGGCACTATACCGATGACAGTGCAGTCCGTCTGCACGGTTGTGGTGCGTGTTGTTTGAAACGATGCTGCTTTGGGTGGGAGCGGGCTTGCTCGCGAATGCGGTGGGTCAATCAATGCTGTGTTAACTGAATAGCCGCATTCGCGAGCAAGCCCGCTTCCACAGGTAGAACGGTATTGCGAAAAAAAAAGGGCCTGGAGAATGATCTCCAAGCCCTCAAAAGGTGAGAGGTGTCTAGTCCCTCGACCTGGTGAGCGGTGCTACGGGTAACGCGTCGGATCAGGCCTTCAGAGGCACCAGACGCGGAGCAATCATGTTTTCCGGGCGCAGGATGTCGGCGAGCATGGCGTCGTCGAGCAGACCTTCTTCGCGCACCAGTTCCAGCACGCCGCGGCCGCTTTCGAGGGCGATGCGGGCGATGCGGGTGGCGTTTTCATAACCGATGTACGGGTTCAGCGCGGTGACCAGGCCGATCGAGTGCTCGACCAGTTCACGGCAACGTTCTTCGTTGGCGGTGATCCCGGTGATGCAATGCTCGCGCAGCATGTCCATGGCGCGTTGCAGCAGGCGGATCGAGTCGAAGATCTTGAAGGCGATCAGCGGCTCCATCACGTTCAGTTGCAGCTGGCCGCCTTCGGCCGCGATGGTCAGGGCCAGGTCGTTGCCGATGATCTGGAACGCCACCTGGTTAACGGCTTCCGGAATAACCGGGTTGACCTTGCCTGGCATGATCGAGCTGCCTGGCTGACGCGCCGGCAGGTTGATTTCGTTGATGCCGGTGCGTGGGCCGCTGGACAGCAGGCGCAGGTCGTTGCAGATCTTCGACAGCTTGACCGCGGTGCGCTTGAGCATGCCGGAGAACAGCACGAAGGCGCCCATGTCGGAGGTGGCTTCGATCAGGTCGGCTGCCGGGACCAGCGGGTGGCCGCTGATGGTGGCCAGGCGCTGAACGGCCAGGTGCTGGTAGCGCGGGTCGGCGTTGATGCCGGTACCGATCGCGGTGCCGCCCAGGTTCACTTCGGTCAGCAGTTCGGGTGCCAGCGTCTTCAGACGTGCCAGGTCTTCGCCCAGGGTGGTGGCGAAGGCGCGGAATTCCTGGCCCAGGGTCATCGGCACGGCGTCTTGCAGCTGGGTACGGCCCATCTTCAGGACGTGGCTGAATTCTTCACCTTTGGCCGCGAACGACTGGATCAGGCTGTCGAGGCTGGCCAGCAGCGCGTCGTGACCCAGCAACAGGCCCAGACGGATGGCCGTCGGGTAGGCGTCGTTGGTCGACTGCGCCATGTTCACGTCGTTGTTCGGGTGCAGGTATTGGTATTCGCCCTTCTGGTGACCCATGGCCTCCAGTGCGATGTTGGCGATGACTTCGTTGGCATTCATGTTGGTCGAAGTGCCAGCGCCGCCTTGAATCATGTCCACCACGAACTCTTCGTGGAAATCGCCGCGGATCAGACGGGCACAGGCTTCGCTGATGGCCGCGTGCTTGGCTTCGCTCAGGTGACCCAGCTCGCGGTTGGCGTCAGCGGCGGCTTGCTTGACCATCGCCAGGCCGACAACCAGCTTCGGGTAATGCGAAATCGGAACGCCGGAGAGGCGGAAGTTGTTCACCGCTCGCAGGGTCTGGATGCCGTAATAGGCTTGAGCCGGTACTTCAAGTACGCCAAGCAGGTCTTTTTCTGTGCGGAATGATGCAGCGGAGGACATGATAGAAATCATCTCGATATGGACCCGGTCTGTGCCGGAACACTGCAAATGCTAGGCTTGTGGAGCGTTCTGGGCCAATGCTGTTAAACACTGGCCTATGCATATTCGGCATAATGGCGGTGTGACGCCGGGTTCGCGGCGAGCGTGTGACCTAAATTGGTGCGTGTCCCGGAGGACGTGATGAATCTGGAAAGTAAATGGTTGGAGGACTTCAGCGCCCTGGCCGCCACCCGCAGCTTCTCCCAAGCGGCGGAAAGGCGTTTCGTGACGCAACCGGCCTTCAGCCGGCGGATCCGCAGCCTCGAAGCTGCGCTGGGGCTGACGCTGGTCAACCGCTCGCGTACGCCAGTGGAGCTGACAGCGGCCGGGCAGCTGTTTCTGGTCACTGCGCGCACCGTGGTCGAACAGCTCGGCGAAGTGCTGCGCCATCTTCATCATCTGGAAGGCGGGCAGGGCGAAGTGATGCAGGTCGCCGCCGCGCACTCCCTGGCGCTGGGTTTTTTCCCGCGATGGATCGCGCAACTGCGCAACGAAGGCCTGAACATCGCCACGCGGCTGGTGGCGACCAACGTGGGCGACGCGGTGCATGCCCTGCGTGAAGGTGGCTGTGACCTGATGCTGGCGTTCTACGACCCGGACGCGGCCATGCAGATGGACCCGGAAATCTTTCCGTCACTGCACCTGGGCCACACTGAAATGTTGCCCGTGTGTGCGGCGGATGCCGATGGCAAGCCGCTGTTCGATCTGGAAGGCGAGGGCAGTGTGCCGCTGCTGGCCTACAGCGCCGGCGCCTTTCTTGGACGTTCGGTGAACATGCTGCTGCGTCAGCGGGCGCTGCGTTTTACCACCCTCTATGAAACCGCGATGGCCGACAGCCTCAAGAGCATGGCGCTGGAAGGGCTGGGGATTGCCTGGGTGCCGCAACTGAGCGTGCGCGCCGAACTGGCGCGCGGCGAGCTGGTGGTGTGCGGCGGCCCGCAATGGCATGTGCCGCTGGAGATCCGCCTGTACCGCTGCGCGCTGGTGCGCAAGGCGAACGTGCGGTTGCTGTGGCGCAAGCTTGAGGGTGGCGCTGCCCAAAGTGTTTAAGATTGTAAAGATCAACCGTGGAGGCGGGCTCGTGCGCGAGGAGGGCCGTTCAGGCGCCGGATTTCTCTGTGCCTGCCAGCACCCGCAAGGCCGCTTTACGCGCTTGAACCGGCATCGCCCCCAGCGTTTGGGCTGCCCCGTAAAATTTCTCCCAATCGCCGCCTTTTTGCCTGAACAACGCTGAAAACGCTGGCACCCACTGGTCATAGAGACCAAACGGCAGCAGCCGGGCATTGTTCATCGGGGCATTGATCCAGGCGTCATAGCGCTTATCCCCGGCCCATTGGCTGTCGCGCAGCTGTCGGTACTGGCCGCGCATGCGCTCGAATTCTGCGGCTTTGCGCTGGCGCATTTGCTCAGGTGGGAGGGGCAGGGTGTAGAGCCGTTCAAGGCGGGAGCGGGTGTCCAGGACCAGTCGGGTGAACTGATCCTGCTGCTGCACCCGGTCACCATTTTCCGGTGCCAGTGCACGATAGGCGCGCCACTGACGGGTACCTTCCTGCTCGACGAAGGTGGCAAATGACTCGTTGAATTCCGTGTCGTCCTGCACATACACACGCTGATGCGCCAGTTCATGAAAAATCAGCGTGGCGAGACGCTCGTCGCCCCAGTTCATCATCGAACTCATGATCGGGTCGTCAAACCAGCCCAGGGTCGAGTAGGCCTCCACGCCACCGATGGTCACATCCATGCCCTGCAAACGCTGCAGCGCTGCTTCACCCCGCGCCGCACTCTGGCTGTAGTAACCGCGATAGGCCACGCAACCGGCGATCGGAAAACAATGGTTCTGTGGCTTGAGTGAAAACTCCGCTGTGGCGAACACGTTCCACACCACGTACGGCCGGCCAATATCGGCATACAGCCGGTAACTCTGATTGTCCGGCAGATGCAATTGCTGGCTGGCGAAGGTCCGGGCCTTTTGTGATTGGGCCAGGTGCGCGCGCAGTGTCTGGTCCCGATTGGGGTCGGCGATCACCTCGGTAACCGGCTCCCGCGCCCGCAGCAACTGCACCTGGCCACTGGCCAATTGGCTGTAGTAGCTGACCGTGGAACAACCGTTGAGCAACAAAAGCAACACACCCGGAAACAAAACGCGGAAAACGCGATCAAGTAACCCAAGGCTTGGAAGCGGCCTGATCAAAATAAAAATTCCCTGGAAAGTCTGCTCGCAAGACTATCCCGCAAGACTGGAGCACCGCTATGCGCAAATTGATGCTGACGGCCGGCCTGCTGACATTGGGCGGCTGTGCCGGGTTCGGCTTGCCTCACCCTGATCCGACGCAAGCGTGGATCGATCTGGAATCCCATCAGCAAGACACCGCCCTGCTGGCGCTGGAAGTGGATAACAAGGCTGCCACCGATAAACGCTATTTCGAGGTGCAGCCCGGCAGCCATGAACTGACGGTTCGCTACCAGTTCCCGGTGCAGCCGACCAATATCGGCCCCGACGCCGAGCCGCTGTGGCGTGATTGCCAGATGAACGTGAAATTCAGCAACTTCAACGCCGGGGAGCGTTATCAGTTGCAAGCGGGGAATATCGGTTTCCGGCCTTGGGCCAAGCTCTATGACCAACAGCGAAAGGTGATAGGCCAAGGCACACCGGCAGGCTGTCAACACACCTGATCGGCGCTATTCTGAGTACACAGTATTCAGGACATTCATCATGCGCAGGTTGATGCTATTGCTCACTGCACTCGCGGTGGCCGGCTGCTCGTCGCCGATGCCGACGGCCAATCCGAACATGGCGTGGGTCGATTTCTCTACGCCATTTCCCAACGATAAATTGCTGATGGCCGAGCGTCTCGACAACCAGCGCATGCCCGATGGGCGGTTTTTCCAGGTGGCCCCCGGCAGCCACGAACTGACCGTGCGCTTCGATTTCGAGGTGCCCAGCGGCGGTTCGGAATTGTTCGGTGGTTCCACGGAGCGGCTGTGCTACATGGTCATCAAGTACGATCACTTCGAAGCCGGCCAACGTTATCTGCTGCAGGCCCGCTCAATGGCGTTCACGCCCGAAGCCCGTCTGTACAACGCCAGACATGAAATCGTCGCCGAGGACAGCCAGACCAACTGCGTGCCCTGAGCCAGCGCATCAGCGGTCGTTTTTCTGGTAAATGATTTTCTTGGTGCCGTTTTCACATGAGCCCACGACCATGTTCTGATCGTGCACTTCGCTGTTGGTGACGATCTCCAGGGTGTAGGACGTGACCCCGCGAGCCTGGATCTTGGCTTCGATCTCGGCCTTGAGTTCTTCACAAGGCTTGGGCGCCGCCAGTGCCGAGGTGGCCAGGGCGCAACAGATAACCGTCAAGGCAAAACGTTTCATGGTTGAAGCTCCTTTTGAGGCAGCACGCATATCCGTGCGTTCGGGCTGCTGTCATTAATTCGACCACAGTTTCATCGGGCAAATCTGCTGTGCGCAAAAAAAGATCGCAGCCTTCGACAGCGCTTTCAAGGGCTGCCGAAGGCTGCGATCTTTTATCGGTTTAGCTGACCAATGTGGCCTCAAGGCTGATTTTTGCATTCAGCACTTTGGACACCGGGCAACCTTCCTTGGCCTTCTTGCTCAGCTCATCGAACTGCGCCGGGCTGGCTCCGGGGATCTTCGCCTTGAGGATCAGTTTCACTGCAGTAATCGCAAAGCCGCCCTCGACCTGATCCAGGGTCACCTCGGCCTGAGTATCGATGCTGTCTGCCTTCAGGCCCGCCTCGCCGAGAATCATCGAGAATGCCATGGAGAAGCAACCCGCATGGGCCGCCCCGATCAGTTCTTCCGGATTGGTGCCCTTGCCGCCTTCGAAACGCGCCTTGAAGCCATAGGGGGCTTCCCGGAGCACGCCGGTTTCCGTGGAAATCGAGCCGATACCGGTTTTCAGATCACCGGCCCAATGCGCCGATGCCTTCTTGATGATAGCCATGCCTTTCTCCTCAAAATCCGGCGCGATGCTCGCGCCCGTGTGGTTTTTCGTTGCTAGGGTTCTGAGGATAGACGGTGGCGCAAAGTTCACTTCATCCGATTGCCCTACGTTTTTAGTAGGAAATTTTCCCTCTGGCTATTGAAACTCGGGTATATGCCCACATTGCATGAAACACGCTTTTGGATTTGGCAGGTTTTCGTTCGCGAGAAAAAACCTGCGCCCTCAATTGGAGAAGCAGGTTTATGAAACGACTGTCCGATATCAAGTTCTCGACCCTTGACCTTGTACCCGTTCGGGAAAACGGCAGCGCGGCGCAGTCGCTGCGCAACTCGCTGGACCTGGCGCAACATGTCGAAAAATTTGGCTACAACCGGTTCTGGGTCGCCGAACACCACAACATGGACGGCATCGCCAGTTCTGCGACCTCGGTGCTGCTGGGTTACCTGGCAGGTGGCACCTCGACCATCCGCGTGGGCTCGGGTGGCGTAATGTTGCCCAACCATGCGCCACTGGTGATCGCTGAACAGTTCGGCACCCTGGAAAGCCTGTATCCGGGTCGCATCGATCTGGGGCTTGGACGTGCGCCGGGTTCCGATCAATTGACGGCGCGAGCCCTGCGTCGTGAGCGCTCGGGCAGTGCCGACGATTTCCCGGAAGACGTGGCTGAGCTGATGCGTTACCTCGGCCCGCGGACCCCCGACCAGCGCATCATCGCGATGCCGGGTACCAACACCAATGTGCCGATCTGGCTGCTCGGCTCCAGCCTGTTCAGTGCGCAACTGGCCGGCGAACGTGGTTTGCCCTACGCCTTCGCCTCGCATTTCGCACCGCGCTTCATGCATGAAGCGATTCGCGTCTACCGCAATCACTTCAAGCCATCGGCTGTGCTGGACAAGCCTTATGTGATGCTCGGCGTGCCACTGGTGGCCGCTGACACCGATGAGCAGGCCGATTACCTCGCGACCTCGGTGTTCCAGCGTATCCTGGCCCTGATGCGCGGCCAGAGCCTGGTGCAGCGCCCACCGGTGAAAACCATGGATGGCCTGTGGCTGCCCCATGAGCGGGAAGCGGTGAGTGATTTCCTGGGCCTGGCGATGATCGGCAGCCCGCAGAAAATCCGTGCCCGGCTGGAAGTGCTGATCGAACAGACCCAGGCCGATGAGTTGATCTTCACCTGCGACCTGTATGAACACGCCGATCGCCTGCATTCCTACGAGTTGCTGGCGCAGGTCATGAAAGGCTGACGTTTAAACCCTGCAGGAGCGAGCACGCTCGCGAAAAACCTGAGAACGCCGCGGGGCATCCGGTTGCCAGCGTTATCGTTGGCGACCATCGCGAGCGAGCTCGCTCCTGCAAGAGGTACAGCGGCTAACGCTTGTAGACGATTTCCTTCGTGCCCTTCTCACAGGTGCCGACGACTTTTCCGTCGGCTCCCGTGCCTTTGTCGACAATCTCCAGCGAATAATTGGAAACGCCCTTGGCATCGAGCTTCGAGGCGATTTCGGCCTTGAGCTCTTCGCAGGATTTGCCGTCAGCAAAGGCCGTACTCGCCAGGCTTAACAAGCCTATCGCCAAAATAAACTTCTTCATCAGTCGCGTTCTCTGGTCGGGTCAAAAGGGTGGGCAGACGAAATCAAGTCAGCTGCTGGCAATCCGGAACCCAACCTTGAGCGTCACCTGAAAATGCGCCGCCTTGCCGTCCTTGATATGGCCGCGGGTCTCGGTCACTTCGAACCATTCCAGGTGCTTGATGCTCTTGTTGGCCTCGGCCAGGGCGTTGTTGATCGCCTCTTCGATGCTGTTGGTGGACGAGCCAACCAGCTCGACTTTCTTGTAGGTGTGATGGTCAGTCATGGGGTTCTCCTCAGTGTGTGAAATACAGCCTAGCAGTGATTTTCCGACTTACTTCTGTCGGTCGATCCCACAGTAAAGTTCACATTTACTGCACTTTCTCGAACCCCTGAAGTCCCAACCAACACACGTCACTCATCACCAATGCAGGAGAGCCACCATGGCCAACAGCTCGTTACGTAAAGCCTCGTTGCAAAGCATGGAAGCGGAGATCGAGAGTCTGCTCAAATCCCTGGAAAGCCTGAAGGACGACGCCTCGGACGAGTCGCGCAGAACCCTCAAGGTGCTCAAGGGCAATGCTGAGAACGCGCTGAAACACTCGCGTCATCTGCTCTCGGATGCGTATGAGGAAGTCAAGGTCAAAACCCGGGAAACGGGGATCGCCACCCGGGACTACGCCCAGGAACACCCATGGACTACAGCGGGTGTCGCTGTCGGTGCACTGGGCCTGCTGGCCGCCTATTTGCTGTGCAAACGCGGTGACTGATCCGTCTGGCTCAGTTCATTCCTGAGCCATTGTGCCAACTGCCTGGCGCGCCCATCCGCGGCGCGCTTGGGCAGCCAGAGCGCCAGGTGCGCCGGGGTTTCGCAAAAGCCCCAAGGCGCCACCAGGCGACCTGCCTTCAAATCCTCGGCCACCAGTGGTTCTGGGGCGATCGCCACACCCAGGCCGGCCACGGCCGCCTCCAGCAAATAATACAAATGTTCGAAACCCTGACCGTACTTCAACGCATTGGCGTCGAGACCGCTTTGTTGTGCCCAACTGGGCCAGGCTTGCGGACGCGACGTTGTGTGCAGCAATGACTCCGTGAGCAGCGCTTGCGCCGGCGCGGTTATTAGCCTGTCGTAGCCGACGAAACGGGGGCTCATCACCGGGCCAATACGCTCGCTGGCCAGCTCGAACACCTGCATGTCCGCCGGCCACGGCGGCTCGGCGAACACCAGCAAGGCATCCAGCCCCGGGCGGCGTGGGTCCAGATCACCTTCGCCAGCAGACAGGTGCAGCCGCAGGTCGGGAAGGTCGGCATTCAGGCGTCCCAGGCGCGGAATGAACCAGCGCGCCAGCAGGCTACCCGAACAGCCGAGCACGAAAGGTGCATCCGCGGTGCTCTGGGTGATCTCTGCGCACACGCTACGCAGGCGCTCGAAAGCTTCGGCGCTGGCGTCGCGCAATCGCAGGCCGGCATCTGTGAGTTTGAGGCCGCGACCTTCCTTGACGAAGAGGCTCACACCCAGGTGTTCCTCCAAGACCTTCAGCTGCCGGCTTACCGCGCCGTGAGTAACGTGCAGCTGTTCGGCAGCCTGACTGACGCTGTTGAGTCGGGCGGTGGCTTCGAAGGCGCGCAGGGCGTTCAGCGGTGGCAGTTCATGGCTCATGGTATCTGTGAGTTTTCCTGACAGGTTGCAGCGATCTTATCGGTTTTCACAGCCCAGTGTCAGGGGTAGAGTGACGGTCATTGTCACATCACGCATTCAACTGGAGCGCCCCATGACCCAGACTAATCTGCGCAACGGCCCTGACGCCAACGGCCTGTTTGGCGCGTTCGGCGGCCGTTACGTCGCTGAAACTTTGATGCCGTTGATCCTCGACCTGGCCCGCGAATACGAAGCGGCCAAGGAAGATCCTGCGTTCAAAGAGGAGCTGGCCTACTTCCAGCGTGACTACGTCGGTCGCCCGAGCCCGCTGTACTTCGCCGAACGCCTGACCGAGTTCTGCGGCGGCGCGAAGATTTACCTCAAGCGTGAAGAGCTCAACCACACCGGCGCGCACAAGATCAACAACTGCATCGGCCAGATCCTGCTGGCGCGGCGCATGGGCAAGAAACGCATCATCGCCGAGACCGGTGCCGGTATGCACGGCGTGGCAACCGCCACCGTGGCCGCGCGATTCGGCTTGGACTGTGTGATCTACATGGGCACCACCGACATCGAGCGACAGCAGGCCAACGTGTTCCGCATGAAGCTGCTGGGCGCCGAAGTGATCCCGGTCGTGGCCGGCACCGGCACCCTCAAAGATGCGATGAACGAAGCCCTGCGGGACTGGGTGACCAACGTCGACAGCACCTTCTACCTGATCGGCACCGTGGCCGGTCCGCACCCGTATCCAGCGATGGTCCGCGACTTCCAGGCCGTGATCGGCAAGGAAACCCGCGACCAGTTGCAAGCCCAGGAAGGCCGCCTGCCGGACAGCCTGGTGGCGTGCATCGGTGGCGGTTCCAACGCCATGGGCCTGTTCCACCCGTTCCTCGACGACAAGAGCGTCGAGATCATCGGCGTTGAAGCCGCCGGCTACGGCATTCAAACCGGCAAGCACGCGGCCAGCCTCAACGGCGGCGTACCGGGCGTGCTGCACGGCAACCGCACGTTCCTGCTGCAGGACGACGATGGCCAGATCATCGACGCCCACTCGATCTCCGCCGGCCTGGACTACCCGGGCATCGGCCCGGAGCACGCCTGGTTGCATGACATCGGCCGCGTTCAGTACACCTCGGTGACCGACGACGAAGCCCTCGACGCGTTCCACAAATGCTGCCGTCTGGAAGGGATCATTCCGGCTTTGGAAAGCGCCCATGCCCTGGCTGAAGTGTTCAAGCGCGCGCCGACCCTGCCCAAGGATCATCTGATGGTGGTGAACCTCTCCGGTCGAGGTGACAAAGACATGCAAACCGTGATGCACCACATGGAAAACGCTCAACAAGAGCAGCCGAAGCAGGAGAAACACTGATGAGCCGCCTGCAAACACGTTTTGCCGAACTCAAGGAACAGAACCGCGCCGCCCTGGTGACCTTCGTTACCGCCGGCGACCCGGACTACGACACTTCCCTGGCGATTCTTAAAGGCTTGCCGAAGGCGGGCGCTGACGTGATCGAACTGGGCATGCCCTTTACCGATCCGATGGCCGACGGCCCGGCGATCCAATTGGCCAACATCCGTGCCCTGGGCGCCAAGCAGAACCTGGCGAAAACCCTGGAAATGGTGCGTGAGTTCCGCAAGGACAACACCGACACGCCGCTGGTGCTGATGGGTTATTTCAACCCGATCCACAAGTACGGTGTACCTCGCTTCATCGCCGAAGCGAAAGAAGCCGGCGTCGATGGCCTGATCGTGGTCGACATGCCGCCTGAGCATAACGGCGAGCTGTGCGACCCGGCCCAGGCTGCCGGCATCGATTTCATCCGCCTGACCACGCCGACCACCGACGATGTGCGTCTGCCGACTGTACTCAACGGCAGCTCGGGCTTTGTGTACTACGTGTCCGTGGCCGGCGTGACCGGTGCCGGCGCGGCCACCCTGGAGCACGTCGAAGAGGCCGTCGCTCGTCTGCGTCGCCATACCGACTTGCCGATCAGCATCGGTTTCGGCATCCGCACCCCCGAGCAGGCGGCGAACATCGCGCGGCTGGCCGATGGTGTGGTGGTGGGTTCGGCATTGATCGATCACATCGCCAATGCCACGACGCCAGACCAGGCCATCGACGGCGTACTGAGCCTGTGCTCTGCGTTGTCCGAGGGCGTGCGTAAGGCTCGCGTCAGCTGAAGGTAAAGTTCCTGATACAGAGGAATTAGCGCCTCCAGGCACAGACTAAACAGCAAGACCGAGGGCTTCAGGACTACGTTCTGAAGCCCTTTTTGCTGTATGTGTTACGAGGAAAGCCCCGATGAAAATGCCGAAACGTCTGATTGCCAGCCTGGGCGTGCTGATGCTCAGCGCGACCCCGTTGCTGCACGCCAGCGCCGACCCGCGCGACGATCACGACCACGGCGGCCCGCAGCAGGGCCATTACGACAACCACGGTGACGATCACCGCGGCCCGCAAAACGATCACCGCGGTGGGCCACCGCCACGAGACTTCGGCCCGGTGCGCCAGAGCATCCACGACCACCACGAATATTTCGTGCGCGGCGCGCCACCGCCTCCAGGCATCCGCCTGGTCCGGGGCCGCCCATTGCCCCACGGTTACTACGGCGAACGCCTGGATAACCGCGCGCTGAGCCGCCTGCCGTATTACCCCGGCTACGAATGGCGTCGGGCGGGGAGCGATATTGTGCTGATCGCGGTGGGGAGTGGGATTGTTTATGAGGTGTTGGAGGGGGTGTTGTAGTCGGTTGGTAGGAATCAGGCCTACCTGGTAAAAGCACGGCCTGCCTGACGGCAGGCCGTTACCGGCCCGCACACAAAATATCTGACAGTCCCGTAATACCAAGCTCCGCCGTAACAACACCATCTTGCGCTTCATTGGCGGTGGAAGGTTTTCTATGTCCTCAGCACCGATGCTAGTACCAACAGTTCAGACGACAAATGCCCGTTCTGATCTACCTCATTGTTAGTGGCTAGTGACGTAGAACCCCTGACGTCCATAGGCTAGCTAATATGACCATCGAGCTAAAAACTGTAATAAAGCACCATTGCAACGCTATTAGTTTTCGTCTGAGATCTATGGGCAAGTTTTCGATGTCTTGCGCATTTACGATTCCATGTTTCAGGAAAAATCGAGGAAATGTCAGAACGAAAGAAATTCCTCCCACCAGCTGCATTTTGCCGTAAGGGCCAGAATGTTTGTGTGTGGCACTCGTTATGATTGAAGAGCTGTTCTTGAAATGCTCGCACATCTGCTCCCCTTGGAAGTAACCCAAGTAGAGGGTAATCCCAATACAAATAAACAAGGCGACAATCACAACGCCACTTAAGCTACCAACAATAAATTCTGCAGTAGTCATCTGGTAGCCTCATAAATCACGTCCCCAAACGCTTCACCTAGCTTGCCCCCCGCGACGCCACCCCCGTAAGAGCCTGCGCCAACTACAACGATGCTGCATGCCAACATCGCCGCACCACCCGTAGGTACCGATAGTCCGACACAGAGTGCACCGACAACCGGGGCACTTAACATGCCTCCTGCGCTCATGCCCCCGCCAATGCCACCCAGAAAGCTTCCAGACTCGGTAAACCTCACTCGCTTACACGCTTCTGCTTCCCCTGCACGGCACACATCCTGGACCTTCACAGCAGAGGCGCCACCGCCGATGGCAGTGCCTAACCAACCACCGTATTTGACGTACTTGGATGCCTTCGCCACGCCCTCAAGGTGGGTAGTATGACCGGGTATTTGCCCCGCTGGACTGGCGTCCGTCCAGAGGTGAACAAGGCTCTGACTGGAGATGCCGAGTGCCTTTTTTAAATTGATATGGTCAGGGAATCCAATGCTCTTGCGTGTGAGCGCCGTCATATGCGAATTGAGTTGTACAAGCAGGCGCTGGCGTTCTGCAAAGAACGTTGGCGAGCGCAGGTGCCCGTCTCTTTCAAGCGTCTTTTGCTGTAACGCTTCGATGTCTCTCAGGGCTTCGCCGACGTTATCCAGATTGTTTTTGAAGATACTTGCTCCAACGCCGACAGCTTTCGAACTCAAATCCAGAAAACGCTGTATTTCATCACGGTGACGCGCCATGAAATCCGCTTCTTCCGGCGTGAGCGTTTCGATGATCTTGTTTGTCTTGGCTGCCACCTCCATGAGCAATGCTTCTTGCCGAGTGCATTGATAGTTCTCGGGATCGCCAAGCACGATCATCGTCCCCGCTTTGGCATCGCGCAGGTTCGGGTTCAGCAACTTGAATTTGTGCATCACCGCCGGGTCGCGCAGGGTGAAAAGGTTGGACTCCAGTTGTTCGCGAGTTGTGCTGGTAGGGACGATATAGAAGCCAGGCTCAGCAGCTTCCTTCGCGAGGGGCGGGACTGGTGCCGGATTGCCCTGCGCGGGTGCAAATGATGACGGCGTTGCTGTCGGTTTGCTTGTGACTGTAGTAGTCGAATCACTGACGGTCCGTGCGGTATGTGGTGCAGCACTTTGACTCGACTCGTAGGAGCCGTTGAACACCGACGGGATCAATCTGGCTCTGCAGGGGCAGGTGCTGAAACTGTCCAGTGAGCCTGCCACTGTCCGGCCGTGACTTACGATGTACGAGACGCCACCGGCGATCCTGTAGTCTTTGCCGTCCACACCACAGCTGACCCGGTCGCCTTCACGAGCGTGGGCGATGCCGAACATCATGACGCGTGTATCGGCTTCCTTTACTTTGCCACCGCAGGTGGTCTTGTCTCCAAAAACAATGAAATGCCCTTTGGCCATTGGTTGAACTCCTTGTCTATTGGTGCGCACAGCGCACTGCCATTAACGATGCGCTGCATCGACTGAGGCTTAAGTTGGCCTTCGCCAAGGAGTTGTGAACAGATGGAATTCAAAGCACCAGAGATCAAAAGGACGCGTCCTACGCGTTCTGAAGAATTGGGTGTAGGGCCTGCGTAGGGATCGTTACTTCAGTAGTGGATAGCCAAATAAAAACCCCGATGGGTTTGATCACCCATCGGGGTTTTTCTGTTCCTGGTGTCAGCGGGTCCGTCGGTGTTGCTTGGCAATAATCGCTGCCATTTCCGGTTCGTCCAGATGATCCATTGCACGCTCTACCAGCAGGTGCACACCGTCGGCCATCCGGCTGAGCGCCAAGGCCACGGAACGGCGTGAGCCGTCGACATCGTCGGCGAGGTCGGCAGCGATGGCGCTGATGGACAGCAGATCTTCCGAGGCGTTGGCCAAGAGCGCATCGGTGTTGATGTTTGGGCACACGCTGAAGAGCTGGCCGTTGCGTTTGGGCGGGTTTTTTTCGGGAGACGGGAAGTGATGGTCGAGGGCGCGTTCGGCGGCTTCGTGGAGTTTCTTCGAGTCGAGGTTTTCGTACGGCGATGCCGGATCGTTACCCGGTGGATTTGGCGTTACCTTGAACATTGGCTCTATCCTCAAATGAGTGAGTCCACAACCCGTTCGCGACTAAACGTAGGGGTGGCGGCTGTGCACAGGTTAGTCGACCGATGAGCCAAGAAATCGGCGCGCCGAAGCGCCCTGCGCACAGCCGCCATCAAGTGCAGAAATGCCTGCTTGATAGAGGTGCTATGCGTCTCGACTACGACGGGCGACTAAACCCGACCACTGATTGTCAGTGGCAGGAAAACGATAGAGACCCGCCCCAAGGCGCACAAGCCGGCGGATTCTGGCGTACCCGTAGGTAACGGCGCAAGGCGTTGTAGCTCTCACGGAGTAACTTCCGACAACCATTAAACAGAAGGCGCAACGTGCGTTTAATTTGCGCGATTTCGGCGTGGCTTTAGAAACGGGCTTTCCAAAATAGGTCTTTCATACGCATTTGAACGACTAATCCTACAGCAACAAAAAAACCTTCTTACATACGCAACCTACATCGACAACGTAATTTCTCAACCGCTGAACGGACGCGCCTCTGATCGACACAAGGGGCGAACTTTTTCCAGACTGGTTGAGTTGGCTCCTTGTGAAATTCTTTCCCGTTGCAAGTCGTAAGTTGACATGACTTTTTCAACCAAACTCCTGACTCAATACCTCGACCTCGCCAGAACCCCGGTTCACGAAGAGAGTTTCGCAGGTGAAGATGTTCGCTATTCGAGCGAATACGAGGCATTGGAAAACGAGTTGCGAAAAACTCAGTCCATGCAGGAGCGCGGTCAGGTTGACTGGCTGAAAATCCGGGAAAACAGTGAAGCCATTTTGCGCGGACACTCCAAGGATTTGAGGGTCGCTGCCTGGCTGACCTGGGCGCTCTATCAGCGCGAATCCTTTCAGGGCCTGCTGGCCGGAACTGGGCTACTCCAGTATCTGTGCGTACATCACTGGGATGATGTTTATCCCCACAAGACCCGTACCCGTTCTGCGGCCATCAGTTGGCTGGTTCCACGTCTGGAGCAGGTACTCAACGAAAATATTGCGATCAAAGAGCAATTGCCGCTGTTCCAGCGCCTGGTGGAATACCTGGAGGGTCTCGATGCGGTCTGTACTCAACACATGGGTGACGATGCGCCCTTGCTCCTCCCGATCTCCCGCCGTCTGAAAAACCTTGTACAACGTGCGATCGAGCACCAGCCGGTGCCTGGCGTCGTGGAGTCTGCGGTCGCACAGGTCAAGCAGGTCGCCACGCAGTTGTTCAATCCCTGCGCGCCCATCGAAAACGAAAAAAATGCTTATAAGGCCATGCGTGCCCAGCAGGACAGCGCGCGGCCGCTGTGTGCCTGGTGGCTTAAGCAAAAAGCCACCGATCTTCGGGCCATTCGTCTCAACCGTACGCTGCTGTGGCTGCCGATTGAGGCATTGCCCGATCGCAATGCCGAGCAGATCACGGTACTGCGCGGATTACCTGCCGAAAAACAAAGGTCATTCCAAGAGCGTCTGGGGCTAGGCCAGTACGCCGATTTGCTGGTGGAGTTGGAAGCCTGTCTGTCCCAGGCGCCGTTCTGGTTCGATGGACAACGAATGGTTTGGGAGTGTCTCAAAGGATTGAACGCGCAAATGGCCATGCGTGAAGTGGAGATCCACTTCGCACTGTTGGTTCAGCGCGTGCCCGGCATTCTCGAATTGCGTTTTCAGGATGGCAGTCCTTTCGCCGACCCAGTCACCCGAACCTGGGTTGATGCCCAGGTCTTGCCGCATTTGCAAAATCCGCAAACCGCCCATCCTGCAGAGCCCCTCCAGACCCAGCCAGCCTGGGAGAGGGCACTGGAAAACGTTCAGGCCGTTCTGCGCGACGAGGGCCTCAAGGCTGCAGTTCAGATTCTCAAGCAGGGTCTGCACAGCGCTCAGGGCGCGCGCGCGCAATTCTATTGGCAATTGGCTCTCGCACGGCTGTGCTTCACGGCCCGCAAATACGAACTGGCCAAGAACCAGCTGGAGAACCTCGACCAGACATTGCGCAACGCAGGCTTGCACACCTGGGAGCCGGATCTTGCACAGCAAGTGCTGCAGCTCCTGCACAAATGCTGCGAGTCGTTGCCGCAGAACCATGCCGTGCGCGAATGCAAGGAAGAGATTTATCGCAGGTTGTGCCATCTCGATCTTGAAGTGGCACTCGACTAGGCCTCAGGGCCACAACAGCAAGGAGAATCGCTATGGCCAAAGAAGGCTCGGTAGCCCCCAAGGAACGCATCAACGTCACTTTCAAGCCTGCCACCGGTGGTGCTCAGGAGGAGATCGAGCTGCCGCTCAAACTGCTGTCGATCGGTGACTACACCCAACGCAAGGACGAACGAAAAGTTGAAGATCGCAAGCCGATCAGCATCGACAAGATGACCTTCGATGAGGTGATGGCCAAGCAGGAACTCAAGGTGACCCTGAGCCTGCCAAATCGACTTCAGGAAGAGGGTAGTAGCGAAGAGTTGCGGGTGGATCTGCGTATCGACTCGATGAAGGACTTCAATCCGGCCAGCCTTGTCGAGCAAGTGCCAGAACTGAAAAAGCTGATGGAGCTGCGTAATGCGCTGGTGGCCCTCAAGGGGCCGCTGGGTAACACGCCGGCTTTCCGCAAGGCCATCGAGAGTGTCCTGGCTGACGACGAATCCCGCAGCCGGGTTCTGGACGAACTGGGGCTGAATGCTCCGGCGCAACCCGCCTAAGTCTGTCATCAGTCAAGGAAGCCACTAGCGTGAACACTCAAGTAGAACAGCATCATGGCGACGAAAGCCAATACAGCATTCTCGATAGCATCATCGCCCAAACCCGTCTGAGTCCCGACGATGAAGCCTACGACATCGCCAAGCGTGGGGTGTCGGCCTTTATCGAGGAACTGCTCAAACCGACCAATAGCGCAGAGCCGGTCAAGAAGGCCATGGTCGACCGGATGATTGCCGAGATCGATTACAAGCTCAGCCAGCAGATGGACGAAATTCTCCATCACCCTGATTTTCAGTCGCTGGAGTCCTCGTGGCGCGGTCTGCAGCTGTTGGTCGAGCGGACCAACTTTCGCGAGAACATCAAGATTGAAATCCTGAATGTCTCCAAAGAAGACCTGTTGGACGACTTTGAGGACTCGCCCGAGGTGATGCAGGCCGGCCTGTACAAGCACATCTACACCGCAGAGTACGGCCAGTTCGGTGGCCAGCCGGTCGGGGCGATCATCGCCAACTATTTCCTGTCCCCAAGCTCGCCCGACGTGAAACTCATGCAGTACGTGTCCAGTGTGGCGTGCATGTCCCATGCGCCTTTCATCGCTGCCGCGGGCCCGAAATTTTTCGGCCTGGAGAGCTTCACCGGCCTGCCTGACCTCAAGGATCTGAAAGATCACTTCGAAGGCCCGCAATTTGCCAAGTGGCAGAGTTTCCGCCAGTCGGAGGACGCGCGTTATGTCGGGCTGACAGTGCCGCGATTCCTGCTGCGCAACCCCTACGATCCCGAAGAAAATCCGGTCAAATCCTTCGTCTACAGAGAGACCGTCGCCAACAGCCACGAGCACTATCTGTGGGGCAACACGGCTTACGCCTTCGCCACCCGACTGACCGACAGTTTCGCCAGGTTCCGCTGGTGCCCCAACATCATCGGCCCGCAGAGCGGCGGTGCGGTCGAGGACCTGCCGTTGCACCATTTCGAAAGCATGGGCGAAATCGAGACCAAGATTCCAACCGAAGTGCTGGTTTCCGATCGTCGTGAATACGAGCTCGCGGAGGAGGGGTTCATCGCCCTGACGATGCGCAAAGGCAGCGACAACGCCGCGTTCTTTTCCGCCAGCTCCGTGCAGAAGCCAAAACACTTCGGCATCAGCACCGAGGGCAAGATCGCGGAGCTCAATTACAAGCTCGGCACGCAACTGCCCTACATGATGATCGTCAATCGACTTGCCCACTATCTGAAGGTGCTGCAACGCGAGCAGTTGGGTTCGTGGAAAGAGCGTACGGATCTGGAGCTTGAGTTGAACAAGTGGATCCGCCAATACGTGGCTGATCAGGAAAACCCGAGTGCCGAGGTCCGCGGACGCCGCCCCTTGCGCGCAGCTCAGGTGATTGTCAGTGACGTCGAAGGCGAGCCCGGCTGGTATCGCGTCAGCCTCAACGTACGCCCGCACTTCAAGTACATGGGGGCGGATTTCACCCTTTCCCTTGTCGGAAAACTCGACAAAGAGTAGGCGGAGCTGACCCATGAGCGGATACGGCAGCCTCTTCGAACGTTTGAGCGGCGATGCGCAAAGGCGTGGCGGTTGGCGTCGCGAAGACTGCGCCATGGCATCGGTGGCTGCCCATCTGGCGAAGATGCTCAGTACTCGCGCGGGCAGTGTGCAAACACTGCCCGACTATGGATTGCCTGACCTGAACGATATGCGCCTGAGCCTGCACGACTCTCTGAACCATGCACGTCTGGTCATCGAGCGTTTCATCGAGACCTACGAGCCTCGCCTGAGCGATGTTCGCGTGGTGGCCGAACCGCGTAATGACGATCGGCTGCGCCTTTCGTTCTGCATTGAAGGTGTTTTGGAAATAGACGGTTTCAAGCGTCATGTCAGTTTTTCCGCGCGCCTGGACGGCAGCGGACAGGTCAAGGTCAGCCAATGACAAACGGAATGCTCCATGTCCTTTAACCATTACTACCAAAGCGAGCTGACTGCACTTCGCCAGTTGGGTCGTCGTTTCGCCGAACGTAGTCCAGCGTTGGCCCCGTATCTGGGCCAGCCCGGACGGGATCCGGATGTGGAGCGCTTGCTTGAAGGCTTCGCGTTCTTGACCGGGCGCCTGCGGCAGAAGCTCGACGACCAATTGCCGGAGCTGAGCCATTCGCTGATGCAATTGTTGTGGCCCAACTACATGCGACCACTGCCGGCCTTCAGCATCTTGCAGTTCTCCCCAATGACCCGTTCGGAGCCGGCGTTTGTCGTCGAGCGCGAAACCCAGGTCGAGAGCATGCCGGTCGACGGTGTGAATTGCCGTTTCCGTACCTGCTATTCAACCGAGGTTTCAGCCCTTGATCTTGTCGGCGTCGATTATTCCATCACAGGCGACGGTTCGCTGTTGGGCCTGCGCCTGGCAATGAGCGCTGACGGTCATTTTGGCGAGCTGGCATTGAAGCGTTTGCGCCTGCACTTCACGGGCGAACGCTACATCAGCCAGATGCTTTATCTGAGCCTGTTACGCCATCTCAAAGGCATTGAGCTGATTGCGCTGAACGACGCTGGCAAGCCAATTTTCGACGAAAATGCCATGCCCGTAGCGCTGAAGTTACCTGGCGACTGTGTTCAGCCGGTGGGTTTCGCGGAAGAAGACGCCCTGGTGCCCTACCCCTTGAATACCTTCCGTGGGTATCGATATCTGCAGGAGTATTTCGCCTTTCAGGACAAGTTTCTGTTCGTCGATATCAAAGGTCTCGATCTACTCGACACCGTGCCTGAAGACCACATGAAACAGGTTCGCGGCCTGGAGTTGCGGTTTGATATTGGCAAAAGCGCAATGCAGACAGTGCGCCCGAACCTGGACAACATAAAGCTGCACTGCACTCCGATCGTGAACCTGTTCAAGCACGATGCACTGCCCGTGCGGCTGGACGGCAAGCAAGATGAATATCTGTTGCTGCCCGCCCGGTACGACGCAGAGAACTGCGGTGTCTTTTCGGTGGAGAGCGTCACCGGTTGGCGGGCAGGCGGCCTGGGCTATCGAGCGTATGTACCGTTCGAATCCTTCGAGCATGATCCCAGTTTCGATGTCCCGGCCAGTCGTGCGCATTACAGCGTTCGCCAGCGCTCATCCCTGTTGCATGACGGCCTTGATACCTATTTGAGTTTTGGCATTGATCAGGCCGAAATCCACGAAACCCTGTCGATCGAACTGATCTGTACCAACCAGAATCTGCCGCGCAAATTGAAGCTGGGTGACATCAATCAGCCCTGCGAGCGAACACCGGAGTTTCTGAGCTTTCGCAACATAACGCCCGTCACGCCCTGTTTTGCGCCGCCGCTCGATCGCGACTTTCTGTGGAAGTTGATCAGCAACATGTCGCTCAACTACCTGTCCCTGGCTGACGTCAATGCTCTGAAGCTGATTCTGGAAACCTACGATTTGCCGCGTTATTACGACCAGCATGCTGAAAAAGTCAGCAAAAGGCTGCTGGGCGGTTTGAAGTCGGTCAGGCATGAGCACGTCGACAGATTGCATCGCGGCTTACCGGTGCGAGGGTTGCGCACCGAGCTCACCATCGACCCGCAGGGGTATATCGGCGAGGGCGATCTGTTTGTCTTTGCCTCCGTTCTCAACGAGTTTTTCGCGCTTTACGCCAGCCTCAATTCGTATCACGAACTGCGGGTCATCAGCACACACGGAGAGGTGTACCAATGGACGCCGCGCATGGGGCTGCAGCCCCTGCTTTGAGCAGGCTGAGCCAGGCAATACGTGAATACTCGCTGTTTCAGGCTGTGCGGTTGGTTGTCGATCGGCTGCGGCAGAGGCATCCGCACCTGAGCGAGGAAGATCTGTACGACCAGGTGGAATTTCGGGCCAATCCCAGCCTGGGTTTTCCCGGTAGCGATGTCGATAGCGTGGAGTTCTTTGAAGAACACGGGCAGATGCGCGCGCGTTTGTGTTTCAACCTGATTAGCCTCACAGGAGCCGGTTCGCCCCTGCCGGCGTTCTATGCCGAACAGGCCTTGAGCGACAGTGAGGAAGGCCACACGACCCGCTGCTTCCTCGATCTTTTTCACCACCGATTACAACGGCTGATGTGGCCGATCTGGCGCAAATACCGTTATCACGCAGGGTTCCAGAGCGGTGCCATGGACGCGTTTTCTGCGCAGCTGTTTGCCCTGATCGGTCTTGGCAACGAAGAGATGCGCAAGGCTGGGGAATTGAACTGGAAGCGTTTGCTGCCGTACCTGGGGTTGCTCAGTCTGCGGGCGCACTCGGCAGCCCTGGTCGAGGCCGTTCTACGGTACTACTTCAAGCATGCGCCGTTGACTATCGAGCAATGCATCGAGCGTCGTGTCGCAATTCTCGTTGAGCAACGCAACAGCCTTGGGCGAGGCAATAGCAAGCTGGGCAAAGACCTCGTGTTGGGTGAACGCGTTCGTGATCGCAGCGGCAAGTTCCGCATTCATGTTCGCGAGCTCGACTGGCAACGCTTTCACGAATTCCTGCCGATCGGCGCCGGCTTTCAACCGCTGTGTGCGCTGGTGCGGTTCACCCTGCGCGATCCGCTGGATTACGACATCCGTCTGGTCCTGCGTCAGGAAGAAATTCGTGAGCTGTGCATCGGCGAGCAGAACGCCTGCCTGTTGGGCTGGACCAGTTGGCTGGGCCGCGACCGTGCCGACGGCGTTGTGACCCTCAACAGCAAAAATTCATTAAGGATGTGAGCAATGATCATCGTGGACTTGCAGCAACTGATCCATGGGTTGGACGTCGAATGCCGTCGTGACCTGGAAAATGCTGCCGAACGCTGTATCGCCCGCGGCGGCAACAAGATCCTCATCGAGGACTTTCTGCTGGCACTGCTGGAGCGGCCCCAAGGCTTGCTCGGTCGTGCTCTACAGGATGCCGACGTCGATCCCGGCGAAATGACCGCCGCGTTGCAATTGCGTGTCGAGCACAGCGCGACGAACAATCCCGTGTTCGCAGCGGAACTGGTGCAGTGGCTGCAGGATGCGTGGTTGGTGGCGACCCTCGAGTTGGGCCAGAGCGTCATTGGGCAGACTGCGCTGATTCTCGCGCTGTTGCACAATCCGTTGCGCTACGCCGGCAGCCGTTACCCATTTCTCCTGGCCAGGTTGAACGTTGAGCGACTCAAGGCGTTTGCACTGTCCTGCATGGACTCGCCGGCCACTGGCCGATCCGTTGAGACCGGTGATTCTCTGCTCCAGCGCTTCACTCGCAACCTGACGCAACAGGCCCGAGACGGCCGACTCGATCCGGTGCTGTGTCGCGATGAGGCGACTCGTCAGATGGTCGACATCCTTGCCCGTCGCCGCAAGAACAATCCGATTGTGGTCGGCGAGGCGGGCGTTGGCAAAACCGCGATTGTCGAAGGCCTCGCGTTGCGCATCGTTGCGGGTGAAGTTCCGCCGGTATTGAAAGGCGTTGATCTGTTGTCGCTGGACATGGGGCTGCTGCTGGCGGGTGCCAGCGTAAAAGGCGAGTTCGAGCGGCGACTCAAGGGCGTGATTGAGGAGGTCAAAGCCAACCCCACACCGGTGATTCTGTTCATCGATGAAGCCCACACGCTCATCGGTGCCGGGGGCAGCGCCGGCGGTTCCGATGCGGCCAATCTGCTCAAGCCTGCCTTGGCCCGTGGCGAGTTGCGCACGATCGCCGCTACCACCTGGACGGAATATAAAAAATACTTCGAAAAAGACCCGGCCCTGGCCCGGCGCTTCCAGCCCGTGCAAGTGCAGGAGGCAACCATCAGCGAAGCGGTGACGATCCTTCGTGGGCTGGCGCCGGTGTACGAAAAGAGTCATGGCGTTTATTTGCGTGATGACGCTGTGGTCGCTGCGGCCCATTTGTCAGCGCGTTACCTGACAGGTCGCCAGCTCCCGGACAAGGCGGTAGATGTCCTCGACACGGCCTGCGCTCGCGTGCGTATCAGCATGGCTGCCGCACCCCAATGCCTGGAGCGGTTGCGGGGCGAACTGGCAGAGGGCAATCGGCAGCATCAGGCGTTGAGCCGAGATGCCGAGTCCGGGTTACTCATTGATCAGGATGAGTTGGCTACGCTGCAAACGCGTCTTGCCTGGCTTGAGGGAGAACGGGCCGAACTGGAGGCCCTGTGGGTTCAGCAAAAGGAACTGGCCGGGCAGATGCTGGAACTGCGTCAGCAATTGGCCAGAGCCCGGGCTAATCAGGCAGCGGACCTTGAAGCACTCGAAGTCAAACTCAGCCAAACCAGTTACGCATTGACACATGCGCAGGCCGGGCAACGTCTGGTGAGTTTTGAAGTGTGCCCACGTCTTGTGGCCGAAGTGATCAGTGCCTGGACCGGAGTTCCGCTGGCGCAACTGGCCCGTGAGCACAACGTCAGGGTCGCCAGTTTTGCCAGCGACCTGCGCGAGCGTATTCGCGGTCAGGAGCACGCCGTGCAAACACTGGACCGCGCAATGCGTTCAACCGCGGCAGGCCTCAACAAGCCGGATGCGCCGGTGGGTGTGTTTCTGTTGGTCGGACCCAGCGGCGTCGGCAAAACCGAAACCGCATTGGCACTGGCGGACTTGCTTTACGGCGGCGATCGTTTCATCACCACCATCAACATGTCGGAATTCCAGGAAAAGCACACCGTCTCGCGTCTGATCGGTGCGCCACCCGGTTATGTCGGATACGGGGAGGGCGGCATGCTCACCGAAGCCGTGCGTCAGAAACCGTACTCCGTCGTGCTGCTTGATGAGGTGGAGAAGGCCGACCCGGATGTGCTCAATCTGTTCTATCAAATCTTCGATAAAGGCGTGGCCAACGATGGGGAAGGGCGCCTGATCGACTTTCGCAACACGCTCATTCTCATGACGTCCAACCTGGGCAGCGAACAGATCAGCCAACGCTGCGAAAGCGGCGCACGGCCATCTGTGCAGAAACTCGACGCGTCGATCCGGCCCATCCTCGTTCAGCATTTCAAACCGGCGCTGCTGGCGCGCATGCAGGTCGTACCTTATTACCCGGTCAGTGGTGCGGTGCTGGGCGAGTTGATCGAGGTCAAACTCGGCCGGTTGGCAGAGCGTCTGGGTCGCCGTCAGTTGGCGTTCAGCTACTGCCGGCAACTCGTCGATCACCTGGCCGAGCGTTGCAGCCAAAGCGACAGCGGTGCGCGCCTCATCGACCCGTTGCTGGACCTGCATGTGCTGCCTCAGGTGGCCGATCGCCTGCTTGAAGCTATGGCCAATGCAGAACACCTCAAGCGAGTTCATGCGACGCTGGATGCCGATGCCCGCGTCATCTGTGAGTTCGCTTGAGATGGGGGCGATGTTCACGCACGTTGCGCAACCGTTGGTGTATGCCGAAGCCCTGCTGCAGCAATACGCGAGTCTGTCGCAAGTGCTCGATGGTGGCGCGCTGTCCGGTGACTTTCTTGGCGCGGTGGCGCAACTCAGTGGCTGCGAACTGACGCAATTGTATTTGCTTGATTCAAAGGACCGGCGCCTGGAGCTGAGGGCCGAATACCTCAACGGTGTCCTGCAACCGCGTGACTTGGCGGATTTGCCCCTCAATTGCAACGATGAGCAACTGTTGCAATTTGCCCTGCGACAGAGCCGCGTGGTGTGCCTCGGCGCGTTGAGCACCAGCCTCTACCACACCGGTTTTTTGCCGCCCCAGGCCACGCCCTGGCAGTCGCTGTTGTGTGTGCCGCTGCTGAGTTCGCGTAAGGTCGTTGAAGGCTTGGTGCTCTGTGCCAGTCGCCGGCATGTCGAGCTGCAGGGCTTCGCCGACTCCCTGGGTCGATTGGGCACCTTTGTGTTGGGTCAGCTGCACTTGTTGCAACGCCTGCATTGGCCGGTCGGCAATGAGCAATCCGTAGCGACCGCTGTTCCCGATGCCAGCGGCTTCGGATTGATCGGCAAAAGCCCGGCCATGCGCCGAACCTATTCGCTGATCAGCAAGGTCCTGAACAGCTCCTACACCATATTGCTGCGCGGCGAGACCGGTACCGGCAAGGAAGTGGTGGCGCGGGCCATTCACGACGGCGGGCCACGGCGCTCTCGGCCGCTCATTGTGCAGAACTGTGCGGCGTTCGCCGAAAACCTTCTGGAAAGCGAACTGTTTGGCTACCGCAAGGGTGCCTTCACCGGTGCCGACCGTGACCGCCCCGGCCTGTTTGATGCGGCCAACGGCGGCACCTTGTTGCTCGATGAGATCGGCGATATGCCGTTGCCCCTGCAAGCCAAGTTGTTGCGGGTTCTGCAAGAGGGTGAGATTCGCCCCTTAGGCAGCAACGACACCCACAAAGTCGATGTGCGAATCATCGCCGCAACCCACCGTGATCTGTCGTTGCTGGTCAAGCAAGGCAGGTTTCGCGAAGACCTGTATTACCGACTCGTACAATTTCCGATCGAGCTGCCGGCCCTGCGTCAGCGTGGCGGCGACATTCTCGATCTGGCCCGGCATTTCGCCAACAAAGCTTGCACATCCTTGCAGCGCGATAGTGTGCGCTGGTCCGACGCGGCGTTGAGCCAACTGGCCGCCTACGCCTTTCCCGGTAACGTGCGTGAACTCAAGGGGCTCGTCGAGCGTGCAGTTTTGCTGTGCGAGGGCCATGAGTTATTGCCCGAGCATTTCTCCCTTCCCCTGGACGCGATTGCGCAAGACAGCAGCCGGCATTTGCGTGAGCGCCTTGCACAGGTCGAACGCAATCTGCTGATCGACTGCCTGCGTAAAAACCATGGCAATCAGACGCTGGCAGCCCGCGAGCTCGGGCTGCCACGTCGCACGCTGCTGTATCGCTTCGGGCGCCTGAACATCAAGCCGAGTGAGCTCAATGGCTGATTTCTGGCAACAGATGGCCGTTGCGCTTCCTCGCCTCCCCTCTCTTTGTCCCTCGGAGACCCTCCCATGCCTGTTCGTCACTGGCAGGTCGCTTTGCTCACGCTCGTCGTTCTATGCGGCGTCGGCGGTTGCGGCGGCAATTACAAGTTCAACGACAACATTTATCGCCCCTTGGGAGATCCGCAGGCGGCCAATCGCGGCAAGTAGTCGCAAGGAGCATCAACATGGAACTGGTTTTCGAAATACTCAAGGGCACGCCATTGGTATCGACAGGCGTGTGCCGGAAAACCTTTACACCGGCCGGAGGCCTGATCGGCCGGCATGAGAGTTGCGACTGGGTCATCCCGGACGGCAACCGTCATCTCTCGAGTTTCCACGCAAGGGTCAGCTTCCACGACCGTGCGTTTTACCTGACTGACATCAGCAGCAACGGCATTGAGGAACGGATCAGTGGTGCCCGTCTTGTCAAAGGGGAAGCCTTTCGAGTTGAGCCTGGAAGCATCTATGTGTTGGGCGACTTCGAGATTCAGGCGCGGCTGAGCGCTGACACGAGCAACCTCATTCCTGAGGATGTGTTTCTCGACCTCGATCCTCTGGGGTCCGAGCAACCCGGCCTCGATGGGGCGTTTCACCCGCTCGCGCAATGCGCCGACTACGCACGCATCGACATTGAACACCTCACGGTACCGCAATTGGTTGACGCACCTGTGGAATCTGCGCTGGCTGCATCCAAGGCCGATGCGCACTTGCATGAAGACTTCTGGTCGCGTTTCGGTCACGCGCTGGGCGTGGACCTGAAGGACCTCGACTCAGGCGCTCGCGAAACGCTGGCACTGGAAGTGGCGCGCTTGCTCAAGCAGAGCATCGGTGGGTTGCAGCAAAGCCTGCGCGCTCGCAGCGAGCTGAAAAACGAACTGCGACTTAACCAGACGACCCTGCAAGGCCTTAACAGCAACCCACTGAAAATCAGCATCGGGGCAGGTGAAGCACTGGGCATGCTACTGGCGGGCAGATCGGGCCAGTTACCGGCCGATCAAGCGATCTGCCAAGCGTTTCGCGACTTGCAGGCGCACCAGGTGGCTTTGCTGGCAGCCAGTCGTGCAGCGGTCAGGGGCACCCTGGAGCATTTTTCGCCGCAGCAAATGAGCCTGCGATTCGAGCGTGACAACACGTCGTGGTTCAACACTTGCGGTAGTCGTTGGAGAGCCTACGGCCGTTATCACCAAACCCTGCTCCAGGACGATGACTGGAGTGAGCGCCTGCTGACCCGTGATTTCACCCAGGCCTATGAAGAACAGATCCGCCTGATCTCCACCCTCCACACTGACTTCCAGGGATGATGCCATGTCTCGCCGTTCGCCCCGTTCAATCAATGCGCTGATCGCTACTGCGGCTGTGGTTTCACTGACAGGTTGTTCGGCGCTGTCACCGTATTCCAGCGTCACCAAGCTCGATCTGAAATTGACCGCCAGTGATCGGCTGAACCCGGATATCCACGGGCGTTCATCGCCGATCGTTGTGCGTTTGCTGGAATTGAAGCATCCGGTTGCCTTCGAAAGCGCTGACTTTTTCAGCCTCTACGAGCGTGCCCGCCAATCCCTGACGCCGGACTTGGTCACCAGCGAGGAACTGCAGTTACGTCCCGGTGAAACCGTAGAGCTCAAGCTCAGTGTGCAAGAAGGCAGTCGCTTTGTCGGCGTACTTGCCGCTTACCGCGATCTACCCGAAACCCGGTGGCGTTACACCGTCCCGCTGGAACTGACGGGAATCACCCACGCTGATCTGAAGCTTGACCAATCAGGTATCGGCAGTAGCCATGAATCAGCTCTGAAGGCAGGCGACTGAACATGAACCCACATAAAGTCATCTGGCAGGAAGGCATGTTGCTGCGCCCGCAGCACTTTCAGCACAGCGATCGTTATTACGACTATCAATTGAAAGCCCGTACTCAACTGTTGGGCAGTTACACATGGGGTTTTCTAAGCCTGGAAGTTGATTCGCAGTTTCTCAATATGGGCAAACTGGTGATCAACTCCGCATCCGGGGTTTTGCCGGACGGCAGTCTGTTCGAAGTGGCGGGTAGTGCAAAGCCACTGGTGCTGGATGTGCCTGCCAATACCGCCACGACCCCCATTTATCTGGCGCTGCCGCTGGTGACCGGCAACCACATCGAGTCACGCCGGGCGGAGCAGTCCGACGTACTGGCGCGTTATACCGTCTACGAAGCGGCGGTCGCCGATTCCAATGCCGGCGATGGCGGCGTCAGTCAGGTCAGCTGCGCCCGTCCGGATTTCCGCTTGTTGCTGGGCGAGCAAGGCAACGATCAGGCCTGCGTGAAACTGAAAATCTGCGAAGTCCTCGACACCACCCCCGATGGCGTGATTAGCCTGGATCCGGATTTCGTTCCAACCTTCCTGCAGGTGCACTCGTCGAGCTATCTGCTGTCCTGCCTCAAGGAAGTCATCAGCATGCTTGGCCATCGTGGCGACGCCATCGCCGAGCGGATTCGCGCCAATGGCAAAGTGGGCGGTGCGGAGGTCGGCGATTTCATGATGCTGCAATTGATCAACCGCACCGAACCCCTGCTGCGTCATTACCTCAACCGGGAGCAAGTCCATCCGCAGGAGATGTACTGCACATTGATCACGCTGTTGGGCGAGTTGGCCACGTTCTCCAGTGAAAGCAAGCGCCCGAGCCTGGACAATCGCTACGAGCACAGTGACCAGGGCAATAGTTTTCGCAAGCTCATGACGGCGATCCGTCAGGTGCTGTCGATGGTGCTCGAACAGCATGCGATCGAATTGCCGCTGCAGGCGCGTCAGTACGGAATTTTGGTAGCGCCGCTCAACGACCATCAATTGCTGGGTTCGGCCTCTTTCGTGCTGGCTGCCAGTGCCCAATGCGACGTTGAAGAGTTGCGCCATCGGTTGCCCGCACATTTGAAAGTCGGGCCGGTCGAGAGCATCCGCCAGTTGGTGAATCTTCATTTGCCGGGCATCAAAGTCAGGCCGTTGCCAGTCGCCCCGCGTCAGATTGCGTTTCACGCCAACAAAACCTATTTCATTCTCGAATTCACTTCCGAAGACCAGGCCCAACTTGAGCGCTCCGGGGGCTTTGCGTTCCACGTGTCCGGTGAGTTTGCAGAGCTGGAACTGAAATTCTGGGCCATCAGGAACTGAGCGACATGATCAAGGATGTGGAATATCAGCAGGACGACAAAACCGTGCTGCTCGATCGTCATGGCCATGGCCCGTTGCAGGGAAACCTCACGGATGCCATGACACCCCCCCGTTTCGAACAGCTTGAAGAGCGCATGATCTATTGCGCCGGGCAGCGACCCGCACACAGGTTCAGCACCAGTCTCAACCCGTTGGTGACGGTGGCATCCGAGCTGCTTTCGCAAGTGGTGCGGCTCAAGCGAAGCCGTGCAGCCGAAGATCTGCCGACGCTTAATCAGCGACTCAATACGGCGGTGGCGCACTTTTTCGATAGCGCGCTGCAAAAAGGCATTGAAAGCACCCAGGCGTCGACGGCGCGTTATGTGCTGTGCACCGTCGTCGACGAGGCGGTAGTGACGACGACGTGGGGCCGGGAAAGCGAGTGGTCGCGAATGAGCCTGCTCAGCAAATTTCATAATGAAACATGCGGCGGTGAACGGTTTTTCCAGATCCTCGATCGGCTCTCAAAAAACCCGGCCAAGCACTGCGCGATGCTGGAATTGATGTACTTGTGCCTGGCGCTGGGGTTTGAGGGCAGGTACCGAATCCAGCCGCGGGGTCTGCTGGAGCTGGAGAACCTTCGTGATGCGCTTTATCGGCAGATCCGCCAACTGCGTATCGATGTTCCCCGTGAACTCTCACTCAATCAGCAAGGCCTCGACGAATGCCGGCGGCACAGCCCGGTGCGGCTGGTGCCGTGGTGGATGATCACGCTGACCACAGGGGTTTGCCTGGTGATGATGTATTCGGGGTTCGCTTGGGTGTTGAGTGAGCAGCGTGCTTCGGCTCTACAGCCGTTTCAATTACTGGAGCCAGCAGCGGTTCAGCCGCCGTCATTGTTGTTGAAGGAGCGCGGGTGATGAAAAGGTTCTTCAATAAGACGGGCGCTGTTGTGCAACGAACCTGGGTCTGGAGTTTGTTGGCGGTGCTGGCGCTCGCTGTGTTGGTTTGGTGCGTCGGACCGCTGTTGGCGGTGGATGACTATAAGTTCTGGGAAGGCCAGACCGCGCGGCTGTTGAGCATCAGTGTGTTGTTCCTGGCTTGGGGGCTGATGATGGTGTTCGTCGGTTGGCGCGCCGGAGCACGCCAACAGTCCGACGTTGGCCAAGAGGTTCAGGCAGCTGCGCTGCACGATAAACAAATCGAAGAAGAGCTTGGAGAACTGAGGCTTCGTTTCAAGAGCGCCCTCAACAGGCTCAGGACGTCCGGTCTCTATCGCGGCCGTCGGGAGTTGCCCTGGTACTTGTTGATCGGTCCGCAAGCGAGTGGCAAAACCCGTTTGCTGGAGCGTTCGGGACTTGAATTTGCGCTCAATACGTTCGACAGCGAGCTGACCGCTACACAGAGTTGCGATTGGTATTTCGCCGAGAATGGCGTGCTGCTCGACACCGCTGGCCGCTACCTGAGCCAGTCAAATGCTCAGGTCGATGCCCGTGCCTGGAGAACCTTGCTCGATCTATTGCGCAAGCGCCGACGCAACAGGCCCCTCGATGGAGTGATCGTGACGGTTCCCGTGCAGCTGTTGCTCGGCAACGATCAGCAAGCCCTGCGCGCACTGGGCAAACTCGTACGCTCACGCTTGCATGAGATACGACAATGGCTGCACGTCGATCTGCCGATCTATCTGGTGTTGAGCAAAGCGGACGAGCAGCCAGGCTTTCGCGCGTTCTTCGATCAACTGACCCGTGATGAGGGGGATCAGGTTTTTGGGGCGTGCCTGAAGGCGGTTTCCGGTGTGTCTGAAGCGGTGGCGGTACGGGGTGAGTTTGAGGCGTTACTCCAACGTCTCAATAGCCAGGTGATCATGCGGATGCATCAGGAGCGCGATCCCTTGCGCCGAGGCAGCATTCTCGACTTTGCGCAGCAACTGGGAGTGATCGGTGAAGGGCTGTGTCAATTCGTAAGGACAGTCTTCGACGGTAGCGATCGGGAGCGCCTGGGCCAATTGCGCGGTTTCTTTTTCACCAGCGCCACTGACGTGGGGCCGGATGGAGGGCAGGCGAGGTTCATCAACCACGTGTTCAGCCGGGTCATTTTTTCCGGATCCGGTCTTGTCGAATTGGACCAGCGTGAGCGCAAGCGTCTGTTTTGGGGGCAACGGGCTCTGTACCTGGGGGCGCTTAGCGCATTGGGCCTGTTCGGATTCTGGTGGGCTGCCAGCTTCATGGCCAACCATGAACGGCTGGATAACCTGCGTTCCATGGGCCACACCTGGACGCAGCAGCGTTCAACGCTGGCAGAGGGTGATCAATGGCTGGCGGTGCTCGAGCTGCTCGACACCAGCTACGCCACAACGCAATTGTTTCCTCATGCCGCAGAGGCTTCCTATCTAGAGCGAGGGGGCTTGCATCAGGCCGCGGTGGTCAATCCGCTGATGAAAATCACCTATGAGCGGGAGCTGGAAATCCATCTTCTGCCGCGCATCGCGAGGCTGATGGAAGGACAAATTCGCAGCCATATGAACGATCGCGAACGGCTGCTCAACAGCCTGCGAACTTACCTGATGCTCAATATCAAAGAGCGTCGCGACACGGCTTGGCTCAAGGAGTGGGCCGCCACCGACGGGGCCGTGCAGTTCCCGGGCAACCTGTCGGCGCAGAACCGCTTGAACGCCCATGTCGAGCGGTTGCTGGCGCTGTCGTTCAGCCATCCGCTCAATGACGCCATGGTCGTTCAGGCGCGCCAGGTCTTGCGCAGTGAATCCTTGGCCAGCGTTGTGTACAGGATGCTCCGCGAGCAGGCACGCTCGCTTGCGCAATACCGATTGAGCCAGCATTTGGGACCGCAAGGTGCGCTGTTTGTGGGCACCGATCATGTCATCCCCGGGTTTTATACACAGCAGGGTTATCTGCAGTATTTTTCGATCCGTGGTGCGGTGCTGGTCAGCGACATTTTGCGTGACAATTGGGTATTGGGTGAGGGCGAGGACATCAGCGCCAAGGACATGCGGCGTTTGATGGTCGAGTTGGAGCAACTGTACTTCCGTGATTACGCCAATGCCTGGGGCGATGCGATAAGCCGTGTTGCCCTGCGACCCATCCACAATGCCGCTGAAGGGGCCGAGCAATTGGCGGGCCTGACTTCTGCCAATTCTCCAGTGTTGCAACTGCTGATGCAGGTGCGCGAGAACACCCGTTTCCCGGCGTTGACAGGTGCGGTGGAGGATGCCGCCGCAGCTGTGCAAGCGTTCGCAGAGAAGGGAGGCAAGGTGGGCGGTCTCGCGAACGCCGCGGCGTCGGGCGCGTCGGCTGGAAGACTGCCGGACACCGCAAGAAATGCCATGCAGCGTCGCTTCGAATCACTGCACCGCTTGCTTGACGAAGACAACGGTCCGAGTGCTGACCTGACCCCGGTATTGCAGGCGCTCAATGAGCTGCAACTGCAACTGTCGAGCCTGTCGCGTGCCAACGCGCCCGATCAGGCGGCGCATGATCTGGCCAAAGCCCGCATGGGCAACCAGCGCGATGCGCTGAGTTACTTGCGCATGGCCTCGGGTCGCTTGCCGCAACCTGTGGGTGCATGGTTCGGCGTGCTGGCTGAAGACACCTGGCGTCTGGTGCTCAACGATACGTATCAATACCTCAATCAGCGTTATCAGAGTGAGCTTTACAGCTTCTACGGCAAGGCCATCAACAAGCGATACCCCTTCAGTGCCCACGGTGCCAGTGATGTAGCGATCAACGATTTCCGTGAGTTTTTCAAAGCCCAAGGCATCGTGGAACGCTTCTTCGAGAATCACCTGCGTCCTTTTGTCATTGGCGCACCGGGTAGTTACCGACTGCGAAGTATTGATGGCCAGACGCTGCCGGTCTCTCGTGTTTACCTCGATCAAATGGCTTCGGCCCATGTGATCCGCCAGAGTTTCTTCGCCGAGAATCCGGGCGAGCCGCTCGTACAGTTCAAACTTGAGCCGTACACCCTGGATCCTGCGGTCAGTCGTGCCGAGTTCCGCTTTGGCGACAGGCTCCTGGAATATCGCCACGGCCCCATCGTGCCGGCGGCTTTCAAATGGCCGACCGATGCCGAAGACGGGCGCGCCAGTCTGGTGTTGGACCGACGGGTCGATCGCCCGATCGGTATCGAGAAAAACAGCGGTCCGTGGTCACTGTTCCGGTTGTTGGACTTGATGCAGACCGAGCATCTCGTCGGTCGTGATGTGTTGGTGCTCAAAGCCGACCTGGGTGGCCTGCGCGCCAACTATCTGCTGACCAGTCAGCGCACGCCGAACCCGTTTGATATGGCGGTGTTGCGCACCTTCCGCCTGCCGGCACAGCTCTGATGCCGCAGGTTTCCCCTTGGCGCAGTGCCGGGCGCACTGACTGTGGCAAGGTCCGGGCGCGAAATGAAGACGCGTTTCTCGATTGTCCGCAACAAGGCTTGTGGGTCGTCGCTGACGGCATGGGAGGGCACCAGGGTGGTGACATCGCCAGTCAGTTGATTGTCGCCAGCCTGGCAGAATTGCCGACGCAGAATAATTTCGATGCGCGGGTTGAAAGCGTGAGTCGTTGCCTGCGCTGGCTCAATCGTCGTCTGGGTCAGGAGCTGACCGTTATCGCCGGGCATGCGGACAGCGTCATCGGCAGCACGGTGGTCGTGCTGCTGATGGAGGGCAATCGTGCTGCGTGCCTGTGGGCAGGTGACAGCCGCTGTTATCTGTGGCGCGATCAGCGGCTGTATCAATTGACCAGGGATCACTCTCTGATGCAGCAGTTGATTGATCAACAGCAGATGTGCGCCACGCAAGCCCGTACTCAGCCACAGGCTGGCGCCTTGACCCGGGCAGTGGGGGCCAGCGACGAACTGACGCTTGAGGTGCTGGAATGGGTAGTGCACCCCGGCGACGCATTTCTGCTGTGCAGCGACGGTTTGTATCAAGGCTTGAGCCGCGACTTGCTCGGCGGCGCCCTGCAACTGGATGCACCGGCCGTGGCGCTGGCGCGTTTGTTCGAGGCTGTCTTGAGCGGCCCGGCGCGGGACAACCTGACCGGGGTGGTGATTCGTCGATGAGCGGGGCAGTGAGCGCCGAAGCGCAAGTCGCGAACCTGACCTATTTCGCCTTCGCCGAAGCCGCCGTCGTATCGCATGATGCGATACCAGCCCCTTTCGTATTGCCGGACGTGTTGTCGGGGCGGTACCGCATCGAAGGATTGCTGGGCGCTGGCGGGATGGGCGTGGTGTATCGCGCGCGGGATCTGTTGCACGAACAGTTCGGCGACCGCGAGTCATATGTCGCACTGAAAATCCTCAGTGAAGAGCTCGCCGAATGTCCGGACGCCAGTGCGTTGCTCTACAGCGAGTTCGCCCTGACACGGCGTTTGCACCACCCGAATGTGCTGCGCTTGCACAGCTTTGAGGTGGACACACAATGTCGGCGAGCTTTCATCACCATGGACCTGCTGCGTGGCCAGACCCTGGACAAACTGCTGTGCGAACGGCCGTTGGGATTAACCTGGCCAGAATGGCGGAACATCGCGCTGCCATTGCTCGATGCGCTGGCCCATGCCCACAGCCGAGGGGTGCTGCACGGGGATTTGAAACCGAGCAATGTGATGGTCACCGAAGAAGGGCTGCGGTTATTTGATTTCGGGCTGGGCCGGGCGCAGGAGGGTGTCATGCCGGATCTGCCCATGCTCAGCTGCCGCTTCACTGCCTGGACTCCAGGTTATGCGGCGCCTGAACTGCTCGAGGGGCAGCCGCTGTCTGAGGTTGCTGATATGTATGCGTTGGGTTGCGTGTTGTATGAACTGGCGGGGGGGCAACATCCGTTTCGGCGTTGGCCGTCGACGCGGGCTCGCGATGAGGGGCTGGAACGGGAGTTACGGGCGCCTCGTCATCTGCCCAAATATCTTTGGCCCGCGCTGCGCAAGGCACTGAGTTTCGATCCGGCGCAACGCGTCGCCACCGCCTTGGAGTTGTATGAAACCGTGAAGAAGCGACCATCTTGGAGGCTCATGCTGTTCACTTAGGCGACGCGAGCTTGCTCCCATCGGACTGCGCAACAGTCCTTTTTAGGGCCGCTTCGCACCCCGACGGGAGCAAGCTCCCTCGCCACCGGTACAGTGTTCGTTCTTAATTGAACTGCATTGAGCATCTTTGGGGGGCATAGCGGTACAGGATGAGGCTAAGGCAACTCCAACCCCCCAGCAGCCTTGTGCAATTTCCTCAAATGCTCCCCAATCTGCTTCACATTCGCCTCGTTCGCCGCCATCTCCGCCGCCCGTTCCGGCTCCAGCAGCGCTCTGACTTCCTTATCCAGATCCCCGCTCAACACCAGCAACTGTTTCTGCCGCTCGCTGCTTTCCGACTCCAGGCGTTGCCATTCATTCGGTTGTGGCAGGCCGTAGCCGCCGCTTCCGAGCAGTTCGGCCGGGCGGCTTAGGAAACCACTGTTGTCGAGGATTTCCCGCAGGGTCTGATTGGCTTTGTCCATGCCGCCGTTCTTCAGTTCCCGGGCGCCCAGGTAGCGTTGTTTCACTTCATCCTGAGCCAGCAATAACTGGCGGCGGAAGCTGGCTTGTTCCAGCAGGAGCAGGGCGGCGCTGGTGCGCAGGTCGGCTTGTTCGAACCATTGACGGCGCTCTGAGGCTTTGAGGTCGAGCCAGTCCTCGACCTTGTCCTGTTTGATCGGCAGGCTTTTTCTCAGCACTTCGAACATCGCCTGGTAGCGATCGCGGAACGAGTCGAAGCGGTAGCCCATGCGCAGTGCTTCGCGAGGATCGTCCAGCACGCTGGTGTCCGCCAGGCCGCGGCCCTTGAGCACTTCGAGCAGGCCGTTGGGCATGATGTTGTCCAGGGCCACCAGTTTTGAATTGTTGGTGCCGCTGCGCAGTAATTTGAGTTCTTCCACGGCGCAGTTGTTGGACAGGAAGAAGTAGTTGCCGTCGTAGCTCCAGTGCATCTCTGCAGCGCGTTCCACCACGTTTTCGATCTCGCTGCGCGACAGGTTCAGGGGCACGGAGGCCAGGCTGCGCAGTTCGGTCTTGGTGTATTCGTCGATCACCTGGGCCAACGGCAGCACGAACAGGCGCGATGGGTATTTGCCCACCAGTCCGTCCCAGCTCGACAGTTGCACGTCACCGACGAAGGCGCGGTAGGACAGCACCAGGTGCTGGTCCAGGTCCAGTCGGCAGTCTGGCCCGCGTGGGCGTCCCGGGGCGCAGATCACCAGGCGCAACATGCTGTGGCCCCAGCGGCTGACCCAGTTCTGGTTGGCCTCGGCCAGCAGGTAGTCGACGGCATACACCCGCTCCGGGTCGACCTGGCCCAGTGGCGTCTTGGCGAAGTCATTGCCGGCATTGAGGAAGGCGAAGGTTTTGTTGCACGCATCCTTGGCGGCGGGCGCCCAGCCGAAGTGCTCCTTGTAGTAGCGGTACAGGGCAGGGCGGCGGCAGGCGTAGGTCGGGTCGAGGAGGAAGTACTCCATGTTGACCGCAACGAATTCCTTGGGGCTGCTGGTTTCGTAGATGTCCGGGCTGCGGGCGATCTGGCGGTTGTGCTGCTCGCGCTCACCGCGACGGCCGACGTATTGCTGCCAGCCGGCGAGGTCTAGCAGGCGCGGGTCGTCACTGAGGGTAAAGCGGCGGCCGGATTGGCTGCGGCATTCGTCGGGGATGCCGATCAGGCCCGAGGTGCTGTCCAGTCGGGTGCAGCGTTGGATCAGTGCGCGCTCGTCCTTGGTCCACAGGCGTGAACGGTCATAAATGTGGGTCAGTTCATGCAGTACCGTGGCGAGCATTTCGCGGCGCACGGTGCCGTGGGGGCGGTAGGTCTTTTTAGTTGCTGCGGTGCCGTCGGTGAGGCTGGGCAGCAGCTTGCGATTCAGATCGAGTTCGGACACCAGCGACGCCTGGCCGTAGGCGTTGGCCGGCATGTCGTCGGTCCAGCCGACGTCGATGCGCCGGTCGAGTTGCTCGATGAAGCGCGGTGGCAATGCCTGCATGGCTTCATCGAGCAGCGCCTGACTGGCCTGCTGTTGCGAGGGGCTCAGGCCGTCAGTCTTGAGGTGCAATTCAAGGCCAGCGTGGGCGCTGTTGCCAAGCAGCAACAGCGTCCCGGCCAGCAGCCAGGCGAATACCGGCCTCACAGTGCGAGGATGGCTTCGGCGAGATCCTGATCACTGGCGTCGCGGGCTTCCGGTACGCGGGTGCGCAACATGTCGAGCGCCGCTTCCAGGTGGGCACCGCGGATGTCGCCATTGGTGGCGACGAAGCTGGCGGCGTCGTCCTGTGCCTCACGGACGATTTTGGAGTCGCGAATCGATGTGGTGGTGTCAGAGGTGAAATCAAGCGTGCGCTGGGTGGCACGAATCAGGATGTTACTGGTGGCAACCAGGGTATGGGCCTGGGCCACGTCGGCCAACAACAGCAGGCCAAGGGTGGCGGCAATCAGCGGGCTACGCATGGAACGACTCCGGAAAAACGAGGGTTAACTATTGGACGAGAATTGCCTGTGCCAGTTCAAGGTCGCTGACATGAAGTTTTGGCTGGGTCTGCCGCAAATATCGCAGGGCTGACTCCAGTTGTGCGCCTCTCAATTGACCGTCACTGGCGATGAATGCCGCGGCATCATCACGGGCGGCGATCAGCAGTTTATGGTCGAAGGGCGCTGCGGTCACCAGGGTTGTGGCGTATCCGGTGGCGACGGTGCCTTGGGTCGAGAGGTTAAAGGCATCGAAGGCATTGGCCGAACCCGTACAGTTGGCCGCAAGAAAGGCTGAGGTGACGATCAGACGGTATGGAAAACGCATGGGGCTCGACGTTTGAAGGTGAGCCCCAAGGCTAGCGCAACGCCCGGTCTAGAGCCAGCGCCAATGCGGGGCACGGCCAACGTGGCCCGCATCAGGGCATACGTTTAGATAGTGAGGATGGCTTGCGCCAGTTGTGCGTCGGTGGCGTTGAGCTGTGGCGCCTGGTGACGAATGTGATCCAGGGCGCTTTCCAGTTTGACGCCGCGGATGGCGCCTTCGCTGGCGACGAAGCTGGCGGCGTCGTCACGTGCGGCGAGCACGATTTTGTCATCGTGGAACGACGAGGTGACGTCGGACGTGGCATCGGAGGAGGACTTGAGTGCACCGACGACGGCATCGGTGGTCACGATGAAGCTGGTGGCATTGGCGTTGGCGGCCACGGCAAACAGGGCTGCAGCGCTGAGCAGGCGAAGACGGGACATGGGTGTTACTCCTTAGGGAAAACCGGGGGTAGGTGGCGCAGTGTCTGATGTTTCGGACGTCAGACGCTCACGGATCGCCACACGCTTGGTTTGATAGTAGGCCTGAGGGTGTTATCGCGACAATCCACTCGTGCAGACGATAAAGCCAACTGTTGAACAGCGATCGGGGTATGGTTTTAACTGTTACGGTTAATTTTATAAAAGTTAAAACTGTACCTGTTCAGGTGTTTACTGCCCCGAAACGACGAGACCCGTCGTGGTTTCCCACGACGGGTCTCGTTTGTTCAATTCGGGCTGCTGGCGATGGACCTTGAGGTCAGGGCCAGCGACGCTGACTTAGCGCCAGAACGGCTTGCTCAGCTCTTCGTAGCGTTGTGCTTCGCTGATACCGGCATCAGCCAGCAGACGCGAATCCAGGCGAGCCAGTTGGTGGCGGCTGGAAATGCGGCGCTGCCAAAGCATCAGGTTGGCGATAACGCGCAGAGGCATGGAAGCCTGGGTTTTTGCAGCAGTGTCTTGAAAGAACAGATCGGAACTGAGTGTACGTTCCATGGTTTTCATCCTTCCGCTTGTGGCGGGATTAGGTAGTGGTTTAACTGGTGCCCATCTTCCTCTTGTTTGCCTAGTCTCTGTAGATACAGTTCATCTGTATTGTGAGGGCTCAGTTAACTGTTTATAGGGGGTGTACTGGTCTAAATTGAGGCAACTGTACCTATCTGCATCATTATGGTGCGATTTCGCTACTTTTGAGGGTGGGCGTAGGACTTTTCGGTAAGAAATGACCGGTACAGCAGTACAGTTTTGTCTGGGTTTGTGCTGTCGAGCGACAGCTGACGAAACTGTGTTTGCATCAGCTGTTCTCTTCGCGCTTTACACGGCCAGCATGCGACCGGTTTCTTCCAGGTTCATGTGCCAACTGAGGGCATCGCGCAGGATGTGGGGAGTGTGGCCACCCAATGCGCAGGCAGCGGTGAAGTAGTCATTGAGTGCCTGGCGGAAATCCGGGTGCACGCAGTTGTCGATGATCGCGCGAGCCCGCTCCCGTGGCGCCAACCCACGCAAGTCGGCCAGGCCCACCTCTGTCACCAGGATGTCGACGTCATGTTCTGTATGGTCCACGTGGCTGACCATCGGCACGACACTGGAAATAGCGCCGCCCTTGGCGATGGACTTGGTCACGAAGACCGCCAGGTGCGCGTTGCGGGCAAAGTCCCCCGAGCCACCGATGCCATTCATCATGCGCGTACCGCAGACGTGGGTGGAGTTGACGTTGCCGTAGATGTCGAACTCAAGCGCCGTGTTGATGCCGATGATGCCCAGGCGACGCACCACTTCCGGGTGGTTGGAGATTTCCTGCGGGCGCAGCACCAGTTTGTCCTTGTAGCGTTCCAGGTTGCCGAACACTTCGGCGGTGCGCCGGCTCGACAGGGTGATCGAACTGCCCGAGGCAAAGCTCAGCTTGCCGGCGTCGATCAGGTCGAAGGTCGAATCCTGCAGCACTTCGGAGTACATCGTCAGGTCTTCAAAGGGTGAGTCGATCAGGCCGCACATCACCGCGTTGGCGATGGTGCCGATCCCGGCCTGAAGCGGCCCGAGCTTGTTGGTCATGCGCCCGGCGTCCACTTCCTGCTTGAAGAAGCCGATCAGGTGGTCGGCGATGGCCTGGGTATCGACGTCCGGCGGCAGTACGGTGGAAGGGGAGTCGGATTGGTTGGTGATCACGATCGCCACGATCTTCTCCGGCGGAATCGGGATCGCGGTGCTGCCGATGCGATCATCGACCTTGACCAATGGAATCGGCGTACGGGTCGGACGATAGGTCGGTATATAGATGTCGTGCAGGCCTTCCAGGTTCGGGTTATGCGCCAGGTTGATCTCAACGATCACCTGTTTGGCGAAAATCGCGAAACTGGCCGAGTTGCCCACGGACGTGGTCGGCACGATATGGCCCTGTTCGGTGATGGCCACTGCCTCGATGACCGCGATGTCCGGCAGCTTCAGTTGCTGGTTGCGCAGTTGCTCCACGGTTTCCGAAAGATGCTGGTCGATGAACATCACCTCGCCGGCGTTAATCGCCTTGCGCAGCGTGCTGTCCACCTGGAAGGGCATGCGTCGGGACAGCACGCCAGCTTCAGTGAGCTGCTTGTCGAGGTCATTGCCCAGGCTGGCGCCGGTCATCAGGCTGATCTTCAGCGGGGTAATCTTGGCCCGTTCGGCCAGTGCGTGGGGCACGGCTTTGGCTTCGCCTGCGCGGGTGAAGCCGCTCATGCCGACGGTCATGCCGTCCTCAATCAGAGCGGCAGCCTCGGCGGCACTCATCACTTTTTGCAACAACGAAGGCAGGCGAATACGGTCACGGTACATGGATTGTTATCTCGGGAAACGGGTAGCTGGATGCGCAGTCTATTGAACTTCGCTGGCACCTGTCCCGCGACCAAGGTCGCAAAAGAGGCCTCTATTGCGGGCCTTTCAAGCAAAACACCATTACAGGTTCAGTAACAAAGCGGCTGTTCTTCCAGTGCGTTGCGCAAACTAAAACGCCCCGACGAATCGGGACGTTTTGTAATGCCGGCGGGAGTTATTCGACGGCTTTGACCATGTCTTCGATGACCTTTTTAGCGTCGCCGAACACCATCATGGTTTTGTCCAGGTAGAACAGTTCGTTGTCCAGGCCGGCATAGCCGCTGGCCATCGAGCGCTTGTTGACGATGATGGTCTTGGCCTTGAACGCTTCGAGAATCGGCATGCCGGCAATCGGCGATTTCGGATCGTTCTTGGCGGCGGGGTTGACCACGTCGTTGGCGCCGAGCACCAGTACCACATCGGCCTGGCCGAACTCGGAGTTGATATCTTCCATCTCGAACACCTGGTCGTAAGGCACTTCGGCCTCGGCCAGCAGTACGTTCATGTGGCCAGGCATGCGACCGGCAACCGGGTGGATCGCGTACTTCACGGTCACGCCGCGATGGGTCAGCTTCTCGGTCAGTTCCTTCAGCGCATGCTGGGCCCGTGCCACTGCCAGGCCGTAGCCCGGGACGATGATCACGGTATCGGCGTTGGTCAGCAGGAAGGTGGCGTCGTCCGCCGAACCGGATTTCACCGGGCGGGCTTCCTTCGCGCCGGCCGGGCCTGCATCGGCAGTGTTGCCGAAACCGCCGAGCAGTACATTAAAGAAGGAACGGTTCATCGCCTTGCACATGATGTACGACAGAATCGCACCGGACGAACCCACCAAAGAGCCCGCGATGATCAACATCGAGTTGTTCAGCGAGAAGCCGATACCTGCCGCCGCCCAGCCGGAGTAGCTGTTGAGCATCGACACCACCACCGGCATGTCGGCACCGCCGATCGGGATGATGATCAGTACACCCATGACGAACGCCAGGGCCAGCATCAGTGCGAACGCTGTGAGGTTGCCGGTGAACATGAAGGTCAGGCCGAGTGCCAGTGTCGCCAAGCCCAATACGGCGTTCAGCTTATGTTGCCCCGAGAACTGTACGGGTGCGCCCTGGAACAGGCGGAACTTGTACTTGCCCGACAGCTTGCCGAAAGCAATCACCGAACCGGAGAAGGTGATTGCACCGATCGCCGCGCCAAGGAACAGCTCCAGACGGTTACCCGCCGGAATCGAATCGCCCAGATGCTTGACGATGCCCAGCGATTGCGGCTCAACGACTGCTGCGATAGCGATGAACACCGCCGCCAGACCGATCATGCTGTGCATGAACGCAACCAGTTCCGGCATCTTGGTCATTTCAACGCGCTTGGCCATGATCGAGCCAGCCGTGCCGCCGATCAGCAGGCCGACGATGACGTAGCCGATGCCTGCCGTCGCGAGCTCAGCGCCCAATTTATAAATGAGGCCAATGGTGGTGACGATCGCCAGCGCCATGCCGAGCATGCCGAACAGGTTGCCGCGACGGGAGGTGGTGGGGTGCGACAGGCCTTTGAGGGCCTGGATGAAGCAGATGGACGCGATCAGATAGAGCGTCGTTACCAGGTTCATGCTCATTACTTCGGCGCCTCTTCTTTTGCGACTTTCGGGGCTTTTTTCTTGAACATCTCAAGCATGCGGCGGGTGACCAGGAAGCCACCGAACACGTTGACCGCCGCCAGGGCCACGGCCAGCGTGCCCATGGTCTTGCCCAATGGCGTGACGGTGAGGGCTGCTGCCAGCATGGCGCCGACGATCACGATCGCCGAGATGGCGTTGGTCACCGCCATCAGAGGCGTGTGCAGCGCAGGTGTTACGTTCCAGACCACGTGGTAACCGACATAAATCGCCAGCACGAAGATGATCAGGTTGTAGATACCGGGGGAGATAAGCTCTTCCATCGTCTGAATCCCTGCTTAGGCGTTTTTGCGGATGACTTGGCCGTCGCGGCACATCAGGCACGCGGCGACGATGTCGTCTTCGAGGTTGATCTCGAACTGGCCTTCCTTGGTGAAGACCAGTTTCAGGAAGTCCAGCAGGTTGCGGGCGTAGAGCGCCGAAGCATCAGCCGCCACTTCGCCTGCCAGATTGGTCGGGCCGACAATGGTCACGCCATTTTCGACAACGACCTGATCGGCCACGGTCAGCGGGCAGTTGCCGCCTTGGGCAGCGGCGAGGTCGATGACCACGGAGCCCGGCTTCATCTGCGCCACGGTTTCGGCGCTCAGCAAGGTTGGCGCCTTGCGGCCCGGAATCAGTGCGGTGGTGATGACGATGTCAGCCTGCTTGGCGCGCTCGTGCACCGCCACGGCCTGACGCTGCATCCAGCTGGCCGGCATGGGGCGCGCGTAACCGCCGACACCGACGGCGCATTCACGCTCTTCGTCGGTCTCGTAAGGCACGTCGACGAATTTGGCGCCCAGGGATTCGATCTGCTCTTTGACCGCAGGACGTACGTCCGAGGCTTCGATCACTGCACCCAGGCGTTTTGCCGTAGCGATCGCCTGCAACCCGGCCACACCGGCGCCGAGAATCAGCACGCGCGCGGCTTTCACGGTACCCGCAGCGGTCATCAGCATCGGCATGAAACGAGGGTAGTAGTGAGCGGCCAGCAACACGGCCTTGTAGCCGGCGATGTTGGCTTGGGATGACAGCACGTCCAGGCTCTGGGCGCGCGAGGTGCGCGGCGCGGCTTCCAAGGCAAAGGCGGTAATGCCGCACTCGGCCAGTTTGGCAATGGTTTCGTTACTGAACGGGTTGAGCATGCCCACCACAACGGTGCCGCTTTTGATCAGCGTCAGCTCGTTGTCGCTGGGAGCGACGACCTTGAGAATCAGCTCGGCACCCAACGCATCGCCGGCGCTGCCAATGGTTGCGCCTGCCGCTTCATAGGCACTGTCGACAACGCTGGCCTTGATGCCGGCGCCGCTCTGGACAGTGACCTTATGGCCCTGGCTGATCAGCTTCTTGATGGTTTCGGGGGTAGCAGCAACCCGCGTTTCACCCGTCTGGGTTTCGAGAGGAACACCAATGTGCACGTCAAATCTCCTGCGTGATCTTATTGAGTAAACCCATGCACTACGGATGGTGCGGCTGGGGCGGCCGATCAGCACGATCCCGCCAAATCAGGGCGGGGCGCGGCATTTTGCAGGCGAACTTTATGCCCTTCAAGGGATTATGACGTGTGACGCAAAATTAACTACAAGTCATCCCGTGACCGAATGTCGCATCAATACGGTTCAATCCCTTGTGGGGCGTGCCTTGTAAGCCGTTTTATCGAAATTCAGAAAATTACACATCGGCCATATGAATGATGCTGTATTGCTGCGTAAAAGTAGCGCAAAGCCATACCCACAGGCGCTTGTGGGACGTTTGTACCGCTTTTGAGTACAGTCGTCGAATATGCGACAAATACTTATATCTGTAGGGTTTTTATTTTGCTGACTACGAGGTCAGCTAATCGCTGTAAGCCTTTATTCTTCGACACTGTAGCTGTGAGCCTGGTTGACGAGCCAGTCGCGAAAAGCCCTTAAAGAGGCGGATTCGACCTTTCGCTCAGGAATCATCAGGTAATACGCCTTGATGCTGGAGAGCGCCTGAGGGTTGGCGATAACCAGTCTTTTCTCGGCCAATTCGCGCTGAATCAGAAACGGCGGGATCAAGGCGATTCCCATGTCGTGCATGGCGGCCTGAGCCAGCATGGAGAATAGCTCGTAGCGCGGACCTGTCATGTCGCGAGGGACATTCAGCTGTTGGGAGTCGAACCACTGGCGCCAGGCATAGGGGCGGGTGGTCTGTTGCAGCAGGGGCAGTTCTGCGATTTCGCTGGGTGTCAGATGAGTCTTTTTTCCCAGTAGGCTCGGGCTGCAGACGGGGAGAGGATGTTCGCCCATCAGGCGGTGGGATTCGGTACCCGACCAGTCGGCGTCGCCGAAGTAGATCGCTGCATCGAAGTCGGTGTCGGCGAACAGGAAGGGCCGTGTGCGGTTGGTCAGGTTGACCGTCACTTCCGGGTGTTTTTGCTGGAAGTCCTTGAGGCGAGGCAGCAGCCACTGTGTTCCGAAAGTCGGGACGACGGCCAGCTCGATCACGTTGGTGCCTTGCTGGCCCATCACGGAAAGCGTGTCTCGCTCGACCGCATCGAGTTGGGTGGCGACTCGGCGGCTGTAGGAAAGGCCCGCTTCGGTCAGCTTCACGCCGCGCCGGGAGCGTCGAAAAAGCTCGACACTGAGGAACTCCTCGAGACTGGCGATCTGGCGGCAGATCGCCCCTTGGGTCAGCGAAAGTTCCTGGGCTGCCTTGGTAAAGCTCTCGTGGCGTGCGGCCGCCTCAAAACTGACCAGGGCGGTAGTACTGGGTATCTTTCTGCGCATGTACGTCAACCTCACTAATGCATCGCCATTTTTGCCGTTTGCGACGTTACGGAGTGAGAAATTAGCACAACAGTATGCGAAATCCTCGTTTGCCCGGATGGCGAACCCGGCCTAGCATCAGTCCCACGTTATTTGACCCGTTTCGAGAGGACACACTCATGGCCGGTAAAGCTAGCTTCAACTGGATCGATCCCCTGCTGCTGGATCAACAGCTCACAGAAGAAGAGCGCATGATCCGTGACACCGCCGCGCAGTTCGCTCAGCAGAGCCTCGCGCCACGCATTCTCGAAGCGTTCCGCCATGAAAAGACCGACCCGGCAATCTTCCGCGAAATGGGTGAAGTAGGCCTGCTGGGTGCGACCATTCCTGAGCAATACGGGGGTAGCGGCCTGAACTACGTCAGCTACGGCCTGATCGCTCGTGAGGTCGAGCGCATCGACTCCGGCTACCGTTCGATGATGAGTGTGCAGTCCTCACTGGTCATGGTGCCGATCAATGAGTTCGGTACCGAAGCCCAGAAGCAGAAGTACCTGCCGAAACTGGCGTCGGGCGAGTGGATCGGCTGCTTTGGCCTGACCGAGCCTAACCACGGTTCCGATCCGGGCGCGATGATCACCCGTGCTCGTAAAGTCGAAGGCGGCTACAGCCTGACCGGCAGCAAGATGTGGATCACCAACAGCCCGATCGCCGATGTGTTCGTGGTCTGGGGCAAGGACGATGCGGGCGATATCCGCGGCTTCGTGCTGGAGAAAGGCTGGAAAGGTCTGAGCGCTCCGGCGATTCACGGCAAGGTCGGCCTGCGGGCATCGATCACCGGCGAGATCGTGATGGATAACGTGTTCGTTCCGGAAGAGAACATCTTTCCGGATGTGCGTGGCTTGAAAGGTCCGTTCACCTGCTTGAACTCTGCCCGTTACGGCATCTCTTGGGGCGCGCTGGGTGCTGCCGAGTTCTGCTGGCACACCGCTCGCCAGTACACCCTGGATCGTCAGCAGTTCGGCCGTCCATTGGCTGCCACTCAGTTGATCCAGAAGAAGCTGGCCGACATGCAGACCGAGATCACCATGGCACTGCAAGGCTGCCTGCGTCTGGGGCGCATGAAGGACGAAGGTACGGCGGCGGTTGAAATCACTTCGATGATGAAGCGCAACTCCTGCGGCAAGTCCCTGGATATTGCGCGCATGGCTCGCGATATGTTGGGCGGCAACGGTATCTCCGACGAATTCGGGGTTGCGCGCCACTTGGTCAACCTGGAAGTGGTGAATACCTATGAAGGTACTCATGACGTCCACGCGCTGATTCTCGGTCGTGCGCAGACCGGCATCCAGGCGTTCTATTAATAGGAGAACGCCATGGGCGCGCTATCGCATCTGCGGGTATTGGATTTGTCGCGGGTATTGGCCGGGCCGTGGGCCGGGCAGATTCTTGCGGACCTTGGCGCTGAGGTGATCAAGGTCGAGCGCCCGGGCAATGGTGATGACACGCGCGCCTGGGGCCCGCCTTTTCTTAAAGACGCCTATGGCGAGAACACCAGCGAGGCCGCCTATTACTTGTCGGCCAATCGCAACAAGCAATCGGTGACCATCGACTTCACGCGCCCGGAGGGGCAGAAGCTGGTGCGTGATCTGGCGGCCAAGTCGGACATTCTGATCGAGAACTTCAAGGTCGGTGGGTTGGCGGCGTATGGGCTGGATTACGACTCGCTGAAGGCGATCAACCCGAACCTGATTTATTGCTCGATTACCGGTTTCGGTCAAACCGGACCTTATGCCAAGCGCGCAGGGTATGACTTCATGATTCAGGGCCTGGGTGGCCTGATGAGTCTGACGGGGCGACCTGAGGGGGAGGAGGGTGCTGGGCCGGTGAAAGTCGGCGTGGCCCTGACCGACATTTTGACGGGGCTCTACTCGACCGTAGCGATCCTGGCGGCGCTTGCCCATCGGGAGCATGAGGGCGGTGGCCAGCACATCGATATGGCGTTGCTGGATGTTCAGGTGGCGTGCCTGGCCAACCAGGCGATGAACTATCTGACGACGGGCAATCCTCCCAAGCGTTTGGGTAACGCTCATCCAAACATCGTGCCCTATCAGGATTTTCCTACGGCCGATGGTGACTTCATCCTTACAGTGGGTAATGACGGCCAGTTCCGCAAGTTCGCGGAAGTCGCCGGGCAGCCTCAATGGGCGGATGATCCGCGCTTTGTCACAAACAAGTTGCGGGTGGCGAATCGTGCGGAGCTTATTCCGCTGATCCGGCAAGCGACGGTATTCAAGACCACGGCTGAATGGGTGGCGCAGTTGGAGCAGGCCGGGGTGCCATGTGGCCCGATCAATGACCTGGCGCAGATGTTTGCAGATCCGCAGGTCAAGGCCCGGGGGTTGGCGATTGAGTTGCCGCACGCGTTGGCCGGGGTGGTGCCGCAGGTGGCGAGTCCGATTCGCCTGTCGCAGACTCCGGTTGAATACCGTCGTGCACCACCATTGTTGGGTGAGCATACGGTGGAGATCCTGCAGCGGGTGCTGGGGCTGGAGGCGGGGGAAGTCGCTGCGTTCAAGGAGTCCGGTGTGCTCTGAAGTTTCCTTCTATATAGACAGGCTGGCTTTGCTCCGTTGCAATGGCGGGGGAGCAGGCTGTTTTCCTGTCTAGTGTAAGTGATTGAAAGAAAACTGAAATTAAGTGTTGACGGCGAATTTTAGAAGCCTATAATTCGCCCCACTTCCGGCGCAGTCGAAACGGAAAACTCCTTGGTAAACAATGAGTTACGCAGTTTTCGGCAGCAGGTTGTTTCAGGTCACCGAAGCGCAAAGGAAGTTGAAAAAGAGGTGTTGACAGCAGCGAGTAACGCTGTAGAATTCGCCTCCCGCTGACGAGAGATCGCCAGCGCAAGTGGTTGAAGTTGTTAAGGATTCCTTGAAAACTTCTGAAACAAACCGCTTGACAGCAAATGAGGCTGCTGTAGAATGCGCGCCTCGGTTGAGACGAAAGCTCTTAACCAACCGCTCTTTAACAACTGAATCAAGCAATTCGTG